>Ga0255345_1000049_pt1 | contig 192870 bp, 173 predicted proteins | sample wastewater_treat_6_FD_192415 | JGI IMG/M metagenome (GOLD analysis project Ga0255345, IMG submission 192415) | Wastewater microbial communities from Lulu Island WWTP, Vancouver, Canada - plant20 | ecosystem: Engineered > WWTP > Wastewater > Unclassified | place: Canada: Vancouver, British...
ATAAATGTAGCCAAAAATATCAGTAGCTTTTATATTATATGAAAAACTTCTCGGGGGTCTGCCAAGCGGCAGGGGCCGACAAGCCCCTGAGAGCGTTCTTCATTTGGATTACAAACATAGTTACTTTGTCGAAACCATGGAGTATATCAAGGTAACGAAAAAGAATCTGGAGAAGGAACATATCTGTTGCGCCATTTCCAATAACAATGATGTTCAGGTGGCTTCCAAGAAAGCCTGGCTTGCCGGTCGATTTGACGATGGTCTCGTGTTCCTCAAGAGCGTGGAACGCGGCAAGTGCTTCATTGAGTACATCCCTACCGAGAATGCCTGGAATCCCATCCTGGCCGATGGTTATATGTACATCGACTGCCTCTGGGTGTCCGGTTCTTTCAAGGGACACGGGTATTCCAGTGATTTGCTGGACGCCTGCATTCAGGACAGCAAGGCCAAAGGAAAGAAAGGCCTGTGCGTCCTGTCATCGGCAAAGAAGAAATCATTCCTGTCCGATCCTCAGTTCCTGAAGCACAAAGGCTTCTCCGTCTGTGACGAGGCCGATAACGGCATCCAGCTGTGGTATCTGCCTTTTGCCAAGGATGCCCAGACGCCTAAGTTCAAGGAATGCGCCAGGCATCCGCATACCGACGAGCCGGGATATGTGTTGTATTACACCAGTCAGTGCCCATTCAACGGCAAATATGTTCCCATCATCGAGATTGTTGCCAAAGACAATGGCGTTCCTTTCAAAGCCATCCATCTGCAAAGCAAGGAAGAGGCCCAGAATGCGCCCACTCCCATCACCACCTACGCGCTCTTCCACGATGGCGAGTACATTACCAATGAGCAGATGAACGACAAGCGGTTTCTGAAGCTGATAGGTAGATAAATTCCCTGTTTATCGGTCTCTTTGTTCCTTGGTAGAGGGGACTTGTGGTTATCCTGAGGTTTTACTAAATTTGCCCTATCGGTCCCGTTTCGCGGACCAATGCTGTTCCCTTTCAGGGATGCCGGGGATTCTTTCACATCAGTGATACCCAGCAAACAGTCAGGCGCGTCAATCCGCGCCTGACTTCTTTATCTCAGAAGATGACATTATTCCTCACTCCATTCGGCGGCCAGGGCTTCCACCTTTTCCGACAGGAAATCAAGACCGCAGGAAGAAAGGATCTCCTGCCGGCCGGCTTCACTTGGAATACTTGTCACCAGCTGCTGCACAAGGATGTCAACCATATCCGGGAGATACTCATCTGCGAGGTATTTCCCCTGCTCAGGGGGAGATGGCATGTCATAGATGTCTGCCACGGACCTTACAGCCTTGGCAAGGGCCTTTACCGCACGTCGCACTTCCTTTGGAGTTTTTCTTACCATGACGATTTCTTTTTTGTTAGGACTTGTTTCTTCTGGAAGACGAATTCCACCCCATGCGAGTCATTCAGCCTGAGAGCGGCGTCGAACCGCTTCCCCGTCTTCGACAGGAAGCCCTTGATGACAGTGGTGGTCTTCCCTTCAAGCAGCACCGGGATCATGGCCTCCGTGATGGTCTTCCCGGCAACCAGCCTCCACATCTTCCAACCGCAACCCTCATCTGTGCAGACCACATTGTTCGAATAGACCTTCACCGGTTTCCCGCAACTTGGGCAGAGAAGGTCATTCCCCTTCTCATCCTTGTTGTGGTCGACGAACTCGAATCCCAACCTCTTCTCTTCATCCAGGACGAGCCTGGCCTGGAAAGGTTTTCCAGCCTTTGACTTGAATCCTTTCAGTTCCATCGTCTTTCCGGACCCGAGTAGTGAGAGCACTTCCCTCTCGGAGAGCGTCTTCCCGGCGATGGTCCTCCATATCCGCCAGCCGCAGGAGGATTCGTCCTGGCAGCGCACCAGACGTGTTGTCATGACAACGGACCGGCCACAAAGGGGGCACTTGGCGCCGGGAATGGTCTCCGCCGATGCAATGGCCTCCGCAATGTTTCCGGATGACAGTTCCTCTACCATCCTGGCCACCAATTCCCGGATTCCGCTGTTGAAGACTTCAACACGATAATGTCCCTCTGCGATATCCGACAGGGTCTTCTCCCAGCTGGCGGTAAGGGCCACGTCAGCTATGGATTTGTCCTTCACGGCTCTGTAGACCGAGAGCCCGACGGGTGTCGGAACCAGGGATTTCCCATCCCGGGAGACGTATCCCCGCCTGATTATGGTTTCTATCTCACCTGCCCTTGTGGCAGGAGTGCCGAGGCCGCATTCCCTGATGGCTTCCTGAAGGCTTTCATCTGTCACTTCTCTTCCTGCATGCTCCATGGCTTCAAGAAGCGAAGCTTCCGTGTAAAGCGGCTTCGGCTTGGTACTGCCTTCCTTGGCGCCCACATCGTCGATGGGGCAGGAATCCCCTTCGTGGAAGGCGGGGATCCACTCCTGTATGTCGTTCCCCTCTTCATCTTTTTGAGCCTCTCTCTCTCCTCGCACGGCTTTCCATCCGGGGGTGATAAGGGAGCGTCCCTTGAGGTGGAATTCCACCCCGGATCCGTCCAGGATGACGGTGGTATCCATCACCTCGGCCGCAGGGGAAACGGCTTCCAGGAGCCTGTACATGACCAGTTCATAGACCTTTGCCTCATATCCCGATATTCCTTCCGGACGGACGCCCGTGGGGATGAGCGCATGATGGTCGGTAACCTTCGAGTCATTCACGCTCCTGCGGGAGAGCTTGCCAGCCGAAAGGGCCGCAAAGGGGAGGGACGGATTGAGGGGGGCAAGCTTTTTCAGTATACCGGGCAGTGTCCGGTACACGTCTTCCGTAAGATACCGCGAACCGGTCCTCGGATAAGTTATCAGCTTCTTTTCATACAGCGCCTGCGCCGCCGAAAGGGTCTCCTGCGCAGTCATGGAGTACCGCTTGTTCGCTTCCCTCTGGAGGGACGTCAGGTCGTGAAGGAGCGGAGGCTGGACGGAGGCCGTCTTCCTCTCGACGGATTTCACATTGAGGTGGCCTCCGGCCTCCACCTTCTCGCGGTCGGCAGTTGCTGAAGACAGGTCTGTATAGCGCGCACTCACCGCGGTGAACCCCTCCCTTCCGAGAGAGGCCCTCACCTGAAGCGTCCAGAAAGGAGACGGGACGAAGTCCCTGTTCTCCAGGAAGCGCCGGCACACCAGGGCCAGGGTCGGGGTCTGCACCCTTCCGAGGGAGCGCAGCTCCGTCCCTCCGGAAGCCTTGGTAAGCGCCCTCGTGGCGTTCACCCCGACGAGCCAGTCCGCTTCGCTGCGGGCCCTGCCTGCCGCATACAGGTTGTCGAACTCCGAGGACGGCCGGAGATTGCGGAGCCCTTCCCTTATGGCTTCATCGGTTAGGGATGATATCCAGAGCCGTTTTACCGGGACATGCCCCCTCACGAACTCGTAGATATAGCGTTGTATCAGTTCCCCTTCCCTTCCGGCATCACCTGCGTTGATGATGTACTCGCTGCCGCTGAAAAGGTTACGTATGATGCCGAGCTGCTTGGCATATCCGGGGTCCGGGGCGCTCTTCCCGTCCTTACGTTTCTTCCGTGCGACCCTCAGCTGGAACTGCTGCGGGAGCAGCGGCAGCGGGGCGCCCCAGTCGTCATCCCCTTCTGCCCAGATCTCCACGAGGTGGCCAAGCGCCCAGGTGACGGCATAGCCGCCCCCTTCCATGTATCCGTCCTTGCGCGAGGGTGCTCCGACAATACGCGCTATTTCCATTGCGACGGATGGTTTTTCTGCAATGATGGTTATCATATCTGAATGGTTTATTGGTTGTCCTCTGAAAGGGTTTCTTCTACATAGGCTTCTTCTTCGGGCTCAGGGCATTCCTGCTTTATGAGTGCCCCGATATCGTCTTTGATGGCGTAGAAATTGTCCTCGATGATCCTTGCTATCTCCTTCTTCTCAAGGTCCGGGATCATGTCCTGGAGCGCCCTCTCGCACTCCGAGTCCGACATCGCGGCAAGCCTGCGTTCCGCTTCCCTCAAGACATCATCTTCCGAGCCGCCTTCCCGGTGAGCCCGTGCCCACTCTTCGCGGATGGCCTCCTTCAGTGAGTCCAGCATATAGGCCCTTCCTATCTCCGGGATCCTCACCTGCTCCCGCAGGCCTCCCAGTTCGAAGTCCGACAGGTCGGGGATGTCCTCGGCCTCCCGTTCTTTCCTCTTGAACTCCTCAAGGTCGATCTGAATGGCCCCGCAGAAGAAAGGCTGTTTCACCGGGGAGTTGTTCTCGACGGCGACCTTTCCTATGAACGTCCCCTGCGGGAGGGACGTGATCTTTCTTATCGGCATCACCTCTTCCTCATGGAAGGAGATGTTCACGGATTCCGAGTCGACGGAGCGCGTCTGGCTCTCCTGGCGGCGGAACTCCTTCCCAAACTCTTTCGAGTATTTCTCGGCGGTGGTGACGCTTGATGCGCCGACGAAGACATTCGCCGGAAGGGCGAGGATCTTGTCCGCGACCTTGTCACCGTAGTCGGCCTTCACCTGGGTGAGGTCCTGGATGCCGAGCACCACGGCGACCTTGTTCGATCGCGCCGTGGCCATCAGGCCGTCAAGCCCCTGTACCGAGATGGTCGGGAGCTCGTCTATCACTACCGCGCATGGGAGTTTCCCCTTGCGGTTCACACGCTTGATCACGCGGAAGGTGAAAAGGGACAGCGCGGCCCCGTAGACTTGCTGGCGGTCAGGGTCGTTCCCGATACACAGTATCTTCGGGTCTTCAGGGTCGTTGATGTCCAGGTTGAAGTCATTCCCCGACAGGACCCAGTAGAGGGCTGGGGAGGCGATGTCATTGAGCGGGATTCGCGCCGATGCGATCTGTCCCTGCAACTGGTCCTGCGCGTTGGCTTCCAGCGCGTCGACGAACACCCGCGCCTTTCCGTCCAGTGCCGGCTGGCGCTTGACGATGGAAAGGACCTTCGTGTAGTCCTGGTTGATGAGCTCGATGAGGTGCGGGAAGTCGCACCAGTCCCCCTGCCTGCCGCCCTGCGGCGTGTAGATCCGGAGCAGCCACAGGCAGATGCCGATGTACTGCTGAGCGCTCATCCAGAAGAAATCCTTCTTCTCGTTTCCCTTGTTAAGGGCTTCCATCACCACGCGGGCGGTCTCCGAGGCGTCGATGATGTCCGTCAGGTACTCCGCTGCGATGGGGTTGCAGCGGTTGGACTTCAGCGGGTCCTTGAAGTTGATGCAGTAGAACTGCGGGAGCTTGGGGTAACTCGATTTGCTGCGAAGGAGCGAGTTGTAGACGATGCGGGTAAGGTCCGGCATCTTGAAGTCGTAGAGCATCATCGTGTAGCCATGGGCGATCATCTGCTCGATGAAGGGGTTGAACACCGAGAAGGACTTTCCGGACCCGGCGGAGCCCACGACGAGCGTCCCGCGGAACGGGTTTCCGACAGTGATGTACCCGTCATGCCAGTTCTTCTGATAGTAGTACTTCGTCGGCAGGATCACCGACCAGTCGTTTGGATGGGGTTCCTTCTCCTGTTCGAAAGACTCCTTCAGGTCGTTGCCGTGTTCGTGGAACCCGGCGAAGACGCGGCCTATCATGGCGAAGGTCCAGACGAGCCCGGTGGCTCCGACGGCGGTGGCGGCAAGGTACAGGAGCGGATTGCGGAAGGGGGCGAAGTAAAGGGCCGCACTCACAAGGCCGACGCCTGCAAGGAGCCCCGTCTCGACCTTCTTCCCTTTCCCGGAGCGTATCACCGAGCAGAGCATCAGAAGGAGCATCGCTATGCCCTTGGTCTTCAGCGGATGGGTGAAGATCCCCCCATCGTGGAACCCTTTCACCAGGTAATCCAGTGGCGCCCAGGTCAGGTGGGCGGCATGAAGGAGCGGATGGCAGTAGTAATAGATGTTTCCCGTCAGAATCACCACCGCAAAGATGATTGCGGCGATGTACATTTTCTCGTATTCCTGTCTTTGGGCCATGGATTCTTTCTATTTGATTTTTTCCTCATAACGGCGGTCTTCGAAACTGACGTCCATCGCGCCCGCCCTTTCGGCATCTGACTGCTGCTTCCGCTGGTCCCGGTCCGGACGCACCCTCCCGCCCCATGAGGCTCCCTTGGGCTGCCCGACAGGCTTGAGGGCACGTGCGATGACGCCGGCCCGGAGGTCCCGAAGCTTCTCGGCATCCTCGCGGGCGGAGACCCGTGCGGCTTTCACATAGCTGCTCCTTGAGCGTCCTCGGTCCTCCAGGCGCCACTTCCCGGTGGAGACGGCAGTGCGCATCATGCCGACTGAGATGACATCCCGGATATCCGACGCCTTGAGCACCGTCCTGGTGACATGGTCGACGAAAGTGATGCCGAAGACTTCTCCCGTGTCGGCGGTTTTCGACAGATGGACGGATATGCCCTTGTTCCGGAGGATGTTGCAGAAATGTCCCTCAGACTTGGAAAGGCCGAATGCGAACCCCACGAGGCTGCGGACCCGTTCCTTCTCCCTTGAGCGCCGCTGTTTGGATGCTTTTGCCGCAGCCCAGACCGGGGCGGCCATGTCATGAAGCGGTTCGCCCAGGTCTTTCTCCGTGAACACGCCGGTCGCCGCCTCCCCTTTCTTGCCGAGGCCCTGGAGGGTGATGGATGGCCTGCCGTCCGTCTGAATGAGGGATGCGGCAATCCCCATGTCCTCCAGTATGGCGGAGAGCTGCGGGAATCCCTGATGGTCATAAGAGAGGGCCGCCCTGTAGATATCCTTCATCTGTGAGAGGACGGGGCCCCGGGGATTGAACCGCAGGGAGCGGCCCAAAGTCCCGCCAGAGATATCCTTCTTCGTGGAAACCCTTGTCTCCTTCTCCGCCATCGAGAACCCGTACTGCGCCGCCACCTCACGCATGTAGGCGGATGCGCGGCGCTTTTCATAGTAATTGTTGATTTTCCTGCCTTCCCTGTCAGCGCGGACGGACACGATGTGGTAATGCTCCCTCTCGATGTCGAAATGCCTGTATACCAGGTAGGGCTGCTCACCGTAACCGAGATGCTGCATGAGGCCGGAGATGAACGAAAGGACCTGGTCTTCCGTGCAGGAGTCCGCATCGGACGGGTTCACCGATGCATGGAAACTCTTCTCAGCAACATAGTACCGGGTCCTTTCGTAACGTTGGAACAGGTCGTAGATTGCTTTCCTGTCCGTGGATTCCATGTTCGCGTAACCGACGAGTTCCGCCACCCCATGCAGGACCTTCCCCTCGTTGTAATCGAGGGAAGGCCTGCAGGACGGGCGGGGTGATTCAATCTCGACGATCATCTAGATTTTATCGAAGTGGAACTCCAGACGGAAATCCTTCCCGTCCATTCAGAGAAGCTCGATGGCCTGGGCGCTGATGCGCATCTGCGCAGCCGGTTGTCCTTCCTTGTCGGAGTATGCGCGCGCGGAGGGGTATCCGGCCACAAAGACCTGCTTGCCTTTCTTGAGGAAGTCCAGTACTCCGGATACGGAGCCGGTGACCTCGTAGGCGGATTTGATTTCGTTGTCACCTTTCTTTTCGTTGCAGATGACGGTGAACGACATGAACGGAGTGCCTCCGTTCTGACCCTCGACGCGGACGGCGTCCTTGGCGAGATGGCCGATGATTTCAATTCTTTGCATGGCAAAATTTGTTTAATGGTTTGTGATTAAGGTTGTATATATCGCTTTACGATATCAAGTATTACCGCGAACTCGTCACGGAGTCCCTCCGTCGAGCGCATCAGGGCTGTAACCTTTTCGTCCAGAAGGCGGGTGTTCAGGTATGGGGAACCGTCCGGGCGCGTCTGTTTGGCCTGCCGCTGGTAGGTGGAAACGACCTGGTTGTAATTGACCCCGATTTTGTTCACCTCGTACACCAGACGGTTCAGCCTTTCCCTCAGTACGCTGTCGTCTATGACCGCTGCGCTCCGTCTTTCTGGAAGCCTTTTCCTGGTTATTATGTCACGCAGGAAACAGGAAACTGTCGGGTATCCACCATCGTCCATGAGGGTCCGAACCCGGTCCATTTCGTCCCTGGTCAACCGCACCTGCACGAGGCAATTTCTGTTTTCTTTCTGCACCTTTGGCATCACTTCCATGTAATCATGATGGGTTGCAACTTCGGCAGCAACCATGTCCGCCTTCCGGGCGTGCAAGGATTTCCTCATGGAGGAAACGCAGGTGGATTTGTAATACAACTGCACTCCTTGCACCTCACGTTTAGTCGCAGTTCCCGCTAGGGTCTTCATCAAACCCACCTGCAAAGTAAATCAATTATTTTTATTTCGCAAAACATTTTTATTTGATTATAATAGTACTAACTTTGCATTGTCGTTATATCGTTAAATTGTTTTGTCGTTATGTTGTTTAATCGTGATATCGTTAAATCGCCATGTCGTTATGTCGTGATTTCGTGATATCGTTTTGTCGTTAAATCGTTAAATAAAAAAGTCGTTACGCAATGAAAGTATTCAAGATTCCTGATGGGAACGGAAACATCATCTTCAAGGTTCAGACTCCGGACGGACAGTGGCATGAAACTGACGAGCAAGGCAATTTCCTCCCTGAGGTGGAAGCACCTGCTGAAACGGAAAGTGCTCCGCAATCTCCTGTTCGCAAAGATGAGCCGGTCCCAAAGGAAAAGAATAAGGCAAGCACGCAAGCCCGACACGCGGATAGGGCCCAGTTCGTCAGTCTGGGCATAAGAATCTCAAAGGATGATGAAAAAGAGATATCCGATTACATCCATTGGAGGTGCATGTTCAAGGAAAAATGTACGAGAGCCTCTTTCATCCTGAAACTCTGCCTGGATGCGATCCGTAGGGACAGGGAATACCGGGAGTTCAGGAAAAAGGTGTAACTTTGTACCGTAAAAAACCACCGTATGACCACTCCTTTCACAGATTGCCACTGCCATATCCTCCCAGGGTTGGATGACGGAGCCACTTGCGTGGCTGAATCAGCCATTCTGGCAAGGCATCAGGTGAAATGGGGATTCCGCAAGGCTGTCTGCACGTCTCACAGGGTTCGCAAGTACCCCAATACTCCGGATGATGTAAGGAGGGCATGCGACCTTCTTCGGGAAGAGCTTTCCAAACAGGGTATCGCCTTGGAACTGGAGCCTTCCATGGAATACCGTCTCATTCCGGAGACGTGGCCGGAGACCCTGGAGAAAGGTTGGCTCCTTCCCTGGGAGGGCAATCACATCCTCATTGAACTTCCTATCCACAATGCGTCAAAAATCGGCGACATAGTTCCCGAGGATGAGATAAAGAGGCTTCTTGACATGGGATACCAGCCTGTCCTGGCCCATCCGGAGCGGTATCTTTATCTCGATATGGAGAAGTATCTCTCCCTCAAGGAGGCAGGAGCCCTGTTCCAGAGGAACATCGGCGCCATCGAGGGACTCTACGGAGAGGCCGTCAGTGTCAGGGCGGAAGCACTGCTCTCAGAGGGAATGTACGACCTGCTCGGCTCGGATCTTCATAATGAGCGCTATGCGGCGTTTTTCGACTCGTTCGGGTTCAACGTAAGCCGGTAAAGGGATGAGGTTCAAGCACACGGACAGGCCGGGCTTCTGGCTCGGGTTCATCGACTTCTTTACGGCGGGACTTTTCTTCCTGCTGTACATGCCCCTCGGCGGCCTTCAGGACGAGCTGGATGTAATCCTCGGCCGGAGAACACAGCGCTACTGGGTGGCCTATCTCCTCGGCATCCCCACAGCGTTCATCTACCCGCTTGTCTGGATGGCAAGAATCGCTGAGGAGCTGAAGACCAAGGCCACCGACATGGGAATCGAGGGGCCCCACACCTCCTGGTGGCACATGTTCGGCTGGAACACCTTCGGGCTTCCACTCATGGGGCCCGCCGTCGCCACCTGGCGCTTTTTCAACACGCTAAATAAGATAGAAAGGAAACTTAACGGGGACACCGTGAAATGGCACCTCGACAACCAAGAATGGGAGAAGAAAGGATGATTCAGCAGGTGCCCCAGGCTTTCCTTCTTTAACCGCGGGCTTTCTGTCAGTAGGCAGATACCATCCGCTTGAAATCCACGCCGAAGGATGCAGCAAAAGATGGAGTGGATGCTTTAGGCATTCCACTCCATAATAGCTAATTCTACTGTGCCGATTCTGCCGGCACATTCGTTTCTTTTGCCTTCCTGAAGATGGCGTTATTCCATTGACTTTCGCCTACAAGTGTATTTCGGTCCTGGATTTTAAACAACAGGACGAGGCCCTGGCCGGCATCGGCATGGATATACCCTTTGTCGATACGATAGGTCGCCGGCAATTTCATTCCGAAGTATGTGACAGTGCACGAATTGTTGCCGACGAATTCGATTTTGTCAACTAAGCCTGACCCGTTACTGATATAGGTGCCAGACACTCTGTTGCAGGCAGTCAGAAGGAGAATACCGAACAGGATAATAAGTATTTTTTTCATGGTGATTAATGCGAATTGATACGAAGGTGAGAAATCAATTTTTCTTTTCCTTTCATAATGGTTGATTTTCTGTTTTTCTTTTACATTCTTTGCTTTGGATGTTCCAGCTGATGCAGTTCAGAGCTCCCCCTTCTTTTACGAGTTCCTGGCAACCCGGAATGAGTATTACCTTGTGACGAGCATACAATTTCTGGATTTGCTCCAATGCCTGTTCATCTTCCCTGATACCCAGCCCTGGTACAAAGATACAATTATTTACCTGAAGGAAGTTCAGATAGGCCCAGCTAAGGCGAGAAGGACGCGGGACATCGTAATGGAGTTCCGCAATGCAAAATCGGCCAGACAAAACATCCCTAAGCCGTTGTTTAAGGTCCCTGTCAAAATCGCAGTAATTGTTCATAAGGATATAGTAGTCCCCGATAGCACGCACCATTCCATCAGCGTGTCCAAACATCTCATACCGGTCCCAGGGAATAAGGACGATTTCGCAACCGAAAGCCTCTTCCAGTTGTTGTCGGATGTATCTTTCCGTGTAGCCGGGATTCTCTTTCAGCACTTTATCTGTCATCACGACACAATTACGGAACTTGACCACATTTCCTCCATCTATTACCAGCGGGGTTTCCTTCACCTTTAGATGCAGTCCACGGCAAATTGTCTGATAAGGCGGGATGTAATCTTCATATCCTTTCAGGTAATCAGGCGCGTATCGATATTGCAGGAACCGTGTCTTAGTAAGCTGTATGGGCATATAGTCCCGTGCCCATATATGCTTCGAAGAGTCTGTGTGACGTAGAAACTCGGCCTCGATTCCTTCGTTGTAGAGTGCCTGCAGAAGGTTGTGCGCCACGGTTTCGTAGTGCTTGATTCCTTCGGCCAGATACACCTTGTTTGTTTGATAATCACAGATCATATATCAATACATTACTCTTTCCCCGTTGAACCAGACTGTCGGCCTCCATCTCATCTTGGGCAAGGGGGCCTTTCCGGAAAACAATCTTCGCATAGCACTTGAAACATCCCTTGCCTTCAGAATCTGCTCTTCCGCCAGGCTGTAACTCCACTCAAGATGTATCAAGAGCCCCTCAGGGGTACTCCAGTCTGGATAGACACCAAGTTCAACGAGCTCGCTTTTTTCGTATTTGAGTGCCGTCGTTTTTCCGTCATGGAATGAATGGAGTTCAAATACATCGGCTGTTAGCAGCGCTTCCATCGGATACAGGTCTGACATATGGCCATCTGCCTTCTCTCCATCAGCTTCAGGCAATACAGCCCTTGCAATCACCAAAGGAAGAAATCCCTTCCCGCAATTCCGGAACGACAGGACCGTATCATTGGCTCCGAAAACAAAATCTCCTTTGAGGATGTCAGGATATCGGTCTAGTTCCAGTACCGTTGCCGCAAGCAAATCCCAAAAGATTTGTTTTTGGCCTTTCAAATATTCATTGATTATCATACTTAATGCAGTAATTAATATATTATAAATCAATGAAATGCGCATTTCCGAGCACAAAGATAGCGGCCTCGTTTGAGACCGCCAAACCGATTTTGTTAAAAAGTGTTAAAGGATTCGAAAAAGTGCGTTCAGGGTTGATAGACCATCCACTGGAACTCCACGCCGAAGACATGGCGGCTGTCGGCATTCCTGAAGCCAATCTCTCGTCCAAATCTGTCTTTTCCCATATCCGTTTATATCAATAGTCTTATTCTCCCCTCGGACTTGACGAACATCTCCGGATGAGACATCACTGCCCTGTACACCTGTGCGAGTGTCACCGGCTGCCCGTCTTTGCGCCTGTGAAGCCCTTCCCGGTTGATTTTGTCAACCAGCCACTCCACCTTCAGGCCTCCGCCCGAGGTGGCAAGGGAGTACACTATGGCTTCTTCGAGTTTCATTACCTAAGAAATCAAACTCAAATTTAAGCATTTTCGGTTGTTCAGACAAAAGAAAACCGCCCGCGTCTCACGACGGGGGCGGCGGTTATAGTTAGTAGCAAGATATGAATTTGCAGCCCGGAGCCAGACCTGGCTCCCAGGAAAGCTGCAGAAAGATTTCGTGTATCCGGTTCCGGGCCCCAGGGAGCGGACTCTACTCTTCAGGGCGTTACGCCGGAGAACGCAATGAAGAGTATTGGCCGGCGGACGATGCCTGTCCTTTCCTGGAGACGAAGCCGGGCCGCTGAAGGCGGCGGACCCTCCGGAGGTGGCGCCGTTTCCAGGAAAACGCCGGAGTAGGGAGCGAACATTCCCCTCAGCGTCCCCCGGGACGCGCTCTGGAATGGAGCAGGGCCCCTTCCGGAAGGCAGGGAGGAACCGTTTTCTTTCCCCGTTCAAAGAACTTTTCAGAAGCAAATATAACAAGTTTTTCAAAATAGTTTACACTTTTCTTTGATGTTTAAGTTATTTTTCTTTACTTTGCGCCGTAATCAAATAAAAGTACAGATGAAAAGAGTATTATTTACTTTAATAGGTCTTATCCTTTTATCCCTTGGCACGGCTGAGACGGCCAGTGCACAGAGGACTGCCACCGGAAAGGCTTTCATCGGGGTGAACCAGTTCGTCTCCGGCTATGCCATCCCCTCCGGTGGACTCGGCATAGAGGGCGGCCAGTACCTCGTCAATTCTTACTGGAAGGCTGGAGTCCGCGCCGTCGACTGGAACCAGAAGGTGGCGGATGTCCTTGACGAAGATGGCGACCGCGTCTGGTTCGACCACATCCTCTGGAACCTCTCGGGGAGCTGGATGTACCGCATCGCCGGCTCATACAGCCGCCGGTTCAACCTCTACATCGGCGCCGGGGCGTTCCTCGGGCTGAACCACTACGAAGTCTTCAAGAAGCTCCCGGCAGAACTCCGCGGGGAGTTCCCGAAGGTGGAGTTCGTCTACGGGATGGAGCCAGCGATCGACTTCGAGATCTTCCCCTTCCGGACGGTCGCCATCGTCATCGGCATCCAGTCCCCCGTCACCCTTTCCTCATCCCTCCCCACCGACCTGTGGCATCTCAGCGGGTCGCTCGGCGTACGAATCAATCTCTAAGCACCATGAATACCCTGAAACACTCCTTCCTTGCAATAATCGCTGCGGCAGCGGGCCTTCTGTGCGGCTGCTCGCAGTTCGACAGCGAAATCACCCTCAGGGACCTCGGTTTCGAGGTCGCGGGGGACATCGTCTGGAACTCCGAATACATGGCCTACACCCTGCGCCTGAACCTCGAGAGAGGTGAGGACGGCAAGTACACCTTCAACTACCTCGTGGACAACGATCCTCTCGTGAAGCTCGGCACGACGGGCGGCGGGACGCTGGATTCCGGCTCTCAGCTGGAGCTCAGTTCCAAGAGTTCCCAGATTTACATCCTGCCGTCGCTCGCCTCTGACAGCGAGCACTCCCTGAAGATGGAGTTCACCCGCGAGGGGGTCTCCAGGACCTACACGCTGAAGCTGCCCGACACCAGCCAGAACGGCATCGGCATCCGGATAGACACCGATGCGAAGCTGGATTTCTCCAGGGTCATCCTGACGAACCTCATGGGGACCTCGGTGACCACCTACAACGTGACCTTCTACCTGGACGGCGACCTCCTCACTGGGATCAAGTACATGTCGAACACCTTCGAGGGCTCGATGGACATCGACTTCGCAAGGAGTGAGTCCTACACCTTCGAGCTCCCCTACGTCGTTGCCGGGGAGCACGTCCTGAAGGTCGACGTCAAGTCCTCCCTCGGCGCGGAGTCCACGCGGCTGGCCTTCACCGAGCCGCAGCGCCGCCAGACAGCCCTGACCTTCTCCTACAATGACTTCACCGGGAGGCTCATGGTCGAGTCCGCCTACAACCCCCTCCAGACAGCGTTCGACATCACCGTCGACATGACCGTCCTGGGGCAGATCACCTACCGCCACCCGCAGTTCTTCGGGATAGCCGATCCCACCACGGAGACCTTCAAGGTGACCGGCGAGTCCACGACCCGCGTCACACCGGGCATCGTCGCCGCGCAGATCGACGGCGGCAAGCTCAAGAGCCTCATGGACCAGGTCTTCTCCAACACCCGCGAAGATGCGGCCAACGCCATCGGCAACGGCAACCAGCGGACGCTCCACCCGGACCTCTACTCCGTCACGCTGGCGTTCACCGTCCATTCCCTCGGCGACTACGCCGGGAAGACCGTCGTCACCATCGCCCCGTCCCACTCGACCCTCTTCCCCATCAAGTACACCTACACCGGGACGACCTGGAACTACGGGGCCGGCCATGCCAGGATCCTCTATCCTGCCTACACGGTCAACGGCACGACACCCGCATACGTAAGGACACTCTAGATTACCTTTCATAATGAGTTTGTATACCTTTCATTATCAATGAACACTACCCGGCTCCGTCGGGAGATGCAGCCGGTTTTTCCACTATTTCACCAGCATGAGAAAACTCCTACTTTGCATATTCCTTTCGGCAGCGTGCCTCTCTGCCGCACTGCCCGCCCGGGCGCAGCGCTTCTCCGTCGGGACGAACGTCGCCGACTGGCTCTCGCTCGGGACGATGAACGCAAGCGCGAGCGCCGCCGTCGCCAGACACTTCACCCTCAACGCAGAGGCGAGGGTGAACCCCTGGACCTTCAACACGAACGACTCCGGGACGCAGCTCCAGAACCGCCACCAGACCTACTCCATCGGTACGCGCTGGTGGCCGTGGTACGTCTACTCGGGATGGTGGGTGGGCCTTGCCGCCCAGTACCAGGAGTACAACCGCGGCGGTATCTTCTCCCGCAACACCGAGGAAGGCGACGCCTTCGGAGCCGTCCTCTCGGCAGGATACACGCTCATGCTCCACGAGCATCTGAACCTTGACATCGGCGCCGCCGGATGGACCGGCCAGACGGTCTACACCGTCTACGACTGCCCCCGCTGCGGACGCATCTCCGACTCCGGGAAGAAATGGTTCGTCCTCCCCTCGGAGGTCTACCTCTCCCTCATATGGATCTTCTGAGGCGATGAAAAGGACCAGACCGGACATCATCCTCCTTTTCGCGGTGGGGCTCCTGCTCGCCGCCCACGCCTGCGGTCCCTCGTCGAAGGTCCAGCGCCTCACCGAGGAATCCCTCTCGGCAACCCTCCGCCTTGCAAGGGAAGAGACATTCAGGCCGGACTCGTCGGCCCTCACAGGCCACGCACGCAGGGACACCCTCCGCGTCGAGGATCCCGAAGGACGGCAGGTCTTCATCATGCGGGCCGTAAGGGATGACAACGGGGAGATGGTCGCGAACGAGCTGCTTGACGCCGCCGTCGTGACGGCCCGCTTCCGCAACGTCGCGGAGCGGCACGGCAAGGTGGACATCGAGTTCCAGGTCGTGGTGCCGGAGGCGATGCAGGACGGCAAGTGGCAGCTCCGCTTCTACCCGGACATGTTCATCCTCGGCGACAGCCTCCGGCTCGATCCGGTCATCATCACCGGGAAGGACTACCGGAAGGCGCAGCTCAAAGGATACCAGCAGTATGAGCGCTTCCTCGCTTCGATCATCACCGATACGACCCGCTTCGTGAACATCGGCCAGCTGGAGATTTTCCTCAAGCGGAACATCCCCGAGCTCTATGCCTTCAAGACCGACTCCACGGAGGTCTCTGACGAGGCGTTCGCCTCCGTCTACGGGGTGACCCAGAGGGAGGCCGTCGAGCACTACACGAACAAGTTAGCCCGCAGTCTCAACGACCGGCGCCGCGCCCGAACGGGGAAGATGTACCGCCGCTACGTGAAGGTCCCCATCGTCACCGAGGGGCTGCGCCTCGACACGGTGATGCAGGCCGTGAACGGTGACTTCATCTACAACTACGTCCAGACCATCGCGACCCGCCCGAAGCTCCGGAAGGTCGACATCATCCTCTCAGGGGACATCTGGGAGAGTGACCGCCGCATCTACACCGTCCCCCGGAGCGAGCCCCTGACGTTCTACATCAGTTCACTCTCGGCCTTCGTCGATCCGACGGAGCGGTACCTAAAGCGCATCATCGAGCGGAGGGTGCAGGCGAACACCGCCTGCTGGGTGGAGTTCGCCGTCGGGAAGTCCGACGTGGACCTCTCCCTCGGGCACAACTCGACGGAGATCGGGAGGATCCGGGACAACCTCAGCGCCCTTCTTCGGAACGAGACCTTCGACCTGGACTCCATCGTCGTCACGGCCAGCTGTTCGCCGGAGGGGTCGTGGAGCGCCAATGCGGCGCTCTCCCAGAGGCGCTCCGAAGGGGTCTCGCGGTACTTCAGCGAGTGGATGCGACACTACTCGGATTCGCTGGCCACTGAAAAGGGCGTCGAGATGGACCTGGACGGGAACATATTAAGCTCAGGGGCTACCTCCCCCGAGATAAAATTCATATCGCACAACAACCCCGAGAACTGGCAGCGGTTCGAGCTTCTGGTGGGACGGGACACCGTCCTGACCGACTCAGAGAGGGAGTCCATCTCGGGTATCATGGACATCAGGGATCCTGACACGAGGGAGCGTTCCCTCTCCCGGGAACCTTTCTACCGGCATCTGCGCGAGCAGGTCTACCCGTCGCTCCGCACCGTCCGCTTCGACTTCCACCTGCACCGCAAGGGCATGGTGAAGGACACGGTCCACACCACCGAGCTCGACTCCCTGTACATGCGCGGGGTCCAGGCCATCCGTGACCGCGACTATGAGGCGGCGGTGACCATCCTCCGTCCGTACAAGGACTACAACACGGCGGTAGCCTACTGCGCCCTTGACTACAACGCCTCGGCGATGGATATCCTGAAGGACCTCCCACGCACGGCACAGGTGGATTACATGATGGCCATCATCTATTCGCGCCAGGGGGATGACCAGAGCGCCGTGCAGAGCTACCTGCACGCCTGCTCGAAGGAGCCCTCATACGTCCACCGGGGCAACCTCGACCCGGAGATCTCCGCCCTTATCAAGCGCTACGGGCTCAATGCCCGAAAGGACGACGACAATTTTGACTTCTAACAAGAATACGGACCATGGAACAAACAGACTACAGTTACATCACAAGCCGCATGCTCACTGAGATTTGCGAGCACACGGAAGTCCTCCGGAAGGGGCTTCTCGTGATCCTGCTCGTTTTCGCCGCGGCACTCACCCTCTTTCTCATCCCCGTGGACAACCAGGAGATCCGCTTCACCATCACGGTGCTCCTGGCGATGGGCGCGGTATGCATCCTGATGCAATTCATCTGCGTCGTCATCATCGAAAGGCGCCTTGCCGCCGTCCGGTCCATCCGCAGGAAGGAACTCGCCATGGAGGCGGAGCGGATCCTGTCGGACAAACAGTAGCACAACCAGTATCAACAACATTTTTCAAACCCACAAAACAATGAAAAAAATCTTTCTTTTCCTCGCGGCCGCGTCCCTGGTGGGGATCGCCGCCTGCAACAAGACTGACAGTGTACAGAGCCCCGTCCTCCCTGAGCAGCAGGGAGAGGGCCAGATCACCTTCAGCCTCGCCCCCTCCGACGGTGACGTCCCCATGACCCGTGCCGTCACGGCTTACACCACGGCCCAGACCTACGAGTCGAAAGTCAACAAGGTCCAGATCCTGATCTTCAGCGCCGACGGCAAGCTCGCCGCCTACAAGGACAACGGCACGGCCCTCACAGGCACCATCTCCACCACTGCCGGCACCAAGACTGTGTGGGCTGTCATCAACGGCCCTTCCCTCGCGTCCGTCAGCACCCTCAGCGCCTTCCAGGCCACCGCCCTTGACCTCTCGGCCAACAGCACCAACGCCAACACCGGATTCGTGATGGCGGGAAGCACGTCCTGCAACGTCACCACCACCGGTACCGTCCCCTGCAACATCAGCGTGAGCCGCCTTGTATCCCGCGTCGCGCTCGTCCAGGTCACCAACGCCCTTCCTCCCGTCTACGGGGCCATGAAGGTCGAGAGGATCTTCCTGGCGAACGTCGTCGGCAACCAGAACTTCTCCGGCAACGCTTCCCCTTCGACCTGGTACAACAAGGATGGACGTGCCGACGAGACAACCCGCAACGCCGCCCATATCATCGACGGCTCGACCTACAAGGCCTCCTGTGAGGACCTCACCTACAAGAGCGTGGCGCAGACCATCAACAACGGGGCTTCCTACAACCCTTCGGCGCTTCTTTTCTACAGCTTCCCCAACAGTTCCACCACGGCACCAGCCGGCTTCGCTTCGAGCTTCGCAGCCAAGCGTTCGGTGCTGACCGTCGTGGCCACCGTCGACGGCAAGATCCAGTACTACCCCGTAGTGCTTGACAGCGCCGTCTTGGAGCGCAACAAGACCTACACGGTCGGGCTCACCATCACCGGTCCCGGATCTGACGACCCGAACAAGCCCGTCGAGAAGGGCAGCGTCAACATCACACTGACCGTTGCCGGATGGGTGGCCGGAGCGACCTACGACGAGACGATCTAGTTATTTATCGCCCCGTGCGCCCACAAGTGGGGCCCGCACGGGGTATCATGCGACGGCAAGGAGAGGCAGTGCGCCGCAGCGCGCAGGCGCGGTCCGGGGGTTCGGTTCCTCCCCGTCGCACCCAAGACAAACATAGAAACACACATGCACCATTATTGGAAACATATCCCAGCCATCGCGGCCGCCTTCCTTCTGGTCCTGACCGCCTGCTCCGTCAAGGAGGACAGGCAGGAATGCCCCTGCTGGCTCGATGTCGACGTGACGGGGTGCGGGAAGATCGCCCGCAATGTCACCGTCTCCGCCTGGAACCCCTCGCAGGTCTTCTCCGAGGGGATAGATGTCAAAGATTATCCGGAGTACTACGAGAGGACCGTCCCGAAGGGATATGTCAATGTCTCCGTCGTCGCCGGGAGGAGGAACCAGGAGATGGAGGGAGAGTCCCTCGTCATCCCCGACGGGGCGGAGTGCGACAGCCTGTGGGCGCACCGCTCCCTCGTGGACTGTTCCGGGGAGTTCGCCTTCGACACGGCGGTCCTCCACAAGCAGTTCGCCACGGTTTTCCTCAAGATCGACAACCTGGAGGATGGAGACAGCTATCCCTATGAGCTCATCCTGCGAAGCCGCTACGACGGGCTCCGCCTCACCGACTGCTCCCCCCACCCGGGGGAATGGTCGCTGCCCCTGAGGATGCTTCCGGACGGGACCTTCTCCTTCCGTGTGCCCCGCCAGGGGGACGGGTCCCTCACCATCGACATCCTTCTGGACGGTGCGAAGATAGACTCCTATCCCATCGGGGAGCACATCCTGAAGGCTGGCTACAGCTGGCTGTCCGAGGACCTGGAGGACATCTGGATCGGGATGGACTACGGGCGCAGCGAGATCCACATCACCATCGAGTCGTGGGAGGACGGGGCCAGCTATGATGCTGTCATTTGACAAACGCTGACGCCATGACACGAAAGAGAAGACACAATCGGAAAAAGGGCCTTGCTCCCGGGGCGAAGATCGTCATCCTGCTCCTTGCCTTCGGCCTTATCGGAGGCCTCTCCTGCATCCTGTCCCGCCTTCACGGAGATAAGCAGTACCGGGAGACGGAAACGGAGGTCTCCCTGTATGACTTGTAAACAGACGACACTATGATACGAAACAGAATACCAGCATTCGCGGCGGTCGTGGCCCTGACACTGTCACAGGGCTGCGCAAAGGACTCCGCCCCCGTCGCGGCGGAGGACATGTCCGTCCCGGTGAGCCTCTCCATCGATGGGGAAGCCCCTGCGACGCGAAGCGTCCTCCCTTCGACAACAGCTTTCGAAAACGCAATCAACGAGGTAACCGTCATGTCGTACAACGGCCTGACCGGGGACCTGGAGGTCTCCAGGCACTTCACATCGACGCGCTTCAGCCTGACGCTCACAAGGAGCGTCCCGCATAACCTCTATGTCTTTGCGAACATGGGGGACATGAGCGCTCTCGCCCCGAAAAGCGAGTCGGGGGTGGCAGCCCTCTCCTACACCATACCCTCCTACCAGTCCATCTCCTCGAAGGGCATCCCCATGGCGGGGACGAAGTCCATCGGTGCGGCCGCCACGACCGCTCCGGTGAGCCTGCGGCGCCTCATGGCGAAGCTCATCCTCACTGTGGACCGCTCGGCGCTCTCCCAGGGAGGGGCAGACTCCCCTTTCACGAACGGCAGCCTCATGGTGCGCGGCGTCGCACGGGTGCTCTACCCCTTCGCCCCGAACGGGAGTGCGGCGAGAAGCACGGACGAGCTCTTCTCCGGTGACACGGACTACGAGGCCCTGGACTCCGACTCCACCGTCTGCGAGGACATCGTCCTCTATGTCCCCGAGAACCGGCAGGGAGTCCTACTCCCGGATAACGGTTCCCAGATGGACAAGAGCTACTCGAACGGGGCGTTCAGCGGCCTCGTGCAGGCTGACCGGTGCACCTACGTCGAGTTCGACGGAACGAAGGAGGGGGCGGAGGACGGCGTCTCCGGTGAGTTCCTCTACCGGTTCTACCCGGGGGCTGACGCCACGAAGAGTTTCGACCTGGTTGGCGGGAAGACCTACCGGATCACGCTCCAGCTGACCTGGGACGGGCTCTTCACCCAGGGGAACTGGATGGTCGAGCGGACGGGGTGGTCGGATACGCGGAGCATCGGCCTGTCCTTGAACACCGAGGACAGCTACGAGCAGGACATCTTCCTGGAACTTCCTCCGGGAGTGACGGACTATCCCTACAAGGTCTATTACTCCCCTGCCGGACTCCCTTACTCCTCCTCCATGGAGGGCGGGGCATACCGCCACAGGGAATACGGCTGGACGTTCTCCCTCGACATGGTCCCCGCGTCCACTCCTGCAGGCCCTCTCGCCTTCCCCGGCGGCGTGTCGGTCAGGCGCCTGTACACCGGCGGTTCCTTCACCCCCTACGGGATCAGCGTCCCCTGGGATGACAGCCTCATCGGCGAGTGCTACACCGTAACCCACCATACGCTGGACGGCCTGCACAAGGCGGACGTCAACCTGGACATCGTCGAACCGCTCATCAACATCACCCCTGTCGAGGCGGTCCGCGCCTGGGACGAGTACGGTTCCGAGAACGACTTCGTCATCAAGGTCCTCGCCAGCAGCAACGTCCCGATGGGCTATATCAGCGCCAGCTGCTCCAGCAGCGACATCTCCCTCGGGGGCTTCAACCCCATCACGGGCACGGTGACATGCTACTGGAAGACGGCCAACACCGCCTCGACGAGGCGGACGGCATACGTCGTCTTCGAGGGCCTTGACGCCTCCGCCACCTGCGTCGTCTACCAGAACGGGAAGTCCTCCTTCGTCATCGGAGGGGACGACGACGGCGGAGGGGCCGACAACACATATGATTAACCATCAAAACACCCATACCCACCATGAAGCGAATACCATCACTTTCCATCATCGCCGCGGCGGCGCTCACCGCAGCCCTCTCCGGCTGCACGAAGGAGTCCGCATGGCAACCCGCGGAGAAGGAGGGCTTCCGGAAGGAACTGTCCCTCAGCTGCGAGCCCCTCGACACGGAGACCGCTGACGGGACTCCGACCCGGAGCAACCATTCGGCGGGCTCCCTCACGCAGGTCACCAACGTGAACTACTACCTCTTCAGGAACGGGGCGTTCGTGAAGCAGGAGTACTGCCCGGACATCTCCACCTTCGCCGTGGACCTCCCTTCGACCACCGCGAAGTACAACCTCTACCTGCTTGCGAACGTCGGGCAGGTGACCATCCCCACGACCACCGCCGAGAGCGCGATAGGGACGGCCGTCCACTACGATTACGGCTCCAAGAGCAAGTACTTCTCGACCATCTCGTCGAGCGGCTTCCCGATGGCTAACGTCGTCAAGAACTTCTCTGCATCGAGCAGCTCCCAGTATCAGCTCAAGCGCCTGGTGCACACCCTGTACGTGAAGATGAACACCGAAGAGCTGCGGAAGACGAAGATGACCTTCACCGGGGTACAGATCAAGCAGGCCCCGCGGGACGTCTACCCCTTCGCCGAGAGCAAGGCGACGGCCACCATGGACGGCGACGCGGCGAACCTCTCGTCGGACGACATCGACCGCCTCAACTCCGGTGAGACCGTCACCCTGTACCTGCTGGAGAACATGAGGGGCGACCTCATCGCCGGGAACACCTCCTGGAAGAACAAGATCCCGAGCAGGATTTCCGCGACGGCGGAGCGCTCGCGCGCCTCGTACATCGAGATGACGGCCAGGGTGCAGACCGCGACGGCAGTCTACGAGAACAATATCTACAGGGCCTATCTCGGCAACGACGCCTCGAACTTCGACGTCGAGCGGAGCACCTATTTCATCCTCAACAACAACTTCACCTCGGACATGGTCCACGACGAGGACTGGAGGGTCGATCCGGGCACCCCGACGATAACCGGGAAGCTCTGTTTCGCGGACACGCGCTTCACCTACGACACGGCCTATTCCTCCTACAAGGACGACACCGGGGACAACGAGTACCGTCCCTTCCAGGAAGTGGAATCCTTTTACACGATGAAGGGATTCACGGCCGTTTATTACATCTACCGGTCAAGCCCCGACATCGACTACACCATCAGCGTCGACAAGGCGAGCACCGTGGAGCCTTATGTCTCGTACCGTACCAGCAAGATCGACGACCATTTCACCGCCATCATGATCAAGACCCAGATGCCGATAAGCACCACTGATAGCTATTACTACACCGGGGTCCCCACGATGGATGGCACCAAGGATGCCGTGCTGACGGTACGTTCGGCGGACGGGCTCCTCGAGGACAAGCTGACCGTGAAGGTCCTCTACAAACCCCTCGGCGTTTTTTTCCACTATGACAACGCCGCGAAGGCGGTAGCCACGACCGACGACGGGATACTCAACATGTACATGTCAAATGCGCTCATGCTGCGTATCAATGTCAAGATCACCGGCACGCTCAACGGGTATGTCTCCTACAAGCCCAATGGAACCGCCTGGGGATCCAAGAGCCAGTCCCCGGAGGTGAACATCAAGACTGGCGGCACGTATAATGTCAAGGTCGGTCCTGTCCGCATGGACACCTATCAGGACAATACCAATTACGGCGGAACAGTCATAAGCAACCGCGCCGGATTCTTTGAGTACTTCAAACAGATCTGGAACACCACTGGCTGGGACTCGTACACGGTCCTCAACGGTTCGAACGGCTATCACAAGCACGCCCATCCGACAAAGCTGCAGCTTGCCCTCACCATGACGTTCGATTCCCCGAACAGCCGCCGCCTCAAGCCTGACAACGGCCTGGTGCTCCCTATCAACTGGTGCAACAAGGAGTACAAGACCAATGACTCCGGCATCGGCTACGGCGCCGGCACGGACTGGGGCTTCGAGTGGGACCATTTCGACAAGGAAGGGAGCACCGACTACGACCGCTACCGTTTCATCAAGCACGTGAACACCCCGAACCAGAGCCTGTACAGTTACGAGTGCATGGTTCCCATCGGCATCAAGATCAACTCCACTGAGAAATGGACCACCGACAAGAAGGGAATCCCGCTGGCCGTCCAGTACAGCGACAGTTATTTCTCCGACCTCGGCTTCTGAAACCCTGCCTATAAAGTGAAGGGGACGCGCAGCAATCTGCACGTCCCCTTCTTCCGACTTTACCCGGCAATGCGCTGCCGTTGGTCTCACAAAGATAGTTATCCTTCCATCACTATCCAACGCCCCCCTTTGTCCGGTCCTTCCCGGACGATGGTCCCCGCCGCCTTAAATTTTGCAAGATGCTTTTCCACTGCCTTGGCAGAGATACCTATTTCTGATGCAATCCTTGTGGCGGAGTACTCGGGGTGCACCTTAAGTAAATCAAGAATTCTCTTACTACTTTTTACCTTTTTCTCGGAACTTATTGTGCTTATCTTACTACTTTCTTCGCCTGTAGATTCCAGATAGGCGGCAATATCGGATGAAAGGGTCTTCACCATCTCGCCCGCCATGAAGTCCAGGAAGAAGGACAGATCTTCATTTTCTCGCGTGGCTATGAGTGCGTTTATGTAATCTCCCCTGTCTTCCTTCAGGACTTTTGCCGGGAGCAGACCGAATTCGAACTGTATATGGTTCATGACCAGACGGGCCATACGGCCGTTGCCGTCGGCCCAGGGGTGTATCGTCACCAGCCTGTAGTGAGCCTCGAAACTTAGGTTGTACCGTTCGGCGGGAGTCATCTCCTTGGCGCGCTCAGCATTCAGCCACCGGCAGAATTCTTCAAGCCGGGCAGGCACTTTCTGGTAGCTCAAGTATGACTTTCCACCCACGCCGGCCGTGACATTGACCAGACGCAGGTCTCCCTCCGCTGAAGAAAACTCCCCGAGGGCGGTCTTGTATGTAGATCCGGTGTTCCGCATCACCAGGCGGGACAATCCCTTCAGCATGGCGATATCAAAAGGAGCATGGCGCCCGGCCAGACTGATGCTTTCTTCATACGCGCGCTTCAGATCCAGGTTCATCATCTGCTCCGCGATGGTCTTCCCTTTCGCCGAGATGCCCTCGTCAAAGAGCAGCTGGTTTTCAATCTCCGTCACGGTGGATCCTTCGATTGCCGTTGAATGGGTGATAATGGAATACAGATAGAACTTACCGTAATCTATCTGCGAGTCGATACCGAGCCTCCTATACTGCGATATCAGGTCAATGACTTTATCAATTGTTGGCATTATCTTACTACCTTTTTGCGCAAAGATAGATTTTTCTTACCACTTTTTCAAATTTTCTTACTACTTTTCTTCGCATTCATAACCATAATGCATGCCCTTCCTTCTGCCCTCGGGCCAGGTTCTCTTCCCCCATCTTCCTGCCGGTACTGGTGTCGACGGTGTTCCACCAGAGGGTCTCCGTCAGTGAAGGGTCTATCTTCCCGTCCATGCAGTTCTGGCTGAACCCGAAGTTGTAGAGGGCGGGAAGGTCCCGGAGGAACAGGGGGATGTTCCCCGTGAGCCGGTTTCCGTCCAGGCCGAGGATCTCAAGTTTCTTGAGGGACGACAGGCAGAAAGGGATGGGGCCGCTTACGCTGGTCCCGCTGATGGAGAGGTCCCTGAGTTCGGTCAGGTTGCCAAATGAAGACGGGATGGAACCGGAAATTCCCTCATCACCGATGATCCAGAGTTCCTTCAGGTAGCGGAGTTCCCCGATGTCAGCCGGCAGGGTTCCATGGGCGCCGAGGCATTGGAGATGGAGGTAGGTCACGTGTTCCTCTCCCTTGAAGGTGTTTGTCATGACGCCGTACCACTGCCTGAGTGGGGCATCGGTGCACCAGTTCTCGCTGTCCGACCAGTCCTCCCCGTGGAGGGAGCGGTAGATCTCTTCCAGGGCGGCGCGCTCGCCGGTGATCTCCTCCACCGGGTCCGGGGCTGTCTGCTCCACATAGATGGGCGTTTTCACCCGGCCATCCGGGTCGCTGACCGTTATGGTGGCATAACGGGCGGACCTCAGGGGGTTCTCCCTCACGGAGAAGACGATTCCCTCGGCAGATATGTCGTCGACGGTCAGCCAGCTTTCGTCCGATGACGCGGTGAACGGGATGTTGGCATTGATGAGCACCTTCCTGGCTCCGCCCCCATGGTCGAAGGAGAAGGTCGTGAGGTCGGGCCAGATGCAGGCGCAGTCGACGGTGATCTCTTTCTCCGCGCGTTTCTCTCCGTTGGCGGCCGTTATGCTGAACGAGGACTCGTCCCCGAATGTGTCTTCCGGGGTGATGGTGACGGAACCCTTTCCGGTAGTCCTCTCAAAGGAGAGGGCTAGGGAGATATCCGCTCCCTTAACGAGTGTCACCGTCCCGTCTTCTTCCAGGGCGGAGACGGAGAATTCCAGGGTCGAGGACACCCCTTCCGATGCGGGATACAGTACGACACAGTCATCCGCGATTATAATGACCGGGGCCTGGGTTTCTTCCTCCGATGGAGGCTCCACCGGCATGGGGATGTTTTCATTTTCTTTCAGCGGGTCTCCCCCGCATGAAACCAGGTTGGCAAGGACGGCCGCGAGGGCCATCAGCAGCGATATGATGGTTTTGCTCATAGTATTTCTTCTTTCGGTTTTATCACTTAGGCCGAACGGCCCGTACAAAAAAAGGAATGGCCGATTCCCGGATTCCCCATAAGGGGCCCGGGGGTCAGTCATTCCTTGACTGCGAAGATAATATAAATCAATTTATAGTGAAACTTATATCCGTATTATTTGATTACCATTCATTCGGAGATCATCTTTCTAGGAGGCACTGTAATGTAATAAATCCCTCTATGAAAGATTCCTGGGCTTCACCTGTATATCATACCAGTTCAGTCGTTTTGGCTGCATTTGTTTTGAGTTGCGCACAAGTTTTTGTAATTTTGACTGTTCTAACTGATAAAAGGATAAAGCCATGGCACACGTTGATCCCGACTATTTCAAGTCAAAACTTGATGATTTCATCGAAGATGATTTCGACACCGAAGACTCGGCCGAAAAGGAAAGCCTGTCCGACGGCATCATCGCAAAGATGGAGGAAGCGGACTGGGACTGTGACGAGGCACTCGTTTCCGTAATTCCGTCCATCGGGGACAAGGATATCCGGAACGACTGCCGCAGGATTCTCCTTGCCTGCAAATTCGACGCAGCCCTGTTTTACGAGACCAAGTCTTCATCAAAGCAACCATGGCTTGACTATGTCGGGGACGGCTGCGCACTTATCCGGTACTATGAAAACGACGGCACTTCCACAACAGCCATCATCTCCCCCACCGGCGAAGTGAAAACGCGTCATGGGCAGATATGGATAAACGGGAAATCCCTGTCCTACATGGGATGCTTCATAGCCCGGGGCGTCGGGGAGTACAAAGACAAGACAGGTCTTGTCTACCGTGACGGCACCATACTGCTTCCCTGCATCTTCAACTACATCGAGAACGACGACTGGCCTACGGCCCAGTACAATGGCGTCGAGTTCAGCATCCATCTCTCTGGCGAAGCTTTCGAGGAGGATGTCAACCCCCGGTCACGCTCCTATCAGGTGTCAGACGGCTTCTTCGTCAGAGTCGCATGCCTCGGTCTTGCGGATGAAGTTCATGATCACCCCGCAATCTATATACCCAGAATGAACGATGGTAAGCAGCTGACCAGGCAGGAAGAACAAGACTTCATTGAGCGCAGGGCATCGGAAGTGTTCACCATTCTGGACGGGCATTTCCTCCGATAGGTCACGCCCCCGTCACCCGGCCATCCGGCTCCGGAAAAAAGCCGCTATCTCTTCATCGGGGATCTGCACTCCCCACTTGTCCGGGAACTTCGCCACCATCTTCCCATAGGGGCTCCTGGCGCCCTTGTGCACGGCATTGAGGTCTGCCATGGATGTCGCCATCATGGCCTGCGTCTTGGTGGAGAGCCGGGTGAGCAGCGCCGGTTCCTTTTCCATGAGCTGATGGTAGGACTCCGCGCAGACGGAGAGGTCTTCTATGCTCCCCCGCTTGTACGCCCTCGGGAACACCGGCCCGTATTTCCACATCTGGGGATGCTCGATGGCGAGGCGTTCCCCCGTGTAGGCGAGGCTTGATCCATAGAGGCAGTAGAGGATGATCTGGGCACGGGACTGCGTGACCGGATAACCTGCGGCAGCGCCAACATGCGCTATGGAGTTGATGAGGAGCACGCTGTCAAGGCGACTTTCCTCCGCAACGCGCGCCATCACCGCCTGCTCCGGGGTAATGGACCCGGGTGTGTTCTCTTCAAGGTCCTCCTTCCGCGGCAGTTCGGCTTCCTGTGCCGGCTTGTCCACCACCGGGGCTGCGACTGAAGGGACCGCAGCCTTTTCTTCCTCCAGCACTTCAGCGAGGATGGAGCCCAGTGAGAGCGGGCTTGTGCGCAGCGGCCTGAACCGGGGTATGGGACCGGGACGTAGCCTGCGGCAGTTTTCGCGGAAGGCGTCGTTGAGAGAGCGGAGCATCTGGAGGACCTCCTTCTCCCCGAGGGTCGACGCCTGCCCGTTGATCCAGGCAAGGGCCTGCGCGAACTGGTCAGATGTTATATTCAGGGTTTCCATAATACAAAAAAGGCCGTCAGGGATTCCTGACGGCAACATGATTTCTGATTTACTCTGTAACTACGATATGTCTACTATAACCTTGTCCGGCGGTGTAGAAGGAACAAGGAACATAACAAAATAGATCGGGAGATAAGTAATCGCTCCTTCCTGAAGTATTTCCCTCTCATTGCACAAGACATATCCCCTCTTGATATTATAATCTGGCGTTTCAACGAAATGGTCCAGCGAGGCATGCTGGTCGTAGTCTTTCCCGGATTTCACCTCTATCGGCACGACGGTCAGACTGTCATAGTCGTTGACCAGGAATTCGACTTCACCTTTCTTCTTGTTATCGTAGTAGAACAGGGGGAAACCGTGGGCTGAGAGCTCGCTGCAGACAGCCAACTCGTATACGGTGCCGAGATTGATTCCATTCTGTTCGTCCATCACAGCAGAAATATTGTACTGGTACAGAAGTCTGGTCAAGAGTCCCACGTCATTGAAATAGAGTTTCAGGAGGTTCTTGCTTTCGGATTCATCCAAGGGGAATCTGGGATTGGATATGGCTTTCACCTCATTGCAGATCCCGCTGGCTACCAGATAATCGAACTCGTCCTGATACTGCGAAGCGCGGGCTTGTTTCTTATCCTCAATCTGGTTAAATCTGACCCGTTTCTTCTTGTTCTCCAAATAGGACGGAACCAGCTCATATATCCGTTCGATCTTCAGTTTATGTTCCTTGTCATACTGGCTAGCATCGCCTTTATAGAGTTCATACACTTCCTTCTGGGAGTCCCTGACCTGGACAATATTCCTGGTCTGTACGAAGGTATTCACCGCATCCGGCAGTCCTCCTATCAGAAGGTAAAGCTTGAAATACTCCATCATCTGCCGGTGAAGCGCTTCGCTCATCGGAATCTTCTTTTCAAAGCATTCCCTGGCGTGGCTGATGAACTCATCCCCGACATTGTTAGCCCAAAGGAATTCCTCGAAATCCAACTGATACATCTTAACGACCTCGATGGCCCCACCAGGCTTGGACAGGGTCTGGTTCAGCGCTATTCCCAGCTGGGAGCCGCTGACAATGTAGGTGAAACGGTCATCCTGCTTGAGGAATTTAAGAAGCGTGAGCATCTCGGGGTATGCCTGAATCTCATCCAGGAAAACAAGCGTATTCTCCTTGTCTTTCATCCGGTCGCCGGCAATGGTGCTCAGGCGCAGATAGAAGTCGTCCTTCCCGCGCGTTCCTTCGAAAACACGGTCTCCCTTCTTGTCTTCTATCAGGTCAATCTCAATATAGTTGGCGAAGCGTTTCTGGCCTTCATGACGGATAATATACGATTTCCCAATCTGGCGGGCTCCGTTCAAGACAAGAATCTTATTGGAGCCATTCTCCAGATAATCAGCGATTTTAGACTGGATCTTTCTTCGAAGCATACACTTTTCCGTTAAAATTCCTATCGCAAATATACACTTTTCTCTTAAAACACACAACCAAAATATACACTTTTCCCAAGAACGCAACAAAAGGTGTACTTCCAAGGAGAGCTCCCTTGTCAAAGACAAAAGGCCCGCTCGCAGCATTACCGCAGCTTGCAACTGTTTATTTAGCGGGTTACTGCGGCGGGCCTGACCTTCCTACCAGCCGGCGCCCTGTCCTCCGGGAGCGGAGAAGTCGGGCATGTCTCCGTCGAATCCCGCGTTCTGGCGGGGTGCGCCTGCGCCATACTGCGGAGCGCGGTATCCGCCGCCCGGACGGGCCTGAGCAGTGGGCTGCGGTCCGGGATAGCCTCCCTGCGGACCCGGTGCGGGCTGTCCCGTCACGCCCTGGGGCCCCTGCCCGGTGTACCGGGTGTAGAGGTTCCCGACGATCTTCAGGGAATCGGCGGCCTCCTGGCTCATCTGGAAGCGCTCGCGGTTGGCCTTGCCGACATTGAGCTTGATGAAGTGGGTCGAGCCCGTCTTCGAAGATTTCGTTTCGCGGATAAGGATATCCATGTCGACGGTCAGCGCACCCGTCTGGCGGTTCTGCCCGATGTAAAGGCTCGGGTTCTGATCATAGGGCACGAAGAATCCGCGCACGCCCTGTTTCACGGTGTCCTCAAAGCCATTGAGGTCGCTCAGCCGGATGTTCCCGACCATGAATGATTTCTTTTCTGCCATAGCTGTAAAAGATTTTGAAGGTTGATGTATTGAATGTTAAAAGATTGCTTCAGTCTTTCTCGAGGATGTCTTCCTCGGGTAGGCGATCTTGAACTCCGGTTCCCCCGCCTCGGGAGTCACCAGGTACTGGTCGTAGAGCTCGCGGCATTCCTTCTTGAAAAGGGGCTCGTCAAAGATGGCCTCCTGGACTTGCAGGTACTTGCCGTAGACGCTTCCGTACTCTTTTCGGAGCAGTTCCTTGTCGAGCACCGGCTTCGGTGTCTTCGGGACGCGTGAGCAAAGGAGCGTCTCACCGTCCTTGCAGTAGATGGCCGCATAGCCCATGATGGCCTTCTCCAGCTCGTCCTCGAGTTCCTTCTTGCGGTCCTTGAGGATGTCCATCTCGGACTTGATTCCCAGCAGTTCGTCGAAGTCCGCCTGCATCCAGTCGTCCGCGACGAAGCTCTCTCCCTTCACCGTCTGGTTCTTCCCTGAGTACTTCACCCGGAGGTCTTCCAGCTGTTCCGGCTCGGGTGGGACACCCTTCAGGATGTTCCCGTTCCAGAACTCGTCGATGGCCTGGACGATGAGCGCATAGTACGAAGGATTGTAGTCGATTTCCTTGTACCCTGCGTTGAACACCGGAAAGGAAGAGATCCAGGCAACGGCCCCTTTCCTTATTCCCATGACGCCCATCTGGTACTGGAGCTGGCAGTACCAGTAGGACGGGATGTCCTCGGGGTCGACGCTCATGCCGGTTGTCTTGCACTCGAGGAGCCTCCAGTTCTCCTTCCTGTGCTCCTGCCCGGCAGGGACCCAGATGCGGTCGGGAGACACCCGGAGGTAGTCCTTCTTCGTGTCCACCGCGATCCAGTCCCCCTCGGACTTCGGATCTATCCACGCGCCCGTGAGCTCCGCGAATCGCGAAGCCACGGCGGGCTCCAGGTGATGCCCGAGCTCCATCTGTTCGGATGCGGGCTTCGGGGCCATCTGGCCCGTCTTCCGGAGGAAAAGGCGGTAGCGGTCCTCGTAGTGGTTCACGCCCATGAGCGTGGTGGCCTCGGACGAACCGATTCCCTTCTCGCGTTCCTTGAGCCAGGCATCCCTGTCGGCTGGTCTGATGATCTTGTAAGCCATAACGTATCCTCCTATGCCGCCAGGCTGTGGTTCGCCACCCTCAGCAGTTCATCGAAATTCTCCCGCGTGATGTTGAACTTAGCCGTGATTCGGGAAAGGATCTCCTCGGGAGTGCTGCCGGCCATCTTCGAGACCTGGGTCACCGAGGCCTTCCAGTTGGGAGCCCCGGGCTTTATCTCCTTGAAGGACGTGTTCCACGGCCACTGGGCGGATGCGGTGTCCTGCGGCTGAGGCGCAGGCGCAACGCCTTCAGCGGTATTCTGCCTGAAGGACCCGTACTTCGTCTCGTCCTCGCGGTAATAGACGTCGGCGGCGAAGCCGAGGGCCTTGCACGCCACGCTGATGGCGTCCGTGTAGGCTTTCTTGTAGGCCTCGTCGTCGATGTGAACGGCCTGGACGGGCTGTCCGTTCACCCACTCTGTCGAGCGGCGCATGAGCATGTTCCCTCCCTGTCCGAACACCGGGGCCGACCACTGGTCGCCCTGCTTGACATAGAGGTTCACCTCACAGAAGACCGCCACTTCCCCCTGGCCGGTCGTTTCCGTCCAGCGGGAGACCTGCTCGATCTTCCAGCCGATGCCGGCGGGGCCGAAGAGCTCAGTGAGCTTCTCCAGTCTCCACTGTGGGTTGATGTTGGATTTTCCCTTCATGGGGCCGCCCGTGATGGGTGTGATGGCCTCTGCAGGGACGCTGCGGACCTGGTTGTAGATGCCGAGGTTTCCGCTTTCAGTTCTGGCTGTTGTCTGCATATCTGTATGGTTTTATGGAATGTCTTTTCTGTTCCCGCCCTCGCCAGCCTTCCAGGCACGGCCTTCCCTTCCGGGATTTCCGGCGGAACGTTGCAAGGTGAATGAGGGCTTGAAGGCCCGCGGAGAACGAGCCCGCAGCGAAAAACGATGCAAAGGTCTCTTTGTGTCGGCTTTTCCAAGGGAGAGGGCGCAGCGGAGCCTTTGGGCCCTAGCTTTGCAAAAGTGGATGCCGGGAATCCGGGAGAGAAGACCTCATTATTCAGCTTTCCCCAGTTTGATCTGCCTATCCGGAACATTCATCCGAATGTGATATTTTATCACATCTAAAACCCATATCCGAAAGGATTTCAGTCCACGGATTTCCGCCTTGGTTTACCAAGCCACGGATCTCACGATTGAAATGGATTGCCGCCTTTTGGCAGCCCAGGGCCCTTTCTTTGCGGGACAAAACATATCCGTCATGTTACCCGAAGAAAAGTACTACAAGGAACTGCTCCTTTCCATCTACCCCTGCAAGGTCCCATTCTCCGTAGGCGTCAGGAAAGACAAGCCAAGAAAACGCCTGGGAACATACTACCCCAAGACCAAAAGGATCATTCTCCACACCGGTTGGGAGTCGAGGTTCAACACCACCGAGACTGCTATTCATGAGTATGCACACCATCTCCATTACACGGAGTTCGGGAAGGAAAACCTGAAGCAGGATCCGCACGGAAAGCAGTTCTGGCAGATATACGGGCAGCTGATCTGCCGGGCAAAGGAGCTCGGCATCTTCGAGGATGACAGACTGCCAATACTGACTTTCCCGAAGAAAGACGGGACTCCCGGCGAGCAGAAGGTGATTCTTCCCGAGAAGAAACCCGAGCCTGAATTCAAGATTGACAGCAGGCTTCCTGCCAGCATAAAGAATGCATTCAGGGACATCCTCCGCCAGGTCTGGCGCTGGATGGAATCGGAATAGATGATAATCACCATTCGCCCCTGGATGAACTCCGAATATTCAGAAAAAAGCGCTATATTTGTTTTATGGCAAACGATAGAACATACAACGGTATCCAAAGGCCGCAATACACACCTGAGCGCATTGACTCCTTGAAAGAAGACGAGGTCTTCGTCTTCGGATCCAACCTTGCCGGCATCCACGGTGGTGGCGCGGCATATGCCGCCCTCCGACTTTTCGGTGCCGTGATGGGCTGCGGAGTCGGTTTCCGAGGTCAGAGCTACGCCATTCCGACTATGCAGGGTGGCGTGGAGACGATAAAACCGTATGTGGATGATTTCATCGCGTTTGCCAAGGATCATCCGGAGAAGTTCTTCTATGTCACCCGCATCGGCTGCGGCATCGCAGGATTCCGGGACAAAGAAATAGCGCCCCTGTTCAAAGAGGCGCTGGGGTTGGAGAATGTGTGTCTTCCGGAGAGTTTCGCGAAGGTCCTCAAGTAATCTACAGGGTTCCGAGCCCTTTGAGCATCTCCGCTGCGGCATCGGCCTCGGATACGACTTTCGGCTGCTTGGACAGATTCATCCGGGCAATCTTTACTCCATCATTTGTTTTGGTTATCTGCTGGGCGTAAGGCTTGCCGTATTCTTTCCAGACGATTTCCATCTTGTCACCTTCATCAATCATGTCGGTATAGATGACCACCACCCAGCCGTGGTCGGTATTGTATTTCTTCGTGGATGTGACCTTGATGCGGTTGGGGGTTCCGCCGATTGAGACGGTTTTCTTCTCAAAGTCGAATTCCACCTTTGTGATTTCGGTCGATGGCATCCGCATCTGGGTGGATAGAATTGCGTGGTCTTCATAGGAGATGTATCTCGGGGTGGAGATGATCTCAATGGACTCCAGATACATGCGCCCGCCATAGTTCAGCGGATTGGTGCTTTGGGCATGGCCCAGGGTGCAGGCAATGACCAGCACCGCTGTCAGGATAATGTGTTTCATGGTATTAGATATTTGGGTAATTGACCAGGATGACGGGGATTCTCTCCGTGGCAGCAAGACGATCCAGCGTGCGGGCGACGAAGTCGGGGCTGCCCTTGAGAGCACCGGAGGGACTGATGATGGCGGCCCGGATGAACTGGCGGTGGATGAGTCCGCGCAGCTTGCGCTCGATGATGTTGATGTCCGGGTTTTTCTGTTCCAGGATGAGCGTCTTGACGATGGAACCGTCTGTCGGCACGATGGCCTCTATGGCATCCTTGTGGCCGTCAAGGGACAGCACGGCCACACTGGTGTTCCACCGGGTGCGGAGGTCGGAGACCATCTTGGCGATGAGGAAGGAGGCGCCGATTTCGTCATCGGCATTCACCCGGTGGACCTTGCCGGCTTCGTAACCGGGGATTTGAGTAATGATTTCTTCTGCCATATCGAAAGTTTTCGGCAAATATACCGGCACCTTCGGCAGAAAGCTGGCAGAAGCTATCCGTTTTATTAATATTCGAAGAATTTTTCCCTGAATCTGTCGGCCATGATTCCCTTCAGGTCCTCCCAATGGAGACCAAGCACATGGGAATGCATGGAGGGATTCACATATTTCTTCCGAAAACTGTCGAACTGGTACTCGGCGATAGTGTTCTCCTCGGGATAAATGAACACGACATAATCGTTCTCGCCCCTCACCCGCAGGATATTGCGGAACAGCTGATAGTTCGGGCGCATCTCTTCGAAACAGATTCTTTCCCTGAGCTCTTCCTTCAGGCAGGGGCAGGTCCTGATACGGTCCTTGTATACCTCTTCGAATTTTTTCTCGTGAGAATCACCCTTCTCACATGTCCCGAATCCCTGTTCCGTATACTTCACCTCAACAAACACGCGGCTCTTCCCGTCCGGTGATTCAAGGTAGAAATCGAAGTTCGTACCCTCACCGTCATCAAACACCTTTTCAAACTCGGCGTGGGCACCGCTGAAGACAGCTGACGGGATGCCGGCAGCCTCAAGGACGGGGCGCATGAGGGAGCCGTCGACCGTTCCGTCACTTCCGATCCGGGGGCGGAAAAACTCATAACAGAGGATCTGCGATGAGTTCAGGTGGTGGGCATACCGGTGGGGGCTACGGAAAAGGTCGAGCTGCTCTTCCGGGAGCTCGTCAGCGAGCATGATCTCCCTGATAAGCGCGGACTTGCTGTGTCCTTCCAGCGAAGGGATGTGTCCGTATGAGCCTTTCCCGTTGAAAGTGCCATGACCCCATTTGTTGTACTTCGAAAGGTGATCCGTCACCTTTTCCCTGAAAGTCTTGTAGGACATTTGGATTCTATCTGGTTGTGTTTTCATAATTCAATTTCATCGTTCCCGCCTCCTGTGCCATCTCTTTCCTCAGGTGCGAGGGTTCCAGAACCTCGACGCCCGCCCCGTAGTACAGCAGGTCGTGACGGAAGTCCCAGTTGGGAATCAGGTGGTAACGGAAGACGGAGTAGTCCTTCTCCCGGATTTCCTCCTCCTGGCTCCGGTGCAGGGGCAGGGACCTGAGGAATCCAGCCTGCAGAGCGCTGGCCCTGATGCGTATCACCTCGGGCACCTCACCGTCATATTGCCGCACGCCGTAACGGTTGAAAAAAAAGTCCCTTCCGTCGAAGTCCTTCGGCGGCGAGAAAAGCTCGCTGCTCACTTCCGCGTCGATTATCCTGTCCAGGGCGAAATTGTGGGGGCCTTCGTAATCCGCCCCGTGTTCATGGGCAAAAAGATGCCAGCGCCTTTTATATTCCTTAACGCAGTACGGCTCCAGGAGGAAGTCCTGCGGAGCTTCCATGTCGAATCCCCGGTAATTAACCAGGAGCATCCTCCCCTCCTTCATCGCACGGATGACGACTGTCAGGAACCTGTGCGCAGACGGCTCCGCCTCGAAGAGTATCCTGTCGCGGAGGCCCGTGCTCTCATTGATGAGGTTGTTAAGGCTCAGGGCCTCCATCATCCACTCCCTTATGCCGCTCCCGCCAAGTTCTTCCCCGTTGTCTATGCGGTAGGTGTTGTCCCTGCGGTCACAGACGATGTCTATTCCGAAGATATCGGCTATCGATGAGACATGGTTCGCGAATGTGCGGGTGGCGAGCTCCTTGCCCTCGTCGTTGACGGAACTCCGCATCCAGAGGTCCTTGATTTCGGAGAGGGTGAGCGGCCCGCGGCTGCGGAGCGTCTCCAGCAGCCAGATGTAGGATTTGAAATAATTCTTTGCCATAACTGAGTGCAAAGATAGCGATTACTTCGGCAAAAAAGTGGCATATTAAGGGAAAACCATCATTTCTGCGAGCAGAATGCCTTCAGCTCCCGGATCTCAGCCCCCGCATCAAGATCGAGCCTCTCCTCAGCCCTGAGCTGGGACAACGTCTTCGCCCCCTTTATCACAAGGATGGCACGGCATTTCCGCACGATGGCGAGCTTCCTTTCAAAGTGTGGGATTTCGGAACGCTTTGCGAAAACGGTACCCTCTGCCCAGTCGATTGCCAGTGTCCCGTCCAGGCGGTCCAGCGGAGTCTTTCCGTCTGATACCAGATTCACGTTTCCACCCTTGGAAAGCGCCCACAGGATAACCTTCGTGTAGTATTCCAGGCTGCCGACCGTCTCTCTCATGTAAAAGTGTTCCAGCCCTTGGACAAAGGAGTGTATGTAGTCTTTTGCCGAAGGATTATGGCCGAGAAACCAGTCCAGCACCTTCCGGCTTTCCTTCCAGCTCCTCCGGTAGTTGTAACGCACATTGCAGAACGGGTTCACGAACTGGTCGCGGTATACCTCGTCACGGTATTCTTCCTTCACCTCCTCGCGGATCTTCGCCTTGAGTTCCTTCTCCTTCACGAGGATTTCCTCCAGCGTGCAGTTGTTGAAATCATCTATCCAGTCGCTCTCGAACATTGCCGGAAAACATCTCTCGTTGTAGTGGGTCACCATCAGTGCGTGCACCTCACCCTCCGGAACGGAGGGATCCTCCGTGACGGATACCTTCAGGGACAGGGTCTGGGATGACAGTGTCTCGAAATAATGGCGCAGATACCGGATCTGGGCGGACGGCAACCGGTTTCCTTCCGGGACCTTTAAGCCGATGATGTAGTGCCACGAATTGCTGTGCGCACCAAGCCGTGCGAACTGCCCGAGGAGGTCCTCCACCGGGGACGCGGAACGGGTCCTGGCCTCATAGGCGCTGAACTCGTACGAGAAGTCGTCGTCGAAAAGGGCCAGGTCCCCCCTGGTGAGGACCAGATCGCCCCTGCCGCCGGTGAGGCGCTCGCGGATCATATCCCTGGTCATGCGGCCAATGGCGATCCGCTCCCCGCTGTCGGAGAGGACGATGCCGCATCCCTTCTCATCCGGTAGGGCGAAGCGGGTCGTGACGAACAGATTATGCTCCCCGTCCGTCGGATACGGGAACGCCTCCTTGGCCCTCTCGAACCCGTCCACCCCAGGCATGCCGTCAAACAGCGGCTCCATCGCGCTGTTGACATAGGAGTACTTGCCGTCCTTCTCCACCCGGTAGACATCCAGGCCCCACCATTTGTCGATACTGTCATACTCGGCAGGTATGATTGTTTTGCCGTCCTTATGCCACCCCTCCTTTCCTCCTGAGAAAAAGAATCCGTTCTCCCTGTCGTATTTATCAGACAGGGTTGATCTGCCGTATTCATGAAGCAGGGCGTACCTTCTCCCTTTCATGATGAAAATGCCGCGGCCACCTTCCACCACTTCCAGCTGCTCCGCTATGGGAGGGAAAACGACCTTCCCGCTGCGACGGCAGCCGTAAAGGCCTCCCTTCTCGAAAATCTCTGTTCCGCTGAGTTCCCTCCATAGGGAGACATTCCAGTCCATATTTATAGACAGGCAGTCATCCATCTCCTCCACATAGCCCCAATCCATGAGGTGGAAGCTTTCAATCTCATAAGCCATCTCCGAGACGTGTCCGCCCGGGTAGGTGATTTCCAGTTTCTTCTTTCCCGAAGGGGTGTCCTTGAGCCGGTAGAGGATCTCTCCCCTTTCAGTCTGTCTCCTGTATTCTTCCATATGTTCGTATCTTCTCGTGGATATACCGGAATCCCCGGGAAATCTTTCACGCCCGCCGGAAGAATCTGCCGGGATTTCACTTGGCGTCACGGATTTTCCCGGGATAGAAGCCTCGCGCATTCTGCATAATGCATTAATGGGATCAACAGGCAAATGGGTCGAAAACGTCGAAAGGATTTCCATGATGAAAGGTATATTTTATTGGAAAGCAGCACTTGTCTTTTCATTCCGCCGCTTTTTGGCAGAAGCGCCCGGTATATTTGCAGCTGAAAACAAATCATTATACCATATGAACAATACTACCATCTTCAATGACCCCTCTTCTGAAAGGGGCCTCCCCTCCGGCCTCCCGAAGCTGGACGCTCTCACCATGGGCTGGCATCCAGGCAGCCTTGTCACCATTGCATCCCGTCCTTCAACAGGGAAAACAGCCTTCGCCCTGCAGGCCGCACTCCATGCCGCTGCCGACCTCGGCATCCCCACCTTGTACTTTTCCCTTGAGTGTTCCGCGGCCAATCTTGCGAAACGACTGATCAAACTCCGGTGCCCCGGCATCCTGTCCGACGCGGGATGGCAAGCCACCGAACGGAACCTGGTGGAACTCTGCAACACTCCTCTTTTCATAGATGACACCCCGGGGATTAGCATAAGCGGGTTGTGCGAAGGTATCGCAAAGGGGGTCCGGGAACATGGTATCAAGCTCGTCATCGTGGATTACCTCCAGCTCGTCAGGGGGCCTGAAGAATTCGTAAAGTGCCACCGACGTGACAAGGAAGTTGGCGAGACGGCCATGCTGCTCAAAAAATCAGCCCTTGATAACAACATCCCCGTCCTCTGCCTATGCCAGATGTCGAGGCGGTACAACAAATCGGAGGCCGAGGATCTTTTCGACCTGTCAACACTCCGGGAATCCGATGACATCGAGTCCGTGTCTGATGTCATCGTCACGGTCCGCCCCGACAGCCTGACGGTGGCAAAAAACAACTTGGGTGAAAAGGGAATCGTCTCACCTGTGGAACTGAACCCGTCAACCCTTGCGTTCAAAGAATCATGACGGGAGGATCTGCTATGGAATTCACACATCTTCACGTCCATACGGACTATTCGACGGACGCGCTGTCATCCGCACGCGACCTTGCGATGACGGCTAAGGGGCTCGGAATGCCAGGGCTTGCCATCACCGACCACGGGACAATGGCCGGGGTGCCCGACTTTGTGGAATCCTGCGAAAAGGAGGGGCTGAAGCCCATCATCGGCTGCGAGTTCTGGCTGAAGGGCCGGGACTCATCCATGGAGGACAGGCCCTACCACCTCATCCTCCTCGCAAAGAACCTCACCGGTTACCGCAACCTGGTGAGGCTCACCTCGATATCCAATACCGCCGAACCCCACAAAGGCAGGCACTGCATCACGCATGAACTTCTTTTGGAGCATCACGAGGGGCTCATCTGCTCCTCAGCCTGCATCGGCGGGGAGATCCCCCAGCTCATCCTATCAGGCAATCCAGGCAAGGCCATGGAGACCGCCCGCTGGTACAAGGATGTATTCGGTGACGACTTCTACCTGGAGGTGTCGCTCCACAAGCCGGACGGCCATACGACACTTTCCGTCGCCGATGACAGGACGGCCTGGGAAACCCATGTGCAGGAGCTGAACGCTCTCCAGGAACGATCAAACGAAGCCCTCTTCTCCATCGCCGGGGAACTCGGCATCAAGGTCGTCGCGACCAATGACGTCCATTTCGCTGAAAAGGACGACGCCATCGCCCAGGACATTGTCCTCTGCCTCAATGCGGATGCAAAGGTGTCCGACCCGGGAAGGCTCCGCTATACCCATCAGGAATACCTCAAGAGCCGCGAAGAGATGCAAATCCTTTTCCCCGGCCATCCGGAGGTGCTGGACAACACGATGGAGGTGTTCTCCAAGGTGGAGTCCTTCAGCATCTGGGGGGATGCATCCCTTCCGGCCCTCACGGATGACGACGGGGCCCTCCTCGAAAAGAAGGTGTTCGAAGGAGCCGTCAGGCGTTTCGGGGCTGTCCCTGACGATGTCAAGGAACGGCTCAAGTTCGAGCTGGGCCGATACGCGAAGTTGGGCGCGCAGTCATACCTGCTCATCCTGGAGGATCTCGTCAGCTGGGCGGCCGGTAAGGGTATCTGGGTCGGACCCGGAAGGAGCTCCGCCCCATCGAGCCTCGTCCTCTACTGCCTCGGGATAACGGAGGTAGATCCCCTGAAGGCCGAATTCCTTTTCGAGCGCTTCATCTCCCCGGAGATGACCGGGCTTCCGGACATCGACCTCGACTTCGAGGCAGGAAGACGCAGTGAAGTGGTTTCATACCTGAAGGAACGCTACGGGACGTGTCAGGTGCGCACCTATGGAGCATGGAGCAAACGCACTGCATGGCTGGCCGTGTCAAAGGTCATGGGCCTGCCGAAAGGGACTGTAAAACGAATCTTCGAGGCCATGTCGGACACCCTGTCCCTCCGCATGGACATCGAGTTTTCCAGCATCATACACCATGAATTCAGCTCCGGCTCTGCCCGTACCAGGGAAGCACTCAGAAATGTCATCCGCCTCTCGGATAAACATTCCGGCTGCAATGGCATTCACGCCTGTGCCGTCATGCTGAGCCGGAATCCGCTCGCATCGTTCATCCCGGTCGAGGAGAGCCGGGGGCAAATTGTTTCCCAGTATGAAGCCAAGCAGGTGGAGAAGGCAGGAGCGGTGAAGCTTGACATCCTCGGGCTCGGCATGCTGGATGTCATCCACGCTGCATGCAATCAGGTATCGGAAGAGTCCGGAACTCCTTTGGACATTCAGTCCATTCCCTTGGATGATCCGGAAGCACTGAAGGTATTTTCCCGCGGAGACACCCTCGGAGTTATTCCGTTCGAGTCCGGCGGCATGCGTGATTACCTTAGGGCATTCAGGGCGCTGACCTTCGACGACCTTGTCGCCATGAACGTCCTCTACCGTCCGGGGCCAATAGACCGGATTCCGGAGTTCATCGATGCCGCCAACGGGAACGGCCGGAGGGAAAGCTGGTTTCCATATGTGGATGGTTATATCCGGAACACACATGGGGAAATAGTCTTCCAGGAGCAGGTGATGCTGCTTGCTTCTTCCATCGGCGGCTTCTCCGCTGAGGAGGCAAACCGTTTCAGAAAGGATGTAGGAAGGCAGAACGTGGGGTTCGCCAACTACCACTCGGATTTCATATCAGGGGGTCTGGCCAAAGGGATTTCCGAAGATATTCTGGAATCTGTTTTTCATTTGCTGCTGGAAAGGGGGAAATATGCTTTTCTCCATACGCACGCCTACTGCTATACGCTGTTAGGATGGCGCCTGGCATGGCTGAAAGCCCACCATCCAAAAGCATTCTTCAGCTCGCTTCTCAACACGGCCTTGCGTATGGGATGGGATACGGACGCATACGTGAAGGACTGCCGTGCCCACGGTTTCGAGGTCGTCACACCAGAGCGGAGCGAAAACGGGCTTTTCGACGTAATGATTCCGGGCTGACGGGGCGGTATCCAGAGGAGTTCTCGTAACCTGCCGACGATGGACAGCAGCTAATACATCCCCCTCCGCAAGGACTCGAAGTAGGAGACATTGAGATAGGCAGCGCCACCGGGGGCCGCCTTTCTTTTCAATCCTTCCTGATGGACGTGCCCGAAGATATGGTATTTGGGCCGTGATTCTGCAATCGCCATATAGAGCTTCTTGCATCCTGTATCAAGGTCGAGGTTCCCCCATGAGGGGCCGTGTGTAACAAGGAAGTCAACCCCTTGCGGAAGGGTCGTTTCGGCATGCAGCCACGGCCGCGCGGCTACGCTATGGAAGGTGATTCCGTCATACTCGGCGCCGCTGTTCTCCAGAAAGGTTATCCCCTCCGGGACAAGGGACCGGGCATACTCCGGCTCCAGATCGAAGATGAGCTCATGGTTCCCGGCCACGAAGATCCTGAGCGCGGCGGGTTTTGAGAGAAACCAGTCGAAGAAATCCTGCATATCCGAAGGGCTGAACCCCTCGCAGGCATCCCCGGCGCAGATGAGGATGTCGGCTGCTGCAGGTACTGCGAGCCTCCGGTACATCCCGTGGGTGTCGGAGAAAGCGAAGATTTTATGGCCTTTGAACGGTATCAGCACGTTATTTCAGTATAGGGTCGGCGCACACATCCTTCCTGCCGCAGTTCTTGCATTTGAACCCGGCCCAGACGGAATCGAAGTGGTCTATGGCGGCATCCACCAGGTCCGGCTCATCGGTGAGGATACCGGCTTCGAAGTTACGGGTGCGGGCGCTCTTCATGCCGAGGCCGGCGCCGGTGAGGTTGGCGGAACCGATGTAGGCGGTTTTTAGGTCGAAGATGATGACCTTGAAATGGACACGCGGGCAAAGGACACGCTCCAGGCCCGTGAAGAGGACCGGGTAGCGGTCGAAATCCTCCCGGAAGTTCGGACCCGGCTCCTTGGCATGGATAAGGCGGACTTCCTTTCCTTTCTTGATAAGGTCAGCGATAACGCCCAAGAAGGGACGTTCTTCCACATAGAGGTCCTTGATGTCCGCCGTCCCTATCCAGAGGGAACGGCTCACCTTCGAGGCACGCTCTATGACCTCCTTGAAATGGGTTTCATCTGCAATATACTGTGTCATGCCATCACTTTTTTATCTTTCACCATGCAAAGATATGTGTCCTTGACGCCAAAATCCGGCATCTTGGAGAAGTCCCCCGTCAACGGTCGTAATTCCCCGCAGCCTGCCCGTGCCGGCGGCGCATGTTGTCGGCAAGGGATTTCGGAGAGAGCACGGTGATTCCCTCGCCGTATGCCAGGAGGTCCCTCTCCAGCTCGGGGTTCACGATGACCTCCATCTGGAAAACTGTATTCCCCTCCCCGTCGACGTCCACCACCATCTGGCTCCGGTGGAAAGGCTTGGTGCGAATGTACGGTGCCTCCTTGGAATCTGCCCGGAATCGGACCGTCTGCGGCTTCATCGTCCTGTCCTTGGTAACCCCTATCATATCCGCGAACCATTTCCCGGGCTCGAAGTCCCCCATCGGGATGAACTCCGAGCCGGCCGGCGCCGGGGAGATCTCCTGAATGCGGTCCAGCGCCAGGTTGAACACCGGCCTGCCCGCAGACCTGCGGCCGAAAACGAACCAGCGGTTGCGGAACTCCTTCAGCACATAGGGCGACAGCACGAAGGTGCTGGGGCGTGGACTCTTGAAGCTCTGGTAGGTCACCTGCACCGGACGGGCGGCGGTGATGGCCTCATAGAGCGGGGTGATATGGTGAAGCCCCACAAGGGAATCGTTCCTTTCGAACCAGATTACCGGCCGGCGGGCGTGGCGGACGGCGCTCACGCTGTCCTCCAGCCGTCCGATGATGTCCTCCATCCCGGCGAAGGCGGAGAAGCCGCTGAGCTGCTTGAGCACACCCACGGCATCCGCCATCATCGCTGTGTCCTGCTCAGTGAGCGGGACATTGGTGATGCTGTAGTCCGGATCGTCGTATGTGTAGTACTTGTTCTCCTTGACGACGATGGGCGCGTTGTAGCCGAGCTTGTCTGAGCGCATCATCTGGATGTCCCCCTGGACGGTGCGGCGGCTGACGTTCTCGTCCCTCCCCTCGTACTCGCTCAGGGCATCCGAGCAGGCGTCGATGAGGTCCTCCAGCGTCCACTTCCGGTAGCGGTTGCGGAGACAGTTGTCGATGGTCTTGTAGCGGATAAGGGCGTTCTTGCTTGCAGGCATTGGCTGAAAGATTTTTACAAAAATAATGAAATTTCCCGTAAGTGCGCAGAAACGATGCGCACTTTAAGTTTTCCTTTGCAGCAGTAACTTGATCAGGAGGACAAAACCATGTATGAGATTGAACTCAACTCGACGCCCGTGAAGATCTGGGCAAAGTTTGTGGACCCGCACGCGATGAAGGAGATCGTGAACCTCTCGACGCTCCCGTTCGTCTTCCACCACCTGGCGTTCATGCCGGACGTGCACGGGGGCAAGGGCATGCCCATCGGCGGCGTGCTGGCCACACGCGGCGTGGTCATTCCCAATGCCGTCGGTGTCGACATAGGCTGCGGGATGTGCGCGGTAAAGACGTCGCTTCGCGTGGAAGACATTCCGCAGGAGGTGCTTCGTAAACAGATCATGCGGGGCATCCGCAAGCAGATCCCCCTGGGGTTCGACCACCACAAGACCGCCCAGGACGAGTCCTTCATGCCCCAGGGCTTCGACGTTGACAAGCTGGCCGTAGTCTCCCGGCAGTATGTGTCCGCCACCAAGCAGGTGGGGACGCTCGGAGGAGGCAACCACTTCATCGAGCTGCAGAAGGACACGGAAGGGGCCCTCTGGGTGATGATTCACTCGGGGTCGCGCAACCTGGGCGCCCAGGTCGGGAACTACTACAACGAGAAAGCAAAAGTCTTGAACCGCCGCTGGTTCTCCGCCGTCTCCCCCGACATCGACATGCACTTCCTCCCGATGCAGAGCGACGAGGCGCGCGCCTACTGGGACGAGATGCTTTACTGCGTGGAATTTGCCCTCTGCAACCGGCGCCTCATGATGGAGCGCATATGCCAGGTGATAGGTGATGCCTTTCCCGACTCACGGTTCGACCCCATGATCAACATCGCCCACAACTACGCAGCCTGGGAGAACCACTTCGACGAGAACGTCATCGTCCACCGTAAGGGCGCGACGAGGGCTAGGGCCGGCGAGACCGGCATCATCCCCGGTTCACAGGGCACGAAGTCATATATCGTGGAAGGGCTCGGCAACCCGGACTCCTTCCAGTCATGCTCACATGGGGCGGGAAGGGCCATGTCACGCACCGAAGCCGTAAGGAACCTTTCCTTTGAAGCCGAGGTGACCAGGCTGGAGGCCCAGGGCATCGTACATGCCATCCGCGGGCCGAAGGACCTCGAGGAGGCAGCAGGAGCCTACAAGGATATCGGCGAGGTCATGGCCAATCAGGCCGACCTGGTGAAGATCGTCACGGAACTATCTCCGGTTGCGGTCATCAAGGGCTGATACAGTCGGGAGAGCGCAGCGGGCGGCTCCCGCGCCGCGGGACCGGCAGGCGGGCCGGTCCCTTGATGGAAAACCATGGTCGTCCAACGCGGCAGGACAGCGCATTCGGGTGCGACAATCCCGGTTCGAATCCGGGCCATCGGTTCAAAGCCTCGTTCGTCTAGGGGAAGGACGTTTCATATTGGATGGGAAAAGAGCCCGGTTCGAGTCCGGGACGAAGTGCAAAACTACCCCTCAAGGTGTACGTGCGGCAGGGACGGGATTTTGGCAACAACATTTCGTCCCTGCCTCTTTTTGGCAGCGGAGGGGGATATATTTGCTGCCGGACAGTGAAAGGAACCGTTCCGTCGTCAGTATATAACTAAGGTCACTAAAGTATCATGCGTATGGAAATGTCAATCATAGAGCACATGTCGAACATCTCTGAGAAGATGCGCAGCGATGACAAGGACCGCATCCGCCGCGGTCCCTGCCTCGAACTCTCCACCCAGAACTACGAAAAGGCCGAGGATGACATAGCGGTCCTCCGGTCCGCACTCGGGATGAACACCGCCCAGGTGCTCATCATGACGGCGGTGCTTCAGAACTCTGCACGGAGAAGTATCGACGGGAATGACATCGCCGACTTCCTCGGACTTGAGTACCTGAAGTTCCTCACCTGGTCAAAGGATCTCGAGGAGCTCAGGCGCCGCGGCTACCTCCGCCTGAAGAACGACGGGGATGTGGTCCTCCCCGCAGAGGTCATGCGCGCACTCAAGGACGGCAAACCCTTCACGCCCCCGAAGACAACGGGGCTGGACACCGGCGCGGTGCTCATGCGCATCCGGAAACTTCTCAACCTCCGCTCGGAGGAAATGATTTCAAGTGATGAGCTTAAGGACGAGGTGGAGGTCCTTGTCAATGCCAATCCGTCCACGAGCATATCCAAGGCTTACAGAAAACATGTCGGGAAATACACGGACGAAGAGGGTATCCTGTTCTTCGCCACCCTCCTACGCTATTTCTGCGAGGATGACGATCAGGTAGGCTGGTACAACGTTAACGACCTCTTCGACGATTGTGAGCGTGACAATCTCCACTTCAACTTCAGGCAGGAATCGCTGCGGCTTCAGGTGTGCGGCGTCCTCGAGTTCTCCGGTGATGACGGGATAGTGTCCAAGGAATACTTCAAGATAAAGGACTCCGTCAAGGACGAGGCCCTCGCCGATGCCGGAGGCCTGAAGAAGAAGCCCGCGAGGATTTCCGCATCGAGAAAGATCGCGGCGGATTCCATCCGTCCCAAGGAACTCTTCTACAACGGCGCCGTCAAGCGCCAGGTCGGGCAGCTCCACGAGCTGATGGGCGAGAGGCGTTTCGCCCAGATCCGCTCCGCCCTCAAGGACAAGGGGCTCCGCACGGGGTTCACCTGCCTTTTCCACGGAGGACCGGGCACCGGGAAGACGGAGACCGTCTACCAGCTCGCCCGCGAGTGCGGGCGCGACCTCTTCGTCGTGGACGTCTCGCAGGTCAAGAGCTGCTGGGTCGGGGAATCCGAGAAGAACATCAAGGACGTGTTCACCAAGTACCGCGCCTCCCTCAACGGAGGAGGTCCCGTTCCCATCCTCCTCTTCAACGAGGCGGACGCCATCTTCGGCGTTCGCAAGGAGGGCGCCGAGAGCGCCGTCGACAAGATGGAGAACTCCATCCAGAACATCATCCTCCAGGAGATGGAGGACCTCGATGGCATCCTCATAGCCACCACGAACCTCACCACTAACCTCGACAAGGCCTTCGAGAGGCGTTTCCTCTACAAGGTGCATTTCGACAAGCCCTCCGTCGAGGCCCGCAGCCGCATCTGGACCTCCATGATGCCCGAGCTCTCCGAGGGAGAGGCCATGCAGCTCGCAACTGATTTCGACTTCTCCGGAGGCCAGATCGAGAACATCTCCCGCAAGAGGACGGTCCACGAACTCATCGACGGGACGGCCCCGTCCTTCGCCGACATCCGCGCCTACTGCGCCGAGGAGACGCTGGGCGAGACTTCCGAGAGGCGCAGGATCGGCTTTTAGACTATTTCATGAAAACTCACACATATATGGATTACAGTTATTCTCTTCCTTCTCCGGACATGCTCCCAACGCATACCGAAATGGTCCGTCCCGTAAGCGACGACGAGGTCCGGAACAACGTCGCCCTCATCCGGAAATGCTTTTCCGCCCATAGGATAGGGGTCCACGACATCAAGGCCTCCACCGGCCCTTCGGTATCCCTGTACAGGGTTTTCCTTGAGCCTGGAGGGAGTGTATCCTCCGTCATGGCGAAAAAGGATGACATCGCCTTCGACCTTGGCGACCGCGGCGTGCGTATCTTCCGCATGGACGGATGCATCGGGGTCGAGCTTCCCAACACAAGGCGCTCCGGGGTTCCCATCCGCGCCCTTCTGGAGTCCGAGGATTTCCGGGCCGGCGATGCCGCCCTGCCCCTCGCTCTCGGCGTCGATACCACCGGGGCGCCGGTCGTCATAGACCTTGCGAAAGCCCCACACCTTCTCCTTGCAGGAGCGACAAAGCAGGGAAAGTCCGTCACGGTTGGCGCCATCATCGCATCGCTCCTGTTCTCCCACAGGCCCGAGGAGGTGAAGTTCCTGCTCATCGACCCGAAACTCGTCGCCTTCTCCCACCTTGGAGGCCTCGTCAAGCATCATCTCGCATACCTGCCGGGGGCTTCCGAAGACGGGATCATCCGACATCCGCAGGAGGCCGCCGAGAGCCTCGAGGCCCTGTGCGCAGAGATGGACCGCAGGTACGGCGTCCTTTTCGGGAGCAATGCCAAAAACATTCAGGAGTACTGCGGGAAAGCCGGCCTCGAAGCCATGCCGCGTATCGTCACAGTCTTCGACGAGTTCGCGGACTTTCTCCTCATGCCAGGCTCCCTTAGGCCTCTGGCCAATCGCATCCGCAATGCAGTCATCCGCCTCGCCCAGAAAGGGCGCGCCGTCGGCATACACCTGGTACTCACCACGCAGCGCCCCAGTACCGATGTCCTTTCAGGATTGATCAAGGCAAACTTCCCCACGAGGATTGCCTTCAGGGTCCCGGGAAGAGTGGACTCCATGACCATTCTGGACCAGCCGGGGGCGGAGCATCTCACAGGAGAGGGCGACATGCTCCTCCAGAGAGGATGTGAGACCACCCGCTTCCAGGGAGCATTCATATCCGAAAAGGAACTGGAGGGCGTGGCGGAATTCTTCGCCGCCCAGGACGGCCCCGGTCCCTTGACGCTGCAGGGCCATAAGGCGGAGGGCGGCGGAGAGGTCACAGATGGTCTCCTTGATGAACGCTTCGAGGAAGCGGCACGAATGGTCGTCACCATCCAGGATGGGGCAGTATCCTCCCTGCAGCGCCGCCTCGGGATGGGATATACGAAAGCCACACGGATCATGGAACAGATGGAAAGGGCCGGCATCGTCGGACCCGTCCGCGGCTCCGCCCCACGAAAAGTCCTGATTCACGATCTCGGCTCTCTGGAAGATCTACTTGCCCGTCTCGGGAAATAATCATATCATTGGTCCGGGACATTAACCACCTCAGAAGGGGGAGCGCGGGGTTAAAATCCACTGTCCCGGAGAAGCGAAAGGCCGTCCAGGACGGCCTTTCGTGATTATTTCCAACTTTTTTCACTGATAATTCAAAGACTGCCGCTTTTTGGCATCCAAAGGGCATACCTTTGCCTCAGAAACCAATACAAATCCCATTATGGAAAAGATCAACCTGAATGAGGGCCTGATGGCCGTCATGCTTGAGGAAGAGGCCTGGAAGAACCTCTCCTACGACTTCAACTGGACCGAACAACTCCTTGAGAAGTACCAGGACAAACTCGACTGGGAGTCGGTCAGCCGCTGCAGCAACGTCCACTGGACCGTCCCGATGCTCGAGAAGTTCCGCCGCAAGATCGACTGGAAGGAGCTCAGCGGCACCTGCCAGAAGTCCCTCCTCTGCCCCGAGGTCGTGGAGAAGTTCGAGAACTGCTGGGACTGGACGGTCCTCTCCGGCAACAGCTACCTCCCCATGGCCACCGTCGAGAAGATGGCGGACCGTATCGTCTGGAAGGAGGTCGTGAACTCCTACCGCAGTTCCGACGAATATGCCTTCTACGAACAGCTCCTGGAGAAGTTCTCGGACCGCATCCCGGCTTCCATCCTCAAGGACTCCAGGCTCTGGGATGCGCTGGTCGAGAAGAAACAGGAAGAGATCCTCCAGCGCATCTGCTTGGAAAAGTAGGAAAGAATTTGCCAAATTCGGGCATACTGCCTGAATTTGGCATTTTTCTTCATTATCTTTGCATCAACAAATCACAGGAACAATGGCAAAGAATTACTTCAACCGTTATGTCTGGCTTATCGACACGATCAACCGTGCCGGGCACATCACACTCGCTGACATCTCCCGCAAGTGGGAGGACAGCTCCCTCAATGACGAAGGGGGGCCGCTTGCCGAGCGCACCTTCCACAACCACCGCATAGCCATCGAGGACACGTTCGGCATTGAGATCAAGTGCGACCGTTCGCTGGGGTACTATATTGCCAATTCCGATGACCTGGAGGGGGATGGCGTGCGGCAGTGGCTCCTGGAGTCCCTGTCTCTGAATAACATCCTCAATGAGACCAAGGACATGCGTGAGCGCATCCTGTTCGAGGACATACCCTCCAGCAAGCGCTGGCTCACGGTGCTCGTCAACGCCATGCGGGACGGCAAGGCCGTCGAGATGACCTACAAGAGTTTCTGGCGCGGCGAAGAGACCACCTTCATCGCCCATCCCTGGTGCCTGAAACTCTTCAAGCAGCGCTGGTACGTCCTCGCGAAGAGCGAGGAATACGATGAGCCTCGCATCTACTCGCTCGACGAGAGGATGCTTGCCATCACGCCCACGAAGAAGGCGCTGAAAGTGCCCTCCAAGTTCAACGCCCGGGAGTTCTTCTCCAATTTCTTCGGGATTTTCATAGGCCGGGATTACAAGCCGGAGAGGATTGTCCTGAAAGTGGAAGCCTACCAGGTGAACTACTTCAACTCCCTGCCCCTGCACCCGAGTCAGAGGCTCATCGAGAGCAACGACGAATACTCCGTCTACGAGTATTGGCTTGCACCCACGCTGGACTTCCGCCAGGAGGTCCTGCGGCATGGACCGACCGTCGAGGTGCTGGAGCCCGAGACTTTCCGCGAGGAAGTGATTGATGACCTGAAAGCGGCTATTGAAAATTACGGGAAATGACAGATTTTGCGGCGATAGATTTCGAGACGGCCAACGAGTGCCGCTCCAGTGTATGCAGCGTCGGCGTGGTGATCGTGCGCGGCGGAGAGATCGTTGATTCCTTCTATTCGCTCATCCACCCGGAGCCGGAGTACTACCAGTGGTTCTGCCAGCGGGTTCACGGACTCGGCCCCGAGGACACAGAGGATGCCCCGGTCTTCCCGAAGGTGTGGGAAAAGATAGCCCCCCTCATTGAACGTCTCCCTCTCGTGGCCCATAACAGCCGCTTCGACGAAGGCTGCCTCAAGGAGGTGTTCCGGGTCTATCAAATGGACTATCCGGACTATGAGTTCTTCGATACGCTGGCCGCATCACGGGAACACTTCGGATATTCCCTTCCCAACCACCAGCTCCAGACGGTGGCCGCCGCCTGCGGGTACGACCTCACGAACCACCATCATGCGCTCGCCGATGCAGAGGCGTGCGCCCACATAGCCATGGAGATCCTCTGACGCATCCTAAACCCTGAAAAAAGAGCAATCTTTGCCGCAGTCAAGGCGATAAGGCTGTCTATTGCGATTCCCACCTGTAGCTTGGCCATCTGTTCCTCTTTAGACAGTTCCATACTCAAAATCGATTTCCTGGATGGAGTCCGCCTTGAAGCACCTCCATTCATCCTTCTCCAAATCAAAATAAGAGACCGACCCGTTGAAGGGCCGGTCTTCGCGTTCCTTGCCGTCAGGGACTCCTCCGTGCCTGGCGATGATGTCCATCACGAGAGTCCCGTAAGCACTCCTGAGGGAGCCGTCACGTTTCCGGAACCAGAAGTGTGTGATTCCTTTTTTGAGCAGATCATACACGTCGTTGAAGCGGAAGGTCCTCCGGAGCGATTCATCCGAGGAGACATATTGCGAGCGTATCCAGTCTGATACGGTCTTTTTGAATTCAGTCTGTTCCATGGTCCTGAAGGGTTGGAAATTTACGATTCGCTGCGGACAGCGTTCTTCATGATTGTTTTCTTGATCATCTTCCCGAGGTCGATGGCAAGGCGGGACATGTCAGTAAACTTGACGTGGTTCGTATACAGGGCTGCGGGGTCGTAGCTCGGCTCAATGCAGACAGCAACGATGTTCATCCCCTGCTTTTCAAGCTGCTTCACCGTTGAAGTCAACTGCTCGTACCGCTCGTTCGGGGCTCCGTCGGTTATGACAAACATAAGGTTCTTCCGGCAGGATGAGAGCTTATGCATTCTTGCGGCCGCTTCCCTGATTGCATAGGAGTCGAGGTTCCCTGAGCGCGCATCGACACTCCCCAGGGCCTTCTTCGGGGCATAGCCTTTCTCCCTGTACACCTGCAGTTCGGCAATCTGCCGGCCTTCACAGTAGGAATCCCTGCAGCGGTCGCCATAGGTGTGTCCGTAGATATACAGGTCAATGGCCGGGATCGTCGAAATGGCCTCGTTGAGAAGCACCCCGAGGTCCCTCGCCGCGCGGATCTTCTCCCCGTACATGGACCCCGACTCGTCAATCAGCACGCAGACCGCTATCCGGTCGGATTTCACCATCCCCTCACGGACGTAGACGGTCTGCACGCCCTGGTATGCCTCAGCCAGTTTGCCCGTGTCGAGAAGGCCGGAGCGCATCCCGTGATAGGTAACCGCATAGTCACTGCAATGTCCCTTGAGGGTCTTCGAGATGGCGGGGATGTACTTGCGTACCCGGCGAAGGGAGTCCTCATAGATTTCCTTGTCTTCCTTGGCCTTGTAGAGCACGGAGCCTGAAGTCTCGCCCAGGGATATTATGTTCTCGCAGATGCCGGCGAGCTGGCAGTCATCCTTTTTCACGCAGCCGGCCATGTCTTCCTCTCCGAGAGAGTCCTGTCCGGAAGGATCTGAGTTGATCTCGCCCATGCTTTCCATCTCTTCCTCCAGTTCTGAAAGGGCCTGTTGCACCGCCTTCTCTATATCACCGCCTGGGCTGGAAGGATTCCCCTTCCCGTTTTTTTCTTCACGGGATTCTCCCTGCGAAGGCTTTTCGGCGCCGGCACTTCCCTTCCCGTCCTTACGGTCTTCAGACTGGGACGATGAACCTTCTCCGCCCTCATCACCTCTCCCTGATTGTTCCTCCTTCTCGAAGTACTTCTTGATAATCTCATAGATGTCTTTAGCCGCACTGGTGACAGCCGCCGGGGTCGCTGGATAATCCAGGACCACTTCCCTCACATCATAGAGCACTTCCGCGAATTCCTCCAGATCGGCGTCTCCGAGGGCCTTCGGATAACGGATGATTGCCAGGATGGCATTGAGAAGGCGGACATGCTTCGGCAGTTCCGTTTGCTGCGCCTCTTCCATCTTCCGCTGGCGGTAAAGGTCGAACATGTAGTATTTCGTGGCCTTCAGGAAGTTCGCATAGCCGGGCATCTGCTCACCGCACAGCCGCTCGATGCGTTCATCTTCCAATACATTGATGAGGTTCCGGACGATGCCGTTCGGCTCCGCCGCCATCTGGGAGAAGTCCGTATATTTCAGGTGGCAGCCCTCGTGGACGGCGAGTCCCACGAAGGTGTCGATCTTCTGGCCATCCGATAGGTCGGCATCGTCGAAGACCCGCGTGGCCAAGTACACCACTTTCGAATCCGTGCAGTTCGCTTCGGGCGACAGGCGCAGTGTAACCCTGTAGGGGGTGTCCATCGCCACGATGTAATCACGCGCCATACCGTAGGCTTCCTTGATGATGTCTCCCTCGCCGCGGCAGTCCCGCAGCATGTCGGAATAGTTTCCTCCTGCCGGAATGAGGGACTCCCATCCGAGGCGGCCGCTACGGCGAATCCTGACATAGTTATCCTGGTCACGGTCCAGGAAGTCGCTCCTGAGAGCTTCCATCTTTTGTTCTATTGCTGTCATGGCTTCTTACTGTTAATGTCTGAGGAATGTCTTGTACACTACGCTTCTTTCACCTTCTGTTTTACTTCCTTCATAGAATGGTAGAAAGCAGCGCTCCATGGCTTCGAGGACGCTCCATCCGTCCGCAACCATCCGTCCGGCCCCGAGGGTCTCACGCGTGGAAAGGGTGCTGGATAGCTCTCCCTTGGTGTGAAGGTTCCTGATTACCCTTGCGGTATCTACTATGATCTTCGCTTCGGAAGAGTCAATGCCGCAGCGTTTCGAGAGGACCTTCGCCTCGTTGTCGGAGTCCATGTACTCAAGCTCCAGCATGAAGAATCGGTCCACCAGGGCCCTGTCCATCTGGGATGTGCCGGTGTATTCGGCCCCGATGTTAGCCGTCGCAACAAAGACGCAGTCGGGATGGACCTTGATGTTGCGCATGCCGTTTCCGCCGGCGATGTCCACCGGGAGTTCCCTCCTGGAGTCCAGGCATGGCAACAGGATGTTGTTCGCCGTCAGGGGCGCCCTCGAGAGCTCGTCCAGGAGGATGATGCAGGGCTTCTGTATGTCCTCCGTGAACTTCGCATAGTCGAACACCGACCCGCCCTGCACGAGGCGGTGCACACCGAGAAGTCCCGAGATGGGGTCGATCATCGTACCCATGTTGTATATGCACACCTCCATGCCGAGTTTCTTGCCGGCAAGGCACACCAGTTCCGTCTTTCCCGTTCCGGAAGGCCCGGTGAGGATTTCCGGGGTCTTGGTGAGGATGTTCCTGATGAGGATGTACCAGTCGGTATCCCTCACATAGAAACCGTCCTTGTCGATGTCCGGGACGCAGTAGCGCTTGTCAGTACGGATCTTGTCCAGGAGCGACTGCTTCTTCGGCGCCGTCGGGGTGTTTGTCCCTGCGAACAGGGTCGATGCAGCTTCCTGCTTTGCCAGGTTCTTGTACTCGTCGTAGGCATCCAGCATCTCCTTCGTGGGGGTAGGCAGGTTGAAATCGTAGTTCGAGTTTCCATCCAGGATGGGATAGATGTCCCCCGCGCAGTAGTAAGGGGTGCCGGCACGGGCCGAGAGCTCGCACATGGAAGAGCAGAAAACCGTCCCGATGGGATACGCCTCACGGAGTTTCATTCCGCCGGCGGCGACCTGGGTGTTCAGTTTCTGGATGATTGCCGTCCCGTCGGATGCTGTCTGGAACGGAAGCGGGTTGAGACGGTTCCTGGATCCGTCCCTCACGGTCTTGAAGAAATAGTATTTCATTGTATGGGAGTGATTGTGCCCAGCGGGCTGTTTTATCTTTGCTAACGGTTTTGCTGATTTGACGGAAAGACTGTTTCCGCCAAACGGCGAAAGCGGTGCAAAAAGGAAAACAGGCTCACAGACCCTTATCGGAAAGGGTTCTCTGGAAAATACGCTTCCCTCCAGGAAGGAAGATTTTTCAGGGGTTCATTGGAGATAAGGGCGCGGGACATTTTTCGAGCGCAGCGGTAATAAAACTATTATAATTATTATTACACTTTTCTTTGATTTTTCAGATATTATTCTTTTCTTTGCCGAAAATTACACTATCATTTGATGGCAAGGATAAGCATATACAACGAGAAGGGCGGCGTCGGCAAGACGACGATCACAGCCATGCTAGCCTCATACCTGGCATACGCCTATGGTAAAAGCGTCTGCGTCCTGGATTTCGACTACCCCGCGTACCACTTCATGGAGATGCGCCGCTCGGAGCTCAACATTGCCGCGGACCCGAAGTCTCCCCTTTCCATCTGGTTACGGGGCAACCCTTCTCCCGTAGAGCCGTATGAAGTGATCAGCCTTCCTCCCGGAGCTGGAGGCATCTACCGCCCCGAGGAAGTGTTCACATACCTTGGCAACATCCTCTCCGGAGGCTTCGACTATGTCTTCTATGATTTCCCGGGGCGTTTCGCCGCAGGGGAACCGGTATCGTTCATAGCGGCGAACGGATTCCTCGACTTCATGGGAATCCCCATGGACACGGACAACCAGTCACGCCGGAGCGCCCTCGTGGTGGCCGACGCCATCCAGAAGCGGGGCATACCGCTCTCGCTCTTCTGGAACCGTGTCTCGGTGTGGGAGGCCAAGGGGGACGGCAGCCGCTTCCGCCGCGGAGCCGAACCGTTCCTCTCCCGGGGAATGGAGGTCATGGATGAATCCGTCCGGGACATCCGGAAATTCTCAAGGGATTCCTCGGAGATGGCCTTCATCCGTTCGACCCTCTGCTTCCCCGTCCGCTACGTGAACAAGTGGAGCCCGGCCATCATCCCCTTCCTGGAAGCCCTCAAGGCCCGTATCGACAATGTAAAACCCCAATCAATATGACAACAACAGCCATCTGCCTCGCAGCCGCTCTCGGCACCGTCGCCCTTATCATCGTCGCCGTCCTCGTCTTCTCACCCTCGAAGGAGCCTTCCAAGCCCCAGGGCAAGGGAGACGAAGGCGTTTCGGTCAGCGCCGGGGAAGGCAGCATCGTGACCGTCCGGAAGGTCGGCCGCATGACTTCCGTCACCATCCGGAGCTCCGTCCACGACCACTGGGAGGGCTCCGACAGCATCCAGGTTCCGATGATTCCCGTCGAGGTCACTCGGCTCGAGAAACCCGACCTCTATGCGGAGTACATGTCCCCTGAGACATCCGCCATACGACGGTACGAGATAGCGGACGAGCTCTACGCCGAAGGGTTCTCACTCCCCTACATCAAGGGCCTTCACGAGCAGTACAAGAAGGAGATCGCCGAGGCGCTTTCCGACCGCTCCGGGGACGGGGCTACCATCGTGGAGCGCACGCCCGTGGATCTCACCCACAAGGCGGAGCCCTCATTCGCCAACCTGTTCATCAATGACGGCCTCCGGCATGCGGAGCTGGCCGACATGGGAGGCGGAGAGGACAGTCCTGAAACAGAACAGTAAACACATACACCATGAAACGCAATCACATTTTCTTTCTTATCGCCGCAGCGGTCTTCCTCCTTGCCGGAGGTGTCATGGCCGGTGCACAGAACTTCCAGGGGCTCAACACCCTTCAGAACATCGCTTCCGAAGGCCAGAGCGCCGGGAAGTATGTCATCAATATCGCCTTCGTCTTCTGCGGCATCGTCGGGGCCATCTGCCTCATCCCCGCAGCCATCAAGGCGTTCAAGGGGGAAGCCCAGTCGAAGGACGCCATCACCGGCGTGGGGCTCGGCATGATAGCCGTCTTCGTCATCCTCGCCATCATCAAGGCCGCGATGGCCTTCACCTAGCAGGCGGCGAATGAAACGAAGGGTTTACCGAAGTCTTGACCGCCCGGCGACCGTCTTCGGAATCCGGGGACGGTTCATGTGGGTCTTCGCCCTGGGCGGGGCCCTCGCCCTCATAGTGGGCCTTGTCGTCGGCGGGGCGAGCACGATGATCTTCGGATTCGGGGCGGGGCTCCTCGCGGCGGTGGCCGCCTATCTCCTTACCCTCTCGCTCCAGTCGAAGATAGACGAGAAGGACCTTTTCAAGATGATCGTGAAGCGCTCCTACCCGTCCCTCTACCGGGTCCGCCCGAAACACATCAGAAACCTTTGGCGGGGATTCAACCTCTCCGCCGTCAAACCCGAACATAACTGATTATCATCCGTATGGAAGGAAAGACACTCCATCTTGAACAGTGCATACCGGTGGCCCTTGTCAGCGGCGGGGCCATCCTCGCCCGCGACGGGGCCGTCACCATCGGCTGGGAGCTCTATCCGCCCGAGGAGTACTCCGTCACCCAGGAGCAGTACGACGCCATGACAACCCTCATGGCCTCGGCGTTCCGTGGCCTTCCGGAGTGGACGATGGTCCACCGGCAGGACATCTACCGCAAGCGCCGCTACCATGCGGAGCCCTCGGGACATTTCCTTGACGACTGCTTCTCCGCACATTTCGAAGGGCGGGAGTACCTGGAGCACAGGCAGCTGCTCTGGTTCTCCTTCAACCCGGCTGTGGGCGGACGGGCCGGCACGATGAAAGGGTCCCTACAGGGGGCCGCATCCGGGATCCGCTACCGTTCCCCGGAGATAAAGGGCCTTGCCGAGCGCCTCCAGGAGTTCACCAACCGATGCGCGGAGTTCGTGTCGGTCTTCGCCTCGGGAGGGGGTTTCCGCTCCCGGAGGATTACTGACGAGGAACTCGAAGGAGTCCCGGGATTATCCGACGGGCTCCTTGAAGAGTACAAGTGCTGGTTCGGAGGCCCCTGCAGCGGTACTGACATCATCCAGACCGACGGGACGTATCTTGACAGGGACTCCCGTCGCATGTTCTCGCACAGCTTCTCCCGGACGGACGACCTCCCCGGGGAGGTGTCGAACACGGTGAAGGTCCGTTCGCTGTCCACCGCAGACTGCGACATCCTCCTGTCGAGCGCATCGCCCCTCGGGTCCGGCCTTCCCTACGAGCATATTGTCAACGCCTACTACTTATACCCCAACCAGCAGCATGCCCTCCGCGAACTTGACCGTCGCCGGAAGAACATGACCTCCATGTCCCAGGGCAGCGCTGAGAACACCGTCAACGCCGAAGGCATCGCGCGGTTCATCGACATGATCCATGCCGAGTCGACGGCCGCGGTCTACACGCATTTCAACATCCTCTCCTGGGGCCCCAGGGACGGCGAACTCGCCATGCGCGGGGCCGCCGGGGCGGCCATCTCCGCGATGGGGCTCACCGGGAAGCTCAACACCGTCGACACCCCGCAGCTCTGGATTGCCGGCATGCCCGGCGCCGAGATGGAGATCGGTGAGGACAACCTCTTCATTGCCGAACTGGAGCAGTCTATGTGCCTTGGCATCGGAGAGTCCTTCATGCGGGACTTCCCCGGAGGAGGGAACCTGCGCATCAGCGACCGCCACCGTCATACGCCCATCGTCGTGGACACACAGCAGGGGGCCTATGACGCCAAATACATAGAGAACTACAACGCCTTCATCCTGGGCCCGTCCGGGTCCGGAAAGTCGTTCTTCACGAACTGGTACGTCCGCAGCTGCTACGACCTCGGGCAGCATGTGTTCATCATCGACAAGGGCGACTCCTACGAGGGCCTCTGTTCGGTGATCCGGGAAGAGACCGGAGGCGCCGACGGGGTCTATTACACCTGGAGTCCCGAGCACCCGTTCGCGTTCGCCCCCTTCGAGGGATGCCGGGGATGGGCTGCAGAGACGGACGGGGTGAGCGGACTGAGTTTCTTCGTCTCGCTCCTGAAGATCATCTGGTCACCGAAAGGAGGATGGGACGCGGCATCGGACGCCGTCCTCTTCCGCATCATCACCGACTTTCTGGAAAGCCTTCCCCCGGAGGGGCAGGACCCGGTTTTCGAGGATTTCCTCCGTTTCGTCCGCGAGGAAGTCCGTCCGAGGATCCTGAAGGACTCCCCCGCGAAGGGCCGCTCCAGGAAGAAGGATGCGGAGGCGGAGCCCTATGTCGTCGGCGGGGTCGAGGTCACTCCCTCGGTCTTCGACATACGTTCCCTCCTTGTCGCCCTCGACCCTTACGGGGAGACCGGCCGGTTCTCGTTCCTTCTGAATGAGCGTCACCCGGCGGACCTTTTCACGTCGCGCTTTGTCGTCTTCGAGGTGGACGCCATCTCGGAGATGGACCCGACCCTCTATGCCCTCTGCACCTTCTGCATCATCCACGCTTTCGAGAGGAAGATGCGCTCCGACTCCGATGCCTTCCGCCTGATGTTCATCGAAGAGGCCTGGCAGGCCATCGCTACGGAAGGGACGGCGGATTACCTGCGGGGACTGTGGAAGACCGCGCGCAAGTTCCACACCAGCGCCACGGTGGTGACCCAGCAGGTGTCGGACATCATATCGTCCCCCATCATCAAGGACGCCATCCTTAACAACTCACCCGTGAAGATCCTCCTGGACCAGCGGAGCAATGCTGCATCCATGGGGGAGATCTCCACCCTTCTCGGCCTCTCCCCCATCGAGCAGGCGCTGGTGCGCAGCGTCGGCCGGGACCTGCCTGAGGATGCCCGCTACAGGGAGGTCTTCATCTCCCTGGGAGGCAAGAAGAGCGGTGTCTTCGCCCTGGAGGTCTCGCCCGAGGAAGCCCTCATCTACGAGTCCGACAAGGTCAAGAAGAGACCTCTGCTGGAGAAAGCCAGGGAGTTAGGAAGTATACGTAAAGCCCTGGAAATAATGACTGGACACACAATATCATGAATATGACAGACAGCAAAAAAAAGGATTTCTTCAAACATGTCAAGGACATGGAAGATTTCGTAAAAATTGATTTCGATAATGATGGCCGATTCGATTGCCAGGCCCTCAAAGGATTTCTGTCTCGCTTCGGAATGAAGGGTCTCAGACTCGGGAAAGAAGGCCTGAGTTTTAATTATTTAGGGACAATCTTCGCCTTGCGTTATAACAGGGGGCTGGACGAGGAATACGTGTCGGACAACAATCTTATTAGATGCGGCATTCAGATGTTGTCTATTATGGTGGACGAGCCCCGAAAAGGATGGAGATACTTGCCGTGTGAATGTGATTGGCTCGCTTTTCCTATTATTTGTTCTATGCAGGAATGCGTCAAACATGAGCTCGACATACTTAAGTACTATGGCTTTATAGATTGAAAATTATGAAAAGAAACCTATTCGTCGCTATAGTGTCAGGGTTGCTGCTCCTCCTGTCCAGCCCCGCTCATGCGCAGATAGACGCCATCATCGATGCCGTCGTGGATGCCGTGGAGCCCACGCCTGTATATGACACCGGCCTCCGCGAAGCGACGGAGAACCTGGCATCGAAGATAGACCGGCTCAACCATGTCCTCTTCGGAGGGGCGGAAGAGACCTCGGCTGCATACCGCTACAGGACGATGTACTCGGACCTCTACGAGCTCACGACGGCTTTCTCTGGCTTTGTCGACAGGACCTATTCCAATGCCAAACGGCTGGAGAAGGTCTATACCGACCTCGACGGAGGCAACCTCTCGGACCATGCCCGCGCCGTGCAGACGACTTGGTATGCCTACGATAACACCGTCCGAAACGGCTCACGCATCGTCGCCCAGTTCAAGAAACTCTTCGGGGACTCGAACACCACCAACGCCGAGGTGAGGGAGGCGGCCCGGGAAGCCATCGCCGAGCTCAAGCGGCAGCAGGCCGAGGAAGATCGGCGGATCTCGGCGGAGCTCGCGGCGACGGAGGTCGCTGCAGGCCTTGTCGAGTGCTCCCACATGCTGGAGCCGTCATCCCAGGCGTATGTAGAAGAGGGGCGCCAGACCTACGGGACGAGCATCTCCAGCGGAGGGTCATCCTCGTCCACGGGGACGCTCGGCACGGCGGTGATGATCATCATCGGCCTTCTGTGCGTCGTGTACGGTGCCTTCGCCGGGTTCCATATCATGAAGGGCTCCCGCAATGCCGAGAGCCTGTTGACACGGCTCATCGTCTTCATCGTCTTCGCACTCATCATCATCCTGTCCATACAGAGCCGGATCTAATAATTATCGCCCATGTATCATTCACTCATAATACCACTTGCCGCCACCATGGAGTCCATCCTTTCCGCCGTCGAGCAGAACGTCCTCGGTGCGAAGCTCGGCGCCGTGACCGGCGTTGCCATATCGCTTGCCGCCGCCTGCACGGCCATATCCATGATCGGCATCGGGGCGAAGTACCTCAAGGGGCTTCAGTTCGACTGGTGGCAGTTCATCCGGCCGCTGCTGATCTTCTTCCTGGTGTGCAACTTCTCCACCCTCGTCCTCGGTCCCATCCGCGGCATAGCAGGGGTGTACAACACCCGCCTTGCCGGAGCCGTTGGCTCTTCCACGGAGTCTTTCAAGGCCGTCTTCAAGGAAAGGGCCGAAGAGATGTGCCACCGGGAGTTCGGGCAGGACGAGGATGTCGACACCTTCGAGGTCAGCGACGATGACAACTGGTTCGTCCGTACCGCGAAGAAGATAGGGAACAAGATCACCAAGAGCTTTTACGGCATCAACGAGTCGATGAATCTCGGGGCGGCTACCATCATCTCGGGCATCCTGTTCTTCTTCATGAACATGTCCGTCTCGGTGATGATCATCATAGCGAACATCTACCTCATAATGATGGCCCTCATCGGGCCCTTCACCTTCGCCATCTCCATCCTCACGGCCTACCCCGGCGGCATCAAGCTCTGGGTGGAGCGGTACATCCAGTACACCCTTTGGCAGCCGCTCCTGTACATGGTCATGTACCTCGGGACGGAAGTGATGGTGCAGGGGAACCAGGCGGCCACCTGGGGCGGGTTCTGGGCATGGTGCTTCATGGTCATAGCGATCTTCACAGCCATCAAGCAGGTCCCGGCCTTCGCATCGTTCATCATCGAGTCCGCAGGAACCGAAGCCCTCGCGAACCAGATGTCAGGTCTCGGTGGGCAGGTGCTGCAGAAGGTGTCCTCCGCAGCGATGATTGTAAGATAAACATATACGGAAATGGAAAACATCGTCAAGTATTATTCTGGAATAGACCAGGAGCTGCGGCGCCGCCGCGGGCTTGTCACCGCCACCCTCGTCTTCGCGGGGATCGTCTGCGTGGGCGTAGTCCTCCTGAGTTTCATGTTCGTGCGGCAGAGCCGGGACGCGGTCTACGTCGTCGACAAGGGTTCGACCATCATGGCAACCATCGCCTCGGGGAGCGTCCAGCGCGACCTCGAAGTGGAAGACCATGTGAGGCGCTTCCACGAGCTGATGTTCAACCTCGCGCCGAGCTCCGAGAGCCAGCGGCGCAACCTCGAACAGGCCCTTCACATGGCCGACCGCAGCGCCTATGACTGGTGGCAGGACCAGAGCGAGAACGGGTACTATGCCCGCCTGGTGTCGGCGAACATCACCCAGGAGATCCGCATCGACTCGGTGCGCTTCTCCATGCAGCAGTACCCCTACCCGGCCATGCTCTACGGGAAGGTGTTCCTCACCCGCGAGAGCAATATCACTGCGTATGACTTCGTGAGCGAGTGCCGCCTCAGCGACGTGCCCCGTTCACAGAGCAACCCCCACGGCCTGATGGTCGAGCGCTTCGCGGTCCGCCGTTATGAATCCCTCGGGACAAGGAAAAGGAGGTAGCGGGGTATGGACCTGAGAGAATTCCTGACGCATCCGCTCTCCAGCATCAAGGGCTGGGCGGCAACGCATGAGAGGTTCATCGCCGTGAACCTCACCTGGACCCTTGCCATCGTGTTCATCATTGTTTCTGTCGTGTTTTTACTCAAATCCCTCGGCATCCTATGAAAGCGCTTGACAAAAGACAGAAGGCCCTACTTGCAGGGCTACTCGCCGCGGTCGTCTTCATCGTGGTGCTCCTGCTCATCCCCGTCCTCGTGAAGGAAAAGCCACAGGAGGAGAGCTCCGTGGTGGCTGTCATTCCCGAGGCGGACCTCACCGAAGGGGACGACAGCAAGACGGCAAGCTACCGTAACGGCAATATCTCCGACTACTGGGACGAACTCGGCAAGGACAATCCCGAGCCCGTCAGTCCCGACATCCCTGGCCAGGCCCCGTCTGAGGACCTCCGAGGGAAAGGATCCAGGAGACCTCCGGCCATGGAGGTTGACGACATCTTCGGGGACTACAGGAACGCACCCGCTCCCGAACCGGCCCATAAGCAGAGCCGGGGTTCGGGGAAGGGGCAGCGGTCCTCCCCCGCCAAGGAGTCCTCGGCCGAGACGAAACCTGCCGGACAGGCGGCCGCGACGGAGGAAGCCCCCAAGCCCCGGGCGCAGGTCAAGCGCTCCGGCGCCGTGTCGAGTCTCGACGAGGACGTGTCCGGAGACCTCGGCAACGGGTTCTCCACACTTGACGGCACGGACCGCTGGGTGGGCGGCGAAGCGGGGAAGCCCTACCGCTGCATGTTCACCCGGGACGAGAAGGTCAAGTCCGGACAGAGGATCACCGTGCGTCTCCTGGAAGACCTCGTGATTGGGACCACCCATGTCCCGAGGAACACCCACCTCCAGGGACTCGTGAACATCTCCGACAGGATGGAGGTGAGCATCACCTCCCTCGACATGGGAGGGAAGATACTCACCTTCCACTTCGAGGCCTTCGACACCGACGGCGGGAAGGGCATTTATTGTTCAGATTTGAGTAAGACGAAGAAGGAAGTGACGGAGCAGGGACTTGCGACGGTTACTTCAACCCTTAATTCAAGGCTCGGGAGGGTCGCACGGGATGCGGCCTCGGTCGGGGCGTCCATCGTCCGGAACAAGGCCGGGGAAGCCACCGTGACGGTCCCTGCCGGATACACTTTCTACATCATCGAAGAAATCAGATAACTTCACCATAAACCATGAAACACAGAATTTTACTCATCCTCGCAGCAGCGCTGCTCTTCCCCTTCGGAGCGCATGCCCGCACCCAGGCGGACACCCTCCGCGTGTCGGACATCTTCACGACCCATATCATCTTCAACACGGACCTCATCTATGCCGACCTGTCGAACAGCCAGGCCTGCGCCGCGAAGATCCTCGAACAATCGAAGAACATGATGGCCCTGAAGGCCCGCTCGCCATTCGCTACTCCACTTTCCGTCTCCGCACTGGAGTCGAACGGGGCGATGCATACCTACATCGTCATCTTCGAAGAACATCCCGAGACCCTTGTCTATGACATGCGGGCCGGGGCCGTCCGCGCTGACAGCATCACTTCAAACGAGAACTCCAAAGATGCTGGAAAGAAGAAGGCAAAGGGCGTCAAGAGCAGCCAAAAAGGCAGTCCAGAGGCGGGCCTTTACAGGCGTTTCGACGCTCCCCTCCTCCAGGACGTGGTGGCCGCCCCGCAGTCCCTCTGGCACATCTCCACGAGACAGTATGACATAGAGGTGACATGTACGAACATCCTTTCCTATTCGGATATCACCTACATTGTCTTTTCCATCAAGAACGGTTCCGGGGTGAGCTACGAATGCCCGGATGCCACATTCGTCGTGGAATCCAAGAAGCGCTCCCGGAAGAGCGTGGTCTACGACCGGAACATCTTCCCCAAGAGCCGTTACGGCACGGCCTCCTGCGCCCCTAAGCAGACCAGCCATATCGGGTATTCACTCGACAAGGTGTCCCTTGCGAAGGACCAGGTCCTGAGGGTGTATTTCTACGAGGAAGGAGGCCAGCGTGAGCTGGTCCTGACCATCGACCAGGCGGATATCAACCACGCGAAGACAGCCCTTCAGAAATAGTCGGGCCTAAGCCATAAGAGTCCGGCGGTAGGAGCATTGGTTTCCTATCGCCGGTTTTTTTATCATTTTCTTTAGTTTGACGATATGTGGCAAATGGAGTTTCTATCTTTGCCGGCAATTATTAACTCTTCATGCCATGAAAAGAATCATCGTTATTGCCGTCCTTTCACTATTCGCCACGATTTCCTATGCCCAGTCTTTTTATACCAAAGGCACTCTCGACACAAAAGACTGGACCCAGAAAGACTCCCTCCAGATGCATCTCCTTAACCGTGTCAACCAGAAAGCGGCTCCAGGATACAAGCTGTACAAGACCGACAACATGTGGACTTTCATCCGACTGGAAACCGCCACAGGGCGCCTATGGCAGGTACACTACAGTGTCGGGAATGAGAACCAGCGCGGGACCCTTTCCATAAATGACACCAACCTCGGGGCTGTCTATGGCAGCATGGACAATTACTTCGGCCGATTCGAGCTCTACAAGACCGATAACATGTACAATTTCATCCTGCTTGACACCGAATCGGGGAACGTCTGGCAAGCCCAGTGGTCCTATGACGCCGACAAACGGGGTATCGTGAAGATTTACGAGTTCTGACCTTGAAAAATCCGGTGCACCGGAGGGTCACTTCCGTACAGATTCGAGGTCGCAGATGGGCTCGAAGTGGTTTTTCTTCTGCCAAGAGACCAGCTCGTCCACATCAAAGTAGATGTTCTTCCCATTGGGCTTATAATAAGGGATAAGCTTCTTGTAGGTCAGACCGCGAAGGCCATCCACCGTCATTCCGAGGAAAGTGGCGGCTTCTTCGGTGGTGAGCATCCTTTTCGGGAGTTTCTTTGCATGGGAAACGGAAACCTTTTTCTCCAGGGCGGCCACCCTGCCTTCCAAACGGGAGATTTTTTCGTTCAAATTCGGTTCTGGCATGGTTATCAGTATTGTATTTTCAATTATTATGATTACCTTTGCATTAAATTTGAAATTCTATTTTAATTTCAACTTGATTGCAAAGGTAGCACTTTTATGGAAAACACCAAAAAAAGCGTCAAAATTGTCAACATGAAAGCGTTCCGGGTCGCGAACGAACTCAGCCAGAAAGAGGTCGCGGAGTTCCTTCACGTCTCGATTGCATTCATCTCCGCCGTGGAGCGCGGACAGGCAAAACTCCCCGCGGAAAAGCTTGCACAGCTGCTTGACAACGACCAGGAATGGGAGACAGCCCCGCTCATCGAACAGTCCGGTCAGGGAGTCCGCAACCATTATGACCACCGGCATATAGGATCCATCAGCCAGAACTACGAGGGAGACTTCAACGGCCCGGTTCACAACAATAACTACAACGGATACTCAGACGAGGAGTTCGAAAAAGAGCTCAAACGCCGGACCGAATTGAAGGACCAGCAGATTGCATCCCTTGAGGCCGAGATCCTTTCTCTACGCCAGCAGCTCAACCGGGAGATCTCCCGCAGTGAGCGCCTGCTTGGAATCCTCGAGAACAATGGCAAAGATATCCGCAAGGAAGAAGACCCGGCCTGATCATTATTTGCAAAACAGATGAAGATTCCCTATCTTGCATCAGATAATCAACTTATTATCAATAATCAACCAAAACCTCACAGAAATGGAAAAGATCATCGCTGAAATCAAGGCCCAGGTCGCCGCAATCCTGGCTGACATCGACAAGGTAGACAACAAGGCCGCAAAGGCCCGCGTCCGCAAAGCCACCCTCGCCCTCGAAAAAGCAGGCAAGGAGTATCGCAAAGAGAGCGTGAAGTAATTCACGACCTATACCTTTCATACTTTTTTAACCGCCGCTCAGACAGAGTGGCGGTTTTTTGTAATTTGACAGTATGTGTCAATAAGAATGCTTACCTTCGCGGCATGAGATTCATTCTGTTTATACTGCTATTACTCGGGTTCATATACCTGATTGTCTTTTTCGTGAGACACCTCTTCGGCCCGATACGGCACGATCGGCTTTGACCAATATGGCCTCCGGTATCTGAATTATGAAGAGACAGAGAGCTACAAGATTACCGGGATGTTCATCAATCATCGGGATACGATGGTGAATGCTCTTCTGGGAGAGTAAATCAGTTATAATCTCGCTTTTAAATAATTGACGATATACGGCAAAAGAATTGACAAATATCGTCGCAGGATGTGTAATACGAATGGAAATTATTCTTATATTTGTATATTGGTCTGAACTAGGCCAATCCCAAGACCATCCGTTAGCATTTTTATGGCAAAAATAAGCAGTCCTTACAGTGCATCTTTCACCGGTGCAACGATGATGTACAGTGAGATGAATATCATCATCCGAATGCTCCTCGAGAATGATTCTCAGGAGACTGTCAAGAAACTGAAAACAGATGCGCAGTATCTTTTAATCAAGTCCTCGACATCCCGAGAGAGGGTCACCATAGAACTTGTGAAGCGTTATAGGACGATGCCGGTTTCTTTCTGGCAGGAGTACCTGACCCTCGGAGAGAAGCAGCAGCGCCTCGCCCTGTTTTTCGTCATCCTGAAAACATACCGAATCCTCTTCGAGTTCCAGGTCAACCTGGCCATACCAAAATACAACTCCATCGACAGGGTCCTCACGAAGAATGACGCCTACGCCGCCCTCAGCGAGATTGCGACGCGGGATGAGTTCGTGGACTCATGGACAGACGAGACCCGCGACCGTGTGGCATCACACTACGTCACCATGGTCAAGCAGGCCGGGCTTTCCGACGAGAAGACCGGTGAGCTGAAGACTCCGGATGTCGAAGACAAGGATCTCCTTCCCTACATCAAGACCGGTGACGTCTGGTTCCTTCAGGCGTGTTTTCTCCCGGCCTACCGCATTGAACAGATAAAACAGCTCGCTATATGAAACCCATGACAGTTGAGCAGCTGTACGACAAGCTCTGCAGCAAGTCCTTCCAGGACACGGCCAACGGCGACCTTTTCTATAACTTCTTTCTTTATCTGTACCCCTGTGACAAGGAGTATCTGATGCGCGAGCAGATTGCCGCGATAAAGGAGAGCATCAAGCGTCCCCGCAACAACGTCGACGTCCTGACCCTTGACATCTTCGAGGAGTTCTGCAAGTTCATGGACGGCCAGTCCTTCGGCAAGTGGCCCTCCTATCTCGAGTACATGCTTGAAAAGGACAAGAAGATGCCGGAGAATGTTTCCACGGCCCTTTTCCAGAAAGCCAACAGTGATCAGTTCATGGAGTATATCCATGGCCGTATCATGGAACACGTAAGCAAGATCGATGACGGGCTCATCCGTCCTTACGTGTTTCTTTATGGGTTGGGGAACATCTACCCTTACCTCCGGACCAGCAACCTTCTGAACAGGTATGAGAAATACAACCGTTCCGGCAAATACAAGATCATCCTCTTCTATCCCGGAGACGCTGACGGAAGCACCTTCAAGCTTTTCGGAACGCTGGATGACCATCATACCTACAGGGCTATCGTATTAATGAACGAATAAAACCACAACCTATGGCACAGGCACAATTATACAAGCACGACATTTCGCGTCCTCTCAATCCCGCCGTTTCCGTCACCGACGACAGCGCCTCTACCGTCAAGGTGGAGATCGAGGAGTATGTTTTTACCGAGGAGATCCTCAATGGTCTGTTCAATGTCCTTGATGCTGTCCGCCAGCGCTCGGTGAGCCACACCGGCATCTGGATCAACGGCTACTACGGGTCAGGTAAGTCCCACTTCCTGAAGTACCTGAACTTCTGCCTTGACCCGGCGCACCGCGATCGGGCCCTCGCCCGCATGCTCGAGGCCGTGAAGGAGTTCGATCCGCTGACCAAGCCGGACAGCCGCCTGGCGAACACTATCGCCGACTACAAGCAGCTCATCGATTGGCTCGGGAAGGCGGAGATTGACACCATCATGTTCAATATCGGCGACAAGGTCGGAGACCGCACGACGAACAACACAACCACTTTCGCGAAAGCCATCTGGGAAGAGTTCAATGCCTTCCGTGGGTTCCATAAGTTCAATATCGCCCTGGCGCAGTACCTTGAGAAGCCCCTTCAGGAGAAGGGCAAGTTCGATGACTTCAAGGCGGCCCTCGCAGAGGACGGCTTCGACTGGGATTCCCAGGCGGAGACCCTCGCCATCACCGAGCTTGATTACGTGCTCGAGAAGGCCTCCGAGGTGACGACCCTCTCGACGGACATCATCCGCGATCAGATTGCCGGCAGCGGCGTTGACGCCACTCCGGAGAAGCTCAGCCTTGAGCTCAAGTCCTATGTCGAAGGCAAGCATGACAACTACCGCCTCCTCTTCTTTATCGATGAGGTGAGCCAGTTCATCGGTTCCCGCCAGGAACTCCTCCTGCAGTTACAGCAGATCGTGACGACCATAGCCAAGGACTGCGACAAGAAGGTGTGGATCGGCTGTACCGCCCAGCAGGACCTCTCCGAGGTTCTCGACGGCTGCCAGATCACGGACACGTCCGACCAATATGGCAAGATCCTCGGCCGTTTCCAGACAAGGGTCGCCCTTCAGGGAACGAACACCGAGTATATCACCCAGAAGCGTATCCTCGACAAGGATGAGGATGCTGTTGTGGAGCTCGGCAAGCTCTATGACGCAAAGAAAGCCGCGCTTGAAGGCCAGTTCAACCTTCCCACCGGCTACCGCAAATACGCGGACAAGCAGGACTTCATCGACTACTATCCGTTCGTCCCCTATCAGTTCCAGCTGATCATGAACGTATTCGACGCCTTCGTGGCGCTCCAGTATGTTGATACCGAGGTGAAGGGAAACGAACGTTCCGTGCTGAAGATTACGCACAAGACCGCACAGGACCATAGCGGTGACAGTATCGGCGAGCTTATCTCCTTCGACATGATGTTCGGCTCGATGTTCGAAGCCGGCCTCAAGCATGACGGCCAGAGGGCCATCCGCAATGCCAATCAGATCATCTCGACCTATGAGGACAAGGCGTTCGGCCAGAGGGTCGTCAACCTGCTCTTCATGATCTGCAATATCAGCGACCCGAACAAGCTCCTCTTCCCCGCCACTCTCGAGAACATCACAACCCTAATGATGACTGAGATTGACCAGAACAAGCTTGCGCTCCGTGACCGGATACAGAAAGTCCTTGACTACCTGAAGGAGAACAGCGTGGTTCGTGTCGAGACCAAGGAAGGGTCTTCTACTGAGGTGTATTGCTTCCTCACTGAGGAGGAATCCGAGGTCAACCGGCTTATCAAGAGCCAGACCATCAACAACAACGCGATGGCTGACGCCTTGAAGACCATCTTCACAAAGCATATCACGCTGAGCAACAAGGAGTCCTTCAACGGCAACGCCTTCAGCATCGCCATTTCTATCATGGAGAGGAGCATCCTCGGCACGGCCAATGCGAACCTCTTCGTGGAGTTCAAGGTTGACTCCAGCTATGCGAACGTCAACCAGTTCGCATTCAGCAATGACAGCAAGAAGATGGTGTATTACATCGCAGACCTATATGGCTCCAACACGAAGCTCAAGAATGAGTTCTACTGGTACTGCCAGGTTCTCGAATACCTTAAAGCCTACGCCTCCAACTCTTCCGAGCAGCGGACAAAGACTAACAATGAGTTCCGTACCCGTGCGGCCGACACCCTCGCGAAGACCATCCAGCCCGAATTCGACAAGATCCTTGACAGCTGCCCGATCGTGTCCGGAACGCAGATCATCCAGCCGGCCATCCTCGGAAGCAAGAAAGCGACCGACAGGTATAAGACTGCCATCGCAGAGCATTTCAAGAACGTGTATCCTCTGGCTACCTACATCAAGTCCAGTGAGGTTCCGACTACCGTCGACGGACTGAAGGCCAAAATCCGCCGGCCAATCATGGAGAATGAATACGGTCCGCTGAATCAGCTCACGGAGGCCGAGAAGGAGATTGAGAACTACCTCAATCGTTCGGCCGGTGACGCCAACCTCGCCGATGTCGTGTCGAATTTCAGCCAGCCGCCTTACGGCTGGAACGAGGTCGCGACCGTGTATTTCATAAATGAGCTTGTCCGTCGCCACATGAGGGCTTACTCCTACAAGAGTAATCCGAACGTGGACAAGAATATCGTAGCGGACACCGTCCTGAAGGACAGGAATAGCTACACCATCACTTCCGCCCAGAAGATCGACCCGCAACTGGTCAATGACTTCATCAAGGCCTGGAAGGATATCTTCAATGATTTCGGGAAGACCTATTCACTGGACAGCACGGAGCTTTTCAGCCAGTGCCACAATGACTCCGAGTCTCCCCTGTCGAAACTCCCCGTCAACTATGCCAAGTACTCCGGCGAGCTGAAAGCCAATCATGCCGGCGCCCTGGCGAAGATCCTCGATGACGCCATCGACAAGCTCAACAACAGCTGGAAAGCGGAACGTGACCCTGAGAAGTTCTTCAAACTCATCATCGCCGAGAAGGCCGAAGGGAAGAAGATGATGGATGAATGCAAGGAGGTGCTTGCTTTCCATCAGGGACAGATGGGACTCTTCAATGATATCTATTTCTTCGCGGAGGACAATCACGATAACTTCAGCTTCATCAAGGATGCTGATGATAAGAAACTCGTCGAAGAACTTGAGGAAATCTTCGAGGATGCCCGCCCGGATCAGAACCTTCCCAAGTACAAGAAACGCAGGGACATCCTTCGCGTTAAGCTCGCTGAGATCAAAGCAGCCCTGGTGAAGAAAGTGGAAGACGCCTATGCGAAGGCTCTCGACGAGCTTGAGACCTTTGCGAAGACGAACGGTGTTGAGTTCGACAGGACTCCTTTCCAGAATGTCACCGTGACCAAGACATCCACGAATAACTTCTACGCCCTTCAGAGCAACGCTAACGTGGAGTCCTTCAAGCAGGAACAGATTGATGCCATCCTGAAGAAAACGCAGAAGCCGAATTCCACCGTCAAGAGAGCCCACGTTCGTTTCAACCAGATTTGCAAGGCACAAAGCATCAAGAGCATGTCGGAGATTGACGCTTATGTCAACGACATTAAGAACAAGCTTATCGAGAAGCTCGCCGACAATGATGAACTGATTGTTTCCTAAGAATTAAGACCACAGCATGAATACTTCGCAGCTTAAAACATTCGCTATCCGTTCTCGCCAGATCCTCAAGGAGGGCGTGCTTAACAGAATCATCGCCCTCGGATTCGATATTGACGGAAACCTAACCGTCGACCGCCCGCAGAAGATTGGCGGGGGTACGGTATTTATGGAACAAATCCGAGACGAGGAGTTCTATGATGCCTGGATAGCCCTCGAAAAGCGGATCGTCGCTCACGGAGTCAAAGAGGTCTGCGAAGAGGCGGCTTACACCTGGTTCAACCGGCTTGTCGCCATCCGTATCATGCAGAAGAACGGGTTCATTGAGCCCGTGATGGCATACACTAACGAGGTAACAAGGATTCCTGTCATTGTGGATGAGGCACGTTCCGGGCGACTATCAATGCAGATGAGTGCCGCACAGCGGTCGAAGCTCAATGACCTGCTGATGGATCCGACGAAGACCAATGAGCAGTTCAGCCTTCTCATATCGGCTTTCTGCGAAAGCAATCCTGTCATCTTCAACTGCTTTGGCGGCATAGAGAAGTATATCGGTCTTCTTCTCCCGGACAATATCCTTGCTCAGGATGGTTTCATTGACCTTCTGAACCATACGTCCTATCTTACAGAAGACGACTATAAGCAGTCTGAACTCATCGGATGGCTTTACCAATTCTATATCTCTGAGAGGAAGGATGAAGTCTTTGCCAAGAAAGGCAAGTATGACCCGGACGAGATCCCTGCTGCCACGCAGATTTTCACCCCGAACTGGATTGTGAAGTATATGGTCCAGAACACCCTTGGACGCATATACCTTGACAACAACCCGTATTCGAGCCTGGGTGATGAGATGAAGTATCTCGTCAAGAGTGACGAAAAGACTCCCGAGGATGCCATCCTTCGGATTAACGACATGGACGGCTATACTCTCATTGACCCGGCCTGCGGTTCCGGGCACATCCTTGTCGAGGCCTTTGACCTCTTGCTCACGATGTACCAGGACGAAGCGTATCCAGTAAAGGCCGCCATTACCAATATCCTGACGAAGAACATCATCGGCATCGACCTCGATACCCGAGCCAAGCAGCTCGCCACTTTTGCCCTTTTGATGAAGGCTTGTCAGAAGGATAGGTCCTTCCTTGACTGTAAGGTTATGCCGAGGGTTCTGGATATGCCTGAGCCATTCGTCTATGAAGGAGGACTGATGAAGGAGTTCCTCGCTCATTTCTTCCTCGGAGGCAATAAGAAGATCATCGAAGAGACTGAAAAAGCCCTTGAACTGATGAAGGATGCCAACACCCTTGGTTCCATCATGAAGTTCGCTATTTCTGACGAGACAAGAGCTGCGATTCTAAGATGTACCACGCAGTGGGAACAGCAAGAGTTCGTTAACGCAAGCATAAAGGAGGCACTTCCTTCGATGAAAGTCATCCTCGCATTGACAGACAAGTATGCTACGACGGTTATGAATCCGCCCTATATGGGGAGTGGAAAATTTGATGCGCGGCTCTCCAAATATGTAGACAATAACTACAAAGACGGTAAGGCAGATCTCTTTGCTGTCTTTATGCTTCTCGGTATGAATCTTATTCATTTGAATGGCAAGATGGGAATGATTAACATGCATTCCTGGATGTTCCAGTCATCTTATGAGGATTTAAGACTGTATATATTATCGCATTATACTATCGAGAACATGTTGCACCTAGGTGCAAGGACATTCGATGAGTTAAGTGGGGAAATCGTACAGAATGTTTCATTTGTGCTATTAAAACAGCTTCGCGAAACATATCATAGTACTTATTATCGTTTAGTTGATGGTAATAATTGTGAGGAGAAACATATTATGTTTCTTAACAGCGGATCTGGAGATTCTTCCATAATAACATCTGGATTCGAGCAAGCAGAATTTGGGAATCTGCCATCTAACACCATTAGCTATTGGGTAAGTAAAAACGTAATTAAAGCCTTCGCAGATTCTAAACTTTTGGACTCAGCTACTCCTACTCAAGGTTTTGCAACTGGAGACAATCCTCGTTTTATAAGACAGTGGCATGAAATACCTTTTGATAAGTTCTGCGATTCCGTTAATAGTTACACAGAAGCTTATCGTAGCGGCTATAAGTGGTTCCCAACTACAAAGGGAGGCGAGTTTAGGCGATGGTACGGGAATAAGGATTATGTAATTGCTTTTGATGAGGCCAATTATGAGGCTCTTTCAAAAATGGGCAATCACTTACCTTCAAGAGACACATATTTTAAGTTAGGCGCTGCGTGGACAATTATTACTAGTGGAAATATTTCCTTTAGACGTTCTGAACATAGTACTTTTGAACATTGTGGTTCAATGTGTTTCGCAAAACCTGGAACCAACTTTGATTTTTTAATCAGTTATTTAAACAGTAATACTGCTCAATATTTCTTAAATGCTGTTTCGCCGACTCTATCCTATAGAGAAGGGGTTTTGAAGAACATCCCTTTTGTTAACGAGCCGACAAGGATTATAATTGATTTATCTCAAGCATCCCAGAGGCTTTCTAAAGAAGATTGGGACGCTCACGAAACTTCCTGGGATTTCAAGGACAACGAACTCGTCCGTATTTTGAAAAGTGATTTGATTCCCCATCTGTCAATAAACGGCGAGAAGCAGCCGAATTCTGAAGAACTCTCTTTTGTCCTTGACCAATACAAACTTGTATGGGCAGATAAGTTCAACCAGCTTCACGCAAACGAGGAAGAACTAAACCGCCAGTTTATCGAGATTTATGGGCTCCAGGATGAGTTAACCCCGGAGGTTCCTCTTGATGAAATCACTATTCTCCAGCAGGGTGAGATAAGTATCGATAATAACCAGATTGTCTGGCACGATGATGTTATCATCAAGCAACTTCTTAGCTATGCCATCGGCTGCTGGATGGGCCGTTACCGTCTTGACAAAGAGGGGCTCAACATCGCCCACTATCCTGCTCCAGAGGAAATCTGCACCTACGACTACAACGGCGATAAGTTCGAGATTGACGATGACGCCATCATCCCGCTAATGGGTAAGGATACGCCATTCGAAGATGACAATGCTCTGCAGAAGATAGTCAACTTCGTAAAGATGGTCTTCGGTGAAGACAAGTTGACTGAGAACCTCAATTTCATCGAGCACTGCCTTGGCAAGTCCATCGAGGACTATCTCATCAAGGACTTCTGGAAGGACCATAAGAAAATGTATCAAAACAGGCCTATCTATTGGCTGTTTTCCTCAAAGAAGGGTGCTTTCCAGGTGTTGGTGTACATGCACCGAATGAACCCCTACACGGCTGAAAAAGTCAGGACTAAATACCTCCTTCCTTACATCGAGCATTTGAAAGGCAAGATTGAGATTGACGAGGCCCGCGGCTTCGACCTCACCTCCGTAGAACGCAAGAACCTCGTGAAGATGCAGGCCGCTCTCGAGGAGTGCCTAGAGTACCATGACAGACTCCATGAAATCGCCATCCAGAACATCGGCTTCGACCTTGACGACGGTGTCGTCGTAAACTATGCCAAGTTCGGGGATGTCCTCGCTATAATCAAGTAGAATATGATTCAGAAAAAGATATTCCAATACTTCGAAGGCAATCCGGACCTTCACGTCCTGTTCATCTTTGATGCCATGGGCGGCATCAGTACGGACCTCTCTGACGTGGAATGGCCGGATGGATATCGCGTCGAAGTCTTCAATGGAGACTGGTTTACGGTTAAGTATAACCTTGTCAATGCCTGGAAGGACGACAAAGTCATTCTGGTATTCCTCGGACAGCAGGCTCCGGACAGTCAGGACGAGAAGATGGATTTCCCGCTGTACGGCGAGATGAAGGCCAACATGGTCTACAGCGAGGAGAACTATCAAACGTTCATGCAGCTGAAAAGCATACCCCGTGACTATGCGCCATACATCGCCCGTCACGTTGCGGAGCTCCAGCTTTCGAAATTTGAGAAGATCTTGGAGCCGTACTACCAACCTGGTATGTTCTCTATTGATGTCTGCAACAGAGGCCTTCTCTCCGGATATCTTAATCAGTCCAAACTGCTCGGATGGGATGAGATACTCATCCGTCTTATCTGCCTCGATGGTGGCAAAGACAAGGACAAGATATCATCTTTCTTCAGGGCCTTGAAGAACAATCAGGATGGCAGTGCCGCCCTGGAGAATGTCATGAAGGGAATCTGCAACGAGTCTTTCGATGCCATGTCCACAAATCGCATGGAGCGCTTTGTGGAGTCCTTCAAGTACAACTCTCTTGTCCAGAACCTGACAGTCATCGCAGCTGATGACTACAAGTCCTATAAGATAAACAGTTCAGAGACTCTCCAGAAGCTGAACAGCTTCAGGGAGACGGCATATCACCATCCTTCGCTTGGTAGCCAGTTTGCGAAAGCTGTGAAATACCTCGGCAAGAACATCCACGAGGACAAGATCTTCAAGTGGTACGGGCCGGATGCTGAATACGGGTTCGTGACAGAATCGCTCAGTTGGCCGATCATCGAGAACATCGTAAAGGAAAGGGCCATTCCCAATCCGGTGGAGAGTAACGAGAAACTCCGCGCTTTCTCCCTCAAATTGCCGGTTGATGCACCTGCCCAGGAGGTCATCGACTTCCTGTCCAACACCTGTTTCCTTCTGGAGAAGATCGGAGCCCTCGGTAAGTTCACCTACAAGACTCCGAAAGATTACATCACGAAATACATTACGGACTTCTACCTTGTGGACTCATACTATCGCCAGTGTGTCGGTGAGTTCAAGGAGATATCCACTACGGTTCCTGTATATGATGCCCTTCTTGCTTTCAAGAAGTACATCGACGCCGAGTATTCCAAGACCGTCAATCTCTTCAACCAGGAATGGTCAAGATGTATCAAGGATACCGGAGTCAAGCCCCTGGAGATTGAAGGAATCCTCCACCAGCAGGATTTCTATGAAAAGAAGCTCAAGGGGATCGATGCCAAGAGAGTGGTTATCATAAGCGATGCCCTTCGTTATGAGGTCGGTGATGAGATCCTCAAGAGCATGGGCGATGCCAAGCACGAGGTAACGCTTGAGCCGGCTCTTGCCATCCTGCCGACGGAGACCAAATATAGTAAGCTTACCCTGCTCCCCCACACCGAACTCAGGTATGACAACTGCAACCTGTCCGTCGACGGTGAGATCCTGGACACGATGGATAAGCGCACTGCACAAGTCAGAAGGTATGAGAAGGATGCCCTTTGCATAGGATTCGAGGAGTTGGCCAACTACACGCAGGAACAGAAGAGGGAACTTTTCAAGAACCGCCTGGTGTACATCTTCCATGACACCATTGATTCGATGTCACATGACAATCCTTCGAAGATATCCATTGCCTGCAAGACGGCCGTGGATGAGATCCGTAAACTCGTTCCTTCTCTGCATGCGACATATAACGTGGCCAATGTCTTTGTGACCAGCGACCACGGATTCCTTTACAACGACACTCCGTTCGAGGACAAGGACAAGCACAAGGTTGATGATGAGTACGAAGAGCGGAAGACCAGGTATTACATCACGGAGGCCTCCGGAGAGGTGTTCGGTGTTTCCAAGTATCCGATGGGAGATGTCTCCACGATGAAGAACTCCGGTAAGATCGTCTCCGTCCCAACCGGCTCGAACAGGTTCAACGCCGAGGGCGGTGGCTATCAGTTCGCCCATGGTGGAGCGACCCTTCAGGAGATGGTCATCCCTGTGCTCTATAGCCATCTGCGCCGCGAGGATAACAAGCAGAGCGTTGGCGTGACGCTACTCAGCTCCGCGATGAACATGGTTTCGAGCCATCTCAAGTTCCAGATGATTCAGTCGGATGCAGTATCGGAGAACTTTAAGGAACGCCGTGTGCTCTGCGGAATCTATGAAGGAGGAAAACTCATCACCAACGAGAAGGAGGTCCTTCTGAACAGTACGGATGCCAATCCCCAGAACCGATTCACAAGCGTTGACCTTATCCTCAAGACTGCCACATCGGGAGGTCTTTTGGAACTTCGCATCTACGATTCCGAGGACAAGGGTAAACTCAATCCTCTGGCCAAGGCCATTGTCACCAACAAAACACTCATTGATCAAGACTTCTAGTAAGATATGGCACAAGACTTACAATCAAAGATAATGGAAGCTTTCCTCGGGAAGGTCGTCCGCAAGGACCTGGCTTTTCTGGTGAAGGGGAATCTCCCCGTCCCTACTTATGTTCTCGAATACTTGCTCGGGCAGTACTGCGCAACGGACGATGAGGAAGTGATTGCAGAAGGCCTTGAAAAAGTCAAGACCGTCATCCGCAACAACTACATCAACCGCGCTGAATCAGAGGAGATAAAGGGCAAGATCCGCGAGAACGGCCGGTTCCGCATCATCGATAAGGTCACTTGTGTATTGAATGACAGGAATGATGTCTATCAGGCGTCTTTTGCCAATCTTACTCTCACAGGGATACCCATCAGCGACGAGATTGTCACCAGGAATCCGAAACTCCTGTCCGGCAACGGCGTCTGGAGCATCGTCACTATTGCATACCAGCCAGGCGATGATATCAAACAACGCTGGCTCATCGAGAACCTGAAGCCCATCCAGATCTCCAATGTGGATGTCCAGGATTACATCGACCAGCGCGAGAAGTTCACCACGGACGAATGGCTTGATTTCTTGATGCACACCGTGGGATTGAACCCCGAAAGGCTGAATCGACGGGAGAAATTCATTGTACTGGCTCGCCTTCTTCCCTTTGTGGAAAACAACTTCAATTTTATGGAGCTCGGTCCTAAGGGCACCGGTAAGTCGCATGTCTTTCAGGAACTCTCCCCTTACGGCGTGTTGGTCAGTGGCGGCGACGTGACGTCAGCCCGCCTCTTCGTCAAGATGTCCGGCAACAAGGAAATCCTTGGCCTGGTCGGCTACTGGGATACCGTGGCATGGGACGAATATGAGCAGCAGAAGGGAAAGGCGGTGGATGCCGTCCTTATCGACACCATGCAGAACTATCTCGCCAACAAGTCCTTCAACCGTGGAAAGGCCACTCATGAGGCCTCCGCATCCATGGCTTTTGTCGGCAACACCAAGCATACGGTAGAGTACATGCTGAAGAACAGCCATCTGTTCGAATCCATTCCTACCGCCTTCATCAAGGGTGCTTTCCTGGACAGGATTCACCTGTATAACCCCGGCTGGGAAATAAAGATGCTGAAGAAGGATTCCTTCAGCAAGGGATACGGCCTCATTACCGATTACGTCTCGGCAATCCTGCATGAACTGCGGAAAAAGGACTTCTCTCCTCTTCTTCAGAATTATGCCAAGTTCAGCGGTTCACTTTCAGAACGAGATCATCTCGCCATCCGGAAGACTTTCTCTGGAATGGTTAAGTTGCTTTATCCGAACGGCGTATTCACCGATGAGGAAGCCTTTGAGATTATCAATTTCGCGGCCGAGGGCAGAAAGAGGGTCAAGGACCAGCTTTATCTTATCGACGAGACATTCAAGGCTGAACCGGCATACTTTGAGTACGATGACCTGAAGAAGCATTCAAAGGTTTCTGTCAAGACACTGGAGCAGCTGGAATTCGGGAAGGATGATTACCGGGGAGCAGAAGAAGCTGCACCTCAGCAGGATAACGAATCCTCTGTTCCTTCATCGCCTGTCAATGCGATATCAGAGCCGAAGTCCGAGACTGTTAAGGCCGATGTTGAACTCCCCAGCACCGTCAAGGAAATCCGGATGAATCAGCGCGGCGTGTCCTACGCCAAACTCTTCGGGCCATATCTCCGCACGGCACGCAGAGTGGAGCTGACGGATCCTTTTGTCCGTCTTCCCTACCAGATAGACAATCTCATCGAATTCATAAATACAGTCCGTCAGAGTGTTGCAGATCCTGAAGGGCTTGAGATTCACCTTTCCACGGCCAACGACGACGAGCACCGTCCCGATGTCATCGATATCTTCGATGCCATTACCGACGATCTTGCGCCGCGGGGCATTGACTTCACCTATGACTTTGACGCCGATCATGACCGCTTCATCCGTCTGGACAACGGTTGGATGATTAATCTCGGAAGAGGCCTTGACATTTTTGACAAGGTCGAGCGTTTCTCCATTGACCGCATCTCCCAGGAGGACCGACGTTGCAAGGCCTGCACTATCGCTTACGTAAGGGAAGAAGACCAATAAGCCAGTATCGTTATGGAACAGCCAAGAGTAGAACGAGTCTTCCGGCTCATGCGCCTTATGACAGGCAATGTCTATTTCACGGTCGAGGAACTGGCCGAGAAACTGGACACATCCTACAGGTCCATCTACCGCTATATCGACACCTTCAAGGAACTGGGATTCGCCGTGGAGAAAATCCGCGGGAATGTCTACCGTATCGTCAAGATGCCGTCCTCGTTCAAGGATCTGTCGAAGCTCGTATACTTCTCCGACGAGGAAGCGAAGATTCTCTGCAACCTTATTGAGGGACTGGACAGCACTCATGCCCTGAAGGCGTCACTCTACAAGAAACTGGCCGCCATTTACGACATCACGAGCATCAATGAGTTCAAGGGCTCGAAGTCCAATGCCGGCTGCATCCAGGCCATCCGGAACGCGATGGACGAGAAGAAGAAGGTCGTCCTGAAGAACTACGCTTCCGCCAATTCCGGAGAGGTCCGGGACCGCATTGTCGAACCCTTCGCGTTTACGAACAACCACATCGATATCTGGGCTTTCGATACAGAGAAGAAAGAGAACCGCATCTTCAAGATTCCCCGTATCGAGTGGGTTGACATTCTCAGTGAAGATTGGGACTACGAAAGCGAGCATCACCGGAAAGCCATTGATGCATTCCGAATGAGTTACGACGGGGATGGGATTCCCGTCAAACTTGAACTCTCCCTCCGAGCAAAGAACCTCCTGGTCGAGGAATTCCCCCTGGCCGAATCCGGAGTGAGACTGGAAGATGGCAAATGGTTTTACGAAGGCATGGTCGGCCACCTGGAAGGCGTCGGGCGGTTCTGCATCGGTCTAGCAGGCGATGTCAAGGTGGTGGACTCTCCTGAACTCACCGATTATATCAAACAGTTTGTAAACGACAACCTCATTTGACGGCCTTGCCCGGCGGCGAAATTCCATTTCGCTGAAAATCCGGATCTTTGCCAAAGAATTACCTTGCGATCCGCTGTTGGACGCAATTGAATGTTTAACCCTGAACCCGTTTATTTAATGTACGAAGACATCTTCAATGTGAATGACCAGAAAGAGCAAGTGCAAAAGCTCTTCATTCGCTACAATGACAGGGCGCAGACCAAATTCAACACCGCCAATAAGGTGAAGTTTGAAGAGATTGTCCAAGCGCTTTCCAATGGCACCTGGCCCTGCTACCTATCCAAAAGGGACGACGAAGAGATCCTTGTCAGCGTTCCCCTCACGAGTCCTGCCGGTCAGGCGGACCTCGTCCTGTCCTACAACCAGCAGAAGTTCTCCTTTGAACTTCAGGTCTCACACTTGAAGAAGACGAAGTTCAGGAGCAGCGTCTCCCTGCCCGACCCGAGCTACTGCCTTCCAGCAACGGCCCAGTTCACTTTCCTCACCCCGGAAGAGAACTTCACGGACTTCCAGGCCATCAGCGAAATGGCGGCTCTCCGTGAAAAGGTCCTCGCGCTGGATGTTCCCCCGGGCATGTCCGTCGAGATCCAGCAGGAAATCTGGACCGAGTATGTCGAGGCCCAGTCACAGATCATCGATTCCTTGAATGAACCGTTCGCGCTGGAGGGTGAACCCCGGCTCTCGGAAGAGATGCGCGAAAGCGGCGACGGCATCTACCGCTACCGGCTAGACCTGCGCCTTCCTGCGAAGGATACGAACGAATACTATCCTTTGAAAGATGCGCTCAATGAAGAGTTCTCCATCGAGTCGGATATCGACAACGACGGCAACGCTGTCCTTCGTCTTGACGACATCTACAGGGGAATAGACCCCATCATAACCAAGCGTTTCCCTGAACGCTATGTAAGGGAGGCCAGCATCGGATGCGTCGTCCTCGTAAGGCCTATTCCTGCTGCCGACAGGATCGCCTCGAAACTCGGAAGCCTCGCGCAGTTCACCCAAAGGGGGGCCTACATTGCCGCCTCCGAACTGACGGTTCCTTTTGAGACCCTTTCCGCCAAAATGGGTGAAGAAGGGTACTCTCCTGTCTCCATGAGTGTCCTCTTCCACATCGCGAATGTCCAGAACCTTTGGAAATCCTCGCATGTGGAGAAATACGGCATAACCTTCTCCGAGGACCGTTCCTTCCAGAGAACCGGCCTGGAGTACAACCAGAAGGAGATCTGCCTTCCGGAACCTGCCAGTGCCAACACGTTCATCATTGAGATGGGTATCGGCGAGAACATGCTCAGCCGCTTCGCATTCCTTGAGAACACCCTGAAACACATCTACGGAGCGGAAAACGTCGACAGGAAGATCCAGTTCCGCTTCCGTCCGGACAGCGAGTCTGTCTCGGAAGGATTTACCAAGGAACAGTGGGACGATATCTGGAGAGACATATACGCCCTCGATTATGATTTCAACTCGTCTCCTACTGAAAGCGGCAGGTTCGTCTCCTTTGACTTCGAAACGAAGGAAGAGCTGGAGAAAGCCATCTCCGGGCTGGAAACCATCAAGAAGTTCCAGATTGTGAAGTCCCCGAGGGATGATGACTTCCAGTTCAAGGTAAAGGTCAACCTTACGGCGAAAAAGACAGAGAAGGAGATCTTCCTCGAAAAACTCAAGAAGCTCAACGGCGTGGATTTCGTCTATGAATTCCCCTACGAAGATGAGAATGGCCGTAACAGGAAAAAGAGTATCTACGTGGGTAAGCTCAACGGCTACGAGTCGACATCCGAGCACCTGGTGCTCTATCTCCCTTACATGTACAAGGACGACATCAAGCAGACCGACCTCTTCCTGAAGTTCTGGAAACTCCATGGCAGCAAGATCGACTCCGTGCATGCGAACCTTATCGGGGACCGTTCGAAACTCAACTGGCTTCAGGATGCCATCTCCAAGCTCGGGACCGGTTCCGCCATCCAGGGTCCTAACAACGCTCCTGTCAACGAGAAGATCCGGGAGTTCATTTTCGACACATCCAAGGCCGAATCGGTGTTCCGTTATGAGAACACCCCCATCGAAGATACCCCGGAATTCAAGGACTTCGACAGGACCTCGGTCCTGAAGCTCAACGACTCCCAGAAGAAAGCCGTCCTCAAGGGCGTCAATGCACGCGACCTCTGTATGCTCCAGGGGCCTCCCGGAACGGGCAAGACCACTGTGATTGCGGAGCTGATCTGGCAGCATATCCGGCAGGACCAGAACACACGCCTGCTCCTCACCTCCGAGACCAACCTCGCGGTGGACAACGCTTTGGAGAAACTGATGAACGAGAAGGCCGCGAACCCGGCCATGTCGGGATACCTCTCGCTTATCAAGCCGCTGCGTTTCGGCCGGCCCGAGAAATTCGAGGAAGAGGGAAAGCGCTACTCCATCGAGCGCATTGAGAAATGGATCGACGACAAGGCTGATGTCCAGAACGACTACGAGTCCGAGGTCCTGAATGAGGAAGTCGCCCTCCAGGAAGAAGAAGAGGCCGCCGTCGTCGACGTGAACGACAACATCGTCCAGCACTGGATGAGCCGCATCATCGGCCGCTCGAAAGCCGGTGACCCCCGCTATGCAGAAGTCCTGAAAGACTGGACCATGGGACTCGCCATGCCGGACAAGGACACGAAGATCCTCTTCCGTAACCTTTATTACTCCCATGTCAACGTGGTCGGCAGCACCTGCTCGTCCACCGGCAGCCCGGGATTCCAGATGGAGTACCTCCGCACATTCAAAGGGCTCGACTCCAACGACTTCGGCACCATCAAGAAAGGGCTTTTCCGCTGGAGGAACGGTTCCATCAACAACACTAATCTCATTGAGATGGCCGTGGCGCTCAATGTGGCCGATGACGATTTGAATATCGAAGATACCAGAAAGGCCGTCCTAGAGGCCTGTACTGTCAACTTCGACACGGTGATCATGGACGAGGCCTCGAAGGCTACCCCGCCTGAGCTCCTGATGCCGCTTTGCTTCGGGCGCAAGTCCATCGTCATCGGTGACCACCGGCAGCTGCCTCCTATGCTCAACGAGAAGAGCTTCAAGGAAGCTCTCCTGGACCTGAATTCGAAGAAAGCACAGGCGCTGGCCGAAGAGATCGACCGAGACTTCGTCGACACGTCTCAGTTCAAGAGGATGATTCTCAACAAGGACGTCTCTCCGACCATCAAGTCCACCTTCAATGTCCAATACCGCATGCACCCGGCCATCAACGACGTCATCAGCCAGTTCTACGAAAACGATGAGAGCGGAGGACTGCACTGCGGATTGAGTTCCGACCATGTGGACTCCCCCGACCTCAGCGATCCTCAGAGCCGCTACCACGGATTCTTCAAGGAGGGCTTCATCGCTCCGGATATCCACACGATTTGGGTGAATGTCGATGCGCCCGAAGAGTCGGACGGCACCTCGAAGATCAACATCCGCGAGATTGTCGCAATCAACACTATCCTGGAGAAGCTCAGCTCCGCAGACGGGTTCAAGGAATACATGGCCCACTGGGACACGCTGAAAGAGGAGTACAAGCGGAACGAGGAGAAGGAGATCGGCATTATCAGCTTCTACGGCCGACAGGTGAACCGTATCAAGAAGAACGTCCGCCCGAAAGCCCGCCAGATGGGGCTCCGCACGAAAATCAACACCGTGGATAAGTTCCAGGGCATGGAGAGGAACATCGTTATCGTCTCCACGGTCCGTAGTGACAAGGTCGTCCATGGGACGGGTGTCATCGAGAATAAGTGGGGTGCCGGCTTTGCCGATTCTCCCGAGCGTCTCAACGTCGCCCTGTCCCGTGCCCGCCGCCTGTTGATCGTCGTCGGGAACAAGAATTTCTTCTCGACCATCCGAGACAAGCAGGGGAACTACCTCTACCGGAATGCCATCCGGGAAATCGAAAGTAAAGGAAGAGTAATCGAATACAGCGACTTGATCCATGGATAATAACAGCATACAGATCTGCAATCTTCTCCGAAGCGTGAAGAAACAGAGTGAACTTTATATCGGATGCGTTCCCTACAAGTGGGACTATATGACTGTCAACTATACCGCCGACTGCACGGAGGCACTGCCGCTGACGCTACTCGACAAGACCATCTGCGGTGTGCTGGATGTGGACGGAAGCCTTACCATGGAGCAGGTTGGCGCCATCCTCGGACTCAATGTCGAGGATGCTCCCGGCGAGGGACGTTACCGCGACGGGGCCGAATACGCACTTCTTGACGGAGGCGTACGCTCCCTTCTTGACTACAACATGATCGAGCGCGATTTCTCCGACTCCACAATCCGTCTGACCGAAATCGGCCGGGAGTACTCCCGCATGGGACGTAAGTTCCGCACCCTGGAGGCACAGTCCTTCAAGGTCTACTTTGACAGGACCGCCGGGAACCACGGCAAGGCGCGCCGGATCTTTGCAAACGTCCTGGGACGCCCGGCGTCCGCGGTAGTCCCCGCGAGTTTCAAGGACGAGCAGTTCCTGAAGGGCTTCATTCACGAGCAGCTTCCCGACCTCTACGATCCCGACAGGGGGAATTCCTTCACGAATGTCTCCTGCTCTTCGCTGGAAAAGCAGATCACTGTCGCCCTCCAGGTCGGAGTCCTTTACGACGTCCTCTCACATGAGCTCCGCTACTTGGCAGTCCTTGACGGGGAGGTCAATAAGGACCTGAGCGAGATCATTTCATCCAACGCCAAGATCCAGGAAGAGCTGGAGGTCCAGGTGAGGATACTTCTTCACGAAGCCTCCCAGGACATCGACCGTCCGTCCCAGACCGATTTCGAGACCTTCGTCCAGCAGATGCCCGCAGCCCCGAAGGGCAAGGATGGGCTTGCAGCAGCAATCCCCCCGGTGATGGAGCCGCAGGAGTTCTGGCAGGGACTTCCGCTTCTTGTCGGCGAGAAGGAGAAAGAGGTATTCATCCGGGGCGGTGCTCTCGGAGCGGACCAGTGCAAGGCCGTTCTTGACCTGTGCGAGACCCATCCGGAGACGAATGTCTTCCTGTCCTACACGACGGCGGAGGAAGATCTTCCCTTCAAGCATAATCTCTTTCATCTCTGCCAGCCGGTTCCCGGTGATTACCTCCTTGCTACCCAGAGTGTGACCTATGCCCAGAAGGGATATATCCTCCATCGCCCCGAAGGAGACCTTCCCGCAGACATGGTCTTCCGTTACAGTGACACGGAGATCGATTCGTCCAGCATGAGGTTGCCGTTTGCCACAGCGCTCCTTCCCGGCATGATCACCGATACGCTGAATTACCTGAATACAGATTTTGACATCTCCAAGCGTTCCGTCCGCTCCATCTCCCATTGCGATGACAGGATCAACGTGTTCCAGGATTTCCTCAATGAGGAAACCCTCGCGATGGTCCGCTCAAAGAAGCAGGAGGTGTTCAACCGGGTGAAGATCGATTTCGAGAAGACCCTTACCGACAAGCTCATGTCCCTTATCGGAGAGGTGGAACTGGAAGAGGTCACGAAGGTCAAGGAACTGGAAGAGATTGCCTCCCGCGTGGATGATATCCTCAAGGACGGTGACGAAACCTACGTCACCCTCATGGAGAACGGGCGCACCATCAAGCAGGCTCTGCACGACAGGGAGCGCACCATCAAGGAAGAACTCATGGCAAAGACCTACATCATCGACACCAATATCCTGCTCAACGACCCGGATATCCTTTCCAAGATCAAGCGTCCGGACAGGGTGGTCCTCTCAGGGCAGGTTCTCCAGGAGCTTGACAAGAAGAAGAACAAAGCTGACGACCCGTCCGTCGCCGCCAATGCCCGCATAGCGGTCAACACCATCAAGGCTATCCTCGGCAAGGACAAGAAGAGCAAGAAGGACAAGAAGAAATTCCTTGTCATGGACTGGGCCGACATGTCCCTTCTTCCGGAAGAGCTTCAGACGAAGAAAGGCGACAACTTCATCCTCGGGGTGGCCGTCAAGTACAAAGGCGACCCCAACCCCTGGATGCTGACTTCGGACAATATCCTCGGCATCACTTCCGAGAGCCTTGGCATCCCTGCTGTGACCCTGGAGGACTTCTACAAAAAGAACGGCCTCGACGCTCCGGCGAAGCCCGGCGAAGAGCAAGGAGAGTCGGAACCCCGGACCTATATGGATGTCTACCAGAAAATCTATAAGGAGAAAGGCTATGTCATCCTTCCCAAATTCGAGAAGGAATGCAATAAGTACGGAATCGATCCCGAAGGGCTCGGGTTCTCTTCCTTCATCGAACTCATAGAGGCGGAGCCCTCTTTTGTCACTTCCACAAATACCAAAGGTGTAACCTATATCAATCTCAAACGATAATGTCCAGATTCGAAAGTTCCCGGTTCATCAAGGATCCCAAGGTGATGAACCCCGAGGCCCTGAAACGGGCCTGCGATGCCCTGGGATGGAAATATACAACGAAGGGCGAGGACCTTCTTGTCACCGACCTGGGCGGCAAGGAAAAGCTTCACGGGGAGTTCGCCCTTAAGGTGAGCGGCGGGACTGTCACCTACAACAGCTATTACCTGAAGAACGGGGCCGAGCTGGTGGAAGAGCTGAAGAGCGTCTTCTTCCCCCTCAATGTCGAATACGCCAGGGACTCGGTCATCCGTTCTTTTTCTGCAAACGGATTCACCTATAAGAAAGACTACCGCTTCCGTCCCACCGAAGAGGTCGCCGACCACTTCAGCATGGTCGGGTTCACCGAACTCCCAGACGAGAAGGAGAAACGCTATGAGGTCGCTTTCAGCATCCTCCGCGACGGTACGGTCATCACCGATTCGAACTATCTTCCCGACGATGTGAACGACAAGGCGCATCGCTCCATGGATCATCTCCAGGAACTCTTCGGGCGGGAGAGAGTGATGACCAAGAAGCCCGAATATGATATCTTCATCCGCGAACACGGCCTCACCTCTTCAGTGGGCCAGAAGAACAAGACAAAGTAAAAGGACTATGGCACATACTACCGTATATGATGAAATCCGCTCGATGCTCAGGGCGAATTTCCCCCTTATCTACCTCGCGACGACTGAGTATAACCGGACCATGCAGAAGGTCCGTTCAATCTGCTTTGCAGAAAACTGCAAGTTCAACACTTGGGACAGCGTCGAGAGCCTGAAGACGCATGTCAGCTTCCCGGGCGGACGGCTGAAGGAGATAGTCGACCATCCCGCAGCACAGGAAACGAAAGATCCTCTGGCGTTGCTGGAGTATATCCTTTTCGGGATGGTCAGGGACGGGGACAAGAGCCCCGAGGTGTTCGTCCTGGAAGACTTCCACAAGTTCTTCACCCAGCGTCAGGTCCCGGAGATGCTTCGCAAGCTCTCCTTGGAGATGAAGGACTCTAACAAGCACATCGTGTTCATCTCCCCCTTCACTCAGTTCCCCGTGGAGCTTGACAAGTACATCACCTTGAAAGCGATCCCGTTGCCTGACAAGACGGACCTTGAGCTCCGGCTCAACGCCGTGGCGGGCCCGGGAGCCAACATCAACCCCGACCTGAAGAAGTATCTGGTAAACTCCGCCATGGGTCTTACGGACACGGAAGCCGACCTGGCGTTCCGTCTGGCGAAGGAGAAGGACGGGTTCCGGAGCATGGACGCCGTACAGGTCATCTCCAGCGAGAAGGAGCAGATCATCCGCAAGAGCGGCATCCTCGACTACATCAAGGTGGACGCCTCCCTGGAGAAGTCCGTCGGTGGTCTTGACACGCTGAAGACCTGGCTCAAACGCCGCAGCAAGGCTTTCGAGATCAAGGCGAAGGAGTTTGGGTTGCAGGAGCCCAAGGGGATACTCCTTCTGGGTGTTCCTGGGTGCGGAAAGAGCCTTACCGCCAAGTGTATCGCCGCCGAGTGGAAACAGCCCCTTTTGAAGCTCGACATCGGAAAAGTCTTCTCGATGTACGTGGGGTCCAGTGAGAACAATATCCGCGATGCCCTCACCACAGCCGAGGCGGTCGCGCCCTGCGTACTGTGGATTGACGAGATTGAGAAAGGACTTGCCACCCAGGGAGAGAACGACGGAGGAACCAGCACCCGCGTGTTCTCTACCATCCTCACATGGATGCAGGAGAAGACCAAGCCGGTCTTCGTCGTGGCCACCGCGAATAATATCAAAAGTCTTCCCCCGGAGCTGCTTCGCAAGGGGCGCTTCGACGAGATCTTCTTCGTGGACCTCCCCACCCGCGAAGAGCGGAAGAACATCTTCAAGATCCATCTGGCGAAGAACCATCAAGGTCAGGGAATCGATCTTGAGCAGATTGCCGACAGAACGAAGTCCTTCAATGGCGCCGAGATCGAGGAAACGGTCAAGGAGGCCATGTTCATTGCGTATGTAAACAACCCGAACGCCCCAGCAGTTACGACGCGGGATCTCATGGAAGCCGCATCGAATGTCATCCCGCTCGCCCAGACTATGAAAACGCAGATTGATGGGCTCCGCGGATGGGCGAAGGTACGGGCTCGGCTCGCCAGCTCTACAGAAAACACCGAAACCGTCGAGGACTCCATCTCGCTTGACGGCAAGAGCTACCGCATCCCGCAGACACGCAGCGAGAAATCCGAGGATATCTTCTAATAGGAATTCGCCATGACAGATTATACGAGTTTGGATTACACGCAGCTGTTTACGGCTTACGACCGGCAGGCCATCGTCAAGGCTGTCGTCGGAGAAGTCTCCGGCAGGGGTCACCAGGTATTCGTGCTGGGATTCCCCGCGTTCCTTCCGGTAACCCAAGAGGTTCCAGGGGAGAGTGCCGAAACCGGCCAGGAAGTCGAGGTCTGCATCATAAAGATGATGCCCGAGACGAACAATATCGTCGTCTCCGCAAGGGTCGCGGCGGAAAAGAAAGCCAGTGCTGCCGCCGAGAAGTTGGAAGTCGGCGCAATCGTAACGGCCCGCATCAAGAGCCTCACGCAGTATGGTGCCTTCGCCTCCATCGGAAACGTTGACGGTCTCATTCATATCACTGAACTCAGCTATCAGCGTGTCAGCGACCCCTCTAAGGTCGTCTCTGTTGGGCAGGAGATTCCAGTGAAGATTCTCAGCATCTCAGAAGAGGACGGAAAGGGCCGCCGGAAAATCGAGCTGAGCCACAAACAGGCACTCCCGGATCCTTGGGAATCGCTTACCTTCAAAGTCGGAGACGTCCTTGACTGCACCATCGACCGTATTACCGATTACGGGGTCTTCTGTACCATAGACGGAGTACCAGTAATGGTACACCGCAGCGAGCTCTCCTGGGCTCAGAAAAGTCCGGATCCGAAAGAACACTACAGCGTAGGAGACCCGATACGCGTGAAGATCCAATCCATTGACGTGCATAAGAAGAAGATTGCTGCGAGCGTGCGGGAAACCACGGAGAATCCATGGGACACTCTCACCCTTGAGCCGGGCGATGTGGTCGAGACGGTCATCACCAACAAGACCAATTTCGGGTTCTTCATAACCGTGGCTGAGGGTATCGAAGGACTCATCCACAACAACGAGCTTGCTTGGACCAATATAGAGAAGAAAGCAATGATGGAGTCCCTGTCGGTCGGCGACACGGTCAAGGCCGTTCTGCTGGAAATCGACAAAGGGAACCATCGGTTGTCCTTCTCCATAAAACATCTCACACAACCTCCATTTCATGTATAAAAGCAGTCCCCTTACCTTTTGTTGTGATACATATAACACTGAATAACGGTTATGGTTGGCAAATACCCTGTAATTACACTTTGCGGCAGCACCCGCTTCAAGGAGCAGTTCCTTGAGGCGCAAAAGCGTCTTACCCTTGAAGGCAACATCGTTATCAGCGTCGGACTGTTCGGACATTCCGGAGATGATGAGGTCTGGACCGAAGGCACCAAGCAGATGCTCGACGACATGCACAAAAGGAAGATTGACATGGCGGATTCCATCTACGTGATCAACGTCGGGGGTTACATCGGCGAGAGCACCAGGTCAGAGATTGAGTACGCCAGGAAAAACGGAAAGGCCATCCAGTATCTTGAACCGGAAAAGTAGTGTCGCTATGAATATCCGCATCTTTTTACTTATAGCAGCCATCATGCTCCTTACCCTTGCAGGGTGCGGGCACCGGCCTTCTGCCCCGGCCACGTCAAAAGAGGTCATCGAGGTCGCCGGCAGGCAGGGAGTCGCCTGCGACGGGGAGTACTATTACGTATCGGGCTCCACCGCCCTCTACAAGTACACCCTCAGCGGGAAACTCGTCCTTTCCAACGAGACGCCTTTCATCTCCATCACCGAAGGATCCCCTGCCCCGAACCATATCGGCGACATCGATGTCTATAAGGGAGAAATCTATGCCGGGTGCGAGTACTTCATGGACGGCGAGGGGCAGAATATCCAGGTTGCCATCTATGATGCTGCCACTCTTCAGTACAAGCGTTCCGTCACCTGGAACCCCGGCTCAGGGCAGGTAGAGTGCTGCGGGCTCGCCGTCGACAGGAAGCGGGACCTCGTGTGGATGGCCGACTGGGTGGACGGCAGCCACCTTTACTGCTACGACCTCTCTACCGGGGAATACCACGGGAAGGTGGCACTCTCCCCCGCCCCCGCGCTCCAGCAGGGCATCTTCTGCACGGATGCGGGCGACATCCTGATCTCCTGCGACGACGGGGATGCTGAAAAGGACGAAGCCGACAAGCTGTATGTCTGCTTCCCCTATGATGGGGACGGGAAGGCCCTTCGTGAAGAAACCGTCGTAAGCCCTTACATGACCATGGGCTGCTTCAGGAGGACCGGTGAGATAGAAGGGCTGTGCGTCAATCCAACCAGCGGGGAACTGGTCGTTCTATCCAACCGCGGTGCCCGCATCATCCTCGGGATGCCGAAGGGGTTCTACGAAGGGTATGACCGGGAGATCCACGAGTTGTATGTTTTCAAACTGACAGAGCAATGAGACTTCGCACGGCACTGACACTTTTCTGCATCCTCCTTCTTTCCATGGGAGCTGCGGCGCAGACCATACAGAATGCCTCCTACCAGACGGTGGGATACATCAAGTCCGACGGAACCATCCAGGACAAGTCCTATCGGACCGTTGGTTACATCAAGAGGGACGGAACCGTTCAGGATGCATCCTACCGGACTATCGGCTACCTGAAAGACAACGGGACTGTCCAGGACCGGAGCTACCGCACCGTGGGATACGTCAAGGATAACGGCACCATCCAGGATTCCTCATACCGGACTGTCGGCTATGTCAAAGATGATGGGACAATCCAAGATGCATCGTATCGCACCATCGGCTACGCGAAGGATATCCCACGCAAATGGGCTGCGTTCTATTTCTTCTTTCACAAATGAATTCAACACCATTCGATATGAAATCTCTAAGAATAGTACTCTGCGGCATTGCCGCAATCACAATGATTGTCTCCTGCGGAACCCGCGGGAACAAGAAAGCCATCTCTGAGCCCGCTGCCGAGACAAAGGCCGCGGAAGAGACCGAGACTTGTCTCACCGCCATAGACGAGTACCTCACCAAGGTCATCGGCAGCCAGTATGCCCCGGGCGAGATATGCATCCCGTCAAAGAGGGTCATTGCCGTTGATGAAAGCAATCCGCATGACATCCAGGTTTGGGGAGATTTCTGGGTGGACAACTTCAAGGTCTCGGGGGACACCCTCGTGTCCGTCTCCGGCGGCAGCCACCCCGGGAAGATGCATGTCAAGATAAGCAGCGAAGGGAAGTTCTTCGTTACGGGCCTTGATGCAGTCGGTGACGGAAGCACGTTCCTTCCCACTGCAAAAGAAATCTTCGGGGAGCGCTTTGAAGAATTCCAGAAAGTGAATTCTGACCAAACCGGCCGTGAAGAGGCTCGCAAAAGCGCCATCGCCGCCTACGTCTATAAGCACAATCTTCCCGTGAAGGTGTACAAGGACTACGGCTGGCCGGCCGTGGAAATTCCCAAGGTCAATGCCACAACGGAGAATTAGCATGAAGTCCCGCAAACATCTCGCAGCCGAAAAGAAACGGCTGAATACCCATAACTGCGCCCAAAGCGTAGTCTGCACCTACTGCGATCTAGTCGGCCTTGACGGGAAAACCGCCCTCGATATCGCCGGGGCCTACGGAACCGGCATGGGGAACATGGAAGGGACCTGCGGGGCCATTGTCGGCGCCGGGATGATTGTCGGCCTCGCCACGAAGGACCGCAACCTCTCTCGCGCCCACATGAAGGACATCATGGAGAAGTTCCAGCAGCGCAACGGAGCGACCCAGTGCCGCCTTCTCAAAGGCGTCGGCACGGGCAAGCCCCTTCGCGAATGCCCGGACTGCGTCGCCGACGCTTCGGAGTTCCTTGAAGAATACCTTTCCGACTGATGAAACCTTATCCGATAACTGAGTCCGATTCCTTCGAATCCCTTCTCGGAACCGTCAAGGCGGGCTTCCCCTCCCCTGCCGACGATTTCAAGGAGAAGCTCGACCTGGTGAAGCTCCTGGTGCGCCACAGCGCGTCAACCTTCTTCTTCCAGATCGACGGCGTGTCGATGGTCGATGCCGACATGGACGAAGGGGACATCATCATCGTGGACCGCGCCGTGGAGCCGTACAACGACTGCAAGGCCGTCTGCTTCATCGACGGGGAGTACACCGTCAAGCGCGTGGAGATCCACGAGGACGGAGCCGTCCTTATGCCCTGCAACGAGCACAATACGAAGTACAGGCCCATCCCCGTCGGTCCGGACAACGACTTCCTCATCTGGGGCATCGTGACCTGGGTCATCAAAAAAGCCTGACAGTACAGTGTACGCCCTTGCCGACTGCAACAATTTCTTCGCGTCCTGCGAGAGGGTCTTCCGTCCCGAGTTGAACGGAAGGCCGGTCATCGTGCTGAGCAATAACGACGGCTGCGCGGTGGCAAGGAGCAACGAGGCAAAGGCCCTCGGGGTGAAGATGGGCGACCCTTACTTCAAGCTCAAGCCCCTCATCGAAGCAAACGGCATCGCCGTCTTCAGCTCCAACTTCGCCCTCTACGGAGACATGTCCAGAAGAGTCCAGGAGGTCCTCAGGACATACTCCCCCGCTGTCGAGCCCTACTCCATCGACGAGTGTTTCCTGGACCTCTCCGGCATGGAGAGGATGGACTTCGATTCCCTCGCCAAGACAATCTCACGTGACTGCTGGAAACAGACCTCCATCCCGGTATCTGTCGGCATCGCCCCGACGAAGACCCTCGCGAAGATTGCGTCGAAGCTCTGCAAGAAATACCCGAAACTCAGGGGAGGCTGTTACATGTACCGTCCGGAGGACATCGAGAAAGTTCTCCGGAAGTTCCCTGCAGAAGACGTCTGGGGCATCGGTCGGCGGTCAATGAGAAAGCTCGAGCTGATGGGTGTGAAGTCGGCGTGGGACTATACGCAGCTTCCCGAAACCACCGTGAGGACCATTTTCCATCTTCCCGGATTCCGCACCTGGAAGGAGCTCCGCGGCATCTCCTGCGTGGAGTTCGAGGATATGGTAGAGCCCAAGCAGAGCATCTGCGTCTCCCGTAGTTTCTCGCACGACGTGACCTCCCTCCAGGAGTTCACGGAACAGATAACGACCTTTGCCGGGAAAGCTGTCGAGAAGCTCCGTAAACAGGACTCTTTCGTGGGTGAGATGATCGTTTTTGCCATCACCAACCGTTTCAAGGAATATCTTCCGCAGATGAGCGGCGGGCACTATGTCGTCTTCCCGGAGGCGACGCAGGACTACCGGAAGGTCGTCGTGGCCGCGGCCGAAGCTGCGCGAAAACTCTTCAAGGAAGGATATGCCTACAAGAAGGGAGGCGTTGTCTTCACCCGTATCGAGCAGCAGGAGGCCCATGTGCGTTCTCTTTTTGCCGACCATGAGACCGACGAGAGGGACGAACGCCTGTCCGGGGCCATCGATGCCATCAACCGGACACTCGGGCCGGGAACGGTCCTTTTCGGAGTCCAGGGCGACGGGCAGTTCCACATGACCCAGGAGCACAAGTCACCTCACTACACGACCCTCTGGAGTGATATTCCCAAAGCCTCGGTCAAGTAAGCTCGGAAAGAATTTGTAAATTTGTAATCAAGTCCTTACAGCCATGGCAAAACGTCAATTCGGAACATGCTTTTTTGAAAGCTATGCGCAGATCTCCCTATCTGCCCTCCTCGGGCACGAGTTCGATTGCCTTGTGAACATCGACCGCCCGGACCTCCAGTCAAATGACGGGCACTCGATAGGGATTGAGGTCACCCGCGCGATGGAGGAAAGCAAGACCGCCGAAGACGCGCTTCTGAAGGACATTTCCGGCATCACGCCGGCGCCAAAGGATGACGATCTTGAACAGATCCTGGAGAGTGGTTACGCATATGGCCTGCATGAAGGGAAGTATATCGGTGTGAAGGAACTCTCCTATTGGTCCATGGCTCTCCCCCTCCAGAGAATACTGGAGAGCAAGGTATCCAAGGTCGGAAACGGATTTTACGGAAGGTTTGACAAGATGGGACTCTATGTCTTCAACAGGGAGAACCTCAAGAAGGTCGACGCCGAGAAAGCAATGAACTATACCATCTCGCTGCAGAGGTACCTTGATATCCGTTATGACCGCCTGTATCTTGCGGACATCAACGACCTCTTCGTGTGTAATCTGGCCGACGGACTGAAGGATGATTCACGCCTTGTCCGCTACCCTATTTCACAGGATAACAGGAAGGCCTTCTTCGTGGAAGCCCTCCGAAGGCAGAATGGTTAAAAGAGGCCTCCCCTTTCTATTTGGCAAGGGCTTCACACCAACGCCTTATGAACTGTTCCTGGAATGAGCTTTCCCCGCAGAGTGTTGCACGGTAGGATTCCCCTGCTATGAAAAGGCAAAGCTTATCAGGACTCTTCACATCGCCTTCTCCAGGATGCTCCATCGAGAGGATCCTCACTTTTGACTCGGAATCGCAAAGGGCATCCAACGCGAGCCTGAGGTAGAAAGCATGCATCCTGGCTGCAGCAACAGTCTCAGGTGGATAAGTATATGATGAGAATGTCTTCGCACAGAAATGTATGAATGACTCATCGAATCCTTCATTCCGTATTTTCAAGATGGCTGCGTCTAGCTCAGACTGTTGCATAAAAAAGTGTGGACTCCCCTTGTTGTGCCATGCTGGGTCTGGGAGGACACCTTCAAGTCAACAACAAGGATCAACGCCCACACTAAAGTGAGGTTGATTCCCTCGTTGCAAAGTGACTTGAATTCTTAAACCTCCCAAGTTTAGCACAGCACCTGCAATAAGCGAATAACTTGTATTCTATGTCTTTTTGATGTTCAAAATAACATCATTGCAAAGATACGAATTTTCTTCATAATCAGTGTCTCTCTCGCTATGTCATAGTCGGTTCCACTTACGAGAAGTTGACGATATCTGTCAATTATCAATATTAGATTTGTGGGTTGAAAGCAGCTACGTGGAATCAACATAGAGCTGTTTATCGTGAGTAACTACCACAATAACAAAACGATAAACCAAATATGATGATGAAAACATCCGTTCTTTTTTCGGCGGCGTCCCTAAAGGGTCTCCGAGTAGATAATCATTTGAATCCCGAATATTACTTCCACAACCTCTCGTCTTTCGGGCTTATCAATTGTGACCTGTTCCAAAAAAGAAGATACAGTCGACATATCATGTCATAATCGCTTCTTTTTATGTTGTCCCGCTTCTTTCCTTCGCAGGAGAAGTGGTCTATGGCAATTCAAGAAGCTCTATCAAAGGCTAGCACATCAAAGCATCCTGGCAACATTCGCCAAATCAGTTTTTCTCTCGGGAAGCCCGGGCGAGGGAAACTGCCCGTATCGGTTGAGATTGACGGCCATGGAACATTTTTTTGCGAAGTAAGCGATACCTATCCGGTTCTTGAAGATATCCGTGACTGGATGGAACGATGCCTGACCTATGACCGACACGGTACATTCCACCCCGAAATCATGACCTTGAACCTGGCGGAATCCGTATATTCATTTGCGCTGATACAGGTGGGATGGGAGCAGACGGACAGAGGGGATGTCCCCGTATCCCTTTTCATCGTGGTGAGCTGGGAACACGCCCATCCCCTGCTATGCGAATTCTGCTACCCCGTAGACACCCTCAGCAGCCTGTATCGTTCCATCACAAACTGTCTCTGCACTAATCGCAGGTTATTTGACAATCCAAACTGTTGGTATGACGTAAAACGGTTCAACAAACTAAACGCCGAGAGTAATACTGACCGGCTGCTGACAAAAATCAAGTCTTACAAGATTGATATGTACTGCAATTTTTACCGTGCGGTATGACATTGACGATGTTTGTCAATTCTTCAGAATACCTTTGCAGCAATTAACAAAGAGCGATGAACACATTCATTTTAAAGTGGAATCCCGAGGCTTCCCCATACAGCCTTATCGACTTCCAGAGGGATTTTCCGAAGCTAGAATACGGGGGATTCAGCTGGAAGTTGGAGGAATCCGAAGGTCTTCGAAGCGGTGACAATTTCTTCCTGGTAAAGACGGGGAAGGGCAACTGTGGAGTCGTCATGAAAGGGTTTTTCATAAGTGACCCTTTCCCTGTAAAAAATGGAGGTGATTCGTCCAAGAAGGTCAACCTCCGACCGACATACATGTTTCATCCGGACAGCCCAAAAGGAATATTGGGATTGAATGACCTCAAGGCCGCGATTCCAGATTTTCCGTGGGAAGAAGACATCTCCGGGCGCAGGTTGTCAGGACAACAGACTGAAATTCTCGGCCTGATGTGGGACCGGTTTCTTGAGGGTTATGAAAACGGCGACTATGATGGTATTCTGGCGGACCGTAACAGGCGACCGGACGCAGGGATTGATGATGCCGTGGCACTCGCATCTGAAGTTCTGTATGACCGGGAAGACAGCAACGGGGAACCGCTTATCCTGAAGGCCCTTCGTTCGGGACTCAGCGGCACCACCAGTGATGAAAAAATCCGCGGATTCCTTCTCGACGTAATGTCGGACCCGGAATGGGATGCCGGTGCACTCCGGGAAAAGGGGTTCAGCGAAACGGTCGTTGAAAGCCTCCTTGCTGGAAGATTCTAATTCAAAAGGATATTCTCTCGCACATAGTCGGCAATATCCTTTTCCAACGCCTCAGAGTCTTCCGTGTCCAGTATCTCTATCTTGTCTGCAAGGCCAAGATAGAAACGCCTTACAGCACCGAATCCGTTCAAGTGGGTATCAAGTATCCATTTGTCCCTGCTTTCTTCATACAACTCATCTTTAGGCAGTTTCTCTGCACATGAGTATTCCTCCAAAAGGTAGTTTTTCGCCGCTATATCCATCCTGAGCTTGACATGGTACTTGTGCACTCCCTCATCAAGCCAGCGGAACACATCTGCCTGCCGGGGCTCGGTAAGGGGTAGCGGATACACGGGGTTTTCAATGTCTGTCTCGATGGATGATATCCTCTTCAGGCGGAACTGTTTGTAACTCCGCGATTCAAGGTCATAGCAATACACGTTCTCGTCGTTGTAGAAAAGGTTCACCGGAACGACGAACCTGTCTTTGACCTTTCCGCTGTTGCCGCTTGCGTAGTTCTTGAAGATGAGTTTCCGGTGCTGGTCAATGGCTTCCTGTATGGTCACGACGAACCCCATTTCCTTGCTTATTTTCTTGAGGCTCATGAGCCGCCTTTCCTTCTGGACCGGACTCATAGGGATAGTCCGTCCACCGTCCCGGACGAAGGCTATGCCGTCCTGGTGCTGCTTGTCTGAATATAGGTAGGCTATCTCATACTCCGCAGGGCGGACCGTGATGCGGATTGCGTCCGCATCTTCTGTCGCCTCAATCGTGATATTCCCAAGGAGTGACTCCTTGAAGAAGAGTTCCTTCTCACCATTGAGGAAGAGCACATAATGGTCTATCGTATCCGCTTTGATGACCGGATGTCCCAGCTGGCGCGACCTGAGGGCGTTAACTGTCTGGTAGTTCTCGGTAAGGTACTTGATATCGGCGTTCAGACCGTAATCCTGGGAAACTATCGGTTCCCCTGCATCATTGACCCCCAGGTAAAGCGTTCCGCCATCAGCATTGAGGAATCCGCACACTGCCTCGAAGACCTGTCCCCTGCCCTGATAGTCAAGGTCTGCACCCTCACCGTCGTTACGGAAGACGTAGGAGGACTTGAACTCAATGTCATGGGTCTCCGTGCGGCCGTACTTTCCAGCTTTCACCTCACCGATCCTGCGGTATGCATCCGCCACTCCGAGGATCTCACATATTTTCCTTCGGACATCCTCGCGGTCGGCCTTGACCTCGTCAGCATATTCCGAAGATATCTTGAGGCCCAGAAGCAGCATCCCCACTTTGAATGTGATGCTTCCTGCCGGCATCGCCGACAGTTTCTCAAGAAGTTCCGCACCTTGGGCTCCTGAACTGCCAAGCATGGACAGCAGGTTCTCCCGCTCCTTTGTCAACTTATAGGGATTATCTGATGGGATGGCCGATCCTTGCGCAAATGCTATTTTGGCCCGAAGGAAGAATGCCTCCGGCATGATTCGGGCAAGTCCTTCGGCATCCCCTGTCACCGTCCGTAGGAATCCGGAAAGCAGCAGGGCCTTGTAAGCATCAAGGGAGGACTCGCCCATGGCACGATTCGCTATGATGGATGCGATGGCCCCCACGGTTTCTGCATTCTCAGCAGTCTCCGCCTCGGACGCCGTCTCGGGCTCAGAAACGACCTTTTCAGCCGATGTAACAAAGTCCAGAAGTACGCTTTCCTCATCATCGAACTTGACGTCTATCTCATCGTATCCATACTTCGGAGGGCAGAGGTTGATGAACATCGAACCGTTTCCCGTCTGGATATTGTATATGCTCATCACAAGGGTATCCCCTTCCTTCAGCTCTTTGCCCTCGACGGGATAAGAGATCCCTCCAAATCCGTATGACGTCATCCAGTTGATACGGTTGATATCCGGGCGCAGGCGAGTCACCTTTGCTTCGAAAACCGTGTCGTTCCTTTCGCAGCGCTTTGCCGCATTATAGGAGTATTCAGCATAGGCATCCCTTATGGAGAAGAGGATTCCATCATCACCCATTATGAGTTTGGCTCCGGTTATGACATCATCCTCGAAGATATACGGGAACAGATCTTCCGTTCGGGTTCCGCGGATGAGTTCCTCATTCACAATGGTCCCCTTTAGCGGGTTGTCAGGATCCAGGACTTCGCAGAGTACTTCTCCTCCGGCCAGGTCCCGGACAATGATGTTGACCGTATCCCCTGAGGAATACTCTTTCACTCTCATGCGGCCTTTGACGAACCCTTCCTGGGTCTTGGTGAATGTGGAAGCGAAGGATGCCAAGGCTTCGACATTCCGCTGGTCGGAGGACTTGAGCTTTTCATCACGGGTGTTTCGTGTAATCACGTCAACCGTGTCTCCGAACAGTGTATACGCTTTGGCGCCAGCTTCACCCACTTCTGCCGAAGCGATGGAGAGTACGCCTTTGTTACAGGACACTTTCCCCTTCCCCGAAAACAGGAAATAATCCGGCTTCGCCTTGTCGAACCTTATCCCCGTGGTAAGCTTATATGAAATGATATCAAGAGACGATGCGTCTTGAACCGTCTTCCAGTCAAGGCCGGTCACTGTGATCGGATAGGAAAGCACATTCACCGCGGTCTGCACGAAGTCATATCTGGTTTTCACCAGGGCAGAGGCATATTCAAGAAAAAGGAGAGTCTTCTCTCTCACCTCTGCCATTGTCTTTGTCGAATGGCAGACAAGGATCGCCGAGCATATTATCTTTCCGTGAAGCGTGAGGATCTCCTTTTCCTGGGGTGACAGGTCAGGGGCCGCCTTGCAAATTCGCCGGCCTTCCGGAAGGAATCCGGTGATTGTCCTGTCAAGAAACCCGATGAGGGAAAGTGTGGATATCCCCGTATCGTTCTTGGCCGCATGGATATTCTTTATGAATGACGCACCATCAGATGCGTTCAAACACGAGTACTGTTCATCGAGGTCTCTTATATTCATGGCTCACCCTGTTATTGTTCCGAACCGTCATGGATTCCGAAAAGGTTATAGAAATGCCGGTATATGTTCACGCCGCGTTTGATGATCGCACCTGCGAAATTGCGCTCGAATTCTTCCTTGCCTTCCTTAGGACAGTAACGAAGCCTGGTATCCAATTTGAGCCAATCCTGATAGTCATGCGCGGGGTCGATGAAGTAGTTCTTTAGAATAGTCTTGAACGCATCGTCAGATTCCGAAGACAGCTTATAGAATTCAGGGGAGAACCGTTCCTTGGGCGAACACTCATCATTCTCTTTCCGATTCACAACAAGCGGCATCGCCCGGAAATTTCCGATACGGTTCACCCAGTCAGATTCCAAGTTGCTTTCTCCCCTTGTCCAGCTCTTCGGGAAGATATGGTCCCAATCCCAAGGGGTATTAGTATCCTGCAGATCCTCCAGTTGGTTGTACTCTTCGAACTCCTTCTGAATATAATCGCCTTGCGCCAGAAGGATGAAAGCCTTGTTCCTGTTGGTATTCGAGGAGTGGAGCCTCCAGAGGAAATTGTCCCATAGGGCAGGGATGTCTCCCTCGTTTTCTTCCGGGATGAACCTCTTGAAAAAATCCCATACCTGTACAGAGTCCTCCTGACCCTTTTCTATCCTGTGGATACTTGCTTCAAAGGGGACGACTCTCCTCAAGAGGAATGCTTCCAGCACATCCGGTTCGATGAGTGGCAGCTGGTTGTATCCCCATCCGGAAGGGAGCGCAGTTGCCATCCAGAACTCAGGAGTGACAGATGCTTCCCAGTTTCTCCCGTCCTTTGCTATGGCATCGAGCAGTCCGAACCAGTAGTTCCGGTAGAGTTTTCTGCAGATGGCCATGTGCAAACCTGGCGTGAGTTCAAGTTCCTGCTTAAGGAAGTTCAGGAGCAACATCATTCCCTCAGGACAATCCTTCACGAAAGATTTGACCACGATGTCGGGAACACGCTGCGAACCATCCTCCAGCCGCATTCTGAGTATTTCAATGGATTCGCCTATCAGCTTTGCCATCCGGCCTTCAACCATCCGGTCCATTCCTTCCTTGAAATCCCTGTTCTTGATATAGGACTGAAAGGCTGCGCTCGTGATACTCTTCTGATACTTTCCTCCGGCAATTTCCGCCAGGACAAGACGGGCAGCCAGAACGATTATGCGGGATGGAGATATCAGGTTTTTTGTCTGGATGGAAACGCTTTCAACCAGGTCCTTCCCAAGGGGATAGTAGCTTTTGAATATTGAATAAATCAAATCCTCACCCTGAAGGGCCGTCCCTCCCGAGTTCAGGCGGACAAAAAGCGTCGGATCTTCCAATGATGAAGAGTCATTTTTCAATTCCATGACCTTGCTCGGAAGGATTACTGCCGGGATGCTGTATGTCTTCTTGTCAAGCACCTCAGCTATCTTTTCACGCCATATGGACCAACTCTCGGACGGGATTTCCTTTAACCCCTGCTCATATGTCTTTTCTTCCCTCCCTATGTAATATGGCTGGAACGACTCCGGGAAATAATGCCTGTAGAGACAGCGGTCCAGGATGGCTTCACGGAAATCCGCATCGTCTTTGCCAAAGGTTTCCTTGTAGGAATCAAAAAGGAAGCAAAGCGGAACAGGAATCCTTGCCGAGTAAGGCAGCCTCTGTGACGGTGTGAGCTTTGTGTACTTGTCCGCGCCGTATTCCTTCATCTGATTCCAAGCGTCAGTCCGGTCCTTCAAAGACATCTTCTCACTGTTGTTCCACGCCCGGTAGCCCCATGGGTGGGACTTTGTCAGCACACGGAAAAGGAATGCACTGTTTTCTGGCATGACTTTCACCTGCGTACCGTCACTACATGGTTCCTCCGCCGGGGCAAGATCCAGCCAGATTGTAGGAAGGGACTTGTCGTTGCCGATGAACTTTTTCTCGCTGTGCTGCTCCCATGGATTGTAGAACCCGAGGGCTATGGATGTCGCCCTCTGCTGCCCGTCGAAGAGTTCCTTGTGCGTCTCCTTCTCCGACAGAAGGAAAGATCCTACAGGATAGCCCCTGAAGATGGAATCCCAAAGGTTTTCAATCTGATAAGTCCTCCATACGAACCCTCGCTGGATAGCCGGCAGTTCAATCTCGCTGCCCTTCTGGAGCAGCCATGAGGAAATCTCTTCTATACCGTAGCTTTTAGTTGTCATTGACTATGTGTCTTTATTATTCACTCTGAGACTTGGGCTCAAACTGATACGGGACTAGCGCACATCCGCATTGTTATCCCACCGTTTGCATGCCGAATTGCCGGATGCGTCCTTAAAAGACAAATTTAACTATTTTCCTCGACTTGGCAGGCGCTGTCTAAGACAAATATCTTTGTTTACGCAAACAAAAACGGAGACAGACCCAATGTCCATCTCCAGAGAATGCCTTTCGCTAAAGAATCCTGTCATTGTATGACGCCATTATCTTCTATGATTCCGTCAGAAGAGACGTCCACGTCATTTCTCGAAGTACGTCACTGACATGCGCTTCCGACTTACAGGTCTGGACAAGCCAGTCAAAAGTCTCGGCAGCTTCCAGGACTCCTCCCCGGCAGCGGTCGAGGATGATCTTCCCTGCTTCAAGTTTCGGGGGCAGGCTGTCAGGGTAGTTTTCCCCACAACGACTCTTCAGTTCATTCAAAAGACAAACACAGTAATGGGTCAATCGCGAAGAGACCCCGGAAAGCCGGTAGGATGAAAAGTCCTTCCAGTAGAGATAATGCCTGACCATATCCTCCATCCTCTCCCCTCTCAGCACCAGGTCGAGCATCGTAGGGAGCTTTGCTTCGGAAGGAATCTGTTCAGACTCGTATGTTCCTCCTTCGAAGAATCCCCTCTCGTCAAACCCGTTCCTCAATCCTCCATGACGTTTCAACGCTGAATCAGCATATAGCAAATTCCTCTCGTCCAATACCATGACCAAAGTCGAGTCATCCTTTCTTCCTTCAAAGAAAGCTTCCAAGGCTTCCATGAAAAGCTCACCTGGTGAAACCATATCGAATAAGGTCATCGAAGAATGGAACTTCCTGGAATCTATATCGCTCCCCATGATATCCTCAATTTCTTCCCCTTCATGGGAGAGGACCGCCCCGGTAATCTCACGGAGGCGTTTCCCAAGAATAGGATCATCGACATATTGCCTTGCTTCAAACAGAGACTCGATGGCGTAATAGGTCGAATTGTAACTGTGGCCGAGCCCTTTGATCTGGGGGAAGATATACCACATCCAATGGCTCTGTTTTCTTCCCTCCTTCATCTCGGACAGGGCCTGCTCATATACCCCGTAATCATCCTGAGCGTGGATGAAGCGGTCAAGCTTGTTTTCCATCTTCGATGATCTTACACGTTGAACCATAGACGGTCTGCTCCCGGACAGCGTCGAGAATCTTGTTGAATATGACCGGGAATACCTTCCGGGTCGGTCGCACCATCGATGCTGGAATCTCCTTGTAGAACGCTTCCGCAATTCCGCCAGTGATGCAGGCAAGCGTGTCGGAGTCCCCTCCCAGGGAGACCGCCTTCCGGATGGCATCCTCGAAGGACACCGAATCCAAGAAGGCAATCATCGCCTGGGGGACGGTCCCCTGGCAGCTGTCTTCCCAGTGGTAGATAGGGTGCCAGTACTCCCAGCTCTTATGAAGGTCGTATCCGTATGCCTTCTCGATGTAATCACGGATTTCTTCTTTGGTTTTCCCCGTCCGGGCGAGGAAGATGGCGGCCGCTGTCGCCTGTGCGCCCTTGATTCCTTCAGGATGGTTGTGGGTGATGGCCGCTGAGATGCCTGCCACCCTCTCGGTCTCTTCCAAGGTGTCGAAGAACCATCCCACGGCACTCACCCGCATCGCGGAACCGTTCCCGAAGCTGCCGTACGGATGGCGGCCGGTCGATGACTCATATGGAGCCTCCCCATATCTGGAGTCAAACTGATACAGGTCATGCGGCATGAATAGCCAACGGTAGAAACCTGAGCCATAGCCGCCCATGGGGCAGGGACATTTCTGACCAAATGTCACCATCGCATCCTCCAGCCCCTGAAAAGAACGCTCCTTGTCATGAAGCAGCCACCAGGCGACAGCCATCGTCATGATGGAGTCATCCGTGTAACCGCTCTCCCCCATGAAGAGCGTGAAATTGTAGTCTTTTGTGTTGTTGAACTCGTACACCGATCCGACGGTGTCGCCGATTATTGCTCCAAGCATATTCCAGTTGATTAACGATTACAAATATAGCGACCATGGGGCGAAGTCTTTTTTCGCCGGGGGTAATTAAACCAGTCCCCTCTTTTCAAACTCCGTCCAGAAGGAAAGAGGATAATGGATGTTCCGGACCTTGATTCCCCCTTCTAGGTAATTCGTGATGAAGCCGGGATCATATCCCCCATGTCCGCACCCAAGGGCTGTCACGAGGAAGGTCTTCTCAGGATGCGCCTTCGCATACTCCACAAAGCGCTCAAATGCGAAGTGGATCTCATGGGGACCGATGTTCGGGCCGACAGTCGGCACGGCATAGCACTGTCCCTGCGGTCCCTCGGCGACTCCTACCCGGGCACCGAACTTCCTGACGGCCGTGGCGGCTGCTCCTCCCTTGTGGGAACCGTCTTCGTTGGAGCCGAAGACAAAGACCTCACCTTCATCAAGGGTTTTCACCTTTTCCGGGGTGATTCTCGCGGCATAGGCCGGGTTCACATAATAATCCACGTCATAGTAGCGTTCCGCCCTTCCCACGCTGAAGGCCACCCTTTCTTCCAGGGTCGCATCGGGGCAGGCCTCGATGAAAGCATTTTCCTCTTCCGCCCACTTCTCGCGGGCGCGGCGTTCCTTCTTGAAGGTCCTGATGGTTTCCTCCTCGGTCTTCTGGAACTGGATCACGTTGGTGATCGAGAGACTCACGGATACGCCTTGCACATCATGGTCGGTTCCCATGTAGGCGAAGGACCATCCCTGTGCCTTCAGATGTTCGACCAGGTTCCTGATGGAAGTGAGGGAATACTCCTCCGATGAGTTTTCGAGTCCGTCAGTGATGACGGTCACTACGACCGAGTGACGGTCGTCTCCCTTCAGTTCCTTCTCCAGGCGGGTGAGCGTGCGACCCATGGCATCGTAGAGCGGCGTACAAGCGCCGGGGACATAGGTTTCCTGGGTAAGGATGGCGGCCTTGTCCGGATCTTCATTCCAGTAGACATTGTCAATCGAGCTGCTGTCAAAAAGAACCAGGGTGATGAACTGCTCCTGGGTCTTCTGGTATTTGTTCTTCGCGGCCTTCACTCCCCCGAGCACTTCGTTGAAGCCCTGGATGGCAGGTCGCTGGATGTCCCACATGGAGCCGCTGCGGTCCATGATGATGACGTTATACACTTTGGTCTTTGCTACGTTCTTTTCCATGATTGTGCGTCTTTAATCGTTAATGCTTGCTTCCCGACACGGATACGATTGGCCTTCTCGTTTTTCCTTTCGTGTCATTTTGACGCAAATATAAGGACTTATTTCTTTCTCTCCAAATTTTTCGTGTTATTTTGACACATATTTTTGTATTTGCACTCAAAATCGGCTATCTTTGTCCTTGTAATGAGCAAGAACTTCAAATATGTCCCCGGGGATCCGCTCCCCTGGCATTACAAATACGAGCACGCCGCAGTGACGACCGACTGCGTCATCTTCACCTATGAGGACTGGCAGCTGAAGGTCCTCCTGGTCCGGCGCGGAGGTGAGCCGTACAAAGGCAAATGGGCTTTCCCGGGCGGATTCCTCCGCAACGATGAGAGCGCCGAGCAGGGTGCACTGCGCGAGCTCTTAGAAGAGACGACCCTGGCCCCTTCCTCCCCCATCGTCGAGTTCGGGGTTTTCTCCGATCCGGACCGCGACCCGCGCGAGCGCGTAATTACCATAGCATGGTACGCCCTCGTGAAGCCTTCTGAAGTAGTAGGAGGTGACGACGCCGAAGAAGCCGCCTGGTTCCCCGTGGATAAGCTTCCTCCCCTAGCCTTCGACCATGAGAAGGTATTTGCTGCGGCCATGGAGCGCCTCAGGCGGGACATCCACTTCCAGCCGGTAGGCTTCGACCTCCTGGACGACGAGTTCACCATCCCGGACCTCCAGAGGCTCTACGAAGCCATCCTCGGTGTGAAGTTCGACCGGAGGAATTTCCAGAGGAAGATCCTCGCTTCAGGCATCCTGGAACAGGCGGATGGAGACGAAAAGGACAGCGCCATGGATTTCTGCTCCGCAGAGCCCATGGTGATGCGGGAGGCTTGCCTCGAAGAGCCCATGATGGAAAAGGCGTCGTATGATTGCTTTGATGCCGAGATCGCTCCCATGGCATCGGCGGCAAAGCCCAGGAAGAATCGTCCCGGACGTCTCGGGTCCATTTTCCGTCTTAACCGCAAGAAATACGACGAACTGAAGGAAGACGGCCTCAAGCAGGAGTTCTAGGCATGTCCGTAACACTTATTATCATCATCGTGACCTCCCTTGTGAGCATTCTCTGCTTCACGGGGACTCTCCCATTTGATTCCCTGAAGTTCAGCGCATGGGATGTCTGGCACCGGAAGCGCTGGTATCAGATGCTATCCTACGGCCTTGTCCACGGCGGATGGGGGCATCTTCTTTTCAACATGCTTACCCTGTATTTCTTCGGGGACGTTGTTGAGAATTATTTCCAGGCAGCCTTCGGTCCGGGAACCGGGATCGTCCTGTACCTGCTGCTCTACGTGAGCGCCATTGCCGTCTCCACCATAGGAGATCTTGTCAAGTACAAGGATGATCCTCACTATAGCGCCGTCGGTGCATCGGGAGCCGTTTCGGCCATCCTTTTCGCATCCATCCTATTCGAGCCGAAAATGGGTATCTACATGTACTTCATTCCTATCCCGATTCCTGGATATATCTTCGCCCCATTGTACCTTCTATACTGCTGGTGGGCGGCCAAACGGAACATGGACAACATCGGCCACTCGGCCCACTTCTGGGGAGCAGTTTACGGACTGGTGTTCCCTCTAATATGCAATCCGCAGATATTCCACCACTTCCTCAGCCAGTTGCAGGCCTGATGGCAGAATATTATTTTATATAAAAATATATTTCTATAAAACTATTTTACCAGAAGGAGTATCAGCAGGATGGCGACAGCTATTCCAAGAACGATGGTGAGAGCACCGGGGCCTCCGCTTTTGCTCCTGAGTTCAGCAGCTTCAGCGGTTGCCTTTGAAAGGCTGGCCGACAGTTCGGAGTTCTTTCTCATCAGGTCTCCATTTGATTTCTGAAGTTCCTGAAGGGACTTGTTCTGCTCCCTGGCCTGTTCAGAAGAGGATTTCTTGAACTCCTCAAGGGTCTTGTTGAGAGCGGTCATCTGCTCGGTGTGCGCCTTGTTCTGCTCCTGGAGGGTCTTGTTGAGTTCCCCGTTCTTCTTGTTCGCCTCGGAGAGCTGCTCCTGCAGTTTCTTGTTGTCGGCGGCATGCTGCTCGGTGAGTTTTTTGCTGGCCTCGGCAGACTGCTTCTGGCTGGCTTCCGCCTGTTTCGTGAGAGCGGACAGCTTCTCCTGGAGTTCCTTGTTCTGCTTTGCCTGTACCTCGAGGCGCTCCTTGAACTGGGCTTCCACCTGTTTGGTAATAACGGCTATAGAGTCCTGGCGTGTCTTTGTCACCTTTTCGGCAATGTCACTGAACCACTGCCCCAGTCCGTTCGGTGTCGGGGCAACCTTGTCTGAGACTAGCTTGAGGAAAAGCTTTTCTTCCACATGCCCGACGGCGCATATAAGGGGTGTCTTGAGGGACACGACCTTTTCTATGACATCAAGGTCATCCAGGTGTTCAATCCCGCTCCCTCCCCCGCGGACGAGGGCGACAAGGTCATATCCGCGGCCGTCAACCTCATCCAGGCAGTCGCACAGGGCGGAAGAAGACGCGAAGTTCACCCTATATTCCGTAAAGTCCATGGAGGCCTCCGCGGCGTGTTTCCCTGCATCGAAGTCCGCCATGGTGATGGAACTCTCGGCAAAGACCAGGGCAACCTTCGGACGTTCCCCTCTCATGAGGATGTTCTCCAGCACGGAATCGACATTCTTGAATCCCTTCTGGGTCTTGGCTGCACGCAGTTCCGCCCTTTTCATGTCCTCCTCAGAGACGGCCTGCTGCTGGAGCGTCTCCACACGTGTCACCTTGAGGCCGAGCTGGATGTTGCCACGGTTTCCGGGACGCCTGAAAATGGTTCCTCCAAGCGTTACTAGGCTCCCGTTATCGACTTCATCACGAAGGTTCTGGGGGATGGACACAGACAGCTCCTGATCTGAATTCTGGTCCTTGAGGGTATCGTAGTAAACACCGTAGTAGGACTGTTTCCCTGTCTTGAGGAAGATTCCTGAGACATATACGACCTTCGTTCCCATCTTGGTCTGGGCCAGGAAATCGTTGAAAATTTCAACTATCTCAGAAGGGCAGTACGGTGTGACTGCAGCAAGGGCTGGGTTGTTTGGTATGATTGAATTATTATCTGGCATGACGGCTTTTTACAAAAGTAACGAGGGCGGGCGAAACATATCTTCGCCGGTTATTGCCCACGCATTGCGATGTGATAATTGTAGTCGTATTGCCAGTAAGGGACGGCTGCTTCGAGAAGCCGCCTGAAGGGCTCCACTCCCCTCTCCCGGATGAACTGGTCGGGGTCTGATGGAGATTCAAACGACGCTACATAGATTTCATCAAATGACGGGTCCACGTCCTTTATCGTATGGATGGATTTCATGAGGTGGGCATGCCTGGCTTGTACATTGGCATCACCAGCCGGTGTTGCATCTAGGTCCAGGCAAAGGGTGATTCTCCTGACTCCCCTCCTGTGCAGGGCATCCTCAATCTGGCGCCGCCTCTCCCCCGCTATCTCGGAGCCGCCTATTGCGACCACATTCTCAATGCCGGCCGCAGTGGCGGTCAGGGCATCCATCTCCCCTTCCACGACAACGATATCTTTCGGATCCGGGTCCGCCGTGATGTTGAAGAAAACGGATTTCCGGTCCAGATCAGCGTTGGCAAGGTACTTGGGGCCTTCCCGGTTGTCGTCAATGCGCCTGAACAGGAAGCCCTTCACGATGCCGGCACACTCGTATGGAATGGCCAGCACATGGGTCTTCCCAACCGCCGTATAGTTCTCGCTGTTCATCACTCCGCATACCTCATTGAGGTCATCCAGGGGGAAATGCTTGTCCACTGTGATGTAGCGCACGACCTTGTTCCAGTCAGGAACAAAGCCGAAGCAAAAACGGGATATCTGCTCGCTGGTGAACCCACGAGCCTTTTTGAGGTATGTGCGGGTCGCCGATGCCTTGGTGGACTTGTTGTTCTCAAGGTTCCAGCAGAAGTAGTCGATAAGGGTATCCATGAGAGTAACCTGCCTGGCCATCTTCCCTATCGCTTCGGTAACTTCCTTGTCCCCAGACTGCGGCATTGCGAGGCCAAGGCGTTCAGAGACGTCCCTGTAGGCTTCGAAGATGCTTGTCAGTCCCCTGTCAACGATGTACTTGTCCATCACACCGATGGAGTTGTCCCAGTCGCCCTGCTCACGGAAACGCATGTCCGAGCGATAGACGACGGTTTTCTCAGCATTCTTATAGCGCGGAAGGGTCAAATCTACCTTGTAGCGGGATGCCCAGTGGTCCTTAGGATCTCCCGCGTGCATCCTCCGGAAGGCATATTCGGGAAACAACGTGTCAAGATGCTCATAGACGGCAGGATCCGCGACCCTGTCTTCCCACTCCTGAAGTATGCCAATATATACCCTGTCCATGGATGAGTAACACAGATGTACAAATTTAGCGAAAAAAGTTGAAATAGAAGAATGTAACTCGATTGGACAACAAGCAGTCCGAAAAGAATTTATATTTTTATAGAAATATATTTTTATTGTTTTATAGAAATATAGAAAGAGACACGTATACAGGACACTGGAAGGGATATTGCATTCAGAAAATCTATAAATATATTTTTATAGATAAATATTTATATATAAAAGTAAATAAGAATTGATGGACATCTTGGCTGAACGGAGGGCCTCCTAAGATGAACTTCTGAACTTGCAAAAGCGAGAGTAATTTTATAGAAATATATTTTTCTATAATTCTATAAAAATATAAAAGTAGAAAAATTAAGAGCGGATGCTCAAGCAATGGCAGGAGGGGAGAAAACAAACAGTGACAACATCAGAAGATAAGACAGTAATTTTATATTAATCTATAAATATATTTTTATGTTTTTATAGAAATATATTTTTATATCATCGTTTCAAGATAGTAGAATGGATGTTGTTACTAATTATATATAAATCTATTTTTATAGAATTATATAAAAATATACGCCACCTGAAAGGCAGCGTACATCTTTAAGAGGGTAGGGGAGTGTCAGATTTTCCCGTATTTCACGAGAAGATCGCGCACAGCCTCGTTGTAAAGCTCGTCATATTTTGAGCCCATCTCGAACTTTAGCTGACCAAGTTTGAGAAAGGTGTCAGAATCAATGTGAAAGCTGACGAGTTTGCGATTGGCGTTCTTCGAGACCTTGGCTGCAGCAGGGGAGGGGAGGGGAGAGCTGCTGTGGGCTTCCTCACGGGTGGATACTCCGCTCAAGGCTCCGCTAAGAGCCTTGTCCCCGCCCAGGGTAGCCTGGCGGAACTTGTCAAACGGATCGGTTTTCTTAGCCATAACGATATATTTGTATATAAATATATTTTTCTATAAAATTACTCCTCATCCATGATCCGGAGAGCAAGCGTCTGGGCAACCTCAATATATTGCTTGGTAGCCTTTCCGTCAGGATCGTACTCGTAGATGCTCTGGTTGAAGGAGCCGGCCTGAGCGATACGGGTGGCCTTGCTGATCACCGGCTCAATGAAAGCCGTTCCCAGTTCGTCCTTCACCTTCTGGACATACATGTCGCTGAGTTTGTTCCTCTCATACTTGGTTATGATGACCCCGGAGAGCTGGATGTTCTGGTTCAGACGGGCGCTGGAACGTACATCCGCGTAGAGGTTTGCGACCATGACCATCCCGGAGTAGGCGAGACCGTCGGGGGTCGCGACCATGACAAGGTGATCAGAGGCGATGAGCGCATTGTAGGTGATGAGCCCAAGGGCAGGGGGGCAGTCAATGACGATGAAGTCGTAGTTCTTCTTGACCGGCTTCAGAAGGTCGAGCAGCAGGTACTCGCGGCCCGTCACTGCGGCCGTGTCACGGTCGAAGTTCGAAAGGGAGAGCTCTGAAGGAATCAGGTCTATGTTTTCCTCGACATGCTCGATGTTGAAGTTGTTCTTGTCGATGAAGGCATCCCTGATGGTGAGCTTGTGATCCTCCGGAGCCAGTGGGGAAATCATCGATGTGAGGTTGGCCTGGGAATCCAGATCTACAAAGAGGACCTTCTTCCCCATACGGGCCCAGGCCTGGCCGATGGCCACCGAGGTGGTAGTCTTTCCGACACCACCCTTGTTATTGGCAAAACAGACTGTATAACCCATTGTTAAAATCAATTCTTTATGCAAATTTATATAAAAATATTTTTATAACAAAATATAAATCTATAAAAATAGGGTGGGGGAGGGTCATTAAAGCGAGAAATAGATTCATGTAAAATAAATGTAAGGAGCTATTGTTTTCGTCTTTATATCGTTCTGTAGTTCAATGATTTGCAAAGATGTTTACAAGTAGTTTTGCGAGATATGGAATACGGCTTAAGCTTTAATTAGCGAGAAAAAGAATACCTGTACTATGGCTCCCAGGGCAGTCCCACTCAGAAGAATAAAGCGAGATTTGTAATACCGACGACCTGGCAAACGTGTCTGATGGGAGCGAGATCTGAACTGGTACTTCTACATGTAGGCGTGATTCGTTGACTTGTCGTTGTTTCTGGAAGATCCAGAACTTTGAATTTTTCGTTCTTCCTGTTTGGTTATTTCGCCGGTCTCTTCTCCTTTGGGATTTGTTTTATCTTTTTTGGATATAACGTAATAATGTCTTAACGGATAATTTAGTATCGTGCTCAACTCATTGAGTTTCAATGTGTCGTGCGGAGAGTTGTCGATTTGTTTTGCGAGTTCTGTAAGACGTGAAAGCGAGTTACGTAATTCTGGCAGACCTTTGTTTTGCGAGATGTGTAATCCTCGTTCTGAAATTGCGAGTTTTGGAATAAAACCGGGGGCGAGGGAGTGGTTGACCTATATATATAATATGCTTTTACCTCCTTTTGGACTGTTGTCTTATTCGTTATTGACATAACGTATTTATTGTGTAACGCTTTAATTATTCAACCGCTTGAAGAATTTAATTATCAATGCGTTTGGCTTTGTGTTAGGATGCAAAAGAGCGAGTGGCAGAATACTTGAAAGCGAGTACGAGAATACTTCTGGGCCATATTTTCGCGAGTGCTGGACTACTATTTTTATTTTGCGAGTTTTGGAATACCGACTGTTCTCGCGTGTTTAAGATTCAACCATCTTGGTTGAATCTGATATTCCTTTCCGGTTTAAGAATTTGTCAACTCTTGTTTTTCAATTTGTTCTGACAAGTTTTGCTTGCCATCCTTCTTGGTTTACGCGGTTCATGAGGTTTACTGATTCAACTATTTCCTCAATAAGTCAATAATTCAATGAAAATATTGCAATCGGCCTTCTACGAAGCTCTGTGGCCTATTTTTATTTTCTTTTAGCATATTTAGCGAGTTTTATAATACCAAAATGAGGTTGAATTTTTATTTTTCTCCTCGCAATATTTGCTTGCCATTTTGTTTTTTCACCGAGAAGTTTCTAAATTTGCTCGGGGAAAATATTGAACCCGGGATTAAATTTTTCGAGATAATGGCTGAGTCCTCACAAAACAAGGAAATAATCACCAAGGAAGTTGTCGAGTCTTACATCTTCTCGACTGTCCGTCATGATTTCGGTATCTACTCCGAGCGTCTTCTTCTCCGCCTGGTGGAGCTGGCCCAGCGGGAGATCCGCGGACTTGACTTCAAGGGCGGCACCAGCATCGGCAAGGTCGAGATAGGGGAGTGGGGCGATGCTGAGGTGATCATCCCGGTGAAGGATATCCTCTCCGGTGAGGATGACAAGAACTACACGAAGGCCAAGCAGGCGGTGAGGAACCTGATGGGCCGTTTCCTTGAGTATGAGGACGACCAGAAGTACAAGGCTACACAGATTCTCAATGAGGTCGACGTGGACAAGGTAGCCGGCAAGATGGTCATCCGAGTGAACCGCAATATCTGGAAGGCCATGCTCGATTTCTCCAAGGGATTCCGGAAATATGAGCTTGAGACTGCAGTAAAGCTGCGCGGAAAGTATTCTCTCCGCATATACAAGCTTATCAGCAAGCAATCCGACCCCATCACGTACTCAATTCAGGACCTCCGTCAGATGTGGGGCCTGGTCGACAAGTACAAGAAGGTCGACGACTTCATCAAGAACACCATCGTGAACGCCAAGGAGGAGCTTGACCGCGTGAGCCCGTATTCCTTTGATTACATCCTGAACGCTGCCAAGTCGGCGGAGGTGAACAAAGGGCGGAAGGGGAGACCCGCCATCACTTCCGTCACCTTCTTCCCGGTCCGCCGTCTCCGCAATGAGGCTCCGGATGCTGTCCGCAAGCAGGTCGATCCCTCGCTCATGCTCGATTACCAGTTCTACCAGATGCTCAAGAACAAGTTCTACTTCGACTCCCAGGGCATCAAGGCGAACATCACCCTCTTCGATACGGCTCAGAAGGAGTGCGACATCCTGGAGTTCCTTGACAGCATCGCTCCGGCCGCCCTCCGTGCTGCCAATGTCCAAGGCTACGTCATCAACGCCGTCCGCAAGCACCTCAAGGAGCGCTTCGGCATCATCATCGACGGCAACATGGTCTTGAGGGATTCGTCTTCGGTTGTCCCCAACCAGGGGACGCGCACGACCCGTAAGGAACCTTCAAGCCTCAAGGACATCCTCGGCGGGGGAGGGCAGTGATTCCCAGTTGAAGCGAAACTTCAAGTCCGGTCTGAGTGGCCGGATTTTTCGTGTTTACATCTGTAAACAGGCATTTCAGGGCGCTATAGGGCAGTTTTGCATATGTCTTGTGCTTTTCGATGTTTTTAGTGATTTATTGGTTTTTGTTTGTCATTCCAACAAATTTATTATATTTTTGTTGGTGAAATGAAAGAAGAACTAAAAATAGAAGACCAAATCATCAACCGCCTTGGCAAGCTGGGGCGCGGCCGGATATTCTTTGCCCTGGAGTTCTACGACCTCTGGCCGGAGAGTTCGGTTCGTTTCGCTCTCAGCAACCTGAACGCCGACGGCAGGATTGCCCGGCTGGCCAGAGGGGTGTTCTGTTTTCCCGAACTTTCAGAATACGGAATGAAGATGATTCTTCCGGACATCGACACGATAGCGCACGCGATTGCTGACAAGACCAAGGTCCGTATCGTCCCATACGGTGATCAGGCAGCCTATCTTGTAGGGCTCACGTCCGTGCAGTTCTCATCTTCGACTTACCTTACTGACGGCGCACCCAGGAAGATCCATCTCGCGAACGGACGCACCATCGAGTTCCGCCACACCTCGGAGATGAGGATATTCGCCTTTACCAGCCGGAAGATGCAGCTGATGTCAAATGCCATGCGAGCGCTCGGACGCGCGAACATACGCGTGGAAGAAAAGGAAGCGCTCAAATGGCACCTGGATTCCGTCCCGCTTAAAGACTTCGAGGCGGACATAAACCTCTGCCCCGAATGGGTCCGTGACATTCTTCTTGACCTGAAGGTGAACTGAGTGTGTGAGATTCCGCAATTCTAGACTGCACTGGCACTCAAATACGCCTGTTCTGTTCGGCGTGGAGTTCTGAAAATCTGATAATTCTTTTCGGGGATTTGAATGGCGAAAATCCTTTTCGCCGAAGCCAACTTTCTTTGCTACCTGAAAGCCGCAAGGGACGGTCGGCTTGGAGATCTTTCACAAATGCGCAAGGATTTCCAATGCGAAGAACCTGTTCGCGATAGGCGGTTATATTTGCATCAAATCCTCGATACCATGAAAATCTTTTACCCTGACAGTGTCACCATCGTCAGAAAGAAGGGTGACGAATTCATCGACGAAACCATCAACACCGCCCCCATGCTCGGCGCAAATGGGAAGGATGCAGGCAAGGTCCGGGAAAATGTCATACGCCGTTTGCAGAAAGACCCTTCCGTCGTCCTTGTGCTTGCGGACAAGGACGGAGTCTGCAACGTGCAGTCGGCCCCTTACAAGGGATTCACCTTCCGGGTATGCATTCGCGAGAACGCCAACCCCTACGCCGAGGTGACAATCCTCTATGAGGGTCACGTGGCTCATTTCGAGGAGTACAACGCCGAAGATAAGAAGGATCTGGATGAGGATCTGGCGCTCAGCAGCGTGGCGCATTACATTGTGCACATCCTCGACAGCATCGAGATGGAGGACTTTTCCTTTGTGGACGCGGACTGCCCGGGCTTTGTTCCCGTGGAAGATGAGGAAGAGGATTTCTGCATCTACGACGCCGCCCATCTGCTCCAGGAGGAGGGATATGAGACGGAGACGGTCCACACGGTCGGATTCTGCAACACCCCGGTCCTGTTCGTACATGAAAACGAGGTCCTCTTGCTGGGAACGCGCCACTTCGACGGAGAGTCCCTCTTCGTGGAGATGAAACGCACTTTCTTCGGGGTTGATGATGTAGAGGTGAAACGCGCTCTTGACAGCGTCAAGGGAGATTATCCACAAGTGGACGTGACTCAGCTGAAAGACCATTCTTGGTCCTTCAGGACCTCCATGGAGGCGGATACCGTGAAGAAGAATTTCATCTCGAACCTCCAGAAAGACATCTCCGTCCTCCGGGAGATGATCGAGAAGGTGGAAGGCTGCCAGTCTGTGGGCGCCGACCCGTGGCCCTCCATGGGAAGCCAGCGCCATCTCTTCATTTACGAAGTCATCGACGCCAGCATTGCCTTTGACAATCTTCCCATGTAGGCGGCTTCCGGTTACCTGTTCCGGAAAACCAACATTAACAGCATATAAACTTTCACGCATCATGAAAAAAATCATCGCCATCCTGTCAGCCCTGCTGCTGACCCTTATGGGCACGGACGTCCTCGCCCAGAAGAAGGACTCGAACAGCGACTACAATCTCCAGAAGGCCTATGAGGTCCTCAAGGAGGAAAAGGACGAGGCGAAAGCCCTCGACCTGGTGAGCCAGCAGCTCAGCGAAACCCCCGACAACATCGACGCTCTCATCCTGAGGGTCCGCCTGCTCCGCCGGAAGGAGGACTACGGCCGCGCCCTTTCGGACATCAACCATGCCCTCAAGGTCAACAAGCCGAAGAAGAGCGGAACGCCTGCATCGACCCTCCATTGGTGGAAAGCATACATCTACATGGACATGGGCGAAAAGCGCAAATCCTCGGAGAGTTTCGCCGAGGCTTACCGCCTGGCGCAGAAGGACAACAAGGACAATCTCCAGAGCATCGCCTTCGATTACGCCCAGTCCCTGTACAACCTGGATGACCTTGCCGGCGCTGACGCCATCTACCGGAAGATGCTTGCCGACGACGAGTCCGACCAGGCCGCGATGGTCGGCCTTTCCAGGAACATGATCCAGAGGGGCGAATACAAGGAAGCCCTCGACATCCTCTCTTCCTGCGAGAAGATGGGAGGTGACTACTCCGAGGTCCACCGTTTCAAGTTTCAGGCCTACACCCGTTTGGGAGAGGAAACCAAAGCCATCGACGCCGGCCTTGACTGGTATGACAAGGATGATGACGCTACGATGGACAGCATCATCGTCGCAGCTCGGAAGCGTCCCAACTATGCAGAGGCACAGATGAAGACACGAGCCAAGAAAAGTGAGAATCCGGCCAACTGGAAGGCCCTCCTGTGCAAGTTCTACGAAGAGAGCCACCGTTATGTCGAAGCTATCAGGATGTACGACGAACTGGAAGAGGCCTATGGCCACAACGACCGCCTGAATCTCTACCGCTCGGAGAACTACAGCAACCTGGGGCTGTATGACCAGGCTATCGCGGACATCACCAAGGGGATGCAGAAGGAGCCGAATTGGTACTTTCTTACCACCCGCGGGGACTACCGCCGCCTCGCCGGTGACTATGAGGGGGCCATCGAGGATTTCAGTGCCGCCATAGAAGAGCGTCCGGACCTATCGTACCCGTACTACAAGAGGGGATGGTGCAGCGAGATGCTCGGCGACAAGGCCAAGGCCCTCGAGGATTACAACCTCGGTATCGACATGGATGACGAGTACCCGTACCTGTATCTGATGCGCGGAACCCTGCTCCTTGACCAAGGAAACAGGAAAGAGGCGGAGGCCGACTTCAAGCGGATCCTCCAATTGGACACCGTGGCCAGTGATGGCAGTTGCCGGCAATATGCCCTGCACTCCCTCGGCATGGACCGGGAGGCCTCGGAGTGGATGGAGAAGATCATCGCAACCGATCCCGATGATGCCGGTCACTACTATGACAAGGCGTGCCTCTACTCCCGGATGGGCAGACTCCAGGAGAGCGTCGAGGCTCTGCGCACCTCCTTTGAGAAGGGATACCGCAGTTTCGCACACATCCGTCATGACGATGATTTGGATGCCGTGAGGAACCTCCCGGAGTTCATAGCCCTCTTCAACGAGTACAAGGCCAAGCATGACGCCTATCTGAGGGAGAACGACATCATCGTCCCGTCACAGGACGAGAGCATCACGGAAATCGAGTTCAAGAGGCACTCAGGCGGCACCTTCGAGATTCCATGCGACATCAACGGCCTTCCCCTTCAGATGCTCTTTGACACTGGCGCATCGGATGTGACCATCTCTTCCGTGGAGGCTAACTTCATGCTGAAGAACGGATACCTGTCCGAAAAGGACATCAAGGGCAAGCGCTATTATCAGATTGCCAATGGCCAGCTGAACGAAGGAACCGTCATCACACTACGTGAAGTGAAGATTGGGGATGCGGTCCTAAGGAACGTGGACGCTTCGGTGGTCAAGAGCCAGAAGGCGCCGCTGCTCCTCGGGCAGAGCGCGATGGAACGCTTCGGCACCATCACCATCGACAACATCAACAACAAGCTCGTCATCAAGCACTAGGGTATGGGCAGTTCAAGTTTTCTGATCATCATCGCCGCCGTCGTCTTTATAACGATCGTTGTGGCAAAGGCACTGGGGAACAGTGAAAGGAAGGAGTCCGTACCTGAAGAATTGGAACCTGCCGTGACGGAACCTGTTTATACTCCATGCTCTCTTGAGGACGCTTTAAGAAAAGTATGGGGGATCTTCTCTGACACAAGGACGGCGGATATTGTGGAACTCTCCCATGATTGGGTTCAATGCCAGTTTTCACTGGACACCTTTGGGAAGAGGCCGGAACTTGTCGTCACGTATGTGTTCAACGAGAACGGGAACGTCAAGATACCCCAGTATGTCCTCGACCGCCAAGAGGGCGACACCGGCCTCTATCATATTCGCTACTCTTTCCCTGAGGATAAGGAGGTAATGGAAAGGCACCTGTGCGAAATCATGGGAATTACCCCCGACTCCATCATTGGCTATTATCTGTGGAAGGCATAGGAACGATCGGTGACACTACCGGCGGTGGAAGTTGGAACTTCCGTACTGCACAGACAACATCAACGGACACATTATCAAACACTAGACAAGAATGGTAGCAGCACTCATCATAAGCATATGCGTGGCCATCATATTCCTCGTGCTCTTCATCAGCGAGAAAAGTTCCTCCGAAGAATTCCGGAAAGAGATCAGCGGACAGAAAAGGGCCTTGGACCGGCTACGTGACGAACTCGTGGCCGGAAAAGGGAACGACGTCTCTGGCCACATGGAAACAGCCGACGGGCAGGAGGCCCGGAAGCTCACAGGTGAACTGGTTTCAGAGGCGCTGAAGTACAACGGATACGTTCCCAACCCGGAGGAAGGCTACGTGCTTTTCATGATCCAGGGAGAGAGGTACTTCATCCGGACGGACAATCTCCCATATATGATGCTGGACAAGCCTTATTCCATTGACCCCGGCAAGTACGACATGGCACTCCTTCGGAAGGCTGCCGGCAAAGTGACGGACGAGCTTTTCATCGGCAAGGTTTCCATCACGGACGACGGGGAGACCCTACGGTTCCAGGCGGACGCCTACGAGCCCTTATACGGGCATTTCCGGGATTCCATCGGTTGTTACCTCGGTGTCATCCACGAGACGCAGAAGCGCCTGCATGACGTATACGATGAGATGGTCAGGCAGAAGGAGAACCAAAAGGAGCTGGCTTCCTATGGTTTCCGTTCCGATGAGTCACAGCCCGGAGAAAACAAAGTACTATCATAACAACGGCACCAAAGGGCCCGCCTCCTGTGAGGCGTGAAAGGCAGAGGGCGGGCCTGCCGTTTTTATAAATCTACAGTCATGACTAAGAAAAACAAAGATTTCATTACAGTGGAGATATCTACCGGGTGGATATCGAATGATACCAGAAATGCCCTTCTTGACGTCATAAGGAGACACCCCGGGGGCAGCGAATTGAGGCTCTGTCTGAACAGCCTGGAAACCGGCTTACGAATCCAGTTCAGGTCTGTCAAGTATGGCGTTGCCATAACCGAGGCCTTCATCTCCGATCTCGAGGCCATCGGTGTCCGTGTCTTCCCAAAAGGCCTGTTGCCATCACTAGCCTGACAAAACGAAAAAGGGAATCGATTTTAATATCCTTCTTATCATAGCTCCGCTTTTCAACGTAGCACCAGACGTAGAAAACATCTGCCTGACGGGGACGTGAAGCACATAACTATAGAAACGCCAAACAACAATGAGTGACAACAATTATAAGCGAGCTTCCGTTGTGATTATCGGAATCGCCGGCCTATTGTTCCTTGTCAGCCAGATTGCCACACGCATTTTCTGGAACCACCTTGACTATAGGGAATTCCTTCCATACCAGTGGTGGTTCGGGCCTATCAGTTCCCTTGTCATGCCAATCCTGGCAGGCTGGGTCGGCATTCTCTTGCGAAAAAGGTACCCCAAGCCCTCTCTGTGGACAAAAGGTCTCGTCTTTGCTTTCATCCCTGCAACATATCTATTATGGTCAATTGGCAACAGCAATTATTTCATGTGGACGGGAGCCCGCTGCCAGATGCTGTATTGTGGCGTGTTGGGTTTTCTACTCCCACCTGAAAGATTGGAAGCAGCAGTAAGAGATAGGGGATGGCTATACCTGACGTTCTTTCTCGCCAGCACTTTCCTTTATGTCGGCATTTGCAGGGTGATCAATCACTTTTCCGTATCCTCTTTCCAGATGCTCAGTTCAGAGTGGACACGGCTGTTCGTCAGGATGATGAGGTTCATTCCCCTCACCATGGGCATTTATTTCCTGGCACTGTTCAGCTTTTCAGCCACCGGACAGACGGTAGGGGGAACCAAGTCTGTTGGGATTGCCGTCCAGGCAGTCGCTGTCATCATGTTCATTGTATACATCACCGACCTCATTTTCCGCTGGTATTACTTTCCGAGCCTGTACCAGATTTACTGTATTTTGGTGCAACCCGTCAGCATTTTCCTGGTCACGGCCATGATCAGGAAACTTATGAGTGGCCTGAGAAGTAAGGAACGTGTTCGTGATATCTTCATTGTAGACAATCCAACCCTATCTTCTTGCGTATACAACTCCGGTGAAGGGGCCGAAGAAAAATCCTTCGGCCCCGGCCCGGAATCCTCCCTTGAAGATATCAACAATTGTGGATAAGAATCAACACGATAATAACAAAATTAACAGCTGATAATCAACGTGTTATGAAGTTATTAGATAAGTATCAACACTGCTATTTTTTTGCATTCGAATCGGCTATATTTGCCCCAAACCATACCGTTTAACACCATGCAAAAAGAGTATAAATCCAGAAAGAAAACTGCCGAGGACCCCATCGCTTCGGCAGCTGCGGAAATCGGCAACCGCCCACCCCAGGCGCCCGAGGTGGAGGAGTCCGTAATAGGGGCAATGATGATTGAGGACGAGTGCGTTTACAAGGCTACCGAAGTCCTTTCAGAAAGGAGCTTCTACGACCCGAAGCTTCAGCTCATCTACAGGTCTATCCTGAAACTGTTCCATAAACGCAGCCCGATAGACATGACGACCGTCGCGGAACAGCTCAGGGAGGATGGCGTCCTTGAAGAGATCGGGGGAGTGTCACGACTTGCAAGCCTAACGGCCAGCATCGGCTCGGCCGCGAACATCGAGTACTACATCCGTATCCTTCAGCAGAAGACCATCCAAAGGGATCTCATCGTTGCCGGTTACGACATGCTGAAGAAAGCTTTCGATGAGACCTACGATGTGGACAAACTCATCCAGGAGTCCCAGGACGGGGTTTATCGTGCAGTGCAGGGTAACATGCGGAGCGCTTATGTCCCCTTTGCCGAGTCCTTGAACAAGGCACTTGAAAGGATCCAGCGCTCGCAGCAGTCAACGGGCCTTACCGGTATTCCATCAGGGTTCCCGTCCCTCGATGCCATCACGATGGGTTGGCAGGACGGCAACCTGATCGTCATCGGTGCGCGTCCGGGGCACGGCAAGACGGCCATTGCCCTCAACATGGCCCGCTGCGCTGCATTCGAGCACAACATCCCCACGGCGTTCTTCTCCCTGGAGATGACTGACATCGAACTTGCCGACCGTCTCATTGCAACCGAAGCCGGCTTGCCATCGAGCAAGCGGAAGGGACGCGTGAAGATGAAGGATGAAGAGTGGGGATTGCTGGAATCAGCTCTCACCAGGGCTGCCAAGGCGCCTCTATACATCGACGAGACTCCCGGGCTCAATATCTCCGAGTTCACTTCGAAGATCAAGCGCATGAAGCAGGAGAAGGGTATCAAGATTGCGTTCGTCGATTATATCCAGCTGATGCACGCCAAGCCGGAGCTATCCCAGTACCGTGCACTGGAAATCGGCGAGATATCCCGCCAGCTCAAGGAGACGGCCAAGGAGCTTCGGATTCCCATCATCACGTTAGCCCAGCTGAACCGCAACCTTACCAACCGCATGGGGTCGGTGAACGGCCGCCCGATGCTCAGCGACCTCAAGGACTCGGGATCCATCGAGCAGGACGCGGACATCGTTATTTTCATCAACCAGCCTGGCAAGCTCGGCTATACCGAAGAGCCGGATGGGTTCACAGAGATGATTATATCAAAGAACCGTGCAGGGGAGACCGGCATCATCAATCTCAGCTTCAACGGTGACCTCGTGAAGTTCACAGAGCGTTCCGATACGCTGTATGAGTACGCCGAGAAGTCCACAGCCGCGGCGCAGACGAAGCCACGTCCAACGGCATGGGACCAGGTTACCGGAGCGGTGGGAAGCTATGACCCGTTCGCAACATTTGAAAACAGGTATTCAGATTTTTAACAGCCATGGACGTATCGGAGATTATTTCAGTGCTCAGAAAAGCAGAGCACGTTTACGAGGGAGACTATTTCCCTCGGGAAGGCTATTACGACAATCATCTGGTCATGGAACTGGACCAGGACCAAAACCGTCTGTACAACGCCATCCTCAAGACCATCCCAAAGGAAACCCTCGCCAAAGTGAACAATGAGCTTACGAACTGTGCAGCCAGCTTTGCAGACAAGGTCGAGTGGATGTCAAAAGATCATCAAATGCCGGAGTTCCGGCATAACGAGCCGGTATCAACCCTGCTGAAGTACTTAATGAACAAGTCCAGCAAAAAGGTCGGATATGCCAGGGGGTGTCTCACCAAACGCTTTGAACATCAGAGTTACCGGGATCAGAACAAGATCTTGAGGGCCTTTCTTCAAGGAACAGGCGGTGACTGTGATTGGGCCGCCAGGAGGCTCCGAGACAACTGGCGCAAGGAACTGACCAAGGAAGTGAAAAGTGCCTGGGAAAAGACACATCGTCTCTTACTGTCATATGTTGTTCTCAGGCATCTACCCAAAATCTTTATTCTCCAACAGCAGGAATCCCTTGCCCAAGTTGCCGGATACCATCATGTCTGTGCTGAAATCGGCAACGAGCCGGAGTTCATCATGGATGAGACACGCCTCAGTACACCGGATTACCTGTACGTGATGGCAAAGCTCGGACGCAGTGTTGACTTCGAAATGGCGGAGAAGAGCATCTACGACTTTCTTCTACATTATGACAAATACTACAGCTTTCCGTGTTACCCTTCAGCATTTTCTTCGATTGATGGCTGGGACCGGATGGTATGGGCGATGGGACAGCTCGGCATGCAGGATGCGCTTGTCCACCTGCTGGAATTCGAGAACAAGGTGAAGGAGAAAGTCCCTAAGGACAGCGACTATGAAAACGCCCAGGCATATTTCGTGGCAGCCATCAAAGATGCGATTGAGCCAAATAATGACATGGACCGCTTGAGCACTGAGAGGGAGAATCTGCAAAAGGCATTGAGAGATCATTTTGGTCCGATTATAAACGAACCGGAGGAATATCCGGTTACAAAGTCCGTTACCATTGGCGACCTTTTTGAGAAAGAATTGGAAGATAATCCAGAGATGAGCCTCAAGGACGAATGGGATTTCTTCGCCGATTGCTTTTACAATGACAAGCCAAGACTGCAAGCCATGATGAAAGAAGCTCATGTGACGGAAGAAATGGGACGCTCTGTAATCATCCTTCCCGTCAGAAGCAGTTTTCAACTTGATTGGCTTCTTGCCGGGCCGCTTGATGAGATGCGCGAACTCTTTGCGCGAAAAACTACCCGGAAGGAATCAGACTATACAATTACAACCGAACATATCATTTCAGATGAAACTCTTTAGATTCAGACAGGAACTGGCCATTGACCTCGGCACGGCCAACACGGTGATCTTCAAAGACGACAAGATCGTCCTTGACGAGCCCAGCATCATCGCCATAGAGACCAAGACCGACAAGGTCGTGGCCATCGGCACCGAGGCGCAGTACTATGAGGAGCACACTCCTCCTCGCCTCTACACCATCCGCCCGATGATGAACGGTGTCATTGCCGACTATGATGCCGCCGAGAAGATGCTCACGGCTTTCATCAAGAAGGCAACCGGATCCCATGGTGCCATCTTCAAGCCTGCCCTGAAAATTGTCATCGGCATCCCGGGCGGAGGCACGCCCGTGGACATGCGGTCTATCCGGGACTCCGCATCACACTCCGGAGCGCATGACCTTTACATGGTATATGAGCCGATGGCTTCGGCCATGGGAATCGGCCTTGACGTGATGGCGCCGAACGGCAACATGATCGTCGATATCGGCGGCGGCACAACCGAGATAGCCGTCATCTCGCTCGGCGGCATTGTCGAGTCATCGAGCATCCATATCGCAGGGAACGAGATCACGACCGACATCATCGACTACCTGGGACAGCAGCACAACATCAGCATCGGAAGGACCACTGCGGAGAAGATCAAGTTTGCCGTGGGTGCTGTCCTGCCGGAGCTCCCGCCCGAGGAAGAGCCTGAGAACTTTATCGTTGAAGGGAAGAACCTCGTCACGGCCCATCCTGCAACGGCATCCATCTCATACAAGGAGATATCGTCGTGCATAGACAAGACCATCACCAAGATAGAAAGCGAGATTATCAAGGTACTGCAAAGCACCCCGCCGGAGCTGTATTCCAATATCGTGAAGAACGGCATCTGGCTCGCCGGTGGCGGCTCCCTTCTCAGGGGAATCGCGCAGCGGTTCACCGACAGGGTCAACATCCAGTTCCATGTCGCAGAAGATCCCCTGAAGGCCGTTGCAAGGGGGACTTGCCTCGCGTTGAAAGGCACGGAAAGCTATCCCTTCCTGATGAGATGATATCTTCGGGACAGCCGAAGGGATATCTGAAAAATTTTGGCAGTATTGACGTATATATTTGCACCGGGTAGCCGCCTGAAGCAGGCCGTCTGTAAACGGAAAAAATAATGGAAAAATTCGACAATGTCCTTGAAATAGCCCGGGTAATTTGTGGGTTCATATTCTCACATTCCGAGGTCGTACCTCCGGAAATCACCTCCTTCACGTTCGGTATATCTTCATCAATAGTTTCCGTCCGGTTCAAAGGGAATGGAATATACAACGACGGCTTCAAGGAGGACTCGGCGGCCCTCTACAGGGCCTTACAAGGAATGACAGCTGAAAAACTCACAATAACATCTTTCATGGATGGACTTGCGCTGCGCTTCGAATACACAAAGAAAGGGCTTTCTGAGAAATCCAGGGAGGACAACGCCCCGGAAGGTGCACTTTTCAGTGTTGAAACAACAGATGGGAAGAATGAGTTTCTGAATGACACGCAGTTGTTCACAGATGCCCTGAAGCCTCTATTCGAGGATACCTTCCCGGATCATCCGGAAATTGAAGTATTTCTCAACGGCAATCGCATGAAACTGACCTGACAGGAAAAGCCCTGGTGCAAATGGAACAAAGTATCATATCTCAGTACCTGGGATGGGCAGCATGGATCCTTCTGCTCACTCCACTTGTTTTATTGGTACGTCTGCTTTCAAGACGTTCACGGTGGTCGATTCTCAGGATGGTGCTGGTCTCCCTGAGCGGACTTGCCGTCATTTCGGCATGGCTCCACTTTGCCGAGACGACGGTCGGGGCTGCCGAAGGGTCTTTGGGCGGAAAGCTTGGGGGATTCCTCGCGGGGAAACTCACGGCATGGACTGGCCAGGTCGGACCGGCGTTCGCCATTTCCACAGTTTTGCTATTCCTCTGGGCCGCTTTCGCCTTGATGGACGCAGTCATTGCAACTGCCAGGTTCTACATAAACAAGCCATACGTGCGCGAGGTAGTCAGGGAAGTGGTCAAAGAGGTCAAGGTTGAAAAGGAGGCTCCTGCAAAGAAGATGGGAACTAAGCCGAAACCGGCTTCCAAGCAACCCGTCAAGGATGACAAGACTCTTCCCCGGAAGGAGATCAGTTCCATCGACGAGGCACCGGATTACAGAATCCCGTCAGCCAGCATTTTGGAAGATGGGAGCAAGGGGCATCATACAGTGACCAAAGCGGAGATAGACCGGAACATAGCCATCATCAAGGAGACTCTCGCGGACCACCATGTACAAGTGGCCGACATCGAAGCCATTTCCGGTCCGACAGTCACCCTGTACAAAGTCTATCCGGCAAAGGGCGTAAAAGTCTCTGCCATTCGAAACCTGACCGACGATGTATCCGTAGCGCTGAAGGCGGGGAAGGTAATGTCTTCACTGCTCGAAGATTGCGTTGGACTCGAGGTTGCGAACAAACAGCGTTCTGCCGTTTCGTTCAAGGAACTGGTGGAGAGTGAAGAGTTCCGGAGCAGCAAAGCCAGTCTCCCTGTCGTTATTGGCAGGGAAGTGACGGGAGAAATCAAGGTGTTCGATTTGGCGGACGCCCCGCATCTTCTCGTGGCCGGTGCCACGGGGCAGGGCAAGTCGGTCGGACTGAATATCCTGATTAGTTCTTTGTTGTATGCCAAACGTCCGTCTGAGCTCAAACTGATCTTCATTGACCCTAAGAAGACCGAATTCAGCAAGTATTCCAGGCTCTATAGCCACTACCTTGCCGTCACTCCCGATGCGGAGTCCGAAGAGGACGAGAAGGCACGGGCTATCGTCAAGAATCCGAAGGCCGCAGACAAGATTCTGCGTTCACTCTGCCAGGAGATGTCAGACCGTTATGACCTGCTAGAAAAGGCGGGGACACCGGAGATCAAGGAATACAACGCCAAATACAGTGCCCATCAGCTCAACCCGAAGAATGGCCACAGGTATCTTCCCTATATTGTCGCTATCATTGATGAGTATTCTCAGTTGGTGCTCGGAACAGGCGGCCCTGAAGGTAAGCAACATGCACGGAGCATCATGACCTCGATTATATCGTTGGCTCAGATGGGACGTGCATGCGGGATCCATTTGGTGATTGCAACGCAAACCCCAAGACGAGAGGTCATCTCCGGTCTTATCAAAGCGAACTTCCCGATGAGCATCGCATTTACCGTCAAGACTGATGTCGACTCAAGGGTCATCCTCGACGAGACCGGAGCAGAAAAGCTTCTGGGGAAAGGAGACATGCTGATTTCCAAGAACGCTACGACAGAAAGGGTCCAGTGCGGGTATGCAAGCAGTGCTGAGATTGATGCCATAACTCGCGCCATTGAATCCCAAAAAGGCTACCGCAAGTCATTCAACACGCCTTATTATCTTCCTGAGGTCAAGGACGAAGGTGAAGGAGGAAGTGAAGGGGGCAGCGGAGGAGGCGTTGACATGGGAAACCTTGATTCGAAGTTTGAAGAAGCGGCCCGCCTGGTCGTCACCACCCAGCGCGGCTCCACCTCGGACCTTCAGCGCCGGCTCGGGATGGGTTATGCCAAAGCAGGAAGGGTCATGGACCAGTTGGAGGCAGCCGGTGTTGTCGGCCCGCAGAACGGTTCAAGACCCAGGGAAGTGCTCGTCAGTTCACTTGACGAGCTCGAGACCATCCTGAAGGCGTTTATGAAGTAGCCTGCAAAATGGACACACCATTTTCCCAATCAGCGAACATTGAGTTCGCTGATTTTTATGATATTTGTACCCGAAAGACAATCCATTACCAAATGAAACAAATCCTATCAGCATTAACAATACTGTTTATCATTATATCCTGCGGAGAAAGAAAAGCCAAAAAGATGGCGCCAGCTTCTGTGGGCATGAAACCTGGATGGTCCGTGATAATAAAGGACAGCCCTGAATCAACCGCCGACGAAAAGACCGAGATGCCGGACTACATCAAATTATCCCGCACTTGGAAGGACATCCCGAATGAAGCATTCATTGGCAGATTCCCCACAGAAAAAGAAATAACTCGGTGGAAAAAGGAATTCGAGAAGGCACATGCTGTAGATTCTGTCTGGCACGGTCAACTGGGCCTGTACAAGGATGCCGAGCAGTATATATGTGATGTCGATTTTGTAGAACTCCTGCACGGACGTTTCTGCAAAGAGTTCCCACAGAATGACAGGAGGACCGAATGGCGCCTCCTTCAGTACGGGTACGATTCCAACCGCCAAACCCCGGTGACTGAATTGGGCAAGGTCATGAATCTGAGGGGCATCTATGAGGATGTCCTGGACAGTGAACTGGGGTCCCAGATGGACATGAATCTTCATTCATGGCTGGTAAACGACTTTCAGGACTTTTACATCCGGCTCCTGTACGATGTCTGTTCAAAGAAACTCAGCAGTCCTGTTGCGCAAGCGCTAAGGGCGGAACAGGCAGCAGCCAAGAGGGCACATGCAAAAACAAGTGCCGCCTATCGGAAAATCGACGGTTCCCCTTCCGGCTTTGACGGGTCGTCCTACCCATACAGGGTCGCTTCCTTTGGCAGCGTGGCCCTGGACATGGAGTTGAATGCCCAGGAGGCATTCTTGAAGGCCGTTCTCGCTGACAGCCTCGTGTCTTCAACCGATTTCGTTCCGATTGCACAGGCAAAAGAGCTTGTCCAAAAAGAGTATGACGTGATGCTGTCCACCTTCAAGGAAGAGGAAGAATCGTTCCCCGTGAAAGAGCGGAAGGATGCCATGGAACAGGATAAAGCCGCATTCCACGCTTGGATGGCCCAAAGAGAAAGGGTTTCGTCACTTCTTTCCGGGAACCAGAAGGAGACCTACGACAACGCTACAGCCGTGATGTACCGGCACAAGCTTATCATGCTCAAAAACAGGTATGAGTCCGGCTGCTTCGTGCCCGAATACTACCTGAGGGTCATGCTGCCCTACGAGGGTGTCACGACGGAGCAAATCCTCTCCCACAATTTTGAAAAACTACTCGAAGAAGAATTATCAAAATAGACAATGAATCGACTGTTTTCCCTTTTGGCAATCATATGCCTTCTTGCCGGATCTGTTTCCTGCAAAAACAAGAAATCCTCAAACAAGCCCTCCCTCTCGACAGAATCTGTCCAAAGCAAGGAGACCGGCATCGATGAACTGTTGGCTCCTGCCGGAGAGCCCCAGATGCTCTGTTCCCAGGAGCTGACCTCGTTTGTAAGCATGCTGGACGCTTTTGAAAACGGCAGGGCGGGCGATTATCTACATGAACCGCCCTCGGCAATCGTTCCGGCTCCATTGGTGGCAGGAAGGATTCCAGCCAGGCTCATGAGTGCGGCTGCCTGCTTCGTTGCGGGCGCGGAAGGAATATAAGACGCCAGGGCCTTCGCGCAAACGTCGCAGTCATTGAACAATTCCTTGTCTTTCAGGGCAGTGGCGATTTCCATACCCGCTTTCATCGTCATCGTCAGCATTGACTGCAGGCATTGGTGTATGGACTCCGGATTATCGGATGTCGGCCAATCTATGAAACGGCCTTCCTTGAAATCCTCGCTGGAGCCGTCCATGCAAGCCGCAATCTTCCGGAGGAGTCGGGCCAGGTATTCGTGCTGTTGTTGCAGGTATTCCAGATTCCCCGTATAATAATAAAGGTCACGCTGGATAATGCACCACCACATGGAGTAGGAACAAATGCCGTTCATCCATTCATCGGGACCGGTGCCGTCGCGCGCGAAATCCAGACTCTTCCGAACAACGTCCTGGCTGCCGAATACCGTATTGATGGTCATCACCTCCGGATGCATGTCCCCAATCCAGACCAGGCGGTCGCGTTTGATGCCATCCCAGACATAGTCCTGCATGTTGAGATGTACGGTGTATGCAGCAGTCTGCCATATTTCGTTTAGGCGCCCGTCGCTGCAGCGGAACGATCCGAGGTAAGGGATATCCCGCATTATTCTCTTTGCCTCGACAGCCACGACAGGCAGGGGAGTGCCTCCGTCATCCAGGATATCGATGCGGACGAAACGGAATCCTGTATTGCCGGTTTCGAATGACCCGAGCCATGGGAGTGCGGCTTCGAAATCCCGCAGAGAATGCTCGTTAGTGGCAGTGGTCGAGGCAACATCGCTCATTGCCTCTGAAACCGATTCCCCGAAGCGTATGCGTATGCGGGGAGTTGCCTTGCTGTCGCGTATGGCAGTGGTTATGCGAAGTCCGCCGTGCAACTCGCGGCCGTAATCGAAAAGGATGGCGTCCCCCGTGTGCATGGTACATACTTCCACTTCCTTGACCGCCACCTGTCCACTAAAGACTTTCAGAAGTTTATCACTGCCTTCCGGTGCTCCCGCCGTCCACATTATTCTTGTCGCCGGTATATACTCCGTCTTGAAAGAGGATTCTACTATGGAAAAGTTTGCCGCATCACGGCAGCACCCGCAAAGGAATACAGTAACGAGGCTATATGCTAAATATTTGATATTCATATTAATAATTATCCAGATTCATCTGGGTGAGGATGTCCATGTGCACGAAATGATTCTTGTGCTCCGGGCGTTTGTTGCGGATGATGCATTCCGCAAAAGAGGTGAGGGCGTTATATGCCTGCATTGGAATATGGCGCGTAACAAGGCTGTCTATAATGCCTTCTTTAAGGCAGGCGAGGTTCTTTTCCAGATCATCGAAACCTACGACAATCCTGTCGGGAGAAGGGTGCTTGCGCAGATAATCTCCGAGAAGAAAAACTCGGGAGTTGGTCATAGCTATGTGCCGAATAGCAGGATGCTGTTCGAAAAACGATTCGAGTGTAGAAAGAATGCTGTCGGGTTTGTCCGGGTCAATGAACAGAGTATGTATCTTGCATTTCGGGAAGAAGTCCTCGATATAGTCCGAGAACCCGTGACGGCGAGGCCTGTTAGGGTCTGCCTTGCGGCTGGGGTCGCGGAGCAGTCGTACTAGGGCGATCTCCTTCGGGTCGGTCCTGTTCGTAAGCAGCCAGGCCCCCAGGGCGCCACTCTTGTAGGGATCGACTCCGTAATAAAGTGTATAGTCTAGTTCGTCTATCTTGTTGTCTACGAAAGCATATGGAATTCCGGCTTCTTCCAGTTTCTTGCAGAAAGAGGTCACTTCTTCGCGGAATACGGTATTCATTATGACTCCTGCCGGTTTTTCAGAGAGAATAATCTCACTTTCACGTATGAACGAAAAGACGTCCTGCTGGTCGTAATGGTGGATTGTAAGATTGATACTGTAGGAGGAGTAGTCTTTTGCTGCGGCAAGGAAGCCATTGTTCATCTCCTCCCAGTAATCACCTTTCTTGAACTCCGGAATGAGGCAGGAGAACTCATACTCTTTTTTAGAAGCAAGTTTCGATGCATTCGTGTTTGCAGAATAATTCAGTTCCTCTATCGCCTTGTGAACCTTGTCTCGGGTATGCTGCGACACGCGCCCTCTGCCAAAAATGACGCGGTCCACGGTTCCGCGCGAAACCCCGGCCTTCTCTGCAACATCGAATATGGTTGCAGTTTTATTATTGATTTTCTGCATCTTATGAGTTATATGAATGTTGTTGTCTGCAAAAATAGAAAAAAATGCTTGCAAATAAAATAATAATCTCTAAATTTGCGAAGTGAGTGCGCGTGCACTCAGACTAAAACGATCATATGAAAAGAAAAATTACTATTATTGGAGCCGGCATGATGGGCTCCGCTTTGGCTTTCCCCGCTGCGGAGAATGGTAATGAAGTGCACATTGTTGGAACCTGTCTGGATGATGAAATCATCGATGGCTATATCCGTACACACAAGCATGAGAAATTCTGCCGGCCTTTCCCGGACAACGTTCAATACCATTATTATAAAGAATGGGAGGAGGTGGTGAAAGGCTCTGATTTTGTAATCGGTGGAGTATCTTCTTTCGGAGTCGACTGGTTCCTGGAAGAGATCCTGACCAAACTCGACCCGGCCATTCCTGTCCTATCTGTGACAAAAGGTCTCAGGGCGACGGAAGATGGCACTCTCTTGTCTTATCCCGGATATTGGGAGAGCGAACTTGCCAAGCGCGGCATCAAACGCAGCATCTGCGCTATAGGTGGCCCCTGTACCTCCTATGAACTCGTCTTCATGGATCCTTCCGAAGTGGGTTTCTGCGGCAAGGATAACGATGCACTGCGAATGATGAAAGATGCCATGCAGCGTCCGTACTACCACATTTCGCTCACCAACGATGTGATCGGCCTGGAAAGTGCTGTGGCCCTGAAGAATGCCTATGCCATGGCGGTCACCCTCGCCGTCGGCCTGAACACTCGCTGGCACGGAGAAGACGAGCCTCAACACTACAATTCACAGGCGGGCACGTTCACGCAGGCCGTTCGCGAGACCCACGCGCTGATGCTTATGCAGGGAGGAACATTCGAGAGCGAATGCATAGGACTGGGAGACCTTTATGTAACCATCTTCAGCGGCCGTACTCGCAAATGCGGTGTTTTGATGGGGCGAGGCCTGAATTACGACGAGGTCACCGAAGCTCTTGCCGGAATCACCCTGGAGAGCCTTGTGATTACTCGTGTAATGGGGCAGGCGATCCGCCGCAAAGCCGAACTCGGCCTTGTCGACCTGAAAGATTTCCCCTTGCTCATGCACATAGTTGAGATTCTTGACAAGGGCAAGGCCGATGCCGATATGCCTTGGGAAGCATTCACCTTCGACCATCTCGGGAAATAATAATAAGGTATGAAGACGAAGCATACATTCGAGTACTGGCAGTGGAGAGTCATCATCTGTTCGATGATAGGCTATGCCCTGTTCTACTTTGTACGCAAAAACTTCGCCTTCGCAATGCCGTCTCTTGGAGAAGAATACGGGATCACGAATACCAGTTTCGGTATCATCCTCAGCCTTGTAGGCATTATTTACGGCCTCTCCAAATTCGTAAACGGCATCATAGCGGACAGGACTGTCGCCCGCTGGCACCTCGCCATCGGGCTAGCCGCCTGTTCGGTTTTCAATCTGGTTTTCGGCTGGTCCGACAAACTGTCCATGCTCATTACCGGTCAGACCGGGGGCGCTGAGTTCGTGAGCACCATGGTTATCATCATGGCCACATTGCTGGTGCTTAATAACGTGTTTCAGGGATGTGGCTTTCCTCCTTGCAACCATCTGCTTGCATGGTGGGTCCCTCCTAAAGAACTTGCCACGAAGACTGCTGTCTGGAACACATCGCATTCCATAGGTGCTGCACTTGCGGCAGTTTTCTGCGGATATATAATAGCCCGTACAGGGAACTGGCGTTACTGCTTTTTTGCACCGGCAGCCATCGGTTTTGTTGGGGTGCTGTTCATAGTGCTGACACTTCGCGACACGCCTTCTTCCGTGGGGCTTCCTGATCTGCCGGATACAAAAACAGAAATAGATAATGATGACACCCCTGAAGCCTTCAGGGCGTTCGTAAAGAAAAAGGTGTTCCTCAATCCGGTAATCTGGCTTCTCGCTGTCACAGATCTCTTCGTTTATATAGTGCGTTTTGCCGTACTGGATTGGGGCCCCACCTTTTTACAGCAGAGGCAGGAGCCGCTGTCTCCGGAGCTTGCCGGATGGACCATAGGAATATTCGAGATCGCAGGGCTGCTCGGGATGCTGGCGGCAGGATGGATTTCAGATCATTTCTTCCACTCCAAGACGCACCGCGTCTGCGCAGTGGAAATGCTGCTGACGGGGGCATGCCTCCTCGTCCTGCATCTCGTAAGGAATACAGCGTCTCCTGTTTTGATTCTCATCCTGCTCGCCCTCGCCGGCTTCTTCCTTTACGGCCCTCAGGCTCTGCTGGGAGTGACAGCTTCGAAACAGGCGACGAAGAAAGCCGCATCCTCGGCGCTGGGAATCATCGGGATAATGAGTTATGTATCAGTGATTTTTACCGGTGCAGGTCTCGGCTGGTATTCCGACCGTTTCGGATGGGACAGCCTTTACCTTCTCATGGCCGGCATGTCGGCGGTGGGATTCATCTTCGTCGCAGTCCTTTGGAATATCAAGGATGACGGCTACCTTAAAGAAGAAACAAAATGACAGACCATATGAAGAAACACTACGAAATTCCAATTACCGAAGCGCTGAAACTCGAGATTGAGTCGATGATTCTTGAGGCTTCGGGCGAAAACATGATTAAAAACGATCTTGGGACCGCGATAGTTCTCGTCGACTGATGAAGATGGCAAAGTTCATATCGTTGTCCATCGCTGCAGGCGTCCTTGTGTCCGCCTGCTCCGGTGCCGTTGCTGACGAGGGGGTGCTCGTACCCCCCCCATATGACACTTTTATCGCCGCTTCGGCCGAGGCGGCATCGTCGAAAGCCGTTCTCGACGGAACCTCATTCCGATGGAACGACGGCGCCGACAAGGAGCATATCGATGTCTGGACGTCGAAAGGATTCAGGACCTTCGACAAGACGGAAAACACCAGCGGTAGCTCCAAGGCGGCTTTTGCAGGTTCGCTAGCAGGAGCCGTTCCGTCCACGGTGGCAGTCTATCCTTCGGGGGCCTACACTCTTGCAGGAACGAAACTGACTCTCTCCCTTCCGGCGTCATTCACGCATGATGCATCTTCCTGCCAACCTCCGATGGCGGCGGTCATTTCGGACCCTTCGCAGGTGACAGGGGAGGATGCGAATCTGGACTTCCGGCATATAGCAGCCATGTTCAAGGTGGAATACTCCAATGTGCCGGTAACGGCGGCCAAGTTCGTGCTGACCGCCGACAAGCGGATCTGCGGAGATTTCGAAATCGCCGACTGCTCTGTGCCGGAAACGGTAATAGAAACGGATGGGTCAGGAGAAGGAAAGAGTGTTACTGTCAACTTTGGCACCCCGGTCCTTCCCGGCGAATCGATGACCTTCTATGTCCCGATTCCCTCCGGCACGTATGGATATTTCCAGATAAGGCTTAAAGACAGGGCGGGCAAGACACTCGCCGGACATCAGTACACCGGCCCTTTCACTGTCGGCCGTGCGGATCTTGCTTCTGGGAATGCTGTTATCAGCGTCACGCCCAAAGCGGTTTCAAAAACAAGAGTGGATGCCGCTTTTTCGGACGAAAACATCCTTGATCTCGGGCACCGCCTGACTCAGGACTGGGGCATACAGCAGTTCGGCATTGACAAAGACGGGAATATTTATTATGCCAGTGTGAACGGCTACAATACCAGAATTGATAAGGTCGCTCCGTCCACATCCAAGAGCGGCTCCATGTCCGTCACTGGCAAGATGGACTTGACATACAGCGGCCATCTCACCGGAATGGCTGTCGAAGATGCTCCAGATGGCACATACCTCTGGATACCGGAATATTCCGACAAGGACGGCTCATACTATGGTATGAAGACCATAGGAAGAGTTAAATATACATCCAATGCCTCATATGCGCCCGATGCCCCTGAAATTGAGCACTATTATCTGCCGACACATACGAAAAGCACTATGAACGTGGCAATAGATCAGGAGCATGACCGCCTCGCTGTATGTTTCTGGGAATCAGGTCATAACGGAAGCAAGACCGATTTGTTCGGACGCAGGGTACGCATTTATTCTTTAAGTGAAGCCAAGGCTCTCGAGCCCACTTCTTGTACTTTGACTGCTAATATTGCTGACGGGCTCTCAACTACGATAACTGCCCGTAATCTGGAAAAACTGACTCCTTTGGCAGAAATCGGCACACCATGGAGCATTACTAAGATTTGGCCGGACCAGATTAATTATTATGGTTGGCAGGGCTTCGATTATTATGACGGAAAAGTCTACTTCCTTGAAGGAGCCCGTGATGCCGGAAACGGACGCAGCTTAGCTGCCCTTACGACATATAATTGCGAAGACGGCTTTTCCCCCGCAGATTCAGCCCTTCCCGAAACGGGCGCCTGGCCCGATGCCGGCGGAGTGCTTGCGGAACCGAGATGCTTTATACGCGTGATATCCGAGCCTGAAACACTTGATGCCTTTGGTATTACATCTACCGGTATTGCAGAGGTTGAGGGAGTGAAAGTTTGGAAAGGAAATCTTTGCTTTGGAGTGCTATCAGTGGGTTTTAATGGAGAGAATAAACCCAAGGCAAATGTATTCAAGTATCGGCTCGGAACGGCAGGAGAGAATATGTCTTCCGTTGACCTTGAAGATGCCGGAATAATCGAACTATAACAAAATAATACATAATATGAAGAAAAACTACTTACCACCCGAATTGACCGTTTGTGAAATGGAGTTTCGCAATGGTCTGATGGTCGTATCGGCACTTACAGTCGATGCCATTACACAGGAGAATATGGCTCCCGTAGATCTTGGAAGTCCATCTGTACTTGATTTCTAACCACATTAAATTGAACGTATGAAAAAGAAACTTATACTTATCGCCGGTATGGCCATAGCATTGGCTGCCTGCACAAAAAACGAAATGAGGGACGATTCGGCACAGACCGAACCCGTATCCTGGCCTTCCGTCATCACCGTAGCCACTGAGCCGGTGGTGGATTCTGACACGAAGTCCGTCATTGCATCCGACGGAGCATTCTCCTGGTTCTCCGGCACAGGCGAAACGGCAGAGAAACTCGGCATTTACACAAGTGCCGGATTCAAAGTCTACACCTGCACCGATGCCTCCACCGGGACTTTCGGTGGCGACCTTGAAGGAGAGACCCCTTCGACTGTGGCTGTATACCCCGCAGGAATCTATGCCCTTTCTACCAAGACGCTCACCGTTTCGATGCCTTCATCCTACGATTATGTCGCCACACTGGCTAAGACTCCCATGATCGCGCAGATTGCCGGAAGCATCGATAATCTCGCATTCAAGCACATTGCAGCCCTGCTCAAGGTCAGTGTTGCCAATGTGCCTCCGACCGCAACGCAACTTGTGCTCGAGACCGCTGAAAATATCGCCGGAGACTTTGTTATCTCCGATTGCACCGTTGCTGATGCCGCCATCACGAATGCCGGTGGTTCCGGCAAGAGCGTGACCGTCAACTTTGCTGCAACCGGCACATTTACCGACAAGGATTTCTTCATTCCCATCCCCACCGGAACTTACGACCACTTCAACCTGTTCCTGAAGGATGAAAACGGCAACAAACTTGCCGGCCGCCAGTTCTCCGGCAAGACCATCGCCCGTAAAGATCTTGCAAGCGGTGATGCGATTTCTCTTCCTCAACTTCAGTTGAGTGATGCTATCGTGCTTAACGACACCCAGATAGGTCTTCGCTGGAGTGAAAATGCATTCGCTACTACCAGCGCTGCCATTACTGCGGATAAGACTCCGGCATATACTTTTGGAATCTATAGCGATGCAGCCTGTACCTCCAAACTTTGGGATTGGGAAACCGCTGCAAACGCAGCCGTGTTCACCAGCACTCCCGGGCATGTCTTCTCCGGGCTCACCCCTGCGACAACCTATTATGTGAAGGTCAAGGACGCAACCAACGGCATTGCTGCCGTGAAGGCGTTTACGACTGAGACAGCGGAAAGCAACTTTGTGGCCACAGCCACGCCTGCAGTCAATGACGTGATTCTTAATCAGAACTTTAATGAACTGTTGTGGGGTGGTGAGCCGGTTAATAAGCTTTCCGGTGTTACTGTCAATGCCTATAATAAGGATTTTACACTTCCTACGGACAAGACCAATAATAAAATTTGTGATCCTTCTGTAAATTTGAATCTATTCAAACATGCAGGAAGTGGCGACTACGCTCAGGCTACAACTTATATTGCAGGGACATCCCTTGCGGACTGGAAAGGCTTTATCAGTTATGCTCCCAGCGGACAGCCCAATCCAATCTGTGGCGGAGTCCGCTTCGGCGGTAACTCTTCGAGCGGTTATCTTGTATCTCCTCAAATCACTGGTCTGGATGCTCCTGCCAGAGTCAGGGTTAAATTCCATGCAAGTGCTTACGCTGCTGCGCAGACATTCTGTGTCGCTTCTTTCCCGGCTTCGGTAGAAGCATATTCGGCCAGCACTACATTCTATATCAAGACAGCTCCTTTAATGGAATCTGCCCCTATTGCTATCGCTCAAGATGCATGGGCAGAGTACTCTGCTGAGATTGATTTGCCTGCCGGAGGCCGTATCGGTATCGGTTGCCCTCATGGCGGCAGTTTCATGAAAGTTTATGTTGACGATGTCAAGGTTGAGTATCTTGGTGGCGCAACCCCAATCGCTCAAAAGCTTGTATTTGCCAACAACACTCAGATTGCTGTCAGGTGGTCTACAACAGTTTTCCAGACGCCCGCAACAGATAAAGAAAAAACATATTCGTTTGGTATATATAATGATGCTGCTTGCACTGATGCTGTTTATGATCCATTTACATCAATCAGCGGGAAATATGATAATTTAGGACCAGGTTATGTTTTCAGTGGTCTAACTCCGGGAGCATCGTATTATGTAAAGGTGGTTTGTGGTGACGATGAGTCTGTGAATATGTATTCTACTACTAATCTTTATCCTGAGGCGATTCCCGTTAGAAGTGAAATCGCTTTAAAAGAAGGAGATGTGCTAGTTTATGAGGATTTTGGAGATTTGAAATTCGCCTCGAATTTTATTTATAAACTTGCCGGGTACTGGCCTGTGGGTTCTTCGTATGTAACAGGACCGTATAATGATCCGCAAACAGGCAAAGGATCAATTACTTCTGGCGCTTCTAATTCAGCAATGAATACATTGGCTGGGATTTGGCCTGCTGCATCGGGCTCAGAAGGTGCCAATTATTTAGCAGGAATGCGTTCCTTTAAGTCATGGATATATACCGGAACTGCACCTAGACAAGGCAATGGTTATCTTTTCTATTATTCGGGCAAAAGTGCTACACCTACTGTTTCCGGTATGATTATCTCTCCTAAAATCAACTGCCTGTCCAAAGCAGCAAATGTCAAAGTTTCAGTCGCTGCAGCCGGTTACACATCATATAAGAATATGCGTGTTGCTGTATTTGGGGATGAAGTTAGTGTAAGCTCTTACAAAACTACAGACTCTCCTGTGAGCACGACTGATATAGTTCTAAGTAATGTTGTGAATGCAACAAGTACAAGTATTGCTGTTTATTCAACAGTTGTTCACATTGAACCAGGACAGAGGATTGGTGTTGGTGTGGATGCAGGATGCTTGTATATTGATGACATCAAAGTTGAACTCGTAAGTTACGATTAACACTTAAAGGGACGGTTTGTCTGTCGGCGGAGCATTTCCCCGTACAGGGTCGCGGAAGCGACGCGGAGCCGGCAGACAAACCGATCCTTTTGAAATAACAATAACAAACCGGGAAAAGAAATCCTGTACTCACTCTGAATGATTGATCCGCTGTCCTTGGTACGCTGACACAAGCCAAAAAAACTGACAATTATTTTAGAGTTTTTATGAAACATTCATTCAAGGCCGTACTGGCAGTGTTCATCCTCTGCCTCGGAATGGCCGCTGCGGCTCCTGCGCATGCGCAGGGTAGTTTCACTCTCAGCGGTACCGTTTTCGAGAAGGCATCGGGGCTTCCGGCTCCCGGAGCAGCAGTGATGGTCAAGGGCACCGGCACCGGTGTCACCACCGACCTGGACGGCAAATATTCAATCCCCGTAAAGACAGGGGATGTCGTTATATGCCAGTTCTTCGGCTTCATTCCGCAAGAACTGACCGTAGGTACGTCTTCAAAGGCCGATTTCTGGCTAGAAGAAGAAGCTATCGCACTCGAACAGAGCGTGGTGGTCGGCTACGGTACACTTAAAAAGACACAACTCGTGGGCGCAGTGGAGAACCTCGACGGAGAGGCTCTCGAAAACCGCGTGAATTCTTCTGTTGCGCGTTCCCTGCAGGGGCAGGTGGCCGGACTGAACATCTATCAGTCCGACAGCAAACCGAACCATTCGGGAAGCATTTACATCAGAGGTAATTCAACCACCTATCATACACGTAGTTCCGCTGCGAGCGCGGAAGGTACCAACTACTCCATTGGCACGGGCAGCAGTGCTCTGGTTCTGATTGATGGCGTGGAGGGCGACATTTCGCAGGTGAATTCCGACGACATCGCGACGGTGGCGGTGCTCAAGGATGCATCGTCCACGGCTGTCTATGGTGCCCGCGGAGCTTTCGGTGTAATTCTCATCACTACCAAAAATCCTACAAAAGATAAAATCTCAGTGAATTATTCGGGCAGCGTCTCGCTGAACGAGCGCACCGTGAAGTGGGAAGACGGTGTAGAAACGGATGCATACGAGTGGATGAGCCAGTTCGTGGAGTTCTATCAGGGCACCGGCCGCACTCCGTCCAGTCCAGGCACCTTCCCGGCGAATCTCGCAAATATCATGGACATGAGCGAATCCTATATGGATGAGCTTTACAGGCGCAGCCAGACTGGTTATAAGAATCCGGTGGCGGTAGATGCAAACGGCAACTACAGCTACTTCGGCAATACACCATGGCTCGACATGATATACACTGACCATCATTTTACAACCGTCCACAATCTGAGCGTGAATGCTGCTTCCGACCGTATCCAGACCAGCATATCCGGCCGTATCTTCGATCAGGGCAGCGTCTATCAGATTGGTGAGGAAAATTTCAAGTCTTATAACCTGCGGGCAAAGACTAAAATTCAGATTACCCCTTGGTTAAGCGTGGATAACAATACTTCCTTCTTCCGCAGTTATTACAAGCAGCCTTTTGCCAGCGAAAGCCAGCCTATCATCAGCGTGATGTTCAACACCTGGGGCTCTCCCGTATTCGTGCCTTCCAACCCGGACGGCAGCCATACCCGCCAGGCAGAGGGAAACGGATACTGGAGTTTCAAGGATAATCATAATTATCAGGAAAACGAGAACATAACTTTAGGGAGCACCCTCGGCGCCGATTTATGGTTTATAAAGGATGTGCTCAAACTCCGCGGAGATTACACCTTCAACCTGAAACGCAACCATCAGGACCGCGTCAAAGTGCCGTCCCAGTATTCCACGGCTGTGGGTTCCTACACAGATCAGGTGATGCAGCAGAACTCATATAAGGCCCGGGCCCGCCGCAATACGGATTACTGGACTGCCAACATCGTGGCTACATGGACACCCAGGCTTGGAGAGAAACACGACCTCAACGTTGTCGCCGGATGGAATGCAGAGAACAGCCACTACAACAATTACATAGTTCAGCGCAGGGGTATCCTGGATGCGGACCTGCCCAGCATGGAACTGATGGACAACGAGTTGTACTATGCCTATAACGATGCCGATACGGACTATTCGATTGTGGGTGTGTTCGGCCGTGTGAACTATTCGTTGCTCCGGCGGTATATTTTTGAGGTGTCAGCCCGTTACGACGGATCTTCCAAGTTCCCATCCAACAGACAGTGGGGCTTCTTCCCTTCGGCATCGTTAGGATGGCGCCTGAGTGAGGAACCCTTTATGAAGTGGAGCCGGAAGTGGCTGGATAACTTCAAGATACGCGCTAATGTAGGGTCCGCGGGAAATGCCAATATCGGGGCGTATCGTTTTCTGGAAACCATTTCGGTCAGCAAAGCGACCACCCTCATAGACGGAAGCCTGCCTTCTTATACCGTGAATCCTTCCGTAGTGCCGGATGACCTTACATGGGAGACGGTTACCACTTATGATATAGGAATCGACACCGATTTCCTTCGCAGCCGCCTCTCCTTCAGCGGAGATTATTATGTGCGCAACAACGACGACATGATAATTACCGGCCCGGAACTTCCTGCCGTTTACGGTGCTTCCGCCCCCGCTGGCAACTACGGTTCCCTCCAGACAAAGGGCTGGGAGATGTCGCTTAGTTGGCGCGACGCCTTCAATCTTGGCGGCAAGGAATTCAGTTACAGCGTGAAAGGCAGTCTGTGGGACAGCCGCACCTGGGTGCGTGAGTACAACAACATGTCGGGCAACATCTTCACTTTCTACAAAGGCAAGGAAATGGGTGAGATATGGGGCTTCCGCACGGCGGGTATCTTTGCCAGCAATGAAGAGGCAAACAATTGGGTGATAGACGATTACCATAAGAATGGAGACAATTTCCGCGAGTATGCGGGAGATCTTAAGTTCGTAGACCTTAACGGTGACGGCCGCATCGGAGTGGGTTCCGCAACGCTTGACGACCACGGCGATCTGGACCGTCTGGGCAATATCACTCCACGTTATCAGTTTGGTCTGAATCTCGACGCTAACTGGAACGGATTCGGCGTCAGCCTGTTCTTCCAGGGCGTAGGCCATCGCGATTGGTATCCCGGTTGCGAGTCCGGACTTTTCTGGGGCAAATATAACCGCTGGTACAGTCAGGCGCTTAAGAGCCAGAACGGTGACAACTATGTGCATGTGGATTACAGTACTCCTAACTGGGTGGTTACCAATATGGATAAGAATCCTTACTGGACCCGTCGTGTTGGACTTGCTGCAAACCGTAACGTAGGCCCCCTCACTTGGGAGAACGACCACTATCTGCAGAATGCCGCCTACCTTCGACTTAAGAATGCCACGATCTCCTATACTGTCCCGGAGAAGCTGACAAAGAAGTTGAATATCAGCAAACTGCGCTTCTATATTACGGGCGAGAACCTGCTTGCGTGGTCGCCCATCTACAAGCATACCACCATGTTCGATCCTGAGGGAATCGAGAGTGGAGACTCTGATTTCGGAGGAGGAAGCAGCGGAAGCACCGGTCTTTATGGCACGGGCGACGGATTCAGCTATCCCATGCTCCGTTCTTATACCGTGGGCGTAAACATTACATTCTAAAGGGAGGAAAGAATTATGAAACCAGGTAATATCAAAATATTCGTTCTGCTTGGAACTATGGCGCTTGCGGTTTCCTGCGAGGGATTCCTCACCAAGACGCCGAATAACAAGTTCTCCGCCAACGATTATTTCAGCAACGAAAGTCGCATGAAACTCTATGCCAACGGCCTGATACAGGGCGCTCTCCCGGCATTCAGTACCATCGCTATCGGAAATGATGCCTATACTGACATCTGCGCTACCAAGACGAGTACCACCATGTACCTGCCCGGCATATACAGTGCTGACCGTGCCGGTGGCTGGACTGCGAGTGACTTCAGTTTCCTGCGCCGCGTAAACTACATGATACAGAACATGCCTTACGGCGAAGACAAGGTGAGCCCGGAGATTTATGCACACTATATGGGGGTTGCCCGATTCTGGAGAGCCTACAGGCACTGGGCGCTTATAAAAGAGTATAGCGATATTCCATGGATCGACCATGTCGTGAATAAGGATGAAGACATGCTCTATGCTCCCCGTGATGACCGGGAATATGTATTCCACAAAGTGCTGGAGGATATTGACTATGCCTGCAATCACTGTTTGACCGGTCAGGCATACAACGTGCAGAGCCGTACCGTCATTAACGGCTGGATTGCATGGGCGCTGAAAGCCAAGATGTGCCTTTACGAGGGATCTTACCGCAAGTATCACCGCACCAACCCTTCAACGAACAAGGAGTGGAACAACAAGTACGAAACTGCTGACGATCTTTATGCGCAGGCAATAGCAGCTTGCGAGAAAATCATGAGCGAGGGGAGTTTCTCTCTGCATACGGGAAATGTGATGAGCGCATACAGCGATCTTTTCTTGAGCGAGGACATCCCTTCGGATGAAGTGATATGGTCCCGTCAGGCGAACGAAGCCCTGAATGTGATGCACCAGATAACCATGGAATACAATTCCCCGACCGCTGCTCAGAAGTATTCGCCTACCAAGGAACTTGTGAATATGTATCTGAAACTTGACGGCACACCGATCGCTACCGACAAGGTATCGGTGGCTGATGAATTCACAGACCGCGATTACCGTCTGATTCAGACTGTTATGGGGCCGGGTCATACATGGGTGCTGAATAACGGCACTGTAGAAGCAAAAGCTCCCAACTGGACTTATGTGTTGACCGGATATGAATTCTGCAAGTGGAATATTGAGAAGCAGTATGCATATACTGCCACACGCTGCAACAACTCCATGCCCATCATCCGCTATGCCGAGATTCTGTTGATTTATGCCGAAGCGATGGAGGAGACCGGACAGATGGATGAGTCCGTATGGGAAAATACCGTTGGTGCCATTCGCCGCCGCAGTGGCGTGGCAAGCATTTATCCCGGAAGTGCCGCCTACAAAGTTGATCCTATCCTTACTGCATACTATAACGGCGACGGCATAGGAAAGGATGTGTCCAATACCATGTTGGAGATCCGCCGCGAGCGAGTCACAGAACTGTGTATGGAATGGAATAACAGGCATGACGACCTGCGTCGCTGGGCGGAGGGGCCTATAATTGCCCGTCGTTATCAGGGACGCGGATGGCGCGGAATCTGGGTGACGCAGGCAGAAGCCAACAACGGAATATCCTTCAATTACTTTGATTACACTATCGGCCAGGCATCCAATACTGCCCGTAATTATCCCATCGCCAAGACGGGAGCGGACCTTACATGGAGCCTTTCCGAAGGGAATTACGGGTATCTGATTTACAATTATGCACTTGAGTGGAGTGAGAAGATGTATACTTATCCAATCTCTACCAAGGCGCTTACGCTCAACCCTGCACTTGGCCAGAATTATGGCTGGTAGGGGACTGCTACGGATTATGCTGGTTGCCGTGGCGCTCTTTCCGGGCGCCGCGGCACTTGCGCAACGTACAGAATCCGAACTGACAGAAAAACCGGACAAGGTATTCGGATCATATTACGTGTACGAAGCGCCGGAAGCCGCGTTGCCGAAACCTCCAAGGGGGTATAAGCCTTTTTATATCAGCCATCTTGGCCGTCACGGGGCCCGCTATGCACTTACTCACTACGACGTGGTGATGGCCGGACTCGATACCGCCAGGGCGCTCGGACTGCTCAGCACCGGGGGAGAGGAGTTCTATTCCCGTTACAAGGCGTTCTATGCGGTGGCCGGCGGTCACGAAGGCGAACTCACGGAAAAGGGCGCGGCTCAGCAGAGAGGCATAGCCCGGCGGATGTTCGGGCGATTCCCCGCCGTTTTCAGGGGGAAGACCTCCCTCGTCGCCGTAAGCACCACAGTGCCAAGGGTGGTGCGGAGCATGGAAGCCTTCCTTTCGGAAATGGAGGGTCTGGACAGGAGCATCAGCGTAAAGTCCGAATCCTCTATTGAACATCAGAGATACATCGACCCCACTGAGAGGAAAAACCCCGGTGCATACCCCCGCAGGGACGTGGCCGCTGCGGTCAAGGCATCCAACGAGCGTTTCGTGTCCAGGATGGACTGGAAAGGTTTTGCGGGTCGGCTGTTCACATCTCCGGAAGAGTTTGAAAAGCATTTCGACAAGTTCTCGTTCGAGCTCTGCGTCTACCGTTTCGTGCAGTCGCTGCCTTGCCTGGACGAGGAATACACGGGTTTCGACTCGCTGTTCACCCGGCGCCAGCTCAGGAATCTGTTCTTTGCGGACAACTACCGCAGTTATGTCACCGACGGCATGTGCCCGCAGAACAACTGTCTCCGCCCTCTGGTGACTTACGTTCTTCTGGACGAAATGATACGCTCCGCCGATTCCGACATGGCCGGAGGTCCGCAGTTGCGCCTGCGCTTCTCGCACGATTCCGCACTGATGCCCCTTCTGAGCCTGATGGATGTGAACGGCATGGGCTATGCTACGGCCAATCCGGATGCCGTCGCCGACCGCTGGAGGCTTTTCGACATCCCCATGGGCTGTTCCCTTCAGCTTGTGTTCTGCCGGAGCAGGCGCAATCCGCAGATACTTGTAATGCCTTTGCTGAATGAATCTCCGGCATCGCTGCCATTCCCTTCGGTTGAAGGCCCTTATTATTCATGGCAAGATTTCAAGGATTACTATGAAAAGATTGTTGACGACGCTCGTGCTGCTCTCGGTGGCTGGGATGTTCCTCGCCCGGAGTCAAGATAAATACCGCAATTACGACGAACTCGTTTTCTGGGAGCGGCCCGATGTGGACGAATGGGCTTCGGTGCGGGGTTTCAATGCGTCGTGGGGGAGTGTGGATTCACGCTACGCACGGCACGGGGTCCCTGCCCTGAAGAAGAGCCGGGACCTGCTTCTGGAGGGCTGGCGGGGAGAGAAGGTCTTCGCCCAGGCCGTCGTCTGGACGAAAGAGGACGCCCCGGACGTGCGCTTTGAGCTCAGCGACCTTGCGGGGAAGGGCTGCATTCTGCGGGCCTCCGACTGCGAAGCCGGTTTCGTCCGTTATACAAAAACCGAAAAACTGCCGGTGATTACCGACGGGTGCTATCACGGCTATATGAACGAGGCCCCCTGGCAGTACGATTCCACGATGGTCGCTGACTGTATCGATCCCTTCATGGCTGCGGACGACATGCCTGCGATGTCCGCACGCGGCATCTGGCTCAGCATACCAATCCCTGCAAACGATTACGTGGGGGATTACAAGGGGCTACTCCGCATTTCCGCGGGAGAGAAGGAACTCGCGGTCCTGCGGCTGACGGTCCGTTCCGGCAGACGCGTTCTGCCCCCGCCCGCGGAATGGCATTATCACCTCGACCTTTGGCAGAATGTCTTCTCCATCGCACGCGATTACGGCGTGAAGCCGTTCAGCGAGGATTTCTATGCCGTGGTGCGGCCATATCTGCAAAGATTGGCCTCTGCGGGCCAGAAAGCCATCACCGCGCCCATACTCCATGCTCCATGGGGGGAGAATCCGGGTTCGGCCGGCAATTTCCTGAGCCTGATTGCCTGGGTGAAGCGCCTGGACGGAAGCTGGGAGTTCGATTATACTGTATTCGACAGGTACATTCGCTTCGCGATGGACTGCGGAATCACCGGACAGATAAGCTGCTATACTCTGGCACCGTGGAGCTATTCCTACCGCTACTTCGACGTCGCGTCGGCGTCTTTCAAGAATATTATCCTCCGTCCCGAGAACAAGGACTGTGAACAGGTGCTGTCGCTGTTCGTAAAGGATTTCGCGGCGCATCTTCGCCGTAACGGATGGTTCGGGAAGGCGGCAATCGCCTTTGACGAGCGTCCCCTGGAGGACATGAAAAACATCATCCGGATCATCCACGATGCGGAACCGGAGTTCAAGATTTCGCAGGCGGGCTTCGAGTATATGCCGGAAATAGATGCCTCGGTGTATGACTATTCGCTTGCGTCCTACAAGGATTTTCCGGAAGGCCGCACGGATGCCCGCCGCTCAGAAGGGAAGAAGAGCACGTATTATATCTGCTGCCCGGAAATACGTCCCAACCGATATGTCTTCTCCGAGCCCTGGGAGTCTGCGTATATTGCCTACAACATGGCTGTGCGGGGCGCGGACGGATTTCTCTGCTGGGCCGTGTTCCACTGGATGGGGAACCCCCTTCTGGACGCCCGCTGGAGCAACTACTGGTCCGGGGAACTGTTCATGCTGTATCCGGGGAACCGCAGTTCCGTCCGTTTCGAACGTCTGGTAGACGGTATCCAGGATTACGAAAAGATGCGTATCTTCCGGCAGACCGCCACTCCGGAGCAGATCCGCCGTCTGGACGCTGCCCTAGATCCTTTCAGGGCGACTCTCAAGGTTAAGGACCGTTACAATATAGAGAATCGTTCGTATGTTCCGGAGGCAATAGCCAAAGTAAAGATAATCCTGCTCGAAAAATGAAACGTTTCATATGCTGTCTGTTATTACTTGCCAGTGTAATGCCGCTTGGCGGGCAGAACCGTACCCAGAACGGGACTCTCACATCTCAGAAGAAGTATCCGCTGCTTAACTATTTTGAGTTGGCATACCCGGTACCGGCATCCGCTTCTGAATGGGCAGGTGTGAGAGGCGTCCAGGTTTCGTGGGGCAGCGTTGATTCATCCTACTCCAAAACTTCCGTTCCTCTTTTCAAATCGTCGAAAAACCAGAAATTGACTGGCTGGAGAGGGGAGACTGTGATGGCGGAGGCCCTTGTTTGGAGCAAGAAGGCAGCGCCGGACATCACTTTTAGTCTTGATTGCCCTTTTCCTGCCGAGACGGGATTTGTCAGATATAATCCGGATCCTGATGTAATTGATACTTTCCCTCAAAGTCTTGATTTACAGCCGATGACCTGCCAACCTGTCTGGTTCGCAATTTCAATCCCGCGGGATGCCGCCCCTGGAACTTATAAATGGAAGGTGACTGTGCGCAGCGGAGCAGACATCGCCGGAGTGCTGGTGCTGACTGTCAAGGTCGACGCCCGTATGCTGCCCGATCCGTCAGACTGGAAAGACGTTCCGGATATTATTCCAAATCCCTGGTCCGTCGCCCGCTATTATCACATTGCCGAGTGGAAGACAGAATACACAGAAGCCTGGAGTCCTGAGCATTTTGAGAATATGCGTCCATTGATGGAGCGGCTGTCTTCTGCAGGCGTCAGGAAAATCTATGTCCCGGAATCGGACCTTGGTCTGAAAACAACGGATGCATATCGCTCAATGGTAGTTCGGCTTGACAGGTTGGATGGTACTTCGGCGGAGTATTCCGATGTCCGGGATGCCTGGATTGCTTTCCTGCGTTCCTGCGGCTTTGACGGTCCTGTAGTTGCACTGACCGAGGTTAAGGGTAAACTGCAATTCTGCTCCTGGCCTGCGGAAGTGCTTCTCGACGGGCGCGCATCATCCGCTCATCCCGACGATGCTTTTCTGGTTTACCCCGGCGACCGCCCATCCGTACGCTGGATGCTGCTGCTACGCGAACTTCAAAATAATCAAAAAAAATTTGTAACCAGATAAAGAATCGTTATATTTGCAGTGTCAGCGTATCCTGCGCGTTAAGGCAGGGGACAGAATCAATCTCAAAGTGAGCGGGCTTCCTTCCCAAAGAAGACCTGCTTATGCATTTTTTATTTAAGTTTCCTTTAGTTTTGATGGCTGCTTCAGCCATACTGCTGTCGTGTTCGCACGAAAGCGCCTATGGCGATGCAGGCAAAAACGAGGACCTGCCTGGTGTCGTGGGTTTGCGCTACGATGACGGCAGTTCTACATCGACTGCGCTTGCTGTATACTGGGATCCGCGCCCTGCCATGCGCAAGGGGGCGGCATCTTTCACTATACAACTCGTCAGACGTCTGAACGAGGGGGCCGGCAACGTATATGATGCCGATTTCTCCCGTACTTTCGCAACATCGGATTCAGACACCCCGGGAGCCGTGATATTCAATGGCCTGGAGTCGGAGTCCCGTTATTATGTTCGAGGACGCGCCAATTACCCGGGTGGGAAATTCTCCGACTGGAGTTATCTGTATGGGGAATACAGCAAGGACCCGGCCGTGGTCATGGTGGGATTCGGCATCTTTGACGGCCCCGTGACGGACGCTACGGGCGCCTATACAAAACTGATAAGAGTGACGGAATCGACTTTGACCTTCGCATTCTCATCAACTGAATGGCAGCACATCTCCACGGATCTCAAGCAGAGTTACAACATTGAACTCTTCCGCGATGAGGCATGCACAGACCTGGTGGTGTCGTGGATTATCGATCCTGTGGCTACAGCGGGAGTCTTTTCGATGAATTTCCCTCCCAGGTTCATATTCTCCGGTCTGCAGAGCGACACCGATTACTGGTTCCGCGTCACCGATGAAAGTGACCCGGACGAGGTGTTGGTGAGCGAAGCTCTAAAAGCACACACCGACCCTTCCAGAGTGGTTGTCTCCGGATCGGGAGCGGTCGCTGCCGGCGAAGTCGCCTTGTTCGAGGATTTCAGTGAGCTCGTCTATTATGGCTCGATTCTCGACAATGAGAACGCTGCCGGTTTCAACACTGCCTCCAGAGGGAACCTGGCAGGTATTTACCCGGCAACAGGAGTGAATCCCACGACGGTGAACAAGCAGTTTGTAACAGGATGCGGAAATGAAGGCAGACTTTTCGATACCATGCAGAATCCTCTCAAGACTACACGCCTCGACACATGGGGATGGTGCAACGAAAACAATGTTATCGGGGCCCTCTGTCATCGTTGCGGCGTGCTCAAACTCGGAAATGCTTCTGCGACGGCCGAGATTATCACCCCGGCATTGGAGAATCTGTCCGGCACGGCTACGGTAGAAGTCAGTTTCAAGGCACAACTTGTGGATCCCGGTAATGACCAGCCGCATCTGATTGTAGAGGCATTGGATAACTCCTCATACAACACGACGAACCGTCAGGTGGTCAAGGATCCTTCGAAAACCGTTACAAAGAACATAGTCATGGAAGCCAAGCCTGAAATGAAAACCTATACGGCGACCTTCGAAAATGTGACTCCAGGTACGAAGATCGGCATCGGCGGGGATCCTGCCATGAAAGCCGGCAAGTACATCCGTGTATTCGTGGATGACATCCAAGTAAAGGTTATATCCTATAATTGATAATCGAGATGAGAAGAATCATTACCATAGCATCTGCCCTGCTGCTTGCTTTGGCAGCATGTGCACAGACTCAGACAATTCGCGTATTCTCGCATCGCGGAGGGCGTATGGAGCATGACGAGAATACCCTTCAGGCTTTCCAGGCGAGCGCCAAGGCAGGATACCGGGGATTCGAAACCGATATCCGTATGACCAGGGATGGAAAGTTGATAATAACCCACGACTCAACACTCGACCGTACTACCAACGGATCAGGCATAGTTGAGGAAAAAACCTGGGAGGAAATCCACGCGCTGGATACAAAAAAAGGCAACAAAATGCTCACACTCGATGAACTGCTCGAGTTCCTCAAGCCTATGAAGGGCCTGTATGTAGAGTTTGAACTCAAGACTACCCCTGTGGATCTTTACCCGGAACCCAGACTCCGTGAATATTGCGAAAAACTGTACTCTGCTGTCATGGCTGCCAAACCTGCCGACGCGGAATTCGTGTTCACTTCGGCCGATTACAGGGGATTGCGTTATCTGCAGCAGATGCATCCAGGAGTGGATCTGCTTCTTATTACAGGCAAGCCTCTCAACGACGAAACCATAGCACTTTGCAAGGCGATGGGCATCAGCCGCATTGGCGCTGTGATGGAAGGCAGCAGCCGTGCATCTGTCACTAAAGCTCACAAGGAAGGACTTACCGTTAGCCTATGGCCAGGGCAGAGCGTAAACGACTTCGTGCTGGGTGCATATCTGGGAGCGGATTTCATGTGCACTGATATCCCTGTAGAGGTGAAGAAATTTGCCGCCAAGAAAACCCCCTGGTTGAATGTAATTTACTAACAGACAATGAAAAAGATTATCCATATACTGTTGCTTGCAGCAATCCCGGTCTGGATTGTTGCCTGTGGGAGCAAGGAAGACCCGGTAAAAGGGGATTCCCTTACTTTCGACATGAACGAAATGCTGCTGCAACTTGGGAGTTTCAAGCAACTTGAAGTGTTCTCCGTATCCGGAGGGCAGAAAGATCTGGTGAACAACAGCGATCTTGAGTGGTCTTGTGACGCTCCTGAGGTTTTGTCGGTTACAGAAGGCATACTGAGGGGATTGAACAAGGGCGTGGCCAATGTGAAGGCGGCTTACGGAAGCATGTCCGCCACACTGAAGGTGACGGTCCGGGATGGTCAGTCCATCACAGGCGTCGACGCTGCCTTTACGGCAGAGAACATGTACGATATGGGACACCTGCTTACGGGCAGTGCCGGATTCCAGCAGTTCGATATCGACAAGGATGGCAGTATTTATTATGCCACTTCGAGTGCCGAATATTATAAGATCCTGGTAGACAAGGTCGTTCCTTCGAAGGGCGGTTCCGACAAGGTAGAGGCCACAATGACCTTCTATTATTCAGGCCACCTTACCGGTATGAGCGTGGAAGATGCCGCTGACGGGACATATCTTTGGATTCCCGAGTATGCAGGCAAGAACACGAACGAGAGTTCGAGCCAGTTTAAGGAGTACTGGGGGATGCAGACGATTGGCCGTGTGAAGTTCGAGGATGGCAAGAAGGTCGCACCGGACGATCCGTCCATTGAGCACTTCTGGCTTGGAAATACCTTGAGTACAATGAACGTGGCGGTCGATCCGGACCATGATATCATCGCATTCTGTTTCCACGATCCCCAGTATGGTACCGGAAATGACGGAACCAGCCGCCGTATCCGGATGTACAAACTCAGCGAAGTCATGGCACTGCCTCTGGAAGACTGCACTCTGAAGGAGCGCACCTACGGCGGCGATGGTGCTCCGGACAAGTCTGAGATCAAACATACACCTACTATCAAGGCCCGCAACGTGCTGAAACTTACTCCGGTAGCGGAAGTCGGCACTCCCAACAAGGGTAAAACACCCGACGATATATGCTACTACGCATGGCAGGGATTCGATGTGTATGATGGGAAGGTCTACTTCGTGGAAGGAACTGCCGTCAAGAACATGGGAGGGTCTCGGGCAGCCCTCACTATCTGGAATTTCGATGGAACTCTATATGAACCTCGTTCATTCGTGCGTGTTGTCCAGAATGCTTCTGAACTGTCTCGTTTCGGAATTACGGAAACCGGTGCAATGGAATCGGAAGGGGTGAAGGCATGGAACGGGAAACTCTATCTTGGATTCAATTCATGGGGATACAAGGGCTCCAATGCCGTCCGTGGCAATGTTTTCAAATATGATTTGCCTGAATGATCATGAAAAAGACTATACTTATCTTATGTGCATTCCTGGCCCTGACGGCCTCGAGTTGCGAAAAACAGAATACCGCATCCCAGGAGCAGGCGGCCGCGAAAGGAGAGTATGTCCTTTCGTTCACTGCCGACACACTCCGCTATCTTGGCGCAGAGGATGCATTGAGTTTTGAAGTGAAGGCGGCCATTGCCCCATCGGAAGACAAGACCATAACACTGTTCGTTCCTGCCAATGCCAGCGAGTATTGCAGGGCCTATAATTACAAATATGCCGCTGTTGCACAGCCTCTCGACAAGGCAATGTACACTCTTGGAACAGCCGAACTTAAGGCCGGGCAAACAACGGCGGTGCTCAAACTTGATATCGACCAGGCATCCGTCCATGCAGTGGAGAGCGAGAAACCTTTCCTGATTCCTCTTTCCATACAAAGTACGGACGGAACAATGAAGAGTCATGACACCCGTTATGTGCTGGTACCTTCCTATTCCATATCGGAAAATGGAAAGACTCGCGTGCATACTGCAGGTGCCGACTCTTTCCTTGAGATATCCTATCCATATTCAGGAAATACCAAGGCGCTGATTTTCTGCCCCGGCGGCGGATACAGTTCATTGGGAACCAAAGATGTGGAGACCTGGGAAGGACAAGGTATCACCATGGCCCTTCTCAATTACACCCTTCCCATCAATGAACTGATAGGCCGTCACGACCTTGTAATCCAGGATGCCGACGATGCCGTAGCCATCATGCGGGCAAATGCTTCCCGCTGGGGTGGATACACTCAACTTGGCACGGTCGGACGCTCCGCAGGCGGTCATCTCGCCGGGCTGACAGCCATCCGTAACAGGGACAAGGTGGATTACCAGATACTACTCTATCCTGTGATCAGCATGGATATCGCAAGATCCCATGAGGGTTCGGTACTGCACTTCCTCGGCTACAACCGTTCCCAGGAAGATGTCGACAGTTTCTCCCTTGAGAAGATAGTGACCGCAGATACCCCCCGTGCATTCGTGGCTTATTCCTACGATGATACGGTGGTTCCCCAGAAATACAACGGCCCCGTTTACGTCAAGGCCCTTCAGGCTGCAGGCGTCGATGTCCTCGACGACCCGCACGATACCGGAGGACATACTACGGTGAACTGGTCTAACTTCCCTTCAGATATGCATGCGTGGCTTAAAACGTTCTAAAGTATGAAAAAGATTCTTACATATACATTTGCAGGTCTGCTTATGTTTGCATGCGGCAGCCCTAAGGAAGTTCAGCCAGACGTGGTTGAAGGCGAAATTGTTGCTCCCGCATATCTGCGCTACGACGCTTCGGCATCTTCTTCCGAATCCATAGCGGTGGTGTGGGACAGTGAGGATGCGTACCGCAACGGGGCGGCATCCTATACGGTGCAATTGGTGAAGAATCAGGATGAAGACATCACTGAAGGGGAGATATCCAAGACGGTAATGTCATACGCTCCCCGCCGGAACGATGCTTATGTGTTCTTCGATCTCGCACAGTTCGAGCGCTATTATGTGCGTATCCGAGCCGATTTCAGCAAGGGCTCTTCCGATTGGGTCTACATTGTGGACAAATCCGGACTCCCGACAGTGATAGAGGTCGGACGCGGACCGGTAGAAGGAGGAATTGCTCCTACTGTGGAACCTGAAATCCATCTGCTGAATGCTTCTGCAGGAACCATTACCGTGGCATGGTCCGTAACTGGGTTCGAAGAACTTGCCCAGGATGTGAAGCGTGGCTATCACATAGCGCTTTACAAGGATGAGGCAGGTACCGACCTGGATGTGGCATGGGGGATTGACAGGAGTTTCTTCGAGGGAAACTATCTCGCCGGTTCTGCAGACATTTCTTTCCCCGCTTTCGTGTTTACAGGTCTTGACAGTGGGAAAGACTACTGGGTTGAGGTGAAGGACTCTGTTTCAACGCTAAAGAGTGCACTATTCAAGGCCAGGACAGCGGAATCGCAGGTTGTACAGGTTGGCACGAGCCCTGCCATGGTCGGAGATGTGCTTCTTTATGAAGATTTCGACGAATTGCTTTGGGGCGGACAGGCCTGGCCTGTTGCAAACGGCTATAATACGATGCAGCGCATCAATGTATCTTCCTTCGCAGAGGCGAGGGCTTCTGGCGAGGTTGAAATAGACGCCGAAAATGGATTCTATCCTGTGACATCAGGCACTTCCATGGTGCTATTCTCGACGATACAGAAACTGATTCCTTCCACCAGACTGGCCACTTGGGGACAGGTTTGCGAAAACGGCAATAAACTCCAGATTGGTGCCAAGGCAGGACAAATCCTGCTCGGATCCAGCAATTTGGTAGGGGAGATAGTGACACCTCCTATTACCAATATGTCCGAGGTAGGTACCGTCGAACTTAGTTTCGATGCCATGCCCGCATACATCCGCGACAGGCAGGATTTCAAGGTCGAGGTTATCTCCAATTCCACTTTCAGCACGGCAAACAATGTCGTAACTATAGCTGACGGGGGATCATACATCACATCTGCATTCGATATTGAACCGGGCTATGAATACAAGCATTACACGGTCGAGATTGAAAACTTCCCTGCAGGAGCAAGGATAGGACTTGGCGGAAACCGTCCTGCCGGTTATTCCGGACAGATGCGTTTTATTCTGGATAACATTTGCGTGAAGCTTCTGAAATACGGTGAGACGGAGGTTGTCCTTGCAAAACCTGTCATCAAATCGGCCATGCCGGCCGTGGGCGGTGCGTTAGTCTCATGGGATGCAGTTCCCAAGGCCGCAACATATGCTATCCAGTATCGAAAGACCGGAGCTGCAGACTGGACCGATTTCCCTCATCTTATCGCAGATACAAAGGCGACCGTCACTCCTTTCGAAAAGGATGTGGAATATGAAGTACGCATCCAGGCGCAGGTCGGCAAGTCAAAGTCGGAGTGGTCTGAAAGCGTAAAAGTGAAGTCCGCCCCCTTTCTCCAGCACCTCGTTTTCATCAATGATACTCAGGTAGGATTGACCTGGAGTGTATCTGAATACAAAGATCTTACTGCTGATCTGGCAGAGGCCTATACTTTTGGCATTTATAAAGATGAGGCTTGCAACCAGAAGATGTGGGAATGGAGCACTGCCGCCAACGCGGCGACCTTCGGAGGCAGCAATCCGGGACACGTGTTCTCCGGACTTGCACCTTCGACCGACTACTGGGTCAAGGTTTCCATAAGTTCTGGCGCCGAATCCGTATACAAGTATACAACTTTGGCTGAGGATCCGAACTTCATAATGACTACGGCCGCAAAGGCAGGAGACGTAGTGCTTAGCCAGAATTTCAACGAACTCATGTGGGGTGGCGGCGATCCTCTCCGAAAACTCTCCGGTGTCACTTTGGTTAATTATTCTTCGGCGTTAGGCACCCCTGAAAAGTCGACCAACAACAAGATGACAACAGCAGTTACCAACGACCTGAACATGTTCCTGCACTCTCACAGCGGACTGCAGGCTGGTGCAGCTGCATACTATGCTACCACATCACTTGTGGGTTGGCTCGGGTACATGAGCAAACTCAGCAACCCTACCACCCTGTGCGGTATTGTCCGTTTCGGCGGCAGCAGCACCTCGGGATTTCTTGTAACCCCTTCAATAGAGGGCGTTAAGGGCAGTTCCAACAAGGTCAAGGTGACATTTACCGCAGCAACATCTACGGCTAACCACAAGATTTATGTGGCAACCTTCCCCTCATCGGTGACAGTAGAAAGCAATCCGTTCTATATCAAGACCGGGGAAGTCGAGCCACTTTCCGTATCAGAGGGCATTACACTCAGCAATACGGAATGGAAAGAATATAGCGCTGAACTCACTCTACCTGCCGGGGGTCGCATCGGAATAGGTACTCCGGTAGGAACATTGCAGCAGGCTTGGCTCAATGATATGAAGGTGGAATTGTTGGAGACCGACTATGTGGCACCCGAGCCCGATCCTGTTGTTCAGCAAAAAGTCTGGGTCAATGACAGCCAGATTGCTCTCCGCTGGAGCGTAAGCAACTTCGAGGATCTTACAGCAGATCTTGCAGAGGGATATACTTTCGGTATTTACAAAGATGAATCCTGTTCCCAGAAGATGTGGGAGTGGACTACAGCCGCAAAAGCGGCGAATTATGGCGGGAAACAGCCCGGACACGTATTCAGCGGCCTTTCTGCAGCAACAGACTACTGGGTTAAAGTGGCTCGTTCTTCCGACGGCAAGGGCTCTGTCGCCAAGTACAGTACTGCGGCTTCCGATCCCGACTTTGTAAAGACCGCCAAGGCCTCCACCGGTGATGTGATCCTTCACGAGAGTTTCAATTCTCTGCTCTGGGGAGCAGGAGATCCTGTGATGTATCTCACAGGCGTGGATATCAATAACTGGAACGATGCGTTCGGAACTCCGGACCAGTCGGCGAACAATAAGCTTGCTGCGAACTTGACCCAGGACCGTGGCATTCTCACTAATGCCCATCAAGCTGCGACCACCACCGGTTATGTCTGGCTGCATAAAAAGCCACTGTTTGGCTGGGCTTCTTACTATTGGAAGAGTGCCGCTCGTTCGAATACCTTCTTTACCACCGTGGGTGGTGCAGTCCGCTTTGGCGGAAGCAGTTCCACGGGCTATATGGTAACTCCGGCCCTGACTTGCCTGGAAGATAATGCGAAAGTGAAGGTGAGCGTGCTTGCCGGAGCGAAGAAAGATGCTGCCCAGGAATGCTGGATCGCGGTTTTTCCTGCGGATGCTGCTGTCGCCGGAGACGGTGCATACATTACTTCGGCACCTTCTTCCGAAACCAAGGCTCTGACCTTGCCAAAGGACGAATGGAAGTCTTTCGAGGCAGAGGTCGATGTTCCGGCAGGCGGCCGTATCGGAATCGGAACCAAGGTGAACGGAACGGCGTTCGAGATTTACTTGAGTGATGTGAAGATTGAAGTGGTGTCCATCGGGGGCAGCACTCCTCCGGAGCCCGAGGCAAAGATCAAACAGAAAGCTGAATTCATTCACAATACTCAGATTGCCGTGCGCTGGAGTTCCACGGATTTCGCTACGCCGGCAACTGACATAGCCTCCGCCTGGACTTTCGGTATTTACAAGGATGCCGCTTGCGAAACTCCTGTCTACGATGCCATCAGCGTAGGTGCAAGCAGCGGAAAGTTCCCATCGGGATATTGTCCCGGGTATGTGTTCTCGGCTTTGGCTCCAGGCACAGACTATTGGGTAAAGATATCCAGCGGTGATGATTCTTCCGTTGAAAAATACACAACGACCAAAAAGGATCTCAATGGAGTGATGTCCGCTCAGGCTGCTGCAGGAGATGTTATTCTTGCCCAGGACTTCGACGAAATGCTCTGGGGCTGCGGAGATTTCCCACGTAAGCTTGTAGGATTCAACCATCTTGCAAGTTATACCGGAGGACCGTTTACCGTACAGACTGCTACATCGGGCCTGACGAGTACAGGTGTCCTTAACCTGCTCAACGGAGTTTGGGGCGCTGCAGAAGGTACAAACGGAGCAAAATGGCTGGCTTCTTCAAGCCTTGCTTCCTGGCGTGGCCAGGCCAGCGCCCAGCCAAGCGGTTGCGGTTACCTCCGTGTGCAGAATAACGGATATGTCGTTTCTCCGGAATTGAATTGCCTGAAGCAGAAGGCACGGGTGCGTGTGACATACGAAGCGGCCGGCAACTATAATGGCAATGCTACGGTTACTTTAGGTGTCTTTGCAAAGAATGCCGCTACTGTTGACGGAAAACCGTATTTCCTCTCCGACGGGCCTGTCTCTACTGTCTCGACGGGAGAAATCAAGCTGAATGTGTGGGGCACGTTTACGGAGGAACTTGTCGTGGAACCCGGCCAGAGAATAGGCATAGGCCGTTCAAAGGCTTCGGATGCATATTATCTTAGCTCTATCAAGGTTGAGCTTGTAGTCTATGAATAGATTTGCATCCTTTCTGGTAATGGCTTTACTTCTTTCCGGAGTGTCCTGCAAGCCTGCGGGGCATTCCGGAAAGGAGTATTCTGCCGTGAAATGTGATGTGGGTGCATTGCCGGCTTCGCAGACATTCGTTGCAGATCTTTTCAGTTCACGCATAGAAGAACGAACGCCATTTTCCGGCAGTGCCGCGACCTTGAAGGTCAAGTTCCTTATCGACCCTTCTTTGGAGGGGGAGCGTGCTGAAATCAATGTGCGTGGTGGTAAGGCTGTCGTGCGAGGTGCGCGTTTTCGCTCCGTTGTCGCCGGTGCAGGGGAATTGCTCCGGGCCATTTCTTACGGAGAGAACACCTTCCGCCTGCAGGATACGGTTCTGACCTTCGCTCCGGCCAAGCCCTTTCGCGAGGTATATTTCGGACGTCATTTCGACAACTGGTATCACCGTGCTCCGGCTGAACAAATGCTTCGCTATATCGATGATATGGCGCTGTGGGGAATGAATGCGGTGCACACCATACTCAATTATCCTGCGGTTGATGCTACACATGCGACAGAGGTCGACAAGGAGAGTTTTGCTGCGGTTTCCAAGGCACTTGCCGAAAGGGTGAGGGACCTGGATATGGACCTGACGGTATCCGGTGGAGGCAATGTGGCCCCGTCCGATATGCCGGAAGCGTTTCGCGCAACGCTCAACACCGACTGGAGACGAGGCGGTAATGAGTGGTGTGTCTGCCCGGAAATTCCAGGAGCAATGGATTATCTGCTCGATGTAAAGAAAGATCATATAAACCAATTGGCCGGGCATCCCATATCTGGAATTGAGTTCTGGCCTTACGACGAGGGCGGTTGCGGTTGCCCTTTGTGCAGCCCGTGGGGAGGTAAGGGATATGTCAAACTCATAGAACGTTACCGCCATCTTTTCGACGAGGCTTTTCCCGGCTGTCTGAAACTTGTGTCTACATGGTGCTTCGACGATGCAGACTGGGAACTGTTCTATGAATTCCTCAAAAACCAGGACTGGGTAGATTATATCGTAACCGATTCTCACGGGGATTTTCCGCATTATCCCCTTGAACATCCCCTGCCGGAAGGAGTCAGACTCATCACATTTCCCGAAATCAGCATGTGGGGACGTTATCCCTGGGGAAGTTTCGGCGCAATTGCCACTCCTGCCCGTTTCGAGAGATTGTTCCGTCAGGCGGAAAGCGTTTCGAGCGGTTGTCAGCTTTATTCAGAGGGCCTGTTCGAGGACCTGAACAAGTTTGTTGTGAACGGGCTTTATAAAACCCCCTCGCTGCACGCTGACGACCTTTTGCGTGAATATGCCCGCTATGAGTTCCCCGGATGCGATGAAGAAGACTTTGTGGCATTCATCCATACTTTGGAAGATACTCACGAAACCTATGTAGAAGGTACGGAAAACGACTACTTTGTAAAAAGTTATATTGTTAACGGACCTGCTGAGGAACTGGCGCGCCGTCAAAAAGTCTGTGCCGATAATCTTGCCCTGGCAGAGAAGATGGAATCGGAGATGCTGCCTTCCATGAGGTCCTCCTGGCGCTGGCGCGTGCTCAAATTAAGGGCCGTTATAGACGACCAGCTCTATTCCACCAGACAGTTGCATAATGCAGTGCTTGACGATGCCTACAGGGAACTGGTCGGCATTTATTGCGCAGAAGAACAGATGAAGGGCATGGCCAGAGGTTATGGCGGCCACACATGCCCTCCTATGCTTGATGAATATCGTAATGAAAAGAACAATTAGATATTGTATTGCCGCCCTGCTGCTTCTGGGAATTGTCTGCTGCTCCCGGAGGCCGCTGGGACAGTTTTATGAGAGCATTTCGGAGAGAAACATCTTCGATCTCACTCATATCACCCACGATACCCTTGGAGGTACCCAGCAGTTCGATATCGACAAGGACGGGAATCTGTATTATGCCGCCATCATGCTTCCTTCCATGTCTTATGTGACCATAACCAAGCTCCCTCCCCGTCCGGAAGGTTTCTCCATGGAAACTTACGGCTCGATGGACCTGTATTACTGCGGACATCCTACCGGGATGAGCGTGGAGGATGCCGATGACGGCACATACGTGTGGATGGGGGATTATGCCGAAAAACGGGCACCACGCTCCTATTGGGGCGCCCAGGCTATCGCCCGTGTAAAATTCGAAGATGGCAAGGCCCTGTATCCGGAAGATCCTTCGATAGAATGGTTCTTCGTAGACCACATCGGCGATGTGAATGTATCGTTGGATAAGGAACATGACCTGCTTGGGGTAAGTGCTCATCTCCCCGGAAGGGGAGACCACAGCCGCTCGATTCGAGTCTATCGGCTCAGCGAAGCTATGGCTCTGCCTCTCGATACCATAGTCTTGAACACACACCGGCGAGGAGGAGACGGAGCTCCGGAAGCCGAGGAATTTGAACTGACTCCAAGTATCCTTGCTCATGATCTGCGCAAACTCACTCCTCTGGCAGATTTCGGCACCACTAATAAGGGGAAAACCTGGCGGGATGTATGCTTTTATGCCTGGCAGGGATTCGAGGTGTATGGAGACAGGATACTTTTCATAGAAGGAGGGAGCGGCCGTGACCCTTATTGCGGTAAGGCTGCACTTACTGTCTTTGACTATGATGGTAATGTGCTCAGCCGCCGCTTTGTGAAACTTCCGGAAGACCGCGATGTGCTGGACCGCTTTGAAATCGCCCGTGACGGCAAAGCGGAGATTGAGAGCGTTAAAGTCCGTAACGGCCGCCTGTATCTGGAATTCCATTCTGGGAATGCCCGCAAGGAAAAGGGTGTAGTAACATCCGTTTTCCAGTTTGACCTGCCTGAAGAGTGCCGGTAGCCATATTATTTGCAAAAGTGACATTTTAATGTTACTTTTGCGGTGTGGAACTGTATCATGGATCAGACAGAATAATAAGCCGGCCGGTATTGAGCGGAGGCAATCCTGCGAACGACTATGGCCCGGGGTTCTATTGTACAAAGAACCTCGAACTGGCCTATGAATGGGCCTCTACCGACTATTACACCGGGTTTGCCAACAAATATGAACTGGACGATGCCGGGTTGGCAATAATCAATCTGAATAGCCGTAAGTATCATATTTTGAATTGGCTGGCGGTCCTTCTTGAGAATCGTATTTTCGATATTACTGCATCCCTTCCTCGGCAGGCGAAAAAGTATATCCTTGACAACTTCCTGCCGGACTACAAAGGTTGCGACATCCTGACAGGCTACCGGGCGGACGATTCTTATTTCTCGTTTGCAAGGGCGTTCCTGAACAATACTCTTACACTTGAGCAGTTGAGCCGCGCCATGCATCTTGGCAGATTGGGTGAGCAAGTCGTAATCCGCAGTGCCGGGGCTTTCGAGGCGCTATTCTATCTTGGCGCTGCGCCGGCAACACGCGATGCCTGGTTTCCCAGGCGTATGGCTCGAGACGAGGCCGCGCGGGAGGCGTTTCGCACTATACAACAGGAGACTCCGCTTGTTGACGCAGTTTATATTGTAGATATTATTAGGGAAAAATGGCAGAATGATGATCCGCGCTTACAATAACTGTTATCTGGAAGATGCTATGTCTGGCATTGGAGCAATGCTGGATTATGCTGTCAGGATTTGTGGACAGGATCTGGAATTGTTCTGGGCCCGTTTTCTCGCAAGTGGTGTGGCCGATCAGTTCTCGCGAAGGAATCCGCGGTATCTGTGCGGGCTGTCCGGGACCGAACTGGCGCTGAAGGTTGCCGTTGATACCGGTGACAGCCTGCCTGTCGAAAATGCAGAAATAGATATCGGCAGTCCTGAGTACTGGACAGGATGGACTCTCGCTTATCTACAATGGTATTTGAATAGGAGTTTTGCTGAACTCGAAGATGGGGGTGTCGGGATTTCAGACCTTCGTTCAATATACCCTACATTGCATGAGGCTGATTTGTCCCGTTCTCTGCGATATGCCGAGGAGAAGCTCGCCGAAGCTGCCGTACATTTTTCGCTGAAAAAAGCCCGCAAGAATGCGGGCCTTAGTCAGCAGGAATTGTCTGAACGAAGCGGGATACCTATCCGTACGATCCGTGCGTATGAGCAAAGAAGACTGGACCTTGCGAATGCCGGGGCAGAGAACGTCCGGAACCTGCGTTCAGTCCTTGGACTCCCGGTTTGATCTACTTCAGATTAACAAACGGCGTAGTGTTGCCTCCGTTGTAGGTGGGGAGTTTGCCGTCCCATTTCTCGATGGCATATTGCTGCACGAGGAGGCTGTTGAGCGATGCTGCCACGACGCGGTTGTAGTAGGCTTCGCCGTCACCCTGGATCTTCATGGCTTCGGCCTCTCCCTTCGCCTTGGCGATGGCGATCTTGGCCTCCGCCTCGGCTTCCTTCACCTTGTTCTCGGCCTTCAGGGCGTTCTGCACAGCCTCGTTCTTGGCATTGATGGCTTCGGTCAGAGATGCCGGAGGGTCGATCTTGGTGGTGAACTCGCGCACGATGAATCCTTCCTGGTTCATACTCTCGTCGAGGCGGGCGCGCACCTCCGTTTCGAACTTGGCGCGGTTGGCCATCAGTTCGTCGGATGTGTAATTGTTCGCGCAGGTGCGGTAAGCCTCGAATATACAGGTGTTTATATATCCCATCTCGAGTTCCTTGACCGGTTTGCGGTATTTCACGAAAATATCCACAGCCTTCGCTTCGTCAATCTGGTAAGCGAGGGTAGGAGTCATGCTGAAGATTGCGGCATCCTTCGGGTTGACGGTAAAGGGTTCGTAGGTTACACGCTGGATGTATGTAGGATACTCGAAGATGCTTTCCGTGATGGGATTGTACCATACCCAGCCGTGGCAGGTACCTTCCACTCCGCCGCGGAGCTGCTCGTTCGAAGACCACTTCTTGAAACGGATGCCCACCGATGCGGAGTCGATGGTGGTGCAGCAGGCAGCCATGATTGCCAATACTACTACCGTTACGCTGATAGAGATGATGGATGCTTTTTTCATTTTGGGAATATTATTAAAAATTATCTTTTTCCGGGAACATAGACACTCTGAACTTCGTGCAGTTGTAGGGCACCAGGGTGACGGTCGTTTCGCGCCCTTCCAGAAGGGCGGGCACATTCAGCACGGTTGGCACTTCTTCTATCCTCCAGCCCCAGCGCGCAGGCATCTCCTTTGCGAAAATTACCTCTATTTGCGAAGCATCTTCCAGCGCCAGCGTGCAGTCTGATTCCTGCCCGGGCACAACCGTATTCTCGTCAATATCATACAGAGGCAGCGAGTAGAGCAGAGGACCGTAGTCCACGCAGGTGTATTTCCTGCCTGCGGTGGTGTCCAGTGCCGCTGTATTGATGCGTCCCCAATGGGGCTCGGTGAAATAAGGATCCTGCGGATAGCAGTTGTCCTCGACCGTATAAACCTTTGCCTCCATGGGGAGATTTATATCGATGACATCCCCGTCCTCCCATTTGCGGTAGATGCGCAGGAATCCTCCGTAGTAATCTCCTTCGGTGGCTTTCCCATTGATGCTGACACTCATGCCCTTGCACCATCCGGGGATGCGGAAGTAGATAGGCATGCGGACCGCCTTCTCTGCCTTGACCATGACCTTTTGCTCATCCTTGAAGGGAAAGTCTGTTTCGCAGAGCAGCTCCAGTCCGTCCGCCCGCACGCTGCACGGTCCGTAGAGCACGCAGGCCAGGCCACCGCCCGCAGCGCGCATCCACATGTTCTGCACATAGTTGGGAATAATCCAGTTGCTGCTGCCTACGCAGCAAAGTGTCTTGTTGCCGGTGGGAGTATAGACGATCTGCCTGCCGGGCCCGGGGATGGGGGGCGCCTGGGGAGTATTCTCGTCGATACGGTTGGGGCACTGGTAGTAACTCATCGTCTTGAAGTCCCTGCTGACCGGCACGGGACCGGCATTGAGGAAGGCGCGCTCGACCTGGTCGGCCCAGCGGGACTGACCCGTGATGCGCAGCATCCATGTCTTGGTCCACATCGCTGCGGGGATGTCACAGGTCTCGGTGAACCTGTATGGCCCTATGCCGCTCAGCCATTCCTCGGCCGAGACCAGGCCGTAGGGGAGTCCGTTGTATCTGTCGCCCCATTCAAGGAGATGTATAGAGGCTTCGAGTTCTTCGCTGCTGCCGGTCCATAGCGAGAGCAGGGCGGGCACTCGGGCTACCTCGTTGAAGGTCACCCCGTGGATTGTGGCGTCACCCCAGTTTCTGTCGTGGCGGCCCTGCTTCGATAACAGGCGCCTCTCCTCGTCTTTCTGGGAGGGTTCGGAGGCATAATCCAGCATGGACTGCAGGATCTTGCCATTGCCGGTGAGCATGTATGTTTCGCTCATCGCATCTAGATTGACTGCTCCGCGGACCATGCCCTGGGTGAGGCCGGCATCCTTAGAATAGATATCTTCCTGAGGTGGTTTGATGTAATATCCCGAGGAATAAACCTTCTCCAGCGCCTTCAGGATGCGTTCGTCGTGCGTGGCCTGCCAGTACGAGACCAGGCAGCGCCCCATCAGGCCGTGGGCCCAGTTGTTAAACGAGCCTTTGCCTGCATCACCGTTCTCCTCCATCACTATCGAATCCGGCTTCCACCATATGAAAGTATTGTTTTCGCTGGCGAGAACTCCGTCCACTACTCCGTCCAGCCTGCGTGAGGTTTTGCGTATAATGGTGCTGTCGCCTAGCTGGTAGCCGAGTTTCAGGGCTCCGTCCAGCCAATAGGCGCTTTGCTCAAGCAGCCATCCGGTGCTGCTGATCACGCCGTCGCCGTCGCTCTGGCGTGCACTGATATCGCGTCCCAGCCATCCGTATTCAAATACCTGCTCATACTCGTCGAGGTGGCCGGTGATACCATTGGCGGCATCCTCCGCCCAATCCTTCAGCCATCCCTCTGGTTTTATTTGCCCGAGATCCAGCGGGATATAGCGCTGTTCTATGGCCTGTTGGCTGCAGGCGACACAGATTATGCAAATCAGCGTGATTTGTAACTTTCTGATTACCATTACTTTAGTTAAAACAGCCTTGCTTTACCGCCCAGGCTTATTTAAGTAAATTATTGATTGTTAATCGTTTGTTTGGCACGCTAATCGGAGGCGGGAGTGCCGACGGTCATCAAAGTAAGGTCGGGGCTGCCGAAGGGTCTTTGGGCGGAAAGCTTGGGGGATTCCTCGCGGGGAAACTCACGGCATGGACTGGCCAGGTCGGACCGGCGTTCGCCATTTCCACAGTTTTGCTATTCCTCTGGGCCGCTTTCGCCTTGATGGACGCAGTCATTGCAACTGCCAGGTTCTACATAAACAAGCCATACGTGCGCGAGGTAGTCAGGGAAGTGGTCAAAGAGGTCAAGGTTGAAAAGGAGGCTCCTGCAAAGAAGATGGGAACTAAGCCGAAACCGGCTTCCAAGCAACCCGTCAAGGATGACAAGACTCTTCCCCGGAAGGAGATCAGTTCCATCGACGAGGCACCGGATTACAGAATCCCGTCAGCCAGCATTTTGGAAGATGGGAGCAAGGGGCATCATACAGTGACCAAAGCGGAGATAGACCGGAACATAGCCATCATCAAGGAGACTCTCGCGGACCACCATGTACAAGTGGCCGACATCGAAGCCATTTCCGGTCCGACAGTCACCCTGTACAAAGTCTATCCGGCAAAGGGCGTAAAAGTCTCTGCCATTCGAAACCTGACCGACGATGTATCCGTAGCGCTGAAGGCGGGGAAGGTAATGTCTTCACTGCTCGAAGATTGCGTTGGACTCGAGGTTGCGAACAAACAGCGTTCTGCCGTTTCGTTCAAGGAACTGGTGGAGAGTGAAGAGTTCCGGAGCAGCAAAGCCAGTCTCCCTGTCGTTATTGGCAGGGAAGTGACGGGAGAAATCAAGGTGTTCGATTTGGCGGACGCCCCGCATCTTCTCGTGGCCGGTGCCACGGGGCAGGGCAAGTCGGTCGGACTGAATATCCTGATTAGTTCTTTGTTGTATGCCAAACGTCCGTCTGAGCTCAAACTGATCTTCATTGACCCTAAGAAGACCGAATTCAGCAAGTATTCCAGGCTCTATAGCCACTACCTTGCCGTCACTCCCGATGCGGAGTCCGAAGAGGACGAGAAGGCACGGGCTATCGTCAAGAATCCGAAGGCCGCAGACAAGATTCTGCGTTCACTCTGCCAGGAGATGTCAGACCGTTATGACCTGCTAGAAAAGGCGGGGACACCGGAGATCAAGGAATACAACGCCAAATACAGTGCCCATCAGCTCAACCCGAAGAATGGCCACAGGTATCTTCCCTATATTGTCGCTATCATTGATGAGTATTCTCAGTTGGTGCTCGGAACAGGCGGCCCTGAAGGTAAGCAACATGCACGGAGCATCATGACCTCGATTATATCGTTGGCTCAGATGGGACGTGCATGCGGGATCCATTTGGTGATTGCAACGCAAACCCCAAGACGAGAGGTCATCTCCGGTCTTATCAAAGCGAACTTCCCGATGAGCATCGCATTTACCGTCAAGACTGATGTCGACTCAAGGGTCATCCTCGACGAGACCGGAGCAGAAAAGCTTCTGGGGAAAGGAGACATGCTGATTTCCAAGAACGCTACGACAGAAAGGGTCCAGTGCGGGTATGCAAGCAGTGCTGAGATTGATGCCATAACTCGCGCCATTGAATCCCAAAAAGGCTACCGCAAGTCATTCAACACGCCTTATTATCTTCCTGAGGTCAAGGACGAAGGTGAAGGAGGAAGTGAAGGGGGCAGCGGAGGAGGCGTTGACATGGGAAACCTTGATTCGAAGTTTGAAGAAGCGGCCCGCCTGGTCGTCACCACCCAGCGCGGCTCCACCTCGGACCTTCAGCGCCGGCTCGGGATGGGTTATGCCAAAGCAGGAAGGGTCATGGACCAGTTGGAGGCAGCCGGTGTTGTCGGCCCGCAGAACGGTTCAAGACCCAGGGAAGTGCTCGTCAGTTCACTTGACGAGCTCGAGACCATCCTGAAGGCGTTTATGAAGTAGCCTGCAAAATGGACACACCATTTTCCCAATCAGCGAACATTGAGTTCGCTGATTTTTATGATATTTGTACCCGAAAGACAATCCATTACCAAATGAAACAAATCCTATCAGCATTAACAATACTGTTTATCATTATATCCTGCGGAGAAAGAAAAGCCAAAAAGATGGCGCCAGCTTCTGTGGGCATGAAACCTGGATGGTCCGTGATAATAAAGGACAGCCCTGAATCAACCGCCGACGAAAAGACCGAGATGCCGGACTACATCAAATTATCCCGCACTTGGAAGGACATCCCGAATGAAGCATTCATTGGCAGATTCCCCACAGAAAAAGAAATAACTCGGTGGAAAAAGGAATTCGAGAAGGCACATGCTGTAGATTCTGTCTGGCACGGTCAACTGGGCCTGTACAAGGATGCCGAGCAGTATATATGTGATGTCGATTTTGTAGAACTCCTGCACGGACGTTTCTGCAAAGAGTTCCCACAGAATGACAGGAGGACCGAATGGCGCCTCCTTCAGTACGGGTACGATTCCAACCGCCAAACCCCGGTGACTGAATTGGGCAAGGTCATGAATCTGAGGGGCATCTATGAGGATGTCCTGGACAGTGAACTGGGGTCCCAGATGGACATGAATCTTCATTCATGGCTGGTAAACGACTTTCAGGACTTTTACATCCGGCTCCTGTACGATGTCTGTTCAAAGAAACTCAGCAGTCCTGTTGCGCAAGCGCTAAGGGCGGAACAGGCAGCAGCCAAGAGGGCACATGCAAAAACAAGTGCCGCCTATCGGAAAATCGACGGTTCCCCTTCCGGCTTTGACGGGTCGTCCTACCCATACAGGGTCGCTTCCTTTGGCAGCGTGGCCCTGGACATGGAGTTGAATGCCCAGGAGGCATTCTTGAAGGCCGTTCTCGCTGACAGCCTCGTGTCTTCAACCGATTTCGTTCCGATTGCACAGGCAAAAGAGCTTGTCCAAAAAGAGTATGACGTGATGCTGTCCACCTTCAAGGAAGAGGAAGAATCGTTCCCCGTGAAAGAGCGGAAGGATGCCATGGAACAGGATAAAGCCGCATTCCACGCTTGGATGGCCCAAAGAGAAAGGGTTTCGTCACTTCTTTCCGGGAACCAGAAGGAGACCTACGACAACGCTACAGCCGTGATGTACCGGCACAAGCTTATCATGCTCAAAAACAGGTATGAGTCCGGCTGCTTCGTGCCCGAATACTACCTGAGGGTCATGCTGCCCTACGAGGGTGTCACGACGGAGCAAATCCTCTCCCACAATTTTGAAAAACTACTCGAAGAAGAATTATCAAAATAGACAATGAATCGACTGTTTTCCCTTTTGGCAATCATATGCCTTCTTGCCGGATCTGTTTCCTGCAAAAACAAGAAATCCTCAAACAAGCCCTCCCTCTCGACAGAATCTGTCCAAAGCAAGGAGACCGGCATCGATGAACTGTTGGCTCCTGCCGGAGAGCCCCAGATGCTCTGTTCCCAGGAGCTGACCTCGTTTGTAAGCATGCTGGACGCTTTTGAAAACGGCAGGGCGGGCGATTATCTACATGAACCGACCGAGGCAAGCAAGGCTTTCTTCTCCAAGGATCCGGATATCAAAACTACGGATCTGATGAAAAAAGTCAGGCTTCGTCACAATTACTGTGCGGTCATGAACCGCGTCCTTCACGGATACGAGTGGTTCGGAAGGGTTTCGTCTGCTGGAGAGGATTCGACGGCAACAAGGAAAGATACTCTCAGATGGATAAAAGAGTCCCAGCCGATGCTGACGGATGCGATGATGGCCGGGGCTCTTGACAACAGCAAGGCTCTCGATGCATCAAGACGCCTTGTGAATGCTTACAAACGTTTCGACGGTGACGATGGGGAAGACTCTCCTTTTGCTCAGGCTTTCCGTAATCTTAATGAGGTTTTCGGCAGCCTTCCATCTATAGTGACGGAAGAAGAACTTGACACGTTTGAGAAAGAGTTCTGGGGCTGGTATGACAAGGAGCAGTTCGTCCCCGGAATCAGCAAACTGATCAAGATGAACATGCGGGGATATGAAGGACCCGAACTATCTGAAGAGCAACTTGAACAGTTTATTGAAAAGCTAAAACAAAGAGTCTTGAGTGAGAAAGATATCGACAGAAGGGCCATCCTCGCATTGGAGCTGGTAAAGTTCAGTCCGATGTACGGTTCCGTCTATCTTGGCGATATCATTGAATCCGGGATATATACCCGATACCTTCTTGAGGTATGGATCTCCTGGAGGGCAAGCGCTCAGGATTATCATAGCCCTTCGTCTTTCAGTGTAATTCCGAACAACTACTATGACATGCTGAGGGTGGTGTGCCTGAATACCTTTCTCCGGCATTGCCAAAGCGAAGACGATTACAGGGCACGGTGCCTTATGGACAATCTCATCCTCTGTGAGATCGTTCACCGTATGGGTTCTTTGGCAGGGAATTCCAGCTTTTTGACCCGGATGCACCTTGCCTACGACATGTTCATCCATCCAGAGCTTCTGCCTAAAGAAAAGTAGTGTCAAAGGATCTCTCCGAACCATACCAACAAGACGTAGCGAACATAGGTTTCGTTTTTATTCCGTACCTTTGCATCATCAAACAATAGCATTATGCCTGTAAACAAAGACGCAATGGCCCGTTACCGCATCATCGACAGGATGCTGGCCGACCCTCATAATGACTACACGACCAAGCAGATAGAGAAGGCCGTCTCCCGGGAATGCCCCAAGGTGTCCACGCGCATGATCCAGAAAGACATCAAGGCCCTTGAGGAGGATTTCGGGAAGGAGATGATCCGTAACAAGGGTGGGCGCGGAACCGTCCGCTATGCGGACCAGGCGTCCCCGCTTTTCTACCAGGAACTCACTTCCGACGAGGAGGAGATCCTGAAGGAGGCTCTCAGCAGCCTCGGTCAGTTCGAGGGGCTGGAGAACTTCAAGTGGCTTGAGATTCTCAAGCGGAAGCTTGACATGCCTCACGAGCAGAAGGAGCGTCCCGTGATTTCTTTCTCCAGGAACGACACCCTCCAGATTCCTGAGAACCTGCTGGGCCGCCTTTTCTCGGCCATCTCAAGAAAGAAGGTCATCCGTTTCGGGTATCGCAAGTTCCAGGATTCAGGGAAACCCTATTCACAGGTAACCGTCTACCCTTACCAGCTTAAGCAGTACAACAACCGGTGGTTCCTGCTCTGCAACCCCGTCGGGAATGCGGAGTATCCTTTCACCCCCGACACAATCTACAATTATGCCCTCGACAGGATGGACGGCAAGGTGGAATATGTCGACGAAATGCCTTACATCGACAGCGTTGTGGATATCGACGCACGTTTCAACGAGATCATCGGCGTCACCTACAGGAAAGACGTCGGGATGGAGGACATCTATTTCGCTGTTAAGCCTCAGGCCGTCGATTATGTCCGCACGAAATACATCCATTCCTCACAAGACGAGGTCAACCCGGAGACTGAGAAGGAGTTCAAGGAGAAATATCCTTCCCTGAAGGACTGCAAGTTTTTCTTCATCAGCTGCCGGCCGAACGTGGAACTCTATGCACTGCTTGCCTCATACCGGGACACTGTCATCGTCATAGAACCCACACCAGTCCGTGAAGAGGTCAAGCGATTGCTCAGCTCCGCCCTCGACAATTATTCAAAGCTTTAGTTCCGATGAATTCTTGGGGAATAAACGTCATTGAAGTAGGCAACCAGGACGTTCCGGAACTCATGGGATTGGATATCGTTGCCATCCAAATAGCCTCTCCCGGCGCCATGGGATACCATGCTGGGGTCTTCTTCGTAACTGCGCAAGGTCAGACGTACTTCACTTGTTACATGGAGCCCTCCGACTATACCGGAAATCACAAGTACATGTCCTGGGACAACCTTACAAAAGTATTACCTCCATTGAATTATCGCGACCAAGATCTAAGAGAACCGAGCAGATGGAGCGAAGAATACCTTGGTTTCGGGAATCGATTGTTCGTAAAGAATTCTATCGGTATAGAGTTTCGTAAAAAAGCAGAATTCCTCTTGAAATCCGAACCGGGTTCAATTCTTTATAACAAGTGGCTGGAAGCAGTTTTGTCAGTCCTCTAGTTAGACGAACTTTCAATTCGCCGTAGTGCGATACCTTTGTAATGGGAAATGAAACAGGGCGGTCCTGCGGAAATCCTTCAACCCGTAAAATGCAAGAGTATGGCATACTACGATGATGATTACTACGACGACTACGAGCGTCCCACCTATGACAGATACAACGGCTCATATGCCCAGGACGTCGAAGGGTATAGCGACCAGGAAATAGACGATATCTTCGACGGCGAACCCGACGCCTACTGGAACATCGACTGAGACGATTCCTGCTTTTCCCATGAACTGTTACACGCAGGTACACTCAGTTATGGCCAAGTCGCTGCAAGACTTGCAGACTTTTCATTATCTTTGTACTTGTGGGAAAAGCAATCATCATAGGGGCCACTTCAGGCATTGGGAGAGCCGTCGCCATCCGCCTTCTTGAAAAGGGGTGGACTGTCGGCATTTCCGGCAGGCGTTCTGACGCGTTGGAAGACATTGCCTCCAGATACGAAAGGGCTGTTCCGCAGCAGATGGACATAACAACTCCCGACGCCGTGTCCACTCTGGACTCACTGCTGGAACTGGTGGGCCCGCCGGATCTTTTCCTCCATGTTTCCGGTGTGGGGTATCAGAATCCCGCCCTGGATGAGGACAGGGAACTCCTGATGGTCCGAACCAACTGCGAGGGGATGGTCAGAATCGTTACGCACTTCATCAATTACGTGAAGTCTTCAGGGGAGTATTCCAATGAAAGGAAGGCCCAAATAGGCGTAGTCACCTCCGTTGCCGGGACAGCCGGGCTCGGTGTGGCGCCGGCGTATTCGGCGACCAAAAAGATGCAGTCGACCTATCTGTCCGCCCTCTCACAGCTTGTACGGATGGAGAGACTGCCGGTCTGTTTATCGGACATCCGCCCAGGCTTTGTCGCGACTGAGTTTCTCAACCCGGAGAAGAAATACCCGATGATGATAACAGTCGATGATGCCGCAACGCATATTCTCAAAGGACTGGAGAGGAAGAAACGGATCATCATCTTCGATTGGAAATTCAAGTGTCTCACCTTTATTTGGAAGCTTATTCCGCGACCCATTTGGGAGAGAATGACTTTTATCAAGAACTGACATGGAAGAGCCAGTCCTTAATGCCCACAACAAGGAGGAATATCCTCCGGCACATACTGCCGAACACATCCTCAACGCCACGATGGTAAAGATGTTCGGCTGCCCGCGTTCACGGAATGCGCACGTCGAGAGGAAGAAGTCCAAGTGCGATTACATCCTCACGGCAGCTCCGACAGAGCAGCAGGTGGCCGCCATCGAAGCAAAGGTCAATGAAATCATATCTCAGGACCTTCCTGTCACCGTCGAGTTCATGCCTAAGGCCCAGGCAGCATCCATCGTCGACCTGAGTAAACTCCCGGACGACGCGTCGGACACCCTCAGGATTGTCCGGATAGGGGATTACGACGCCTGCGCCTGCATCGGAGCGCATGTGACCCATACCGCCGAGGTGGGGATATTCAAGATTATCAGCCACGATTTCGAAGATAGCCGGTGGAGAGTCAGGTGGAAGGTATTATGAAACCGAGAAAGAAACAGAAGAAACTCCGCATCACTGAAGCCGACTTCATGCTGGCCAACAGGAGGGCTGCCCGTCTGGAGGAGATCGAGCAGCACGGGAAGCCCGTTTCCTTCCGGAAGGTCCTGCAGAAATCAAAGAAGGCCTATAACCGCAAGAGGCTTAAGAAGGAGATTCCGTCGGATTGATTTTCTCATCAGCCAGGAACAGATTCCGTAACGGGATTAACAATCATTTTGAGTTGGACGAAGATTAGTTTTTCGAATAGTGGACACAACAATCATTTTTTCTATTTTCCAAAACTGTCAATCGGCCTCTCAGGCACCTGTAGGGGAGATTGGAACAGAATATTGTTAACATAACGTAAATTGTGTAACCGATTTTGACAACGAAAGGGGAGTGCTGAATCGCTAATTTTTCGCTGTTTTCTGAAGCACTTAATTCTTGTTTTCGAATAACAATTACGATTGTGCGAACATAGATTTCGTCAATAAGTTCTAACTTTGCATCAGATATAAAAGACCATGAGCAAAGAAAAGTTTACAGAGATACTGTCTTCCACCGGGAGAAAAGGAATGGACGCCGTAATTGCCAAACTGGATGAATCCGGTTTCTTCGACGCCCCGGCATCCAGCAGGTTTCACCTTTCCTGCAAAGGAGGACTTATGGAACACTCCATGAATGTCTATGAGGCAGCCCTGTTCGTCCGCGAACAGATAATCCAGCGTCGTCCTGAGCTCGAAGAACAGCTGCCGCTTGACAGCGTGGCCATCTGTGCCCTCCTGCATGACACCTGCAAGACAGACATTTACAAGGAAGGCATCCTCAGCCGTAAGAATGCTGATGGTTACTGGGAAAAATACGTCGGATACCAGGTCGACTACAACACCGGTCTTCCCCTGGGACACGGCGAGAAATCGGTCATCCTCCTGCTTTCCTGGGGGCTTGAACTGAAACCCGAAGAGATGCTTGCCATCCGTTGGCACATGTCAGCTTGGGACATGCCCATGCAGAGCGCTGAGCACAAGGAGAGCTTCAATGCTGCCAAGGCCAAGAGTCCGCTGGTCTCCCTCATCCAGACTGCGGACGGAATAGCCACAGGGCTTCTGGAAAGATAGAGGCCGTTTGATGAAAAAGCGCGGGGACATAACCTCCGCGCTTTTTTATATTACATGTTTGAAACCACTTTATAAAGGTCGGATTCTCTCAGAGGTTTTTCCCGTTCGCCCGGCTTGACCTGAACGAAGATACTGCTGGGATTGAGGACGACAAACATCTTCTTCTGGGAACTGGTCAGCTGATATAGGGCTTTCTCCGTCAAATAAGGATGGTCCTGGATAAGTTTCACGAGCCTGGACTTGATGGGGCGACGCGTCTCAGAAAAGCTGATGTCCGGGCAATCATTGGGGTCCCTCGGACTCATCTGACGATATATTTCTTTGTATTGTCTCTGTGCACGGCAGTCGCTTTCCAAATCTTTTGACATGAGGATTCCACCCGGGTCTTCAGCTGTCACGCACAGGATCAGCACATAGAATGCCGCATCCCTGTCAGGGACGATGAGAGGCCATTCCTCATCACCACGCCGGATGGTTATCGCAGCCCTGTCCTCCTTGCCGTCACCATTTTTGAACTTCTTGCTGTGCTTCAGACGTATCACCAGGTTCCACCTGTCTTCCGTTCCCAGGGATATCATGTCCAGGATTGACTTTATGAACCCGCCGTAGCGGAATATGTCCGGATCCTCTTCGACCGGAGCCACCGAAATAATCTGATCCGGCAGCATCAGAAGGAATTCCGTCATGAAAGCCTTAAGCTGTCTCTTAAGGTTCTTCTGGTCAATCTCGAGAAGGAGGAAGTTGGCAAATTCTTCACCCGCCACCTGACTGTCACCCAGTTTTATCAACCAGCCGGGACCATCGAATTCCAGGGATATTTTCATCCTCCTTTCAAGGATGGCCGTATAGAACTTGTACGGGGTCATCACCCGGAGTTGCCGGATCAGCTCGTCCTCTCCCCTGTCAAGGGTGGGACGCACCAGCGTGAGGACCTTGCGGAGGATTTCCGTCTTTCCATAGGTGTCGAAGTGTTTGGCAATCCGCGGTACATACACCAGTTCAAAACCGGCAAGGCGAGCGATGTTGTTCACATCCTCATAATTTTCATCGTCGGAGAGGAAAGACTTGTCATGCCGGTCTTCTCGGCTGACGTATATCAGCTGGTCGTGATGGAGAGGTATTCCTTTGGCCTCGAAGGAATACACCTTGCCCTTTGCCCTGTCGCCGAGTCCGCACGCGCACGCAAAAGAAAGAAGCAGAAGAGCCTCGGGACGGCTGCATACTCCATCAGCTTTTGACCCTTCCAGCATCAGTGAGAAGAACTCCTGCCTGTACTTATGACTCTGCTGCGAGAGGATGTCCACAGCCTCAGCAAGAGTCATGTAGAACCCCATCTTTTTATCATCATCCGTAACACCGTACTTCTTGTATACCCCATCTAGGAAATCAAGTTCCGATGCGGTGATTAGGTTGTCCAGCTTGATGAGGTCGGACATGATGCGACTGATCGCACTTCTGAGTTTGCTATTTTCCATGGTGATTTTCGTAACAAAAATAACACAATGGGTTTAAAAATGCAAACATTCACTTTTGAAATTATTTTATTTAGCTTATTTTCAATTATTTGCCATTTGTAACATTTTGGTTAAACTATTACTTTTTTTCTTCGCTCGAATGGTTTGACATACCTTTGTAGCCGTAAACGAAAACAAAGAATATGGCAAAGACAATCATACTGGCTCTCTTCTCGGAAAAGACAGTCCAACTTGACGAGGAATCCAAATCAAGGATCCTTGAAGGCGACTACCCTGCAAGGGTGAGGTCCAAAGTGCTAGCCACCGTAAGGGAGCAGATTGCAGAATCTGACAAGGAAAGCATTGTGGGTTTTCTTCCCCTGGACAGCGAGGACACCCAGGATCACTACGGGGAACTCTCCCTTTACCTGACTCCCGAGATTCCGTGCAAAGTAGTCTCCGACCTGATCGGAAAAGATGCTTCCGGTGCACTGATGTGCAAGGATGATCTGGTAAAAGGCAACTCGGTGATTGTCATCAGCGACAACTGCAGAGACTGGACAGCCGTCGAGAAGTGCCTTGAAGGAGCGGGCGCCGCTTCCGTAAAATGTATCACAATCTTGAACTGAAAGTATAATACTCTAATATAATTAAGCCATGACAACCGCAGTGTACAACAGCAACAACATCGGCCTGGGCGCCGGAATCCTTTCCACTTCTCCCATCAGCGTCAGCATCGAAAGTGACGCCCGTCCGGAAGAAATCTCCTTGTTCTTGAACTTGCTTGCCGCCTCCATCAAGGAAGTGGAAGCGGAGCGCACAAAGCAGGAGAACGCATCTTTTGTCAGTAACGACATCAGCAAGTCCGCCTACTATCTCAACAAGTACGGTGATGAATACGCCTGCTGCGACGAGTTAGGCTTCGAGAGCAGCTATATGGGTGCCCGCGCTGACTTTAACCATATATTCTGAGACCTGGTCGGCCGTAAGGAAAGAGAGGACGTCGCCATGTGTGAAATCGGGATACACAATCGCATAGGTTCCGTCAGAGGCGAAGGAAATCACGGCCGCCTCATAGGGTCTGTCCGAGGAAGTGAGTGTTCCGGGGCCGCAGAGAACTGAAAGCCCGAGTCCATTTTCGAACTTGACGATAGCCTGCGAAACATCGCCCTTCGGAGTCGAGTCAACCCGACTGAAAACGAGATCTTTATAAGTCATATCACGCTGATTTAACACTGCAAAATTATAACAGGACCGCGAAATCGTTTTTCGCAAACAATTGGAGGACAATATAATGAATGAGAACAGGGTAAGAGAGTACTACGAGATGCTCAAGTACTACTATCTGAAGCCGGACAGTGACTGGACGGACAAGGCAAAATCTTTCCGGACCGTGGCCCATGATTTCTACAATGAGATCACCAGGACCTATGGCACCTTTGCCGAGGCGCTCAAGGAGTTCTACAAGTGGAACAAGTACAATGAGGTCTCCAAGGCGGCCTTCGTCCTGAAGGACAAGCTCAACGATGTCGTGCACCACAACACAAGGGTGGACAAGGAGACGTTCCTCACGTTCTACAACATGCTTGTTAGGCTTATCTACCTGGCAACGGAGGTCCTTCCGGACAGCGCGACCATGGAGTTCATCGGCTACTCCTCATCCGATGAGCTGGCCGATCTCAACGATGAGCAGAAAGACGCCGTCCTCTGCGACGACCAGATCATCTACGTCAGTGCAGGTCCCGGCACGGGCAAGACCCATCTTCTCATCAACAAGCTCCTCCATTACATCAGCGCCTCAGGCAAGCCGGAGAAGATTGTCGCCCTGTCCTATACCAACACCGCAGCCAACGAACTCGGCGAGAAGTTCCGCAAGGCCACTTTCGAGTGCGGGACCACCAAGCCGTATGAATTCTACAACGGCACCCTCCATGCCTTCTGCTTCAAGATGATCAAGAGCTACTATACCACCATCGGAAAGGAGTTCAACTTCATCATCATCGACGATACGGACATAGCCGAACTCGCAGAGGAATTCCGCATCCAGTTCAACGACCAGTACGGCGTCAAGGAGATACAGGCCTGCCTGAAATCCCGGCTCGCCTCCAAGGACCCCCGCCTCCAGCAGCTCATTGGCGAACTCAAGGCCAGATACAACATCATCTCCATCGATGACATCCTGACCACATTCATCGACAACCTGGGCGACATCGGTTTCCGCCAGTGGTTCAAGGACCAGGTATCCGTGCTTGTCATCGACGAGGCACAGGACCTTACCGAACTCAACTACAGGATCTTCGACCTGCTCCTTCAGGTGAACCCCTCATTGAAGGTATTCCTTGTCGGCGATTCCAGACAGAACATCTTCGGCTTCAACGGAGGCTCTTACGAGCACCTCGATGCGTTCCTCCGCCGCCACAGCAGCTATACCAGGAAAAACCTCACTGGGACATACCGTTGTCCCCAGCCGGTTTGCGATTACGTAAACACTTTCCGTTTCCTGGACTGCGACAACACCCCCCTCCGTTCCGTGGGCGGGAATACCGGAAAGATCACTGTGCGTTCTTCTGAAACTCCCGAAGGCGAGGCCTTGACCGTTCTCGGATTCATCCAGAGAATCGACGACCTGAACAACACTGCCGTCCTCTGCCAGAACCTCAAGTACATGAACATCCTCATCGACCGACTTGGTGAAGCAGGAATCCCCTACAAGGTGTTCGGCGGCCAGAAGCTCGTCAAAAAGCACATCAAGGTTTTCAACCACCTTCTGCGCATCATCGACAGTGACAATGTCTACAGTATCAATGCCATCAACCGTGAGTTCATGCTTCACATCGACCGCATGCCGGGCAGGAACGTCGCGGAGCGCTTTTACAACACTTCCGACGGCAGGATCCTGAAGGACATCAAGGAGGACATCGCCCGCAAGCAGAGGCTACAGGAGGATTTGTCCATGGTTGCGCTCACAGACACGCTCATCGAGCGTTTCTTCCTCAACATAGGAGATGAATCCATTAAGTCGGATTTCATTGCCCTCAAGGAGCTGATGGGCCAGTACAACAACATCGCCGACTTCCTGCTGTCCTTTGCCATCGACCGAGAGACCTTCGCAAGGTTTATCGAGAAGAACTACGTGGAGTGCAAGGTTCCTATCACCGACAAGTACCTCACCATCTCCACCATCCACTCCGCGAAAGGCCTCGAATGGAAGAATGTCATCATCATGGGCATGTCCGAGGGCAACTTCCCGAACATGTGGTTCGCAAAAGACCTCAAGGAGCCCGAGAAGGACAAGTTCCTCAATGACCTTCTGAAGTCAATGTTCGTGGCGGCCACCAGAACAAAGGGAGACCTTTACCTGACTTATGCAAGCAGGAATCCATGGGGATATGCCCAGATGCCGTCAAGGTTCTTGCGCAGTCTTAAGTAAAAAATTATTTAAGAATTTATTTATGAACGAGAAGTACGATTCCATTAAACGGATGAAAGAGCTCATGAAAGAAAAGGGGCTAACCCATGTCTTTCTTGAAAATGTCATCTACACAACATGGCCCGGATATGATAAGCCTTACTCGGACGACAGACCTTACTCAATTCGCGAGGTTTCTTACAATGGAACCGAGAATCGCCTTACCATCTGGCAGCATTGGGACAAGTCCAACTCTGGACACCACATTGAAAATTTTGAAGACAACAAGGTCTTCATGATTGAAAAGGAACTTGTTTCAACGATTGAGCACCTGAAGAAATTCTCGGTTAAGATGAGTGCCGTCATTGATGTATATGCCACCAGTATGGACAATGCGAAAGCTACTGCTGATCACATGTATTCTGATGAAATAAAGGCAGCAGCATACTGGTTCAAGGCAATAGACGCTATCGAGAAGTAGCAAAAGGCCATTCGCAACTACGTTTGATTCAGAAGGTCTCTGCGATGCGGAGACCTTCTTCTATTGCCTCGTCAATTCTGGAATCCATCTCTGCCTGGCCAACATAGTCCATCTTCTGTGCAGAAACACAAATGATAGCCCCAAGACCCCACAAACGTGACAAGGCCTTCAGGTAAGGAGTCGCCTGTTCCAGCGGGTCACCTGTAGATATGTCCATCCCCCGGGTCGTGACATACAGGACCTTCTCGCATTTGCACAGGCCCACACATTCCTTGCCATTGTCCGCAAAGGTGATGTCATACAGGGAAGTATGCTCGATGAAAGCTTTCAAGACAGCCGGGAAACTCATGTCCCAGAAAGGGGCCGCAATCAGGATGCGATTCGCATCAGCAATGGTTCTTGCACAGTCAATGGCCCACTGCGGGGTTTCGCCATTACCTCTCTCCGCGAAAGTTCCCGGATTGAGCGGGGCAATGTATATCATCTCCGGGAGATGGTAAACGGTGGTTTCGTACCGTTTCATCAAGGCATCAACGATGGGCTCTGCAATCCGCCATGTGCGGGATTGGTCCTGCCTGACGCAGGCGTCTATGACGACTAGTTTCTTTGCCATTGTCTTTTTACTTCTGTCAGCTCTCCGGTAACGGAATCGATGATGAATCCCCTCACTACGACATCTTTCGGCACCAAGGGATGGTTCACCACGGCGGCAACGGTCTTCCTGACGGAGTTTTCCGTGTCATGGAATCCTTCCAGCCACTCTTCTACCCCTTTCTTTTCTTCCCACTCGGACAGGATTCCCTGGGGCACTCCCCTTTCCAGCATGTGCGGCTTGAACTCTTCATAGCTCATGTGGCAGGCCCCGCAGGTAGAGTGGTGGACGACCATCACTTCATTCACGCCCAGTTCATAGATGGCGACAAGGAGCGAACGGATGGCGGAGTCCTTCTCAGAGAGGTTCAGGCCGCCGGCATTCTTGATAATCTTGGCATCGCCGTTCCTCAGGCCAAGGGCCTTGGGAAGGAGTTCGGTAAGGCGGGTGTCCATGCAGGTAAGGACCGCCAGTTTCTTTTCAGGGTACTTGTCAGTAATGAACGGTTCGTAGGCTTTGGACTCAACGAACTTCCTGTTGTATTCAAGGATAGAGTCAATCATGTTATTTCTCCCTTACGTGTTTTCCGGTCATGTGTTCGATGGTGAGCTCCAGGACCAGCGCCCTCGGAGCGTTCCGGACCATGTCGGCGTCTATGTCGTATCCTTCCGGGAAATACTTCGCCCCCAGCAGCCGGAGAAGCCTGTCATGTTCAGCCTGGTCAGATATTTCCCTGACATGTCCGAAGCATATCACGCTGGTGAAGCAGTTCCACCACTCGCCGGGGTTCTTCACCGGCTCTGAAAGGACGCAGAAGGATACCTTCGGGCAGGCGCGGAGCGCATCTATCTTATGGCCTTCCACGGCGCAGTGGAAATAGATCTTCCCATCCTCATAGACGAAATTCAGCGGCACCCCGTATGGGTATCCGCCGTCACCGAGGACGGACAGGATTCCTCGCTGTGCCGACTGCAGGAGACCAAGGCACTCCTGCTCGGATGCTGCCTGCTTGAAGCGGCGCATGGGTCTGAAAGCCTCTGTCATTTCTTCAGGACGATGTCGTTGTAGACTGCGACGATGCAGTTGTACACCTTGAGGGTCTTGTCCGTGTTCCACTCTCCAGAATAGGTGGATTTGGCATAACCGTAGGCCAGGATCACCGTGATTGGACTCCCCTCTATGACGGCTCCGGTGTCCCGGCGCCAGGAGACTTCATAGTCAAAACGAGGAAGGCCGTAAAACTTGGCTATATGCGCAGGGATCTCCACCCTTCCGGTGTAGCCCACCTTTTCGCAGATTCCCTCCAGCATCCGGTAGATGTCGGCAAGGAGTGAATCCTTGGTGATGTAGGGGTATTTCTTTGCCCGGGTCATAACCTCTAAGCAAGCTCTATTTCATCCGGAGTCTTCTCCCTGTGGACGGTGGCCTTGATCTTCACCTTCAAGCCGTAGAGCTCCGCTATCTTGTAGAGGTACGACAGGGCGATGTCGTCCACCTTGAACCAGCGGTTCACTCCCGTGTAGTTGAGATCCAGCTGTTCGGCCAACGCCTTGCGCTCGATGCCGTACTGGCCCATGGCAACGCGGAGGAACGCAAGCCTCTGCAGGCCGTCCTTCCCGACCAGGCCCTCGATGTCAAGGACAACGTCACGTGCCGGACCGTCTTCCTTGACGAGGCGATAAGAGAGGTCATACCCGAGACGGGACGCCATCTCCTGAGCGACGGAAAGCTTCATGTCGTCGCGCTTGAAATACACGAAAATGTTCTGCGGGGAAACGCCCATGATACGGGCGAGCTCGTGCTTCGACACTCTCCTGATTTCCATCAGCGAGAGCAGAAACTGCAATCTTTTTTCACTTTCCGCCATAAAAATTTGGATTATAATAAAATTATTATTTCCTTTGTTACACTTTTATTTGACTAATACAAGCTTTTTACTTGCTTACTCAATCACTTCTGAGAGCAAAATTAAGTAAAAAACAAATAAAATCAAATAAAAACGCTGAAAAAAGCACAAAACATTGATATAACCTTAGGGTTTATTTGGACATGGAGACATACATCAGAACTGGTAAAGAGCGATTCCTTACACCCCGGAAAGCGGACATTCCGCCGGGGCGGGTCGCTTTGTCTCCTGCCCCTGTCCGTCTTGAAATTGTTCAACACAATTCATAACACATCCTTATTATTCACCATCAAAAAGCAAAGCTATGGCAGAAATTCAACTCAGCGAAGAAGTTCGCGCCGCGCTTGACCGCATCGACTGGTCATCGCTCGAGGTTCCGCGTTCCCTCGTGGAATCCAATCCCAAGGTCGCCGAGCAGCTTGCCGCCGGCAAGTCCACCGACCTTCTCACCTACACCGTCCAGATACCCGGCATTCCGGAGCCCACGGAGAAGACCGTGCAGCTCGTTTCCCGCCGCATGAAGGACGAGGAATCCGGGCAGTGGGTCCTCGACCCCAGGGTCACCGTCCGCGAGATGAACCCCGACTACCGCCTCAAGCGTGACAACCTCAAGGTGGTCTTCGACAACGGCTTCTCCTACAAGCTCGATCCCGAGAAGGACAAGAGCATCATCAACTCCCTGCTGGAGACCCGCACCGTCACCAACCGCGAGACCGGAGAGCAGTACAAGCAGTACGTCTGCAACATCTGCCCCGAGCCTCTCGTGATGACCTACAAGGACGGCCGCGAGCAGAAGTTCTACCTCGGCTTCGACGGCAGGAGCCTCCGCCCCGTGGCCATCTCAGAAGCTGCCCTGAAGGCCCGTTTCGTCGACGAGAACGGCCATTCCAAAGTCAACCATGAGCTCTTCGGCAAGGGCATCCAGGTGAACGACGCTATGGCACAGGCCCTCTCGAGGGGCGAGATCAGCGCCGCTTTCGGCAAGGGCACCAAGACCGGCGAGGCCTTCGGCACCGCCATCTCCTTCAACGTCGCCCGCGGCGAGATCGCCGAGGACCACAGCGCCAAGGGTCAGGAGATCCGCTCCGCTGCGTTCGACTACCTGAAGAAGCAGGCAGCCCCCAAGGAGGCCAAGGGCCAGGAGGAAGCCGCGAAGGTCCAGAAGGTCCAGAAAACCGCCGCCAAGAAAGCGCCGAAGCTGTAGTCCGGAGGGCATCAGTCAGTCATTCCTGCGGGGAGGGCGCCGTGCCCTCCCCTGTTTATAATCCCAACAATCACCGTTATGGCAGATTCCGAATACACAGACCGCCATGTCAAGGCGTATGCCGACCTTTTCATCGAGAAGTTCGAGAGCATCGCCGGGGACTGGCGCAAGCCTTGGCTCCCGACGCTCCCCTTCTCGGCCCAGAACGCTGCAGGACATCTCTACTCGGGCGTAAACGATGTGAACCTCTCCCTCGTCTGCGCCCTCCGTGGCTTCTCCTGCCCCGTGTGGCTCACCGGCTCGCAGTGCAGGGACCTCGGCGTCCTCCGACGGGCCGGAGAGGGCGGGACGGTCGTCTACTGGGGAGGGACGAGCTTCTTCGACAAGGAGAAGGGAGCCGTCGACCAGTCCATGCGATGGGCCGACTACCAGAAGCTCACGCCCCAGGAGCGGGAGCGTTATACGTTGAAAGAGGGGTTCGGGAACAGCGCCTTCGTCTGGAACCTCGAACAGACTGACTTCCCCGAGAAGCACCCGGACACATGGGCGAACCTCCAGTCGGAGTTCGCGAGGGAACGGGTCAGTTTCGATTCCTCACGCCTGGACTCCTTCCTTGAGAAGGGCAGCTGGTACCCCGATGACTGCCACCGCTGCCCCATCATCCAGACTGACAGCGGCAGCGCACGCTATGACCGCAGCGTCCCCTTCATCGAGGTCCCCTCCAAGTCGCTCTTCATGGATGAGCGGAGCTTCTACACCACCCTCCTTCACACGATGGCCCACTCGGCCATCATCGAACAGGCCGTGGCCACCTACAAGGGAGACGGAGATCCCCTTGCCGACATGGCGCGGCTCAACCTCTCGTCCGAGCTGGCGGCAGCCGTGGTTGCCGGACGGCTCGGGCTCAGCCAGACCATCTCCCGGGAGAGCCTCCAGTACCTCCGTGAATGGACGCAGGTCCTCTCCGACAACCCGGAGGTCATCCGCCAAGTCACCAAGGATGCCCGCTATGCCGTCACGCTGATAAGCGAGCGCGTGGGCATCACCCAGGAAGAGGCTCCGGACCTCTGTGCCGCCCTCGGGCAGGAGATCCAGAAGGCACGCTCGGAGCGCCAGGTGGTCGGGCATGGCCGCCAGCGCTCAGTCTATGACTCCACCAATGAAAGGACCGGAAAGCCCAGGCTCAGCCGGAAACGCCGGGGCCTTCACGCATAACCATCCACACATATATGCTCAACACCGAAGACACACCATCCCAGGGTTCCTTCAAGGGAACCGTGTACGGCGACCTCGTCGGTTCGCCCTATATGATCGAGAACACATACAACCGCTATTTTGAACTGGGCGACAGCCGGAGGGCCTATTCTCACGGCAAGGTCCGCACGTTCTTCCCCGAGGCGACGGAGGTCTCCCACGGGGCGGCTGCCGTCTGCTCGTGGCTCACCACTTACCGGGACGACCCAAGCGTCGAGAACCTGCAGAAGTGCCTCCGGCAGCAGTTCCTCGCCCACCCGCGCGGCGGATGGACCGAGCAGACCAGGCTCTTCCTCTCTTCCGGGATGACGTCCCCGTCCACCACGCCCGACTGGTCCGCGGTCACGAGGGCCGTCCCCATCGCCTCGTTCTTCAAGGACGACCTCTTCAGGGCGCTGGAGCTCGCAGAGGCCTGCGCCAAGGCGACCTGTGCCGACGCGGACACCGCGCGTATGGCCCAGGCCGTCACCATGGCTGTCCACATGGCACTCAGCGGGCGGATCCAGGCGGAGATCTTCACGCGAATGGAGATGGAATTCGGCCTCCAGCCGTCACGTCCCGAAGAGGACATGAGGGCTGAGCTCCGGGGCGAGGTCCCCGAGCAGGTCGTCATGCTGGGCATCCCCGTGGAAGACGCTTATATGTACAAGATGCCGGAGCACCCCTCCCCTCCTTCGTCACGGCTCGTCACCGAGGCCGCTATCCGCTGCGTCGTCCGCAGCGACGGGTGGGAGGATGCCGTGAGACGTGCCGTCGCGATGGGCGGACCGTCGAACGCAGTTGCCGGCATCGCCGGCGGCATAGCGGAGGCGCTCTATGGAGAGGTCACCCCGACGGTCATCGGGAAGCTCTACACGCATGTCCCCATGGATATATCCCGCCAGCTGGAGTCCTTTGACAGGTCGCAGTCCGTCCGGGTCAACCGCGAGACCTCGCCCTACTCCTCCATCGGGAAGGACGCCATCACCCTTGTCAGCATCGGAGCGGGACAGTCCACCTATGTGGTCGCAGAGAACCGAAGGGATGTCCGTGCCCTTATCACGAACACCTTCCCTAACGCAAAGATCATCACGCCTGCCGAGATGGATTCGTTCCTCGGGCAGTTCCGCGAGCTGCGTGAGGGGACATACGCGTATGGGCCCCGCCCGGAGGTGAAGACCCTCTATGTCCAGGACGGAGAGAAGATCGTCTCGCCAAGCCAGTATGTCGCCCCGGGAATGCCTTCCCTACAGGAGAGGAAGCGGAACCTCCAGGAGTTCCTGTCCCTGCGCTCCTGGTGCATCGAGCGGCAGAAGGAGATGAACACCCTTGCAGGGAATCCCAATGCCGGACAGGTCCACTACGGCGGGGCATATCACATGTGGATAGGCAGCCGTCGGATAGACTTCCTCTTCGGCGACCAGCTCGCAGGAAGGATCAGCCTGAATGAAAGGGGCCTCCTGAAGCTGGAACTCGGCGAGTACCGGGAGCTGTCCGCAGACGCCCGCTTCGAGAACCACCGGGAGCAGAGCTGGGCTGCACGGAGCCTTTTCTCCATCCCCGAGAGCGTCTCCCCGATGGACCACCTTTCCGACATCCGGGAAGACATCCTTTCGCGCCTTCTTGACGAGGGACAGGGGCCCAGCCGGGAACTGGACACGAGGTATCTCACTGATGAGGAACGCCTGGAGCGCACACCGATAAGCAACATCGACCACCTTGAGAGGCTCGGCGAGAAGGAGCCGCAGGGGATCCCCGCCGAGGTGAAGCCCTCCCCTTCCGACAGTCCTGTCACGGACAGGAGGCAGCCGGTGAACACCGTCTACAGCATCGGATACGGGGTCCGTACCCAGGAGGGATTCATCAACACCCTGCAGATGCTCGGGGTGGACACCGTCATCGACATCAGGAGCATCCCGGACAGCCGATACGCGCCCCAGTTCAACGAAGACGTCATCTATGATGCCCTCAGCGAAAAGGGCATCTGGTATTTCTCTGGAGGCGGACGCCTCGGCGGCCGCCCGTCGGACATCTCGCTCTATGACCAGACGGGAAGGGTCGACTGGGAAGCGTTCCGCTCCAGCCCCGCGTACCGAGAAGGCATAGGGTCCATCGAGCGTCTTGCTGGTGAAGGGCACGTCGTCGCCGTGGTCTGCTCTGAGGGAGATCCGCTCCTCTGCCACCGCTTCGGGACCGTCACCCGCGACCTCTCAGCCGACGGGATGGATGTACGCCATGTCCTTTCGAATGGCGAGGTGGTCTCGCAGGAGCTGATGGAGGACCGCCTGCTTGAGAAGTACAAACAGAAGAATGCCGTCTCTACCGTCCTGACCGGATCCTACCGGGAGCAGGTCGAAGAGGCTTACAGGCAGATGAACCGCGAACGGGGATACAGGCCCAAGCCCCGCCACGGAACGAAGTTACGATTCATGGGCTTCAAACACTAAACGCACTGAAATATGTTTTTGGGACTGGCCGTTTTCATCATATTGGCGCTCGTGCTGAGCGTCATCGTCATCCGCGCCGTCAAGGCCATGCTCCGCCTTCTCACCGGAGGGAAGAAAGACCAGCAGGAGAAAGAAGCCGTGGAGAACCGGAACGCCAAGAAGCGGGAATCTGAGACGGAGTCCAAGGAGAAGTCCGAGAAGGAGTCCGCCGAAGAGGTCAAGTCTGAATCCGAACAGCTTGAGAAGGTTCCAGAGGCGGAGCCCGACCCTGCTGAGGAGGTCATCCGCAACCGTTACGCCGATGCCCATCTCACTGGCATCACCGAGGCCTTCGCCTCCCAGGAGCAGATGATGGAGATCGACCCGAAGACCGTCGCCGACCTGTGTGTCGGCGGCAGCGGCATCACTTATCTCGAGTTCAACAACCGCGAGCTGGCCAGAGAGGACTACTACGGCTTCAACCTCATCGTGGAGAAGGACACCCGCATGGTCCTCACCTATAACGGGCAGGCCGTGGCGTCCATCACGGCCGTCGAGACCAAGACCACTGCCATCATCAACGGCCAGGAGGTCGAAGGCACGATGCCGGGGCTCCGGATCAACACCTTTCCTCCCACTCTCTCCCCCGGGATGGTCCCCTCCGATCTTGAGAAGATGCTGTCCGCCGCCGAGAGGATCAGGGGCTGCGGGAGCGATGCCCGCATGGCCGCAGACTGCATGATTGAAGAGTTCACCGACCCCGGCAACATATCCAGGCTCAAGGCGTCGATTGACGGCAAGATACAGTCAAAGGAGTCCGCAAGGAAGCAGTCCCAGCAGAAATCCCAGGGGCGCTCTCCGAAGCGCATCACCCCTTCTTCCTGAGAAATTGTCCAGCATGTTTGGAAAATAGAGTATTATACACTATCTTTGCGTATAATACTTTATTGTTATGATACTGTTTGACAAGAAACCACGCGGAAAAAAGGGAGAGGGCCGTTCGACCATCTTCAAGCCCATCAACCTCCCGACGGACGTGGCCGCCGACCTGAAACTCGTCAAGAACATCTACGAAGTGGCCTGCTCGGCAGAGAAGGACCAAAGCGGCTATCCCATCCCGGTAAAGCTCAGCTACGGGCAGATACTCTCGCACTGGATGGACAATCTCGAAAGACTGGACCCGAAGGTGGCGAAGGAGTTCATGCAGGCTAAGAAAGACCGGGCGAAACAGCCCAAGACCTATCCCGTCGACCCCACCGAAGGGGCGGTTTGGGACATGCAGTATTTCTTCACCAATGATGACGGTGACGAGGTGGAAGCCATCCCCGATGAATCCGGGACGTTCATCGCGATGATGGACGGGTTCAAGGCCACGGCCGACAGCATGATGCTCAACGACTGGACGCTCATCAACGACGCCGGGCTGGAGCTCGATGCGGCGCAGGCGAAGGTCGTAGCCGCAAAGATCCTCGCCCATAACAAGGCCTAGAGGACAAAGGCGATTACATTCATGAGGACGAAGGCGACAAGGGCGCAGATGACACCCTTTTTCGCCTTCGCCTTTTTCTGCTCCGGAGAGAGTCCCTCGAAGGAGTTCCAGGATGGTTTCCTTGACATGGCCATATTACTGTTTGATTCCGTATTCGTTTCCATACTCCATGAGATAGCCGACCGCAAGGAGGGACGGGAGGTATGCCCGGGTCTCCGACGGGACACGTTTCCAGACGGTCCACGCATCTGTGGTTCCGCAGGCGATCACGGCCTTGCGGACACGCCCCGCACCGCAGTTGTATGCCATCACGGCAAGCGGCCAGCTTCCGAGGGACTTTTTCAGGTCGCGGAGAACCCTAGCCGCGGCGTCCGTGGACTTGTCAACGGCAAAGCGCTCGTCGCTGCTGCCGTCAACCCTCAGCCCGTACCCTTCCGCCGTCTGGGGCATCAGCTGCCACATACCTGCGGCTCCCGCCGGGGAAACGGCGTTGATGCTGACAGCGGACTCCACGACGCAGAGGGGTATCAGCTCCACGGGGACCCCGTATTTTTCAAAGACGCTCCTGAACTGGGGCATCCTGCTTCGAAGCCGTCGGAACGCACCGGAAAGAAGGGACGGGTTGCGGCCCGAAAGGTAAGAAGAGATCCTCTTTCCCACGGCGGCATTGTACGGAAGGGCCGTCTCGGGGAAAAGAGCGGACAGCCTCTGCGCGATCAGCAGTTCCTGGTCTGACAGGCTCCCGTCCTCAACGGACGACACACCGCTTCCCCACCCTCCCGTACCGGTATCGAGTCCGGAAAGGCTGCTCCACAGTTCATCCAGTGCGCCCGCCTCGTCCAGGAGACGTTGCAGCGAATCGACTTTTGCCTTCAGGATACGGTTCTCCCGCAGAAGCCGGGTTTCGGCAGACGGCATCTGGGCGACGGCAACGGATGGAAACAGAAGCGACAATAACAACGCGTATAAAAGTGATTGTGTTTTCATAAGAAAGTATTAAAGCACAAAGATACACTTTTATTTGCTTATTGAAAACTATATCTTGTCTTCCAGGCATATTTCCAACCAATATCTGACCTCGTTTCCGGGACGCAGGACCAGGCGGTATTCATCCTTTCCTGACTCCAGATAGGGAGATGCGTCCGGACAGCTTTCGCGGCATGCAGCCGAGAGCTGCGTGGAGTCCTTCCGGATGGAGGATTCCGCCCTCTTCCTGGAGGAAAACACCCCGAGGGTCATCCGCTCATTCCCGTTCCCGTCTTTCCGGAAGACAAGGTATTTCTTCCGCATTCTCATACCGGCAGCATTCAAGCGCCCTGCGGGGCGAGATGGAGTTCATCACTGAGCTGGTCGAGGGTCCGGACTACCACTTCGGCAACGCTCTTGTCGTTCCCGAAGGCATCCGTATAGCGGGTATTGCGGATCCGTCCTGTAAGATGGACGATGCTTCCTTTATGAAGTCCTGAAAGGTCATCAATCCCTTTCCCTTCGAAACAGATGGCGGAAAGCCACGTGGTCTCGATGACGGGCTCCCCGCTGCGGGATTTGTATGCCACGCTGGTGGCAATGGAGAATTTCGCAGACTTTACGTCGCCGGTGTCCTGCAGGTTGACCGAACCGACCGTCCCGGTCAGCTCAATCCTGTTGAGTTGTTCAAGCATGAGTGGTTCTATTTGAGTTTAACAGATATCGGCCTTGTGGAGCCAGAGATGTCTTTCGGTTCCTGCCGCATCCTGGGCGGCATTGTACTTGTCGAGGAAGTCCTTCGCTCCCTCCCAGTCGGTAATGGGAGTGCCCTTCAGGAGGGACAGGCGTTCAAAGGCCTTCTCTTCCGTAAAGTATTCCATCCCGTCCGTCTCGTCGTCGAGGATCACGGTCTCCTTGAAGAACTGGCCGTATTCATCGTTGGTCTGGAAGATGTCCATCCCGAGCTCTTCTTCGAGGAAATAGATGGACAGCGAAGGGTATTTCTCAAGGATGAGGTCTTCCACTTCGTTCGGTCTTGACCACGCATGTTCCGTTGAAAAGGTCAGCGTCCCGTCAGAAGCAAGGTTAAGATCCCGCCACTCACCGCGGCAGTAGACACTCTGGGGATTCTTCCCGAGCCTCTTGACAAGGCATCCGAGCCAGGTCTTTCCGAAGCCGTTGGGAAGAAGGGGGGCCTCCCGGTTCTGGAGACGGTTCATGACTGCGTACAGGGAACGGACCTCTTTACGTTCCCCGCAAATGGCATACTGGGTAAAGCACCAATTAGGCATGATACAAAGGATTTTGGATTGTTTGATTACATGTGAAGGCGGATGGATGAGGGTATCCGGACGGAGAGCCTGTCCAGAGCCTGCGTAAGACGGACGACCAGTGAGGGCAGCTGCTCTTCAGCACCCGTCCTGCCGACAGCCTGCTCGAATTGTTTTGCATCCACTTCCATGGACATGGAAGGTGTATGAAGGGTCATCTTACCATCCCCGGAGGGTTTGGCGGCAATGACCTGGTCAAGATTGACGAAGCAATCCGTGCTCCCGTCAGGGAGCGTGAATCTTTTGAAGTTCATATGTCGATGTATTTGGATTTCAAGAAAGGGACGGGAGAGGCCATCCCCCGTCCCGGTGCTGTCCGCTGCGGGTAAGAACAACCCGAAAGCAAGCAGGAAAAAGAGGCGGACAGTCTTGGTTATTTCTCGTTTCTGAATGTTTCCACCCGTTCATCCACGAATGAGTAGAAAGAAGTCTCGGAAATGACCACGTGGTCGAGAAGCGCGAGGTCGAACACCTGCAGGGCCTTCTTCAGCTTCTGCGTCTCCGCAATATCCGAACGGGACGGCTCCGGCCTTCCGGAGGGGTGGTTGTGGAAGAGGATGACCGCCGAGGAGTTCAGGTCCAGGGCATGTTTGACTACCTTCCGGGTGTCAATCACCGTCTCGTCCATGCTTCCGGTGCAAATCATCTTCCGGTCAATCGGCAGGTTGGCCCTGCTGAGGAACAGGGCCCATACCTCTTCGTGGTCGAGTTCCCTGAGGACCGGATAGAGAATCTCGGCTGCCTGCCGGGAATTCGTTACAGGTTTTCTTTCGTCGACAGGGATTTCCCTGTTGTACTCGGCGACAAAGTCCCTCAGGACCCCGATGGTGCGGCGGTCCTCATCCTTCAGGCCGAACCTTTCCGGTTCAAACGATGCCGAGAAGAGAATACCCGCCGGGATGTTGAATTCAGTTTTGAGGCCCACAGCCTCCAGTGTGCTTCTTTGCATGACTTTCCCTTTTTGTGGTTGAAGATTATGCAGCACCCACAGGGCCGGACGGGACATGGGGCAAGCGCACTTTTTGGAAAATACGCTCCTGGAAGGAGGAAGATTTTTCGAAAAGCCGGGAACCGGGATTGCAACATGACCCGTGCGGAAGTACCTTTGCGGAATAAATCTAAACCACAAAAGGGAAGTCCGGGCCTTTATTTACTTATGGAAATCGACTATATTTGTATTCGATAAATCGGAATTCCCAGTTGAAATCCAAATAAAAGGCAAAGTATTTTTGACTTTTCTATTTATGGTGCTCTAAATCAAGCATTTGCAAAATGATTGATTTGGGGCGTAACAATAACGAATCATCG
>Ga0255345_1000057_pt1 | contig 176950 bp, 137 predicted proteins | sample wastewater_treat_6_FD_192415 | JGI IMG/M metagenome (GOLD analysis project Ga0255345, IMG submission 192415) | Wastewater microbial communities from Lulu Island WWTP, Vancouver, Canada - plant20 | ecosystem: Engineered > WWTP > Wastewater > Unclassified | place: Canada: Vancouver, British...
CGTTGTGCTGCCACTTGAATTCCCCTTTGCCGCCCTTCGTTGCTCGGCCCGTCCCGATCCGCGCCTCGTTCACCGCCGCCGCCAGCTTGAGCAACTGCCGCGTGAAGTCCAGGAACGGACACACCGGCCCCGTCAGATTTCCCGCTCGCAATGACCGCCCTTCTTCATCATGGCCGGTCTCAAGAAGCCAGGCCTTGAGACTCGGCACGATCGGAATTGTCCGCCGGCTCGCCGTCTTCGCCTTCGCCGCACGAATCTCGATGATGCCCGCCTTCAGCTTGATGTCCTGCCAATCCAACCGCTGAATCTCCTCATGCCGCACGCCGGCAAAGGCTCCGATGGCCACCGCCGGAACCAGCTCCGGCTTAGCCATCGTCAGCAGCTCGCGCAACTCGCCCGGCCGGAAGATTCCGATCTCGCCGTCCGCGTCCTTCACCACCGAGACCGACGCCATTTCGTCATGGTCCTTCGCCAGATACCGCCGCGCCTTGGCGAAATTGAAGAGCACCTGAAACGAGGCCCGCAGGTTATTCCGCGTCCGCGGCGCCAGGTCAAGCGACCGCAGCCAATCGTCAATCATCACCCCGGACACGTCCCCGAGGTAATTCCTGAACCGGCCCTTGAACCGGGCCAGGTCATAACCCAACTGCCGCAGATAGCGCGCGCTGAGCCCGTCCTTGCGCTTCGCTTCGAGGCACTCCTTCACAACCTCCTCGACCTTCTTCACCACCATCCCGTGCGGATGGCGCTTCAGGAAATACTCGATTGCCTGCTCCGGTGTCGCCCGGCCCGCCAGCCGCTGAACGATATGCGCGACCAGCGCCGCCCCTCTCTCCAGCGGAATACCGAGCGGGTCCAGAATCTGCCGCGACCGGGAATAGCAGGCCCAGTCCGCGCTGCTCACTTCCGGCACGCCGGCCACGCCCTTGGCCAGCCGCTTGCCCGCCTCCTTCGCCTCGGCGATGGCTTCCTCCTGTGTCGGATACACTCGCCGAATCCGCTTCCTATCCACCCAGTACGACACCGTGAAAAACTCCTTCCCGCGAAACGGCGTGACATACACCTTCACCTGCGCGGACCCGACCTCCACCAGCCAGCTCGGCGGCCCGCCATCCTTCCCCGGCCGCTCCGTCACCTTCGTCTTGAACTGTTTCAGCTTGGCGACGATCCCACCGCCCTGGTCGCCGCCGTCCTGCATGACACCCGCTGTCATGCTCCCGGCCGGCGCAGCGGTCACTGGAGGGCCCGCTTGCTCCGCCGCCAGCGGCGCGGCGGCCGGTGCGGCAGGTGCAGAAACGCCCGTGGATACAGGCTGATTCGCACGTTGAGCGTTCGGAAAACTTTCGTGAATGCGGCTCGAATCGTCGTTCTGATTCATACCGCCGATTATGTCATGCAGGTGTCATGCGTGCAAGAAAAATCGCACTTTTCTAAGAAAAAAGTGGCGCGTCCGGCAGGACTCGAACCTGCAACCTTCTGATCCGAAGTCAGAAGCTCTATCCAATTGAGCTACGGACGCACCCGCAAAGCCTGCGCTTGGGAAAGTTAGACACGCTCTTCGCTATCTCGTCCCACTTTTCCGCCCCCATTCGGATAATGCGCCAGGCATGCCCACGGCAAGGCGCAACGTAAGCGATGGTGGCGCCCCAAGTCGAGCAGGAAAAGGCCGGCGACTGCGGTTCCCGGCGGCGCCAATGCAGCCTGCGGTGCGCACGCCGCCCCAGAAAGAACCTTCCCCGCCCCAACTGCCCGCCGCCGGTTTTTTATTGTTCAGGCCTTCCGTTTGAGCCAGCCTTGCGGCCAGATGAAACTGCCCACACTTCATAACTTCGTGAACCCTTTGGTGCTGACCCATCCGGGCCGCGCGGCCCTGGTGCTGCTGCTTGCGCTGCCAGGCCCCCCCCTTGCCTCTGCGGATGCCAACACCTGCCGGCTCGCCAATGACCGGCTGATAATCGCTTTCAGCCCCGAGCACGGGGACCTGGTGGAGTTCACCGACGCGCATACGCGCCAGAACTTTGCGGGCACGATGCCCTCCGGAGCGCCGCTCTGGGAATTAACGCTCGCGCCGGCCAACCAGACCCTGACGGCGTCATCCGCGCAGTCCTTTCGCGCCCAACCGCTTGACCGCAAGCCCTCCGGGCTGCGCCTGACCTGGGAAAAGTTTGGACTGCCGGCGGCGCCGGAACTGCGCGTGGAAGCGGTGGTGCGGCTGGACGCCGGGCAACCCATGAGCCACTGGGAACTGGCGGTCAGCGGTCTGAATGCATTGAGCCTCACCCACGTCCGCTTTCCGCGCATCATAAACATCCCGTGCCAAGCCAACGAGCGGCTGGCCGTGCCGGCATGGATGGGGTATCTCGCCACCGAGCCGCGCCAGGTCTTTGCCGGCCCGGCGGGGAACGGGCGGCGGTTCCAATGGAGCTATCCCGGCCATCTGTCCCTGCAATGCCTGGCGTTTTACCAACAGGATGGGCCGGGGCTGTATGTGGCCTGCAACGATACCGCCGGGTTCAACAAAGACTTTGCGTTCTTCGGCGACCGCGAAAACCGCCTGCACTGCGAAATCGCGCACCTGCCCGAGCGCCGCCCGGCAGCGGTCCCGGCCTGGCGCCTGCCTTACGCCGTCCAACTCGGGACTTTCACCGGCGACTGGTTCACAGCCGCCGAGCGCTACCGCGCCTGGGCAACCAACCAGCCCTGGGCCCGGGAAAGCCGGCTGGCGCGCGGCCGGGTGTCCGACTGGGCGCTTAACACCGCGCTGTGGGTCTGGAACCGCGGCCGCTCGCCGGGCGTGCTCGAACCGGCGATGGTTCTGCGGGAAAAACTGGACCTGCCGGTCAGCGTCTTCTGGCACTGGTGGCATGGCTGCTCCTACGACGCCGGTTTCCCGGAATACCTGCCGCCCCGCGAGGGCGCCGAGAGTTTCACCAACGCCTTGACCCGCGCGCAGGCCAAAGACATCCGCACCCTGGTGTATATGAACCAGCGGCTCTGGGGCATGACCACCCCAAGCTGGACCAATGAAGCCGCCGCGCGGTTCGCCGTCAAAGGCCCGGACGGCCAGATTCACCCGGAAGTCTATAACACCTTCACCCGCCAACCCTGCGCGACGATGTGCATGGGCACCGCCTTCTGGCGGGATAAATACGCCGGCCTGGCCGAGCGCGCGGTCCAGGAACTGGGCGTGAACGGCATCTACATGGACCAGGCCTGCACCAGCCTGGCGTGTTTCGACCCCCAGCACGGACACCCCGTGGGCGGCGGCGTTTACTGGATGAAAGGGTTCCAGGCGCTCCAGGCGGACATCCGCCGCCGCTGCGCCGACCGCCGCGAGCCGGTGGTGCTGGCGGGGGAGGGTTGCGGCGAATGCTGGCTGCCCTACCTCGATCTGATGCTCGGCCTGGAAATCAGCCGCGAACGCTACGCCGCCCCCGATGGCTGGGATCCCCTTCCGTTCTGGCCGGCGGTGTACCATCCTTTCGCCATCACCTATGGCAACTACGCTTCGCTGACCATGCCGCCCTACGACGACCTGTGGCCGGCAGAGTCCGCGCCCGCCGAGCCGCTCAAGCTCCTCGACCGGAAATATGCCCGCCAATTCTGCCTCGAACAGGCGCGGGCCTTTGTCTGGGGGCAGCAACCCACCCTGGCCAATTTCCTCCCGAACCAGTTGACCGAGCGCGCCGAGGAATTGGACTTTGTGCTGCGCCTGGCGCGCCTCCGCCACCGCGCCGAAAATTATCTCCTGCGCGGAACCTTCCTGCGCCCCCCGCGGCTCCAGGCCCCGACGGCCACCCTGGACATGTCGCGCCTCTCGATCTACGCCGGGCGGGAGGGAGGCCTGACGGCATTCCAGAAAACCAGCCCGCTGGCGCTGGCCGCCGCCTGGCGGGCGCCGGACGGCAAGGTGGGCATCGCGCTTGTCAGCATCGCGGACGAACCCACCCGCGTCACTCTCCACTTCCCCGCCGACCGCTACGGCCTGCCGCGCCGCGCCCGGGTCCATCTGCTGGATGAAACCGGCCGTCGGCAGCTTGGCACCCTGCGCCAGCTCGGCTCCGAAATGGAAATGGAGCTGCCCCCCCGGGCCGCCCGCATCCTGGAACTGGCGGTTCCGTAAGCGCCGAGCACCCATCAAAGACCCGCCCCGGCAGCCCGCCGCGCCCGGCGAACGGGCAAAAGCGTTTCCCGCCCGCGGGTTTCGCCCGTACCACGCCGCCCGCAGGCAGGCGGTCAGCGGGGAAAAGGAAAGACGCTTGCAGGCGGCGCGCCTTCGCGCGGCGGGCGGTTGCCGGTTCCTTCGGAAGCTGAAATCCGGCGGTTAGAAGTACGGGCTTGCGGGCGCCGCCACCTTGTGGGGCAACCGGTTGGTGCCGCTGACGGAATAGTGCGCTTCGAGGGTCAGGGGTTTGGCAGTGAAGGTCACCTGCCCGTGAACCAGCCCCTGGGCCGGGTCGAAGAAGAACCGCGCCGGCGCGCCTCCGGCCAGAACCAATTGCAGACCGTGGTTGGCCCCGGCCAGGAACACGGTATCCTGCCGCCCCGCCGGGCCGTCCAGGCTCACCGTGAGCTTGCGGGCCGAGGCATCCCACCGCTCCGAGATTCGCTTGCCGCCCCACAGATGGAAAGGCGCTTGCCCTGGCGCTTCACGCAGGTAAAAGAGCTGCAGGCTCCCCCCGGAAATAGCGAGGTCGCTGAACGCCGCGTTCAGAGCGTCGCCCCGCAAATTCCGCGCGAGCCGCCGATGAACGTTGAACAGCACGTAGTCTTTATGCGGCTCGAATCCCAGCGCCTCGGGGGAATGAAAAGCCAGGGCGGTCTTGACGTCCTGGTTCGCCATGTTGGCGACGGGAATCAGCCAGTCTCCCCACGTCTGGTTGCGATACACCGTCGCGAACGTTTGGGGCGCCGTGGCCGCGAACAGGTCGGCGGCATCCACAAACCGCCAGATCCGGGACTCGTACATTCCGAAGTCATACTGGGCCAGGTTGTAGGCCTGGGTGTAGAAGGGTTCGGGGGGGGTGACGCCTTTGGCATGCGGAAACTTGTGCGGAAAGAGGCGCCAGTCAATCTGGCTGTATTGGCCCCCGCCGGTGAGCAGGTCGTAGTTATAAACCAGCGACGCCGGGCAGCGCTCGATATCCTGGCCGCCGGGCCAGATCATGCCCTGGGCGGGAAGACAATGGGCGAAGCCAAAATAGCTCCAGTAATCCGTCAGCGAACCAAAGGAATAGCCTTCGCCATAGATCAGCGCGTCGAAATTGCACACTACCGGCAGGACAAAAGCCCGCGTGCTGTGGCTGACCAGCACCGTATGCGGGCAGCGGCGGCGCAACAGCTCGCGGCGGCGCCAGTTCATCTCATGCAATTCGATCAGGCAATCATAGACCTCGCGCGGATGCCCATGCTCGCGCGCCAGCGTGCAGTTGCCGTAAGCCAGGTTGTCGTCCAGGTAAATGCCGTCCACGGCGTACCGGTCCATCATGCGCGCGAGGTTGGCCAGGCGGTATTCGGCCAGGCCGTTCGGGGAAGCCAGGCAGGTGGCGATGAGGTCGCAGTAGGAGTCCATCTCCGCGGTGTAGCGGCCGCCGTAATTGAACCCCTGCCAGAGGGCGAACTGGCCTTTGGCCTTCAACTCCCGCACCCCGGGCGCGCTGTCATACATCAAATCCGCGTTCTCCTCCCACAGAAAAAGCAGGCCCAGCTCATGCACCTTGTCCAGCACCCGCATGAACTCGTCGGCGGGCGGGCGCGGCAGGCCGGGCGTCCCCACGCGGTGCATCTGGAACAGCGTAAAACCAAACTGGGCGACCCGGCTGATCTCCGCGTCCGTCGGGTAAGGGTGTTTCTCATCCCCGATCCAGGTGAACATGCGCAGGTCGTGCATCCGGGGATGCGGCCGCCGGTTGGGGGCCACGCTGAGGCCGACCCGGAAGGTGAGCGGCTCGCCCGCTTTCAGCACGCGGGGCGGGTCGCCGGGGGCGATCCGTATCAGGTACTGCGCCAGGGAAATCCGCCCCGGGCCGTCCGCGGGCCCGGCGGTTTCCACCACCGCCGTGTCCAGCTTCGGCTGGCTCAGGTGCAATGCGCCGCCGTCGGTAAAAATGGCCAGCGCCGCCGCCGGGCTGAAAACCTGCAGGCAGGAAGTCTCCGCCGTAAAACGAACTGCCTGGCCGGCGGGCGGCAGGCTGCCCCGCACCGCGTCGCTGCCGTTTTCGCCCCGGGTCTTGTGCAGGTAGTGGCTGAGCTGGCCCCGCGCGGAAAGCCGGTACACCAACTCCCGCTCCACGCGCAATTCCCCGCGCGGCGTCAGCTTCACCGCGCTCACCACCACGCCATCATTGAAGAACGTATGCCGCAGCGTGTAATCCACTTCCGGACCGCGTTGGGCCGGGTCGCGCAGCGTCCCCTCCACCCGCAGGACCGCCTGGTCTTTACCCGCGCGCTCGACGACCAGCTTGCCGGGGTTGAATGCCGAAGCGAACCGGTATTGATCCAACTGGAGCTCCGCCGGGCCGCTGGACGCGATGACCTCCCGCCCCTCGCGCACCACCCGGACGGCGCTGACCAGCCCGGTCGCTTTTTGCACGCGGTAAGTAAAGGTGGGGCCGGCCACCACCACCTCGGCGGCCTCTTCCGTGAGGCTCAACTCCTCGGGCGGCAGCGGTTCGCGCAGGACGGCGCGGATGGGGCGGCTGACGGGAGCGGAAAGGGCGGCGCGCGCCAGCCCCGACATTTCAATCACCAGCAACCCCGCGGCCAGCACGCTCCATGTCCGGATCCAAATCGGGCTCGGGTACATCATGCGGCTCAAGCTAATGACCCGCCGGCAAATTGCCAGTATTTTGCGCGCCCCGCCCCCGGCCCGCCCGCCGGGGCGCCGCCGGTTCAGGCCCGCGGGTGGGCGGCGTCGTAGGCGCGCTTGAGCCGTTCCGTGGTCAGGTGGGTATAGACCTGGGTCGTGACCAGGTGTGCATGCCCGAGCAGTTCCTGAACGCTGCGCAGGTCCGCGCCCGCGTCAAGCAGGTGCGTGGCATAGCTATGCCGCAGCTTATGGGGCGTCAGGTGCGGGTCCAATCCCGCGGCCGCCAGGTGTTTCTTCAGCCGCAATTGGAGTTGCCGCGGCGCGATGGCGGCGGCCTTCTTTGGCCCCGCCAGAAAAACCGGGGCGTCACCGGCCGGCGCCTGGGGCAGCAGCGCCCAGTAGTTTCGAATGGCGGCCAGGGCCGGTTCGCCGATGGGAACGAGCCGCTCCTTTTTGCCTTTGCCGCGCACGCGCACGACGCGTTCATGCCAGTCAATATCCTGCGCCGTCAACCCGCACAGCTCGCTGATGCGCAGGCCGCAGGAATATATGGTTTCCAGCACCGCCACATCGCGCCGGGCCGCGAGGACGGCCGCCGCGCGGGCGGAATCGGCTTGCCCGGGGGGCGGCCGGAGCTTGAGCGGGGCGGCCAGCAGATCGGCCATCTGCTCCGGCGTGAGAAACCGGGGCAGCCTTTTCGCGACCTTGGGCAGGGCCAGGTTCCGGATGGGCGACGCCGCCACAGCCCCCCGCCGCACGAGAAACCGGTAAAAGGTCCGCAGGGCGCTGAAACGAAGCTGAACCGCGGCGCGGCTCAGGTTCTGCCGCCCCAGGAAGCGCACATACGCGCGGAAATCATCCCGCTGCAACGCCTCCCACCCGGGCGGCGGCAGGCGCTCCGCCTGGCGCCAGCGGCAGAACTCCTCCAGCGCCTGCCGGTAATTGCGCTGCGTGTACGCCGAGGCCCCGCGATCCGCCGCCAGGTGCTGCAGGAACTTCCCGATCCACGCATCCGGGACCGGCGGTTCCGGGGCCGCCGCGTTCACGACGCCGGGGCCTCCTTCGGTTCGGCCTCGCGCTCGGGAAATTCGAACGTGACCTTGCCCGTCTCGCCCATCACCAGGTACGCCTTGAAGGGACGGCCGGTTTTGGCGGAAACGAAGTCCGCCAGCAGATCCGTACGGCCTTGCGCCAGCAGCCGGGCGGCCTGCTCCCGATCCAGGGGCTGTTGCAGGATGACTTTGTTGAGCTTGAATTTGCACGGCCGCCGGGCGGCCTGGGACTGTTCGCAGACGTATGCCGCGTCGCCCTCAAACACCCGCTGGCGGCATTTGGGGCACGGGCCCAGCGGCTGCTGGCCCGTAAAGTCAAGCCGGGGCGCCGGCGCGGCGGCGGGGGCGGGTTTGGCGGCGCGGGCGCGGGATTTGGCCGCCCGCGGCTCGAACTCGAATTCCACGCGGCCCTCCTTGAGCACCAGGTAGGCCTTGAACAACCGCCCCTTCCGGGAGGTGAACTTCTCGAGCAAATCCGTCTTGCCCGCCGCCAGCAGCTTTTGCATCTGCGCCCGCTCAATCGGGCGCTGCAGGATGACCTTGCCCGACCGGAAATCGCAGGTGCGCGCGGCGCCGACGGAATTCTCGCACGTATAAACCCGCGGCGTTTCAAACACGCGCCCGCGGCATTTGGGACACTGGCCGACGGGTTCCTGGCCGGTAAAATCCGCTTTCGCCGCCTCGCCCTCCGCGTCTTCCTTTCCGGGGCCAAAGTCAAACTCCGGCTTCAGGTCCGGCGTCATCCGGATCTCCGCCGCAAAGGGCCGCCCCTGCTTGCTGCGAAACCCGGTCAGCGGCCCGACCCGGCCCCGCGCGATCAGTTCCTCCACCTCGGGAATCTCGAACTGGCGGCCCGCCACAATCTTCCAGAGGCTGAACTCGCACTTCTGGCATTGGAACTTCTTATAGTTCTCGCGGATTTCCCCGCCGCATTTCGGGCAGGGCGTTTTCAGGGCGCCGAAGTCCCCGGGCACGGTGTCGCTCTCATGCTGTTTGGCCTTGGCGACAATCTCGCGGGTCATGTCCGCGATCTCCTTCATGAACTCGGCGCGCTGCATCTGCCCGCGCGCCATGCGGCGCAGCTTGAACTCCCAGTCGCCCGTCAATTCCGGGGAGGACAGCTCGGGGATGGCCAGCCCGCGCAGCAGGGCAATCAGCGAAAACGCCTTCGCCGTCGGCTGCAGGTCGCGGCCCTGGCGAACCAGGTATTTTTCGTAGAGCAGGCCCTCGATGATCTGGGCGCGCGTCGCGGGGGTTCCCAGCCCCTTGTCGCGCATCGCCTCGCGCAGCTCTTCGTCTTCGACGAGCTTGCCCGCGCCCTCCATCGCGCTGAGCAGGGTCGCCTCCGTGAAGCGCGCCGGGGGCTTGGTCTGCGCGGCGACAACCTCGACGCTGGCGGTCCGCACCGTTTCCCCGGGCTGCACGGGCGCCAGGTTCGGAGCGTCGTCGGGCTGCGCGTCCTTGCCGTACACCGCCAGCCAGCCCGGGTTGACCAGGACCTTGCCCTCGCTCTTGAAGGGTTCGCCAGCGACGCGCGTGATGCGCGTCGTCACCAGGAATTCCGCCGCCGGGTAAAACACGGCGAGGAACCGCCGGGTGACCAGGTCATACAGCTTCGCCTCCTGCTCGTTCAGGTGCCGGGGCGCCTGCGAAGTCGGGATGATGGCGAAGTGGTCGGACACCTTGGCGTCGTTAAAGATTCGCTTGTTGGGCCGGACCCACTCGCGCTGCAGGATCTGGCTGGCAAAGGCGCCGTAGCGGGTTTGCTCCAGCATCCCCAGCGTGCTCCGGACGGTCGCCAGGTAGTCCTCCGGCAGGGCGCGCGAGTCGGTGCGCGGATAGGTGAGCGCCTTGTGCTTTTCGTACAGCGCCTGCGCCAGCCCGAGCGTGGCCTTGGCCGAAAAACCGAACCGCCCATTGGCCTCCCGCTGCAAACTCGTCAAATCGTACAGCAGCGGCGACAACTGGGTCGTGGGCTTGCTTTCCTCCGTCACCACCCCCGGCTGGCCGAGACATTTGGCCCGGATGGCCTCCGCTTGGGCGGCGTCCCAAATCCGCTCCGGTTTAAGGTCGGGATCGCCGTCCTTTTTGGCAAACCGCTCATCAAACCACCGGCCCGGGTATTCGCCCGCCTGGGCGGCAAACGTGCCGTGAACCTCCCAGTAATCCCGGGGCACAAAGTTCTTAATCCGCTCCTCGCGCTCGACCAGGATGGCCAGGGTCGGCGTCTGCACCCGGCCCACGGTCGTCAGGTGAAATCCGCCCGTCCGCGAGTTGAACGCCGTCATGGCCCGCGTGCCGTTGATGCCCACCAGCCAATCCGACTCGGAACGGCACACCGCCGCGTCCGCCAGCGGGCGCATCGCGGCGTCCTCCCGCAGTTGCGCAAACCCTTCGCGGATGGCCGCCGGGGTCATGGACTGCAGCCAGAGCCGCTGGATCGGCTTTCGGGTCTTCGCGTACTGCACAATATAGCGGAAGATCAATTCCCCCTCGCGCCCGGCGTCGCAGGCATTGATCAGGGAGGCCACGTCCGGCCGCTTAATCAGCTTGAGCAGCACTTTGAGCCGCGCCGCGCTCTTGTCAATGGGGCGCAAATCGAAATGCGGCGGGATGACCGGCAGATGCGCAAACGTCCACTTGCCGCGCTTGACCTCGAACTGGTCCGGCACGCACAACTCCAGCAGGTGCCCCACCGCCGCGGAAAGCACATACCGCTCGCTTTCGTAGTAGTCGCCCTGTTTCTCGAAGCCGCCCAGGGCCCGGGCGATGTCGCCCGCCACCGACGGTTTCTCGGCAATAATTAATGCCTTGCCCATATAACCCGGCACACTAGCACTTTAGCCACGGTCGTGGCAAATCAATGCGGGAGGACGGCACGCGAACCCGCCGGGCGCGCCGGTCAAAGCGGGGCCATTTCGTACATCAGGCAAACCAGGCCAACCACCGAAATCAAAGCTAAAAACACCGCCACCCCGCACCAAATAATGATGCGCCCCTTCTGTCGTCTTATTTGCCGCAATTCACTGCGGGAAAGTGGCCTGCGATATCCAGCCATATCCCCACCTTAACATCTTCCTGAAAAAACGCAATATCTTCGTGACGCCAGCGGAACCCTCCGGCCGACGGCTGAAAACCGTCCACAACCCCAATCCCCCCGACATACTCGAAATCCGCCGAACGAATACCCTCTCCCTCGCCAGAAACCATAAGGCCGCTCAACCCTACCCTATCACCCGCTCCTCTTTTCTGCCCTTATCCATACTGTCCATTTTTTGGACACTGAACTGAATCCTGGCCCTGCAAACCGTCTTTCCATCCGTTTTGCCTCCCCAATCACATAACTCCAGTCTTTTCAGGCTAAACCATACCTGCCTCCTGCCCGTGTACAAGGGGTGTACAAGGGATGCCCATCGGGTGTACCAGCTAAAATCCTATGAACTTCCGGTGAGCATCCCTTGTACACCCCTTGTACACGGCGTATCGGGAGGGGAGCGGAACGGAGATGAACGGGCGTGGAAAGGGGCGGGCGCGGGGATATGGCGTCCGGGGACGGAATTGGGGGAGCGGGGAGTTCGTTGGGCGATTGCGGGAGGAGTTGGGTTGTTGCGGAAGCGGTTTGGTCGTAGAGTGGCGGGGCATGAAGAATGGTTTTCGGGCGCTCCCGCGGAGTTTTTATGAGCCGTCGGCCCGGACGGTCGCACCGGCGTTGCTGGGGCATTGGTTGATTCGCAACACCGCCAACGGGCCGTGTGGAGGCGCGATTGTCGAGACGGAGGCGTATTTGGTGGGGGATCCCGCCTGTCATGGCGCCGCAGGGTTGACGGCGCGGAATCGCGTAATGTTCGGCGCGCCGGGGCATGGATATGTGTATTTGATTTACGGCAATTATTTCTGCGCCAACGTGGTTTGCCAGCCGGCAGAGGTCGCCGAAGCGGTGCTGATTCGCGCGGTGGAAGTTACTTTTGGAGAGGACTTTATGCGTGAGCACCGGTCGGCCGAGAGTGCGCGGGAATTGACCAGCGGCCCCGGCAAGCTATGCCAGGCGATGGCTATTGACCGGGGACTGGACGGCGTTGATTTGTGCGACGCGGCGGCACCGTTGTTTGTGGCCCGGAACCCGGCGGTGGCGGGATTTCGCCGGAAACGGGGCCCCATGATCACCACGGTGCGGGTGGGCTTGAAAAAGGCGGCGGACGCGCCGCTGCGGTTTTACCTGGCGGGCAGCCTGTTTGTGTCGCGGCGGCACCCGCCGACGGCGAAGCAGGTCGGTTAAGCGGACGCAATTAAGCTGGACAGCGGGGCTGTCGCCGTGCATTTTGCGCGCCGACACCTCACTTGGGGCTAATCACCTGAAATGGAAGAGAAGATTTTATCCCTGCTTGGCCGGGCCAACTCTGTGCCGCTGAATGCCGCCGAATTGCGGGCGCGGCTGGGTTTCCGCCGCGACCGCCGGGAAGACCTGGCGCGCCTGCTGGCGCGCATGGAACGGAACGGCCAAATCATGCGCAACCGGCCGGGCAACCGCTATACGCTGCCGCGGGCGGCGGAACTGGTGCCGGGACGCATTCGGATGAACCGGCAGGGAACGGGTTTCCTGGAGGCGGACGATCCCCGGATCCCGGTCATTCGCATTCCCGGCCCGGCGACGGCGCCGGCCCTGCATGGGGACCGGGTGCTGGTGCGGCGGGAGGGCGCTCCGCCGCGGGCGCGGGGAACGGGCGCAAAAGAGGCGGCCGGCCGGGTCGTGCGCGTCCTGGAGCGGGCGCGCACTCAATTAGTCGGCACGCTGCGGCGGAACCGGCAATCCTTCTATGTGCTTCCGGATGACCCGCGCATCGGCCACGAGATTCACGTGCCGCCGCCGCGCCAGACCGGGCGCCCGGCGCGGGTCAACGATAAGGTTGTCGTGCGTTTGGGGGAGTGGACGCCGCGCCAGGCCGGGCCGGCGGGCGAGGTCATCGAGGCGCTGGGGCCGCCGGACGCCGCGGGAGTGGACATGCTTTCGGTCATCCGCCAATACCAGTTGCCCTTGCATTTCCCCCGGAAGGTTCTGGCGGAGGCGCAGGCGCTGGGGCGGGAAGTGACGCCGGCGGAACGGGCCGGGCGGGTGGATTGCCGCGCGCACCCGGTCATCACCATAGACCCGTCCGACGCGAAAGACTTTGATGATGCCATCTGCCTGCAGCGCGCCGGGGCGGGACAGTGGAAGCTGTGGGTGCATATCGCCGATGTGTCGCATTACGTGCGGCCCGGCAGCGCGCTGGACGAGGAGGCGGCCCGGCGGGGGAACTCGACGTACCTGGTGGACCGGGTGGTGCCGATGCTGCCCGCGGCGCTGAGCGAGGAGTTGTGTTCGCTCAAGCCCCAGGTGGAGCGGTTGACCCAATGCGTGGAGTTTCTGCTCGCGGCGGACGGGCGGGTGCGCGCGACGCGGTTTTATTCCGCGGTGATTCGCTCGCAGCGCCGGTATGATTACGGCGAGGTGCTGGCCCTGCTGGCGCGTCCGCCCCGCAACCCGCTGGAACAGATGCTGCACGACGCCCATGCGCTGGCCGGGAAAATCCGTCAGGCGCGATTCCAGGCGGGGGCGCTGGAGCTCGATTTCCCGGAGCTCAAGATCCGGCTGGATGCGCACGGGCGGGTGCTGCGCCTGGAGCGGGAGGCGAGCGACGACGCGCACCAACTCATCGAAGAATACATGCTGCTGGCCAACGAGGCGGCGGCCGGGCGGCTGAGGGCCCGGCCGGGCCCGGCGATTTACCGCGTCCACGAGCCGCCGGAGGAGGCGCGGCTCGAGGAGTTTCGCCAGGAAGTGCGGAGCCAGCATATTCCCTGCGGCCGGCTGTCGAACCGGCGCGAGGTGCAGAAGCTGCTGACGCGGCTCGCGACGCTGCCGATCGGCCCGGCGCTCAAGATCGGGTTCCTGAAGTCGCTCCCGCGCGCGCGCTACGCGGTCGAGCCGCTCGGACATTACGGTTTGGCCAAGCCGAATTACACGCACTTCACCTCGCCGATCCGGCGCTACGCGGACCTGATGGTTCACCGGGCGCTGTTGGGGCCGCCGGGGCAGCCCGTGGCGGCCCGGCCGCTCCCGGAAATGGCGGAGCATCTTTCCGCGACCGAGCGCAATTCCGATGACGCGGAGCGCGACAGCCGGGAGGCGAAGCTGTTCGCGTTTCTGGCGGCGCAGCTTCAATCCGCGCACCGGGAGCGCTACGAGGCCCGGGTGATCGAGGTGCGGAGCTTCGGATGCCGGGTGGATGTGCCGGGGCTGGGGCTGAGCGGGCTGGTGCCGGCCGCGGGCGCGGGGGCCGGCAATGGGCCGCCCGACGCCCGGCGGGGCCGGCCGCCCCGGCACGGTGCGCGGTGCGGGTTGAAGCTGGGCGACACGGTGGAGGTGCGGGTGGCGAAAGTGGACGCCGGCCAGCGCCAGGTGGACTTTCAACTGGCGGAGCCGGCCCGGGAGCGGCGGCCGAAGCCGGGGAAACCACCGGGAAAGGCACCCCCTGTTTCCAGGGCCGGCGGTCCCCCGGCAAATCGCCGCCTTAGGTAAGCGTTTTACCGTCTCGACCTGCTGGACAAGCCAGCCTTGCTTGACCTTGACCAGGCGCAGGCGCAGCTCTTGCAAGAAAGACACCTTCTCGCCGGATGCGTAGGTCACGTCGGCTTCACCCGTGGCATAAACCTCGGCCATTGTCCGGTCCGGGGCAAGGCTGATTTTGAGGTCGGGCAAGCGGAGGCGAAGGCTGCGGCAAACCCGGCGGGAGACCGTCAGCAACTGCATCACTTCGTCCCGCCCGCTCAAGGTTGCCGGGGCTCCGGGCACGCGCAGCGTCACTTCAATATCCAGGGCCAGGAACTCGGGGAGCGAACTGGCGTGCCAGGCCTGGGCGGCCAGCCCCTGCTCCGCGGTGAACGACGCGGCTTTGGCCATCTCCTGGAGCTGGCGCCGGATGACCTGTTCCGGGTCGGGATGAAGCGCGCGCCAGGCCCAGATCCCCAGCGCGGCCAGGGCCGCCACCAGCAGGATGCGAATCGTCCATTCTTTCATGATTTTACAGGAGCACTTTACCGATGATGAGCGCGCGCGCCGCGCGGCCTTGCTCGTGTCCCTCCCGGGGATTGTCCCGGTTGTCTCCGACCAGGTAGTATTGATCCGGCCCGACCGGGACGGGGTTCTGATTCCAGTCGCAGGGGAACTTGACGTAGGGTTCGGCCAGCGGCTGGCCGTTGATCAACAGCCGGCCGTGGTGGAAGGCCACGGTTTCACCCGGCAGGCCGACGATCCGTTTCAGGTACAGCCGGTGCGCGCCCGCCAGCAGGCGGACGGCGACGACATCCCCGCGCCGGGGTTCGTGGAACAGGTACGCCAGGCGGTTGACGAAGTTGACGCCGTTTTCCTGGTACGTCGGCAGCATGCTGCCGCCGCTTACGCGCACGGGCAGGAGCACGTAGCGGAAGAGGATCAGCGAGGTGACGGCCAGCAGGATAATGCGGACCAGCGTGCGCCGGGGATGGCGCCCGATGAGCGCGCGCTGCCCCCAACCGGGCGCGGTCTTTGCCTCGTTGCTGGTTGCCATGCCAAAAAAGCGATGGGGCAAGAGTGGGCCGGTTCCGCCGCCCGGGCAAGCCCGAAAAAGATTTCCGGCGGATTCATCAACGTTTTGGCTTGAGTCACCCGGCGGGCGGCGGTAGGAAGAGACCATGTCGAAACGTTTGCCTGCTCTTTCACGTCGTGAGTTTTTCGTTCGCACCCTGGTTGGCAGCGCGGCGCTGGTGCTGGCGCCGGAGCTGTTGGCCGCGTCCCAACACCGGGATCCGAATGTCTGGGCGCTGCTGTCCGACATCCACCTGTCCGCGGATGCCAGCATGGTTCAGCGCGGGATCAACATGACGGATCATTTCACCCAGGCCACGCGCGAGGTGCTGGCCCTGCGCAAGCGCCCGGCGGGGCTCTTCATCACCGGCGATTGCGCCTTTAACAGCGGGCAATCCGTGGATTATGAGCACCTGGCGCGCCTGTTGCAGCCGCTGCGGCAGGGACAAATCCCGATCTGCATCGCCATGGGCAACCATGATAACCGCGAGCGTTTCCGGGCGGTCCTGGAAGCCGGGGGCGCGCCCCCGCGACCGCTGGTCGACCGGCAGGTTGCGCTGCTGCCGACGTCGCGCGTGAACTGGATTATCCTGGACTCGCTCGAAAAGACCCTGTCCACGCCCGGATTACTGGGGCCGGAGCAGTTGGATTGGCTGGCCCGGACGCTGGACGACCATCCGAAAAAGCCCACGTTAATCCTGGCTCACCATAACGTGGGCACGACGGCAAAACGCAGCGACCTCAAGGATTCGGAGGCGTTGTTGAACATCATCCGCCCGCGCAAGCAGGTGAAGGCGTATATCTACGGCCACACCCATTCCTGGCACGTGGAGCAGGACCCCAGCGGTATTCACCTGATCAACCTGCCGGCGCTGGGCTATGTCTTCCGCCCGGAAGACCCTTCCGGGTGGGTGCTGGCGACTTTGAAGCGGCGCGGGATGCGGCTCGAATTGCGGAGCATGGATCCCGCGCACCGCGCGCACGGGCAGGTCGTCGAGCTGAAGTGGCGGGCCGCGTAGCGCCCGGCGTTCGGCCCCGGCCCCGCTCCCAACTGCATGCGTTTAATCGGCTACCTGGCGGAGGAAAAGGCCGCCCGCACGTTTGCGGATTTTCTCTATGTCCGGCAGATCGAGACGCAGCTCGAGTTCGAGCCCGCGGAGGGATGGGGCATTTGGGTGGCGGACGAGGATCAGATCCAGGACGCGGAGCGGCTGCTGACCGAGTTCCGCAGCAATCCCGCCGATCCGCAATACCGCGCCCAGGCCCGGGAGGCGGCTGACCGGCGCGCCGAGGCCGAGAAACGCGAGGCTGGCTATCGCAAGAAACAGCAGGAACGGCGGCATCTCTTTCAAGCGCCAACCGCCTACGGGTTCGGGCCGCTGACTTTTGCGCTGATGGTCATCAGCGTCACGGTTTTCATTTTGTCCGGCATGGGCAAGGATTTCCGGCCGATTCAAGGGCTGTTCATCCGGAACTTCGTCGCCGGGGGCTCCGCCGGGGCGGGTCTGCCAGAAGTCCTCCAGGGCCAGGTGTGGCGGCTGGTGACGCCGATCTTCATTCATTTCAACCTGCTCCACATACTCTTCAACCTGCTGTGGCTGCACGATTTGGGAAGCATGATTGAGGGGCGCCAGTCCACCGGCATGCTGGCCCGCCTTGTGCTGGGGTTGGCGGTGGTATCGAACCTGGTGCAATTCTGGTTCGGGGGGCCGGTGTTTGGCGGCATGTCGGGGGTGGTCTATGGGCTGTTGGGCTACATTTGGATGCGGGGCAAATTCGATCCCGGGTCCGGCCTGTATCTGCATCCCACGACGCTGACGATGATGATCCTCTGGTTCTTCGCCTGTTTCACGCCCATCGTGCCGCACGTGGCCAATGCGGCCCATGCGGGGGGCCTGGTGATGGGCATTGCCTGGGGCTACCTCAGCAGCCTGCGCTACCGCTGAGCGGGCTGATGGCCGGAGGCGGGCCGCGCGCTCCGGTTGCTCCCGGCCGCCCGCGGCGGGCGCAAAGGGGCCGCGGTTGGGGCGCCGCCGGTCACCGCGGGCGAATGAAAGCTTTACACCCGCCTCTGGGCTGGGCAGGATAAGTGGATGGAAGTAGCATCGCTTCGCCAGAGCCGTGCTGAGGGAAACCCGCGTCAAACAGACTTCGGGTTCAAGCCTCGGGTCGAGTTGGAAGCCGCCATTGAGCGGTCGCAGCGGTATTTGCTCGGCGAGCAGAAAGCCGAGGGTTACTGGATCGGCGAGTTGCTGGTGGATGCCACGCTGGTCTCGGACATGGTGGCCTACCATCATTGGAACGGCCAGGTGGACCCGCAATGGGAGCGCAAGGCGGTCAACCACATCTTTTCCAAACAACTGCCCGACGGCGGGTGGAATATCTACCACGGCGGCCCGGCGGAGGTGAACGCGACCGTCAAGGCTTATCTCGCGCTCAAACTGGCCGGGGTGCCCGTCACCGACCCCCGCATGCTGCGCGCCCGCGAGGTGGCGGTCGACCTCGGGGGGGTGCCGCGCATGAACACCTTTTCCAAGCTGTACCTGGCCTTGCTGGGGCTGTATCCCTGGGAGTACGTGCCGACCATCCCCTGCGAAGTGATCCTGATCGGCAAATGGTTCTACGTGAACTTCAACGAGATGAGCTCCTGGAGCCGCTCGATGTTCGTGCCGCTGGCGATCATCAATCATTTCAAGCCCACCCGCAAACTGAAGAGCGGGGTCAAACTGGACGAGCTTTACCCGGAGGGCATCCACGAACGCGACCTGGCGCTGGCGCCCGACCCGGAACGGATTACGTGGCGCAACTTCTTTCTCTGGCTGGACCGGGTGCACAAATTCGCGGAATGGTTCGCGCAGCATGGAATCCATCCCTTCCGCAAGCGGGCGTTGCGCAAGGCCGAACAGTGGATGCTGGAACGGTTCGAGGGGTCGGATGGCCTGGGGGCGATCTTCCCGGCGATGCTCAATTCCCTCATCGCCCTCAAAGCGCTGGGCTACCCGGACGACCACCCGCAGGTGGCGCGGGCGGCGGCGGAATTAAAGAAACTCGAGCACGAAACCGAGCAGAGCGTCCGCATCGAGCCTTGCCTGTCACCGGTCTGGGATACCGCCATTGTCAGCATCTGCCTGCGCGAATCCGGCGTGCCCGCGGATCACCCGGCGTTGAAACGCGCCGCCGAGTGGCTGATGGCCCGGGAAATTCGCTTCCGCGGGGACTGGATTTACAAGAACCCGGCCAAGGTCGAGCCCAGCGGGTGGGTGTTCGAGTTCGACAACAAGTGGAACCCGGACGTGGATGACACGGCGATGGTGCTGCTGGCGCTGCGGCTGGTGGCGACGGACGACCGGCAGAAGCGCGACGAATGTTTCCAGCGGGGCCTGACCTGGATGATGACCTTCCAGTGCAAGGACGGCGGCTGGGCGGCTTTCGACAAGGACTGCACCAAGGGCGTGCTCGAGAAGGTTCCCTTTGCCGACCATAACGCCATGCTGGATCCCGAATGCGCCGACATCACGGCGCGCATCCTGGAGTTGCTCGGCTACGAAGGCTGGAGCGTGGAGCATCCCCAGGTGCAGCGGGCGCTGCGGTTCATTCGCGAGCGGCAGGAGGAAGACGGCTCGTGGTACGGCCGCTGGGGGGTCAATTATATCTACGGCACCTGGCAGGTGCTGCGCGGGCTGCGGGCCCTGAACCTGGATATGCGCCAGCCGTGGCTGCTCAAGGCCCGGGACTGGCTGGAGAGCGTGCAGCACGAGGACGGCGGTTGGGGGGAGCGCTGCAACACCTACGACGACCCCGTCTTCAAGGGCCAGGGCCCCAGCACCGCCTCGCAGACCGCCTGGGCGGTGATGGGCCTTTGCGTCTTTGGCGACCCGGAACGCCCCAGCCTCCAGCGGGGTATCGAATACCTGGTCCGCACGCAAAATGCCGATGGCTCCTGGACCGAGCATGAAACCACCGGCACGGGCTTTCCGAAGGTATTCTACCTCAAATATGACATGTATCGAAACTCCTGGCCGCTGCTGGCGCTGGCCACTTATCGCCAACTGCTGGCGCCCGACAGCGCCGCCCGCCCGGCATGAGCCGCGGCGGTGCGGCCCGCGCGCCGAAGCAACGCGCCGGACAAGCCCGGACCGCCCCGCCTCCCGTTTGCGCGCCCATGGTTGAGCAGACCGCCCAGATTATCGCCAATGAGCGCGACACCGGCCCCTACTTCCGCCTGCGGGTGCGCGCCCCGCTGATTGCGCCCCGGGTGCAGCCGGGGCAATTCGTGCATGTCCGGATTCTGCCCCTCAAGCACGCGCTGCTGCGGCGGCCCTTCAGCGTTTTCCAAGTGGCGGGGGACACCTTGTCCCTGCTCTACAAGACCATCGGCCAGGGCACCGAAGCGCTGGCGCGCATGCGGCCCGGCGAGGAACTGAGCCTCCTCGGCCCGCTTGGCCACGGCTTCACGGTGCCGCGTCCGGACGGCGAGATTCCTCTCCTGGTCGCCGGGGGCTACGGCATGGCCGCACTCTACCTGCTGGCGCAACGCTCGCCCCGGAAGGGACTGGTCTTTGTGGGAGGACGCCAGCGCGCTGACATTCTTTGCGAGGCGGAATTTCGCGCGCTCGGTTGGGAGGTGCGCGTGACGACCGAGGAGGGCAGCCACGGCGAGAAAGGCGTGGTGACGGAGCCCTTGCGGACCGAGCTCCAGCGGCGCGCGCCGGGGCGGAAACTGTTTGCCTGCGGCCCCACGCCGATGCTGCGGGCCGTCGGCCGGTTGGCGGCGGAGCACGGCCTGCCGGCGGAACTCTCGCTGGATCAGCACATGGGATGCGGCATCGGCGTATGCCTGGCGTGTGTGGTCCCCATCAAGACCGCCGGCGGCTGGGAATACCAGCGAACCTGCACCGAAGGGCCGGTCTTCGACTTTCGGCAAATTGCCTGGGAGGCGGCCGAATGAACCTGGCCGTCCAAATCGGCGGCCTGACGCTGCCCAACCCGGTCACTGTGGCCTCGGGCACCTTTGGCTACGGCGTTGAATACGCCCAACTCCTTGACCTGAACCAGCTCGGCGCGGTGGTCGTTAAGGGAATCCGGCGCGACCCTGTCCGCGGCAACCCGACGCCACGGCTGGTCGAGGTCACCAGCGGCCTGATCAACGCCATTGGCTTGCAGGGTCCCGGCGTGGACGGCTTTATCCGCAGCTACTGGCCGTTCCTCCAGCAGTTGAAAGTGCCCACGATCATCAACATCTGGGGGACCTCCGTCGAAGAATACGCCGAAGTGGCCCGCCGCCTCGATGCCCTCGGCGGCGTCGGCGCTTTGGAGTTGAACGTCTCCTGCCCCAATATCAAGGAAGGCGGCGCGCAGTTCGGCACCGACCCCGCGCTCCTCCGTCAGGTGGTGGCCGCGTGCCGGGCGGCGACCCGGCTGCCGTTGATTACCAAGCTGAGTCCGAACGTGGTCAGCATCGTCCCCTACGCCCGGGCGGCGGAAGCCGCCGGCAGCGATGCCCTGTCCATCATGAACAGCTACCCGGCGATGGCTATTGATGTCGAAACCCGCCGTCCCGTGCTGGCCAACGTCACCGGCGGCTTGTCGGGCCCGTGCATCAAGCCCATCGCCCTCAAGCTGGTTTGGGAGGCCGCCCAGGCGGTACGGATCCCCATCATCGGCATGGGCGGCATTCAGAACACCGCGGACGCCCTCGAGTTTATCATGGCCGGCGCCACCGCCGTCGCCGTCGGCACGGCGAACTTCTACGCCCCCCAAACCGCCCTGCAAATCATCGCCGGCCTGCGCCAGTTTATGCGCCAGGAAAACCTCGCGGACGTGCGCCAGCTCATCGGCTGCGCCCGGGCGGGCAAAGGCCGCGCCCCGGAAGCAACCGTCCGCCGCCCCTGACTAGCGAGGCGTTTCTCCGCGCGCCCGGCCCGGCGCGGCGCGCGACGGGGCCGGTTGGGGTTCCGCGTTGTCCAGGGAGGCGCGCAGGATGGCGAAGTTGGCTTTGGCGGATTGCGGCGTGACGGGCTGGCGGGCCCGCTCGTCGGCGTGCTCCACCAATTCGGGCGGCAGGTCCTTGAGGAACGGCGAGGGATGGCACGGCACGGGGGTGCCGTATTTTTTCCGCGCGCCGCAATGGCTGATGGCAAGCGTTTGCATGGCGCGGGTGATGGCGACATAGAACAGGCGGCGCTCCTCGTCGAGCGTGCCGTCCGCCTGCGCGCGCGAATGCGGCAGCAGTCCGTTTTCCATGCCGACCACGTAAACGTGCGGAAACTCCAGCCCTTTGCAACTGTGCATCGTAATGAGCGTGACCCCGTCATTCGCGTCCGGTTCTTTTTCTTCCTCGCGCCCGGCGTCCAGGGTGATCTGCTCCAGAAATGTCTGCAGGCCCTCGAACCGGGACGGCGGGGCGCTGGCGGATTCGTCGAGAGTGGCGATGAGGTCTTTGAGGTTCCGGAGCCGGTTCTCCGCGGTTTCGGGGTTCTTTTCGAGCCGGCGTATTTCCGCGAAGTAGCCGATCTCGGTCAGGAAGCCGTTGGCCCAGTTCTGCAGCGCCCGGGGATCGCGCGCCCCGGGCTCCCGCGGGGCCTGGAGCTGCGCCTGCGTGCGCTCGATGAGTTCGACAAAGCGGGCGATGCTCTCGCGCGGGCGGGAGGGAAAGGAGGTCGTCACCGCCGGGTTCTTCATTGCCGCAAAGACCGGGCATTTGCGCTCGCTGCTCGCCGCCAGCAGGCGCTCCATCGTGGCGTCGCTCAGGCCTCGCGCCGGCACGTTCGCGATGCGCAGCAGACTCACGTCGTCGCTCGGATTCAGCAGCGCCTTCAGGTACGCCAGGAAGTCGCGAATCTCGCGCCGGTCGAAGAAGCTCTGGCCGCCGACCAGGCGGTAGCGCACGCCGGCCTGGCGCAGGGCGGTTTCCAGCGGGCGCGACTGGGCATTGGTGCGAAAGAGAATTGCCTGGTGGGCCCAGGGCGTGCGGTGGGCGAGCCGGGCAAACTCGATCTGCTCGGCTATGGTGCGCGCTTCCTCCTCATCGCTGGCAAAAGCATGCAACGTGATCTTCGGCCCATCGCCTTTTTGCGACCATAATCTTTTGCCCCGGCGCCGGACGTTGTGTCGAATGACCGCGTTGGCGGCGGCGAGGATCGTGTTGGTGGAACGGTAGTTTTGCTCGAGCTTGATAACCCGCGTTTCCGGGTAATGCTTCTCGATCTCGAGCAGGTTGGCGATTTCCGCGCCGCGCCAGCCGTAAATGCTTTGATCGTCGTCGCCGACCACGCAAAGGTTGCGGTGCTCGCGGGTCAGGTCATGGACCAGGCGGAATTGCGCGGCGTTGGTGTCCTGGTATTCATCCACCATCACGTAGCGGTAGCGGGCGCGGCAGGCTTCCAGCGCCACGGGCTGCTCGCGGAAGAGCCGCAGCGTGAGCAGAATCAAATCGTCAAAGTCCACCGCATTGCAGGCGCGCAGGGCCGATTCGTAGCGGGCGCGGAGGTGCTCGGCCAGGGCGCGCCAGCCGGGGTCGGACAACGCCGTCGCATGCTCGCCGCCATTGCGAAGCCGGCTGAGCCAGGCCAGAATTGCCGCGGGATCAGCCTTCGCATCCGGGGTGGAAATCTGCGCCAGGATCTTTTTGAGGACGCCAAGTTGCTCCGCTTCGTCATAGATGACGAAGTTGCGCTTGTAGCCGAGTTTCTCGATGTGCTGCCGCAAAATGCGCACGCACAAGGAGTGAAAGGTGCAAATGGTGGGGGACAAAGGGGCCGCGGCGGGCGCGGAGGCCGGGGAGCCGCCCGGCGCCTCGCCCCCGGGAGTTCGCAGCCGTTTGCGGATCAGTTGGGCGACCCGCTCCTGCATCTCGCGCGCCGCCTTGTTGGTGAATGTGACGCCCAGAATGTGGCCGGGGGCAATCCCGCGCTCGATGAGATGCGCCACGCGATGCGTAATCACCCGCGTCTTGCCGGTTCCCGCGCCGGCCAGGATCAAGACCGGGCCGTGAATCGTCTCCACGGCCAGTCTTTGCTGCGGGTTAAGCGTGTCCAGATGGCCCATCGCCGCGCAGTTTAGGGCGCGCGCAGGCGAAGACAAGCGGATTGGACGCACCCGGCGACCCGGGCGCAAAAGCGCGGCGAACTTCTCGGCGTGACAACCGCGCGGAAAACGGAGTAGCCTGCGCGCATGTCGCAAAACACTCTTACGCTTGGCCACTCGCCCGACCCGGACGATGCGTTCATGTTCTACGGGTTGGCCCGCGACTTGATTCCAACCGGCGGCTTTCGTTTCCAGCATATCCTGCAGGATATCCAAACCCTCAACGAACGGGCCACGCGCGGCGAGCTCGACATCTCGGCCATCAGCATTCACGCCTATGCCTACGTCAGCGGGCATTATGCCCTGCTGCCGAGCGGCGCGAGCATGGGCGACGGCTACGGCCCCATGCTCGTGGCCAGGGACAAGCTTTCGGCCGCCGAGATCCGCCGCAAACGAATTGCCGTGCCGGGCACGATGACCAGCGCCTTCCTCGCGTTGCAGCTATGGCTGAACCAGCCCGCCTGCGAACTGGACTGCCTTGTGGTCCCGTTCGATCAAATCTTCGCCGCCGTCCGGGACGGCCGGGCCGAGGTTGGGTTGATCATCCACGAGGGCCAGCTCACGTATCAGCAGCAGGGCCTGCAAATGTGCGAGGACCTGGGCGCCTGGTGGGGCCGAACCAACGAAGGCTTGCCCCTGCCCCTGGGGGGCAATGTCATCCACAAGCGCTTCCCGCCGGCCATACGCCGCACGGTGTCGGATGTGCTGACAGCCAGCATCCAATACAGCCTCGATCATCGGCCTGCAGCGGTACAGCATGCCCTGCAATACGCCCGCGACATGGGCCTGGACCTGGCCGACAAGTTCGTCGGCATGTATGTGAACCACTGGACGCTCGACTACGGTGAAAAAGGCCGCGAGTCCATCCGGCGGTTCCTGGGGCAAGCGGCGGCGCGCGGACTGATCCCCCGGCAACCGGAACTGGAATTTGTTGCCTGATTAGACCGGGCTGCGCTCGCATGAACGCGTGCCGCTACCGCGGCCGGCGATTGGCGCCTTGTTCACCCGCACCGCCCGCAACCTACCCTCCTCTCCGGCTGCAATAACCGCCGCCGGCAAAAAGAATGGGGCCCGGTGCGCCCGGGCCCCTGAATCCAAGCAAGCGATTAAATTAATACCGCTCGCGACCACGCCCGCCGTAACCACGCGATCCGCCAATCGGGCGTTCTTCGCGAGGCCGGGCGATATTGACGGTCAGTTTTCTGCCCGCCAATTCCGTATTATTCAAGGCCTGAATGGCCTTTTCCGCCTCCTCGGGCGTGCTCATGGTAACGAACCCAAACCCGCGCGGACGGCCCGTGGCCCGGTCCATCATCAGATTGGCTTCGACGACCGTGCCATGGACGGCAAAGGCGTCCTGCAGATCGTTTTCGGTGATGTTGAAGGAAAGGTTTCCTACAAACAGTTTTGCACTCATTCGATTCTCTAACTACTGTCCTAGACTAACTATTGCTCTCGCCAGACTGTTCCCGCTCATCGGGTTTCAAATCATCACTGAACTGAGTTCACCTGAAGATTTACCATGCCATGGGATTGACAAGCTATCTACAGACATCCAGAGACTGGCAGTTCCCAAATAAATACGCAAGCTCTTTTTTAGCTGCGATTCGGTTCAAGGCGCATCTTCGTTTTGAACTGCGTCCCCAGGATAGCGGACGCTGATGCCAACGCCCGGCCTGGGACGCCTTTCCCGGGCCAACCCTGTCAGCTCTTCAGGAACTCGGCCGTTGCGTTTGTCAGGTCCCGCACCTTGACCCGAGTGGGCGGGGAATATTTACCCTTGGAATTAGCCTCGGAGGGTTGGCAACTCGCGCTTACCTTGATCAATGTGCGGCGCTTGACAGAGTTGACGGCGGCACTGCTATCCTGCGGCATGATTCAACCCGGATACCGCGAGGCGATCGCTGATTATATCCGCGCCCAGGCAAAGCCGCCGGATAAGTTCAGCCACCAACCGCGGCTGTACCGCCTCGCTCGGCGGCTGGCAGAAGACAAACCCTACGATGACGACATCCTGTATGCGGCGGCCTGGATGCATGACCTCGGGGTCTTCGTCGGGCATCGGCCGGAAGAACCGGCGGCGCTTGCGGCCTGGGACCACGTGGCGTATGCGGCCAGAGAAGTGCCTGCGATTCTCCGGCAATTCGGGTTCCCGGAGGACAAGATTCCCGCAACCCTTGAAGCTGTCCGGACGCACTTGCCCACGTGCCAGCCGACCAGCTTTGAAGGCACGCTGCTGCGGGATGCCGATTTGCTGGAACAACTCGGAGCCGTCGCGGTTCTCCGCGTCGTCAGCAAAGTAGGCCGCGACACGAGGTTCGTGCGCCATGCCGACGCTGTTCAGGCTCTGCGGTGCAACCTGGAGCGCCTGCCTACACTGCTTGAACTGCCATCTGCGCACCGTCTGGCCGAACCGCGCGTCAAGGCTCTCAAGGCTTTTCTGGAGGCTGTTGAATCCGAGGTGGATGGCGGCGACTTGTAATCCAGAGCTTTCGGCAAGCTGAATTTTCTCCTTTCCCCCATGACGGCCAGCCCCAATACCTTCGTTCTGCTGGAGAAAATCCGGCAGCAATCCCCCGTGGTGCATCACCTGACTAACTGGGTGACCATTTACGACTGCGCCCAGGTGCTGAAAACCCTGGGGGCATCGCCGGTAATGGCTCACGCGCGCGAGGAAGCCGCTGAAATGGCCCAAATCGCCTCTGCCGTGGTTTTGAACATCGGCACCTTGACAACCGATCTGGTTGAGGCCATGAAACTGGCCGCCCGGAGCGCTAACCAGAAAGGCATCCCCGTGGTTTTGGATGCCTGCGGTGCCGGTGCAACCGCCTTGCGCGACCGAAAAAGTCTGGAACTCCTCAACGAAGCCAGGGTAACCGTGATCAAAGGCAACGCTTCCGAAATCGCCAGGATCAGCGGCGCGGACGTCAAAACCCGGGGGGTGGATGCGACGGAAATTAGCGCCGACCTGGTCTCGCTGGCGCAGCGATTGGCGGACCAACGCCAGGCCACCGTCGTAATCACCGGCCAATGGGACATCGCCACCAACGGGAAAAGCACCTATCTCGTCAAAAACGGTCATTCCCTGATGACGCGCGTGGTCGGAACCGGTTGCATGGCGGCTTCGATCATCGGGGCTTTTGCGGCGGTGGAACACGATGCGACGCTGGCCGCCGCCTGCGCTCTGGCGTGCTTCGGTATTGCCGCTGAAATCGCTGCCGAAAAGGCCACCGGCCCGGCCTCTTTTAAGGAGCGGCTCTTCGATTGCCTTTATCGCCTGGACTGGCCAACCGTGGATCATCGGCAAAGAATTGACATTCTTCAGCAGCCGCCCACGGCGCGGCAGGACAAACCGTAAGCCTCAAATCTATCCAGGCACCGAAGCCTCCCGAAATCTCCTTGCTGGATTGGGAACGCATCGCCAGCAACGCCCCGGCAGAACCAGCCCTGCTCACCCTTATGCCGGACTCCGGAAACGGCATCTCCCATCTCCGCCAAAGCGGATCAGCTTGCCCAGCGGCCGCATAGAGTGATTCACGAGGCCGGCATCCCGTCCGCAGCCTTTTTACGTTCCCGGATTAGCGGTTGCAGGGTGAACAAAAGAAGCCTTAATTAGCTTGTCGCAGCCGCCCATTATGTGATTATTTGCTACAGAATGAGCACGATGTCCGTCTTTGGCTTTCTTACTCGCCCCCCAGCGATAGAATAGGAACTGCTCCCATGCACCCGCCTGCCAGCTCTTTCCTGACCCGACGAAGATTTCTCGCCCGCACAGCGATGGTGGCAGGCGCCTGCGCCCTGCCTGGAATGCCTGGGCAGCCAACAGTTTGCCTGGGAAACATCCGGCCCTTCGGGCGCAAACTGCGCGACCGGTTGTGGATGTGGGGGCACGATGCCGGATCGTTGAAGAACTCGTTTGGGATTGGCAGCCAGGGCGGAGACATTCTCCCGGGAGCGGCAATCAAGTATATGGGCATTCCCAATGTCTGCATGGTGCGCTTTACGGGCACGCCGCGACCACCGTTCGAGGACTACGCCCGGCAATTCGCCCACGCCCGGCGATTGACGTGGAGCTTTGTGGACGGAGACAGCGGGCATACCACTGAGCAAAAGAAGCAGTTGGCGCTCGGCTTAGCCGCGAAGCTGCCAAACCTGGTCGGGTTGGATATGGATGATTTCTTCCTCGGCAACGCGGTTCCAAAGACCGAAGGCGGAGAAGCCCCTGCGCATCTGAGCGTCGAGCAGGTACGGCAGATTCAGCAGGAACTGGCAAACCGCAAACGCCGGCTCGAATTGTCCCTGGTGCTCTACTCCCACCAACTGCACCCGGCAATCCAGCGGCATCTTGAGAACGTGGACGTGGTGTATTTCTGGACGTGGCAGGCTCGGGACCTGTCAGCCCTGGAGCGGAACTTTGCCGCCTATCGCAAGATCAACCCAACCGGGCGGACGCGGCTGGGGATTTACATGTGGGACTTTGGCGCCGGCCAACCGATTTCGACGGAAGCCATGGAGCATCAATGCCGTCTGGGCTGGCAGTGGCTGAGCCAGGGGCAGATCGAAGGCCTGATCTTTCATTGCACGCCGTTGTGCGACATGAACCTGGCAGCGGTAGAGTGGTCACGAAAATGGATCGCCCGCCACGCCAGCGATCGGGTGGGCGGCTGAAGATTCGGGGCGCAAAAGTCCGGGGCGTCTTTCCCTGCAGGATGCGTTGCCTGCATGGTTGTCAAGCGGGGCTAAAACCGTTAAAAGATGGGGAACATGTCCACAGTCGCAGAACAACTACGGCAGGGGCGGGAAGCTCGCAGCCTGACGGTGCAACAGGTGGCGGAGATCACCAAGGTGCGGAGCGACCATATCCGGGCGGTTGAAGAGGGGAATTATGAGGTGTTTTCCGCGACGGTTTATGTGCGTGGTTTTGTGCGCAGTTATGCGAGTTTGCTCAAGCTGGATGTGCCGCAAATCATGGTGGCTTTGGATCAGGAACTGGAGCGCAGTGCCAAGTTCGCCGAGCCGCCGCCGCTGGCCAAACGCCCGCGCAACCTGGCAGACTTCCTGATGTTGCAGCTTTCGCAGGTGGCGTGGCGTCAATGGCTGATCGCCCTGGGAGCCGTCGCGCTCTTTATCGCGGCGCTCTGGGGCTGGGTCGCCTGGCGGCATCATGATCCGTTGAAGAAGGTATCACCCGGACGGTATCCATCCGCCCCGGACAATTGGGGAGAAACGCTGCCGCTGCCGCCAGCACCGCGCAGCCCGGCGCGTTGAGGAAAACCGCCCCGGCTCCCGTGGGCGGCGGCAATCAGAACCGCGCGGCCAAGGCAATGGCCAGCAGCACTATCACGTTGACGTAAACCGCAGCCAGCACGTCGTCCATCGTCACCCCCCACCCCCCCGGCAATGACTGGCTCTGGCGCACCGGCCAGGGCTTGAGAATATCGAACAAGCGGAACGCGGCAAAGACCGCCAGCGTCAGAGGCCAGGTCCGCGCGGAGAAAAATGCGGATAGCGCGGGCCAGGCCCCGGTGTGCCAGAATTGAACCGCCATCCAGCCGAGAAAACACAGGGGCATGGCCGCAATTTCATCCAACACGACGCTCCCGGGATCAGTCTGCCCCAGGGACCGCTCGGCAGCACCGCAAAGCCAGACGGAGAGGGCCAGGGCAGCGAGGGTACCGGCAAGAAAAAGCCAAAGATGCCCTGTCAGGAGCAGCAGCCCGAACCAGAGCAGTCCCAGCAGCGAACCAAAGGTGCCCGGGGCCAGGGGAATGCGGCCAACGCCGAAGCCTTGCGCAATCCAAAGTTTCACAGGTCCTGAAGGTAGATGGCGCGATTGCGCCAGAGATAAAGCCAGCCGGAGAGAAAGGTCAGCCCCACGGCAACCCATTTGGCCAACTCGGTGAACCATTGCGCCCACGGGGTTGGGCCGGGCCACGGATAGCCAAAAACAACCCGGCCCACCGCGCCCCATTCCGGGTAACTGGCTACCACAAAAATGGAGATGATGGCGACGATCTGGGCGACGGTCTTGTATTTGCCGCAGCCCTCCGCGGCCAGCACCACGTTCCTGGAAGCCGCCAGCAAGCGCATCCCCGTAATGGCCAACTCACGGGCAACAATGATAACCACCATCCACGCCGGCATCCACCCCAGCCCGACAAACGCGATGAAGGCGGAGCAAACCATGATCTTGTCGGCTAGCGGATCCATCAGGATGCCGAAATTGGTGACCAGCTTGCGGCGCCGGGCGATCACCCCGTCCAGGTAGTCGCTGAGCGCAGCGGCAATGAAGAGCAGGAGGGCAATCGTGCGGTGAAACTGGATCGCGGAAAACATTACCGTCAAAAAGGCGATGGTCAGCAGAAAGCGGGAGATGGTCAGTTGGTTGGGCAGGTTCATTCCGTGGCGGGCGGGCGATGGGCGGTGGCGGGCGTAATCATTCGGTTTTCGAGCTTTATGTAAACCCTCCCGCGCCGCTTGCCAATCCGTAATTGCAGCGCACTCCGGTACGGGACAAAAAAACTCTGGCTTCAAAGCGGCAACTGGTTCACATTTCCCGCGGCTTCCGTAGTGGAGCCTCCTTTTCTACCATGAAAGCAAAAATTGTAGTCATGCCGAAGCAAGCCGTGCTCGATCCGCAGGGCAAAGCCATCCAAAACGCCCTGACCCAGATGGGCTATCACGGGATCGGCGCCGTGCGGGTGGGCAAATACCTGGAAATCGAGCTGACGAACTCCGACCCGGAAGCCGCGCGCCAGCAAATTGACGCCGCCTGCCACAAAATCCTGAGCAACCCGGTGATTGAGGATTACCGGTTCGAGATCGAGTAAGGAGGCCTGTGCCGATGAACTTTGCGGTCCTCCAATTCCCCGGCTCCAACTGCGATCAGGATGTCGTTCACGCGCTGCGCCACGTGCTGGGGCATTCGGTTGAGCTGCGCTGGCACAAGGAAGCGTCCCTGGGCGCGGCGGATGCGGTGGTGGTGCCTGGCGGCTTCAGCTACGGCGATTACCTGCGCACGGGGGCCATTGCGCGATTCAGCCCGGTGATGGAAGCCGTGCGGCAGTTTGCCGCAGCGGGCGGGTTGGTACTGGGCATCTGCAATGGCTTCCAGATTCTATGCGAAGCCGGGCTGCTGCCGGGAGCGCTGATCCGCAACCGCTCGCTGCAGTTTCGCTGCGAACACATCTTCCTGAAGACCTCCACTCCCGACTCGCCGTTCACGAACCGGATTCCGCCGGACAATCTGCTGCGGCTGCCGATCGCCCACGGCGAGGGCTGCTATTATGCCGACGCGGACACCCTGGCCCGGTTGAAGGCAAACCACCAGATCCTTTGGCGCTACGTCAACGCCCAGGGCGAGATCACCGCCGACGCCAACCCCAACGGAGCGCTCGACCACATCGCCGGCATCTGCAACGAGGGGCGCAACGTAGCCGGCCTCATGCCGCACCCGGAGCGCGCCAGCGAGCCCATCCTGGGCAGCACCGACGGCCGCCTGATCCTCGAAAGCATGATCGCGGCCCTGGCGTCCCGGCCGACAGCGGCCGGGTAAACCCGCGCTTTTGACCGCCCACACAACCACATCCTCCCGCTTTTGGAATCCTCATGACTGACCCCGCCATTACTCCCGAGTTGGTGCAAAAGCACAACCTCACGCCCGAGGAATACGAGAAGCTCAAAGCGGTGCTGGGCCGCGTGCCCACCTACACCGAGCTGGGCATCTTCTCAGTGATGTGGAGCGAGCATTGCTCCTACAAAAACACCCGCCCGCTGCTCAAGACCTTCCCCACCCAATCGCCCCGGATCCTGGTGGGCGCCGGCGAGGAAAACGCGGGCATCCTCGACATCGGGGACGGCCTGGCCATCGCCTTCAAAATCGAGTCGCACAATCACCCCAGCGCCGTCGAGCCTTTCCAGGGTGCCGCCACCGGCGTGGGAGGCATTGTGCGCGACATTTTCACTATGGGTGCGCGGCCGGTATGCGCCGCCAACTCGCTGCGGTTCGGACCGATCACCGCCGCCGGGGAACCGGGACCGGCCGTCGCCAACAACCGCCGCCTGTTTGGCGGGGTGGTGGCGGGCATCGCACACTACGGCAACTGCTTCGGAATCCCCACCGTGGCCGGCGAGATTTATTTCGACCCGTCTTATGAAGGCAACCCGCTGGTCAATGCGTTCTGCCTCGGCGTGCTGCGCCACGGACAAATCGTCCGCGGACATGCCCGCGGCGTGGGCAACCCGGTTTTCTACGTCGGGCCGGCAACCGGGCGCGACGGACTGGCGGGCGCGGCCTTTGCCTCGCAGGACCTGACGGCGGAATCCGCCGAGCAACAACGGGGAGCGGTGCAGGTGGGCGACCCGTTCATGGAGAAGCTCGTGTGCGAAGCCTGCCTGGAACTGCTGGCCACGGGCGCGGTCGCCGGCATCCAGGACATGGGCGCGGCGGGCCTGACCTGCTCGACCTGCGAAACGGCGGCGCGGGCCGGAACGGGCATCGAGATCGAGTTGGATAAAGTTCCGCAGCGGGCGCCCGGCATGACGAGCTACGAGATCATGCTCAGCGAATCCCAGGAACGTATGCTCATCATCGTTCACCGGGGCCGGGAAGCGGAGGTAAAACGCATTTTCGACAAGTGGGACTTGCCTTGGGCGGAGATCGGCGTGGTGACTGATACGGGCCGCATGGTCGTCCGGCACCACGGCCAGGTCGTGGCCGATATTCCGGCCCGCAAGATTGCCGACGAGTCCCCCGTGTATGAACGCGTCGCCCGGGAACCGGAGTATTTGCAAGCGGTGCGCGCCTTCTGCCTCGACGGCGTGCCGGATACAACCAACCCGGCAGCGCATCTCCTGGCGTTGCTGGCCTGGCCCACCATCGCCTCCAAAAACTGGGTGTACCGCCAATACGACCACATGGTGCGCAACAACTCGGTCGTCGGCCCCGGCAGCGACGCCGCGGTGCTGCGAATCAAGGAAGACTCGGTGCCCGCGCCCCCGAACGCCGCCTCCGCTCTGCGACCCGTGCCCGAGAAGTTTATCGCCCTCTCCGTGGACGGCAACGGCGCCTACGTCTATCTCGATCCCTACGAAGGTAGCAAGATTGTCGTGGCCGAGGCCGCGCGCAACCTTGCCTGCACCGGCGCGATGCCGCTGGGCGCGACGGACAACCTCAACTTCGGCAATCCGCATAACCCGGAGCTGTTTTGGCAACTCAAGGAAAGCGTGCGCGGCCTGGCTGACGCCTGCCGCGCGTTCAACGCCCCGGTCACGGGCGGCAACTGCTCCCTGTATAACCAGCATCCGAACGGCCCCATTGACCCCACCCCCACAGTGGCCATGGTCGGCCTGATCGAAAACCCCGAGCACATCACCACCCAATGGTTCAAAGACGAAGGTGACGTCATCCTTCTGCTGGGTGAATTGGTGGACACGAGCGACCCGTTGCTCGGCTTGGGTGGCTCGGCCTACCTGCAGTTGATTCACGGCATGAAAAATGGCACGCCGCCGCGGTGCGACCTGGCCCGGGAAAAAGAGTTGCACCTGGCCTTGCGGGCGCTGATTCATTCGGGCGTGGTCAAGAGCGCCCACGATTGCAGCGAAGGCGGCCTGGCGGTCGCGCTCGCCGAGGGCTGCATCAGCCAGTCGGTGGCGCGCGCAACCCCGCGCCTGATCGGGGCGCAGGTGGATCTCACTCCGCTGACCGAAGCCCCCGGGCGCGACGGCATCCGCCTGGATGCGCTGCTGTTCGGCGAAACCCAGGGCCGAATCCTGATTTCGGTGGACGCGGTCAATGCCGCCAAGGTCCTCGCCCAGGCCCGGATTCTCGGCGTGCCCACGGCGCGCCTCGGCACCGTGGGCGGCGACGCGTTGCGGCTCCAGGTCCCAGGAGCTGAATTGAACTGTCCCGTGCGGGATCTCCACGACCGCTGGTGGAATGCTATCGCCGAGGCCATGCACTGAGAAAAGCAAGCCGGCTCCATGCAAACTTATCCTAAACACTATTGCGGTGTCTTTGGCGTCTATGGCCACCCTAAAGCCGCCGAGTTGACCTACTACGGCCTTTACGCGCTGCAGCACCGCGGACAGGAAAGCGCGGGTATCGTCACATCCGACGGCCGGCAGTTCTACACGCATAAGGGTATGGGCCTGGTGCCGCAGGTTTTCCGGGGAAACGTCCTGCAGGAAATGCCCGGCCTCATGGCCATTGGCCACACCCGCTATTCCACCACCGGCTCGTCGCACCTGCGCAACGCCCAACCGCTCACGGTGGATTGTGCCCGCGGCCAGATCGCCATCGCACACAACGGCAATCTCACCAATGCAGCCCGGCTCCGCGCGGAACTGGAAGCCCGAGGCTCAATCTTTCAAACCACGGTGGACAGCGAAATTATCCTGCATCTGCTGGCCCAGCCAACCCAGCAGGGCGAGCCCAACAACCTCGTGCGCAGCCTGCACCGCATCGAAGGCGCCTACTCGCTGGTCATCATGACCGAAAGCGAGCTGATCGGCGTGCGCGACCCGCACGGCTTCCGGCCGCTGTGCCTCGGGCGGATTGATGGCGCCTGGGTGCTGGCCAGCGAAACCTGCGCCCTGGATCTGATTCACGCCCAATACGTGCGCGACGTGGCGCCGGGCGAGATCGTGGCCATTAACCGCGACGGCCTCACCAGTTGGCAGGCCTTTCCGGACCATACACAGCGCGCCTTCTGCATTTTTGAATACGTCTATTTCGCCCGCCCCGACAGCGCCATTGCCGGCCGCAGCGTTTACCAGGTGCGCGTCGAGATGGGCCGCCAACTCGCCCGCGAATTCCCGATCGCGGCGGACATCGTCGTGCCCGTGCCGGACAGCGGCAACTGCGCCGCGCTCGGCTACTCGCTCGAATCGGGCATCCCGTTCGAGATGGCGTTCGTGCGCAACCACTACGTGGGCCGCAGCTTCCTCCAGCCCTCGCAACTGATCCGCGACTTCGATGTCCGCGTCAAACTCAACCTGATCGAAGAACTGGTAAAGGGCAAACGGGTGATCGTCGTGGACGATTCCATCGTGCGCGGCACCACCTGCCGGACCCGGGTCAACAACCTCAAAGAAGCCGGCGCGCGGGAAGTGCATGTGCTGGTCAGTTGCCCGCCGCACCGCCATCCCTGCGTCTATGGCATTGACTTCCCGGATCGCAACAAGCTGATGGCGGCAAACTATTCGTTGGAGGAGATTCGCTCATACCTGAACGCCGATTCCCTGAACTATCTCTCCCAGGCCGGCCTGCTCCAGGCCACCGGCCTGCCGGCCAACGCCTTCTGCATGGCCTGCTACGACGGCCATTACCCGGTTCATTTCGACCCGGCGGTGGACAAACACATTATCGAACGCCGCAACGGCCACCGCCCCGGCCTGGCCGAAGGGCTCGCCCGGGAAAAGGCGCAACCCCGGTTGCTTTAACCGGGACGGCCCGGGTTGCGTCCGGCTACGCCCCCTGCCATAATCGAAGCCGCCATGTCCTACGACCGCGCAGACTTTGATTACAGCACCGATGCCGACCCGCTGCCCAAAGGACACGCCGGCACGCATATCGGCATGTTCCTCGCCTGGGCCGTGCAGCACGGATTGGTGAGCGACTTTCACCGCCAGCATTCCGCGGCGCTCCTGGCGCGCTTGCAGCGGCGCGAGATCACTGGCCGACAGTTCTTCGAAGCCGCCTGCCCGGGACGATTCTCGGAAACGGACCTGAACGACGAGGGCAACCAGTTCGTGCAGTATTACTACGTGGACGAAGCCGGGCGGCGCGGCGAATACTTCGCCGATTACAAAACGACGCTGGCCGCGCGCCTGCCAAGCTTCTGGCACGTGGCGGATACCTGGGAAAACTACGAGAAAATCGCCGCCGTCATCACCCGGCGCTACGAGCAGTGGAAGAACCCGCGCGCCCGCAAGCGCTGGTGGCAGTTCTGGAAATCCCGCTAAGCCGGGCTCACCCCGCCCAACCCAGTTCTCGCCGTCGCGCCCACAGCTCGCTCGGCTTCAGGATCCCCACCGGGGTGATGATGCCGGCGATCAACTCAGCCGGAGTGACATCGAACCCGGGATTCAGCGCCCCGCTGGTGGGATTGGCCACGCGCACATAGGCGCGCCGCCCGGCTCGTGCCCGGCCCGCGCCTGCCGGCACGCCCCACGCGCCCAAGACCTCCTCCTCGTGCCGCTCCTCAATCGGAATGTCCCTCCCGGACTTCAGCTCCCAATCAATCGTGGAAAGCGGGATGGCCACATAGAAAGGAATGCCGTGCCGCCCGGCCAGCACCGCCTTGGTGTAGGTGCCGATCTTGTTGGCGACTTCGCCCGTGCGGCCCAGGGTGCGGTCGCTGCCCACGATGACGAGGTCAATTTTCCCCCGCTGCATCAGGTGACCGGCGGCGTTGTCGGCGATGACCTGGTGGGAAATGCCCTGCTGCGCCAACTCCCACGCCGTGAGGGTCGCGCCTTGCGAGCGCGGCCGCGTCTCGTCACAATAGACATGGAATTTCCGCCCCTGCGCCTGCGCCGCGTAAAGGGGTGCGGTGGCGCTGCCAATGTCCACAAAGGCCAGCCAGCCCGCATTGCAGTGGGTGAGCACGTTCATTCCACTGCGTATGAGCCGGGCGCCATGCCGGCCGATGGCTTCACAATGCCGCACATCCGCGCTGGCAAACTCCTCCGCCGCCGCCAGCGCCAGGGCCTGCCGTTCCGCGATCGTCCGGCCCCGGCGCATGAACTGGCTGACATAGTGAATCGCGTTAGCCGGATCAACCGCCGTGGGCCGCGCGGCTTTCAGCGCGCGGGAAACCACGCCCATGTGGCGCTGGAAGTCGGCCAGGCGCCGCCCCCGAAAAGCGTGCGCGCCCTGGGCCAGGCCATACGCCGCTGTGGCTCCAATCGCGCCGGCGCCGCGCACAACCATATCGGTGATCGCCCGCGCGGTCTGGCGGAAATCGCGTGTAGCCACAATCCGAAACTCGTGGGGGAGCAGCCGTTGCTCAATCAGCCGAACAGCGTTGCGCCCGGCATCGAACGTGACGGTGCGGAAATGACGGGTGCGCCCATGGACAGTGACGTTCATACGAGCGGGCTCCTTTCGTCGCCCCTGGCCTCCGGGGTTCTCCTCCCGGCGGACAATCGTTTTCTAGTAGTGCGGATTTGCTGCATAGGAACCCTCAAATCGTTTCAAGGCGCTACGAACAAGTCAAGCCGCCGAACAAACCCGCGCGCGGCGGGGCTTCATTCCCCTCCCAGCGCAACCCGCGCCCCCCGCGCCACGCATCCCCCTTTCCGCCGGGCTCCCCGCTGGGTGATCCGGAACGGCCTCGCGCCCGAACTTTAACGGGCTTGCCAGCGCACAGGTAATCCGCTATGGATGGGCGCAAGCATTGTATGCAAAAGCGTAGTCCGGTATTGGTAGCCGAAGATGACCCTAACGACGTCATGCTCCTGTGCCGTGCCTTTCGCGAAAACAAGGTGCTGAACACCTTGCAAATCGTGCATAACGGCGAGGAAGCGATTAACTACCTGGCGGGCCAGGGCCAGTTCGCCGACCGCGCCGCGTATCCGTTCCCGGTGCTGTTTCTGCTCGATTTGAAGATGCCCGTTAAAGACGGCCTGGAGGTGCTCCGCTGGCTGCATGAGCATCCGGAAATCCCGACCAAGCTGCCCGTGGTGGTGCTGAGCTCGACCGAACTCCCGAATGAGACGCAACTGGCCTACGCGCTGGATATCCAGGCGTGCATCGTCAAGCCGATCAGCTTTGCCGACCTCCGGGAGAAGGTGCGAATCCTAAAGGAGTATTGGCTGGACTACGAGGCCGACTTCACCGCCCCGGTGGCCTGAGCGTCAAAAAACTTCGGCGGCCAGGCCGGTGGTTTGCCGGACGGTCTGCGCGATGCGCGAGAGCACCCGGAGCGGCAAATGCCCGCTTTCCGAATTGGGCGACGGGCGCGTGGCGGAATAAATCTGCACGAGGGAAATCTGGGCACCGGCGCGCCGCAGCTCAATCAACCGCTGGGCATATTGCTCGATTTCCTCCGACGGCGGTTCTTCTTCGTGAATGGCGGGAAAAAGGCTTTGGATAACCACCGGCCGCTGGCGGGCCAGCAGCAGGATGTTGGACAAAATCTTCTCCAGCGGCACCGCCGGCCGGTTGACCTTGTTGATGTAGTCCTGCGTGCCGCCATCGAGCTTGGCCCACACCTCGTCGCTGCTGGTGAGATGCTTGAGCCCCCGCTGCACGTGCGGCAGGTCCAGGCCGGTCGCATTGGTCAGCAGCACCAGCTTGAAAAACGGGGCGCCGCTCATGGCGCGCACATGCACGACCGCCTGCAGCGCCTCGGCAAACCGGGGCGAAAGCGTCGGCTCGCCGTCGCCGCTCAACGCCACGTGCCGCAGTTGCAGCAGGTCGTCCGGCAGCGCACGGTAGGGGGGCCGCTCGCGCAGCCGCCCGCTGCGCACCAGGGCCAGCGTCTTCTTCAGTTCCCCGGCCATGGCCTCGACCTCCACCAGTTCCGCCGGCCGCTCCTCTCCGCGGTGCACTTCGCAATAGACGCACCGGAAATTGCAGCTCTTGTCGGGCGTCAGGTTGATGCCGACCGACAAACCGCCGGCGCGCGCGGACACCACCGCATACACGAAACGATTGTCCAAAAAATCGCGCGGCGAGCCAAAGGCGGTTTCCTGGCCGCCGGGAAGCCGCTCTGGCCCTTTCCGCTTCTTTTCCGCCGGCCCAACCGCAGTTGTGGATTTTGGAATGACTTCTTCCACAATAACCAGACTACCTTGGCCGCCCCGCCCGCGGCTCTCTACACGATGCTTGCTAAAGAATAGACATATATTGGCAGCCCCTCCACTTGTTATCCTGTAATTAGCTTCGCTGATATCTGAAGTCCCCGGCACGGGCGGCCGCGGCTACGGCAGGCGATTTGCGGGATTTACTTTTGCCCCGGCAACGGTTCAAATGCGCGCAGACCAACATGGCCAACTCGATCGCAGAACTTAAACAGGCCGCCATTGTCCGCACCCTCCGCGGTTGCCAGCTCTTTGCCGGCCTGGAAACGGCGGACTTGAAATCCATTGCGGCCATCACGCGCGTCAAGCCGCTGAACAAAGGCGGCTGCCTCTTTCGCGAAGGCGCCCCGGCGCAAGGGTTTTATATTGTGCAGAAGGGCGCCATCAACGTCCACCGCGTCAATGCCGCCGGCAAGGAACAGGTGATCCGCGTCTTTCGCGACGGCGAATCCTTTGCCGAGGCGGCCCTCGCGACCGCGTCCGGCTACCCGGCGGACGCGCGCGCCCTGGAATCCTCGCAGGTCTTGCTGGTGGAAAAGACGGGGTTCCTGTCCCTGCTCAAGCAGCAGCCCGAATTGGGGCTGCGGATGCTGGGCTCGATGAGCCAGCATCTGCGCTCGCTCATCGCGCAACTCGAAGACCTGACCCTCAAAGACGTCGAAACCCGCCTGGCCAACTGGCTGATCAAACGCTGCCCCGACCCCGAATCGGACCGGCCCGTCGCGGTGGAACTGAAGACCACCAAGCGCATGCTCGCCGCCGAGTTGGGCACCGTCAGCGAAACCCTCTCCCGCACGCTCGCCAAGCTCCGCCAGCAAAACCTGGTCGCCGTGACCGGCCGGAACCTCACCGTCCTGTCCCCGCTGAAACTGCGCCAACTACTGCGCCGCAACCTGGGCGAATAGGCCTCGGCTTCCCAACACTGAAACCCCGCCCGTCTTTCAGCCTTTCATCCCACACGTCACTCTCCACCCGTTGGTCCTCTGTCTTCTTCCAGCCAGCCGCTTGGCGGTCTTGGGATTAAACCCTTTCCGCCAGCGTCGCCGCCACTGCTGGCCGTTCCACACGTACCAAACCCAGCCGCCGCAGCGCCCACTTTTTGCTGCAAAATCAAAGCACTCGCCCGCGGGACCGTATAAGGCACAGCGGCTGCACCAGCCATCCGACACGATGCCCGGCGCCAGCGTTCGCCTCCTCCGCCTGGCCCGTTTGGCGGCGGGTGTGTTCATGTTGGGGAGGGAACAAGAGCGTGCCAGCCACAACGCCTGGGTCGGACGAGCTCCTCCGTGGCGGTTTCACCCGATTCGGAACCTGGCAGTCTTTCACCCTGCAGGATACCGCGCTTGCGTCCGCGCAAGGCCCTGGAACGCAATCCGGTGGTCCTGCCAGGGCCAGTGACCAAATTTCCATCGTGCCGGCGCGCGGGCGTCCCCGCCCGCTTAAATCGTTTGCACTCCCACGCGAAGAGGAAGGTTTTGGGCGTTCCCAGGCCCAAAGCGGGCGAGGACGCCCGCGCGCCGTCGGCTTTGTCACCGTCCGTGGTGGTCCAGTCGCGCCTGCCCAGGAACCGCCCGGTCCGGCCACGATGCTGCCCCAGCGGGCTTGTGCGCGCTCCTCCGTGGCGGCTCACTCCGATTCGGAACCCGGCAGTCTTTCACCCTGCAGGATACCGCGCTTGCGTCCGCGCAAGGCCCTGGAACGCAATCCGGTGGTCCTGCCAGGGCCAGTGACCAAATTTCCATCGTGCCGGCGCGCGGGCGTCCCCGCCCGCTTAAATCGTTTGCACTCCCACGCGAAGAGGAAGGTTTTGGGCGTTCCCAGGCCCAAAGCGGGCGAGGACGCCCGCGCGCCGTCGGCTTTGTCACCGTCCGTGGTGGTCCAGTCGCGCCTGCCCGGGAACCGCCCGGTCCGGCCACGATGCTGCCCCAGCGGGCTTGTCAGATTGACATGCTCGACGGTCCCTCCAGAATCAGCTTTGATGACGCCAAAGACTGTACTTGCTTCGGAGCACGCGCTGGCGCGCCGCTGCCCAGCCTGCCCGCCACGGAAAAGGAACGCCAAAGCACCCATCCCGGTTCAGGGTATAATCGCACTGGCGCTCGTGCTGGCGGACGGGGGCCGGGCGGCTGTCCCGGAATCATATCGCACCTCGTGGAGCCGTCCCGAGGTTAACGCACGCATCGAGCGCGGCATCGAGCAATTCCGCAAAGGCGATTGCCTGCTGGAGGTGGTGGATGCGGCTGGCAAGCCCGTGCCGGACGCGCGGGTTGAGGCGCGCCAGACCCGCCACGAATTCCTGTTTGGCTGCAACGCGTTCGTGCTGGGCCAGTTGAAACCGGAGGACCTGGAGCAGCGCTACGAAGCGGCCTTCGCGCGCCTGTTCAATTTTGCCACCGTGCCGTTCTACTGGGAAGGCCTCGAACCGGCGCGCGGCGAACTGCGGTATGCCGAGCCGGCGCGCGACATCTGGCGCCGCCCGCCGCCCGATCGCTTTCTCCCCTTTGCCGCGAAGCACGGGATTACGCTCAAGGGCCATCCGCTGTTATGGCACGCCTACAATCCAGCGTGGTTGCCCAAGGATGCAAATGAGTTGCGCGAACTCTACCGCAAGCGGTTTCGTGAAATCAGCCGCCGCTACGCGGACAAGATTTCCATCTGGGATGTGGTCAACGAGTCGCTGGTCTGCACGACCAATTACCCGCTCTACACTCCGGCGCGCGAGTATGTCGGCTGGGCGTTCCAGGAAGTGGCGCCGCTGTTCCCGCCCCAGACCATCCTGATGATTAATGAGGTGACCGGCTTCAACTTCCGTCCGGTCGGAACCAACCCATACCTGGCCCAAATCAGGCAACTGCTGGACCAGGGCGCCGCGATTCGCGGGATCGGCTTTCAATACCACTATATGCGCCGCGAGGCGCTGGATAAATACCTGGCGGGCAAGGATTGCAGTCCGCAGGGGCTACTGGACTTGTACGAGGAGGCCGGACGCTTTGGCCTGCCGCTCTACATCACGGAAATCACCTTCCCGTCGGCGGGGCAAGACGGGGAAGAACTCCAGGCCGCCGTGGTTCGCGATCATTACCGGCTCTGGTTCAGCGTGCCCCGGATGGCGGGCATCACCTGGTGGAACCTGGGCGATGGAACCGCGGTAAAGGGCGAGAATGAGGCCCTGGGCGGCCTGCTGGACGCCCAGTTTCAGTCCAAGGCAGCTTATCGCGCACTCGACCAGCTCATCAACGAAACCTGGAAAACGCGCGCCCAAGTCCAAACTGACCCGGAGGGCAAAGCCCGATTCCGTGGCTTCTACGGGAAATACCGGGTGGTGGTGCAGCGTGGCGGCCAGACCCGCGAGCTTGAACTGAGCCTCACCCGTGGCGGGACGACCCCGGCGCGGGTGGTACTGGAGTAACACCGAGCTGCGCAACCGGCCGCCGACTTTGCGCTTGAAGCACCTCGCCAAAGAGCGCAGGCTTTACGCATGAAAGCATTTTCTCACCCACTTCAAGCCCACCGCCAGCCGGCAGTTCTCTGCGTATTGTCGCTTTCCTTGCTTGCGGCGCTCATCGCACCCGGCGCGCGGGCGGCCCAATCGTTTAGTCTGGCGCCTTTGTGGAGCATCCCGCCACTGACAACCTACGAATGGGCCAGCACCAACCACACCCAGCGTAGCATCGCCTATAATCCGGCCACCGGTCATCTGCTGACCGTGAGCCGCTATCCGGCCACCAATGCCGCGATCTACATTCTCGAGGGCCGCACGGGCGCGCTCCTCGGCGAGCTCGACACCAATGGCCTGTTCCTGGAAATCAACTTCCCGGTCAACTGCGTCGGCGTCGCGTCGGATGGCGTGATTTACGCCTGCAACCTGACGGTGGATTCCACCAATACGCCCGCCGGCAACAATGGTCCATTCCGCCTCTACCGCTGGGCCAGCGAGAGCGCGGCCCCGACCGTGGCGTATGTCGGCGATCCAAGCGATACGGATACGAACCTCAACCACCGGCGTTTCGGCGACAGCCTGGCCGTGCGCGGCAGCGGCAGCAACACGGAGCTGCTGGCGGGCACGCGCGCCGGCAAAGTCGTGGCGCGGTTCAGCACCCCGGACGGTTACAGTTTCCAGCACCAGAAACTCGAGGCCCCCGACCTGCAAGGGATCAGCGCCATGGTGACCATTGCATTCGGAGCCGGTAACACCTTTTGGGCCAAGGCGGAGAACAGCGCGGCCACCAATCAGCCGCTGCAATACTTCAGTTACGACACCGGCGCCGGCACCGCCACGCTCATCCAAAACCACCTGAACATTCCTGGCGGCCCGCTCAACTTCGATGCCAGCCGCAATCTCCTGGGTGTCGTGCGCGGCATGGGGCACGAATTCCGGCTGTTCCGACTTACGGCCAAGGGCTTCGTGCAGCAGGACGCCACGATCCCCTTCCCGGGCACCCATTCCAACGGCAATCTCACCGGCGCCGTGGCCTTCAGCCCGGACGCCGTCTTCGCGCTCGAGTCCAACAACGGCCTGATGGCCTTCAGCCTCTCCACCAACACCCTGGCACCTTTCCCGGTGGAGATCACCGCGCCCGCCGGCCAACCCACTCTTACCTGGCCCTCCACCGCCGGCTTCCTTTACCAGCCTCAGTACAAGCACTCGCTCGCGGACGCCAACTGGTCCGACCTGAACGGCGCCACCAACGGAACGGGAGCCGATATTTCCGTGGTGGATCCGTCCCCTGCCAACGTGCAATTCTACCGCGTCCGCGCCGATTGAGGCCCGGGTTTAGACGATGTATGACTGCTGCGATTCATTCTTCCAACCCCGCCGCGCCGCACGCCGGCGCAACCCGGGGGCAAACCACGAAGTCCGCCATGCTGATCCTGGCGGCGGCCGTCACTGTGAACTGCTGCGCCGCCGAGTTGCGCATCGGCACGGCCGCCATCAGCATCACCCCGGACCAGCCCGTGGCCCTCGACGGGCAGTTCAACCTGCGCGTCTCCCGGGGCGTGGACAACCCGGTCACCGCCACGGCGGTGGCCCTCGAGGCGCGCGTGGGCGATCGCACGACCGACCAGGCCATCTTGCTCTCCGCCGATCTCGTGGCGTTCCGCTCGTTCATCCCGCCGCGGGTGCGCGAACGCTTGCGCGCCCAACTGCCCGGCTTCGATCCGCGCAAACTGGTCCTGACCGCCACGCACACCCACACCGGGCCGGTTACCGAAGAAGGGAAATACGACATTCCGAAGGAGGGGGTAATGCCGCCCCGGGAATACGTGGAATTCCTCGTGGCGCGGCTGGTGGACGTCAGCGTGCGCGCCTGGAACCAGCGGCAGCCGGGCGGCGTAAGCTGGGGGCTGGGGCAGGCCGTGGTGGGCCACAACCGCCGCGCCGTCTATGCCAACGGCACCGCCCAAATGTACGGCGCCACCAGCACGCCCGAATTCCGCGGCATCGAGGGCGGCGCGGATCACGGCCTGGAATTGCTGTTCTTTTGGACGGCGGAAAAGAAGCTCCTGGCGGCCGGCGTCAACATCCCCTGCCCCTCCCAGGTGGTGGAAAGCCGGACCACGATTAACGCCGATTTCTGGCACGATGTTCGCGAACGGCTGCGCGCCGCCGCCGGGGCCGAACTCGGCGTGCTCGGCTGGCCCGGGGCGGCCGGCGATCTCTCCCCCCACTGGCTTTACCGCAAGGCCGCCGAGGAGCGCATGCTCAAATTGCGCGGGCTGTCGCGCACCCAGGACATCGGACGCCGGATTGCGGGCGAGGTCCTCGAAGTCAGCGAGCTGACCCGCAGCGACATCCAGCGGGAAGTCCCCTTCGCCCACGAAGTGGCGGACCTGGTGCTGCCCGCGCGCAAAGTGACCGACGCGGAAGCCGCGGAAGCGATCAAGGAAATCGAGGCCCTCAAGGGAAAGAACGACGCCACCCGCCGCATAGCGTGGCACCAGGCCACCGTGGACCGCTACCAGGCGCAAGGGGACGCGCCCACCGTTACCGCCGAGGTGCATGTCCTGCGGATCGGGGATATTGCCATCGCCACCAACCCCTTCGAGCTGTTCCAGGACTACGGAACCCAAATCAAGAGCCGGAGCCCGGCCTTGCAAACGCTGGTGATCGAGCTGACGGGCGGCCCGAGCGGCTACCTGCCCACCCCGCGCGCCGTCGCCGGCGGCGGTTACAGCGCCATCGTCCAGAGCGGGCAGGTCGGCCCCGAGGGCGGGCAGGAACTCGTCGAGCGCACCGTGGAAATCATTAAACGCTTATGGAGCAAACCCGCCCCAACGCCCTCGCAGCCCTGAAAGCCAATCCCGCTTCCCCGCCCAAACCACGTCCGCGCACAATCCTGATCGCCGTCGTCTGCGCCGCCCTGGGAATCGGCGGCGCGGTTTCACCGGCGGCGCCCGCCCGGTCCTCCGCGGCGCGCTGGCAGCTCGGCGCTCCCATCATCACCTATTGGGCCGGGCCCGGTTCCCGAACGGCGGTGAATGAACAAGCCGCCGCGCAGCTTCGCGCCGGCGGCTGGAACCTTGCCTGGACCCAGCGGCCCGAGGATCTCGATCTCTACCACCGCCACGGCCTCCGAGTCATGCTGGAGATCGCAACGCCCGACGTGGCGAATTGCGCCAAAAGTTTTGTTACCCGTGGAGGGGGGGGGGCAGAAGGGTGGAAAAGGATACGTTGCGCCAAAAGTAACTGTTACCGTGGATGGATGGATCAGACTATGAGTCAGAGCACACGAAGAGAACTGATAACGAAGTTGCGGTGGCGCTACCAGAACGCCGGCGCACAGTATAAGCGCAAGCTGTTGGATCAAGCTCAGGAGCTGCTGGGGTATCACCGCAAGGCGGCGATTCGGGCCTTGCGGGCGGTGCCAGTGGTGCCAAGGGGGCCGCGGATTATCACCGGGCGGCCCTTGAGCTACGAGCCGGGGTTGTTGCGCAAATGGCTGCGGCCCATCTGGGCGGCCACCGACTATGCCTGCGGCCAGCGGTTGGTGGCGATGCTGCCGGAGTGGATTCCGGCTTACGAGCAGCATGAGCGGAGGATGCCGGTGGAGGCGCGGGAGAAACTGCTGCAAGCCAGCGCCCGGACGCTGGATCGGCTGCTGCAGCCTTTGCGTGCGCGGGGCCAGGGCCGCTCGCTCACGCGGCCGGGCACGCTGCTGCGCCAGCAGATTCCCATCCGGGGCAGCCTTTGGGAAGAGGGAGCGGTGGGCTGGCTGGAGGTCGATACGGTCGCCTTGTGCGGCGGCAGCGTCGCCGGGGAGTTTGTTTGGGTGGTTGACGGGGTGGAGTACGTGACCACCTGGGTGGAATTGCGCGCCATCTGGGGTCGAGGCCAGATCAACACGCTGGGTGCCCTCCAGGACATCGAAGCCAGTTTGCCCTTTGCCTTGCTGGGGTTGGACAGCGACAACGGCGGGGAGTTCCTCAATCACCACGTGCTGCACTGGCTCCAAAAGCGGCCACGACCGGTGTTCATGACCCGCAGCCGCCCCTACAAGAAGGACGACAACGCGCACGTGGAGCAGAAGAATTGGACCCATGTGCGGCAGTGCTTTGGGTATGAACGCTACGACAAGGCCGAGCTCATCGAGCCGATGAACGCACTGCTCAAGGGGCCCTACCGTCAACTGCGCAACTACTTCCACGCTTCGCTCAAACTGGAACGAACCCAGCGCCAGGACGGCAAGGTGCGGCGCATTTACGGAGCGGCCCAGACTCCCTTGGCGCGGGTGCTGGCCTGCCCGCAGGTCAGTCCGGTCACCAAAGCGCAACTGCGGCAGGACAAGGAACGACTCAACCCCTTTGCGCTCAAGCAATCGGTGGAACAGAGCCTCAAGCAAATCTCGGCCCTGCGCCAGGCAGCCGTCCCCAACGCACGAGCGGCCTAACCGCTGGACACAACCGTGCAGCAGATTGTGAATAACTCTCTTAACCAGCCCTCCCCCCCAGCCCCCCACCACGGCAGTCCCTGGTTTTCGACCGCAGGGGGGCGCGAGCTAAGGCTCGCAGCTCGCCCCCCTGCTCGTTTTAGCTTGCTTCGGACCCGCAAAACCACTAACCTAAACAATCACCGCCGGGTAACACCCCTTTTGGCGCAACGATACCACCTTCAGGTATCCCCTCGGGTAACAGTTACTTTTGGCGCACGGAGCGTGGAAGACCCCGCGCAGGCCCAGGCGCTGGCGGCGCTCATCGCGCGCGTGCGCTCGCATCCGGCGCTCTATGCCTATTACCTTGTGGATGAGCCCGGCGCGGGAGCGTTTCCCAAACTGGGGCGGCTCGCCGCCTGGCTGCGCCAGCGCGACCCGGCGCACCTGGCCTACATCAACCTCCTGCCCACCTACGCCAGCGACGGACAGCTTCAAGTCAGCGACGATGCCGCCGAACGCGCCCGGGTGGGCTGCCCGCAGGACTTCGCCGGCCTCCAGGCCGACGACTTCACGGCGCTGCGCTACCGCGAACACCTCCGGCAGTTTGTCCGCATCGTCCAGCCCGATCTTCTCAGCTACGACCACTACCACTTCCTCAAGTCCAGCGACGGCCCGCAGTACTTCCTCAACCTCGCGCTGATCCGCGCGGCCGCGCTGGAAACCGGAAAGCCTTTTCTGAACATCATTCAGACCTGCGACTCTCCCGCCGAGGGCTGGCGCGCCCCGGGTGAAGATGAAGTGCGCTGGCTCACCTATACATCCCTGGCTTATGGCGCGCAGGGCATCGCCCATTTTCGCTACGACACCGGGCTTTGGCGGGACCCCAATGAGCAGACCATTCCCTTGCCGCTTTACTGGGCCGTGGCGCAGCTCAACCGCCAGTTCCTGGCCATCGCCACGGAACTCCAGCCGCTCAAATCGCTCGGGGCTTACCATTGCGGGACCATTCCCCTGGGCGGACAGGCACTGCCGCCGGAAAGCGCCTTTGCGACGGAACCCGCGACAGCGGAAACCTTGCTGGGCTATTTCGGAAAATCCGCCCGCCGCCCCACGCACGTGGTCGTGGTGAACCTGAACTATAAGAACGCGGCCCCCCTCACCCTGAACGGCCCGGGACCGCTGGAAGTCTTCCACCCGCCCACGCGAGCCTGGCTCCGACCAGAGGGAGGCCGCCGCATCAAGCTGAATCTGCCCGCCGGCGGCGGCGCCCTGGTCCGCCTGAGGAAATAAACCGCTGTTCCCCGGCGCAAGCCCGCCAGGCGCGAGACAGGAGTTGCCGGGCAAGGGTGCGGAGACGGGCTTTACAGGGCGGGGCGCGGGGGCTAACGTGGCGCCGGGTGGACGTAGAAGGGCGGTGGCAATCGCCTTTCCCAGCCCATGACTTTCTGCCGCCTTAAGACAACCGAAAAATGGCCAGGCCAAAACCAGATTGCCCGCCGAACGCCCCGAAGCCCACGCTTCTGGTAATGGAGCTTTGGGGCCTGGGGGACCTGGTCATTGCGACTCCCTTCCTGCAAGCCGCCAGCCGGTCCTACGCGGTGACGCTGGTGGCCAAGCCGTACGCGGTGGACCTGCAAAAACGCTTCTGGCCGGAGGTGCGGGTGGAGCCTTTCGTGGCGCCATGGACCGCCTTCAAACACAAATACCGGCTGCTGCGCTGGCCCTGGCGGGAGATGCTCCGGCTGCAACGCCGGCTGGTCGCGAAGCGCTTCGATTTCGGCCTGTCGGCGCGCTGGGACCCGCGGGACCACGTGCTGCTGCTGCTGGCGCAAGTCCGGCGGCGGCTGGGATTCGCGCGTTGGGGAAGCCAAATGATCCTGAGCGCGACCCCCGCCCGCCCGGACCCGACCGAACACCGCTACGAGCATTGGCGCGTGATGGCCCGGCAGTTGGGGATCGAGGTGCCGCCGCGCGCGGCGCTGGCGTGGCCCCGGTCGAACCCGGAAGGCGGGATTCTCGTGCATACCGGGGCCGGCCAGCCGGTGCGCGTCTGGCCGCTGGAACGTTACCACACGCTGGTTGCCCGGCTGCGCCGGAACCACCACTCCGTGCAAATCGCCTGCGACCCCGATCAGCGGGAATGGTGGGTAAAGGCCGGGGAAACAAACGTGGCAGCCCCCCGCACGGTGACGGAACTGTTCGCGCTGGTGGATCGGGCGGGCGCCTTCATCGGCAACGACTCGGGCCCCGGCCACCTGGCGGCTTTCTGCGGCGTGCCCACCTTCACCCTGTTTGGCCCGCAAATGGCTGAATGGTTCGCCCCCCTCAACCCCGCCTCGGAGTGGCTGGAAGGCAAGGCGTGTCCCTACAAACCCTGCTCGGATTATTGCCGTTTCCCGACGCCGCATTGCATGTTCAACACGCAGGAAGACGAAGTGGGCGCGCGGGTCGAGGCGTTTGTGGCGCGGGTGTTGCGGCGCCGGTGAGGCAGCGCGCCGCCGGAGGTTATCCGGGCAGCGAACGAACGGCCGCGGCGGGAACGGCGGCGGGCGGCGGCGTTTCGGCTTGCCTCAGGGCCTCGGCCATGGCGGTCAGATGGCGCGTGAGGGTGAAGTGGCGCAGGAAAATGTCCCGAAGTTCCTCGCCCGTTTCGGAGGTGATCAGGGCCAGGAGACGGTCGGCGGCTTGCTCCGGGGCGCGAATATCAACCAGGCCCGGGTAATTCGCCGGAAACAACTCCGGCAACGAACGCCAGCGGGTGGTAAGGATGGGCAGGCCAAAGGCCATCGCCTCAATCAGATTCACCGGCTGGTTTTCGTTCTCATAATACGTCGGGAAACAGAAGAGATCGGCCTCGCGCAGCCACTGGTTCTTCTGCGCGCCCGAAACGAACCCGAGATACTTGACGCAGGCGGCGAGGTCGGGCCGGGCAATCCGCTGGTCGAATTTGACCCGGGCCTCATTCGTGACGAAACCGCCGGCCACCACCAGGCGGAAAGCCACCGGCGACTGGCGCTGCTGGAGCCGCTCGTTCGCAAGCGCCACCGCGCTCAGCGTGTCGAACAATCCCTTCTCCGGAGTGCAATGCGCCAGGTACAGCACCTGGATCAAATGCGGTTCCGCGCCGGCCAGCCGGGCTTCGTCAGCTTCCAGGGGCTGCCGGGACAGGAGCTTTTGGCGGGCGGCAAAACGCGCCTTGCGCCGCGGCAAAATCTCCCCGGCAAACGCCGGGCAGGGATCCGCAATGCCATTGCTCACAACCCGGATTTGGCGGGAAAAGAGCTTCTCCGCGTCCGCGCGGTTGTATTGGGAGAGCACGATGCTCAGGTCCACCTGCTTCATCAGCCGGTACGTGAGCACGCGCCAGCGCATGGACACCGCCAGTTCCAGCCATCGTGCCAGCCCCGCCGCGTGCCAATGCAGGATCACCCGCTTGAAAAACGGCCGGCACAGCAGCATGACCAGCCAATCCCGGTACAGGGCCGACCGTTTTCCCGGGGCGGGAATGTAATAGAGATTCGTGACGCCGTAGCGGAAACGGCACCAGATGGCCTGCAAACAATAGCCCAGCAGCAGGATCAGCTTGCTGACCCGCAAATCGCCAATATCCTCGAGCTTCTGCGACAGCCGCGCATTGACATGGTAACACTCGATGCCGAAGGAAGTCTCCGGCCCGGAACCTGCCGCCCGCCGTTTCCGGCGGCGGTGGTCCCCGCCCAACCCCTCCAACAGAAGCTGCACCATGTAGCTCTGGCCATGATGCGGCGGCGGTGTGTGGGCGAATATTAACAGTTTCATGCAGCTCAACGCGAGAGCCCGGCTATGCCATCTCTGAATAAGCTAACACCCTACCCTACCTCGAATCCCGGCATCTGGGAAGTCTTTTATTGCTTCCGCCAACGCAAGCTAAACGCTGCCTCCCGGCGGCATCCCGTTCCCGACGCAACCAAACCCAGGCAGGAACCTGTGAGCAAAACCCAATTATAGTAATTAGCCAGTCCATCCGGACCGCCTCCGGACTGTCCAATTATTGGACACTTCCCTGTTTCCGAACTCAAAAGCCAATCCGAACGCCATTTTCAATCTAACTTACGCCATTCCAGCCTCATCCATAGCTGGCAGCTAGTCGTGTACAAGGGGTGTACAAGGGATGCTCATCGGGTGAACAAGCTTAAATCCTATGTACCTCCGGTGGGCATCCCTTGTACACCCCTTGTACACGGCGCTTTGGGAGGGGGTTGGAACGGTATTGGGAAGCTCTTGCTGGAGGAAAAACGCTGGATTGGGGGCTGGCGGGTTGGCTCAGCGGGGTTCGTGCCTGGGCTCTTTGACCGGCAATTGGCCCGAAGGCGCCGGCAACAATGGGCCTGGCCGGTTTTGCGGGAGTTGGGGCAAGCAGTGCTTGGAGAACCCGGTCGGGTTTGCCATACTCGCCGGCGTGTTCATCCGCCTGTTGATGATTGCTGCCATGACGTTATCGGCCCCTGCCGCATCCGATCGAGTTGCGCGGTTGACGCCCCAACTCGATGCGCTGTTTCAGAACTTTAACCAGCCGGAATCGCCCGGCGCCAGCGTGATGGTCATCCATCGCGGGAAGGTGGTGGTGGCGAAAGGCTACGGCCTGGCGAACGTGGAAGAGAAAATCCCGTGCGGCCCGGAGACCAATTATCGCCTGGCCTCCGTGACCAAGCAGTTCACCGCCATGGCGGTGTTGATCCTGGCCGATCGCCGGAAGCTGTCTTTTGAGGAATGTCTGACCGATTTCTTTCCGGAGTTTCCCGCCTACGGCCGGCAGATCACTCTGCGCCAGTTGTTGAACCACACCTCGGGGCTGCTGGATTACGAAGACCTGATCCCGCCGGGGACGGAGCTGCCGGTGCTGGATCGCGATGTGTTGCGGTTGCTGATGCGGCAGGACAAGACGTATTTCCCGCCTGGCACGAAGTATCGTTATAGCAATTCGGCCTACGCGCTGCTGGCCGAGATCGTGACGGCGCGCTCGGGCCTCACGTTTGCCCGGTTCCTGCAGCAGAACATCTTTCGGCCACTGAAGATGAAGGGGACGCTGGCCTACGAGGGGGGCGTGTCCGTGGTCGCCAACCGCGCGTATGGCTACTCGGCCGCGGCGGGAGGTTTTAAGCGAACCGACCAGAGCCTGACCAGTTCCGTGCTGGGCGACGGCGGCATTTATTCCTCGGTGGCGGATCTCTACCGATGGGATCAGGCTCTCTACACGGACAAGCTGGTGAGCCGGAAATTGCTCCAGCAGGCTTTTGCCCCGGGCCCGGCCACGGATTTGCCGGACACCCGCTATGGTTTTGGCTGGTATATCAGCCAATATCGCGGCGCGCGGGAAATCTGGCATCGCGGCAGCACGATCGGCTTTTCCACGCGCCTGGTGCGGTTTCCCGAGCAGCAGTTCACCGTCATTATTCTCACCAACCGCGACGAGGCCGGGATAACGGAGTTCGCGCACCGGCTGGCGGACTGGTACTTGTTTGACCGGCCGTGACGATGCGCGGGGTGGCGCGGGGGCGGCGCGCCCTGGCTGGCGTCCGCCGGGGCTTCAGAATGAACGCCGGTTTCCGCGGTTGTTGGCCAGGCCCTGGTTCCGGGCCAGCGACGCGAATATGCCGGCGAAGCAAAGGATGGAGAACACGATGAAGCCGGTCCGCATGGAGCGCATGAGCTGCGGGTAGTTGCCCGGGTGGATTTTTTCCTGCCCCATATAGATGGCCAGCAGCATCAGGGCAATGGCCATGCTCAGCGTCTGCCCCACGTTGCGCATGGTGCCCAACATGCCGGAAGCGTTCCCCAGTTGCCGTTTCTCGACCGAGCTCATAATGGCGTTCGAGTTGGGGGAGGAAAAGAGCGAGAAGCCCGCGCCCATCACCACCAGTATGACGGCGATAAATGTCACGGAGGTCTGTTCCACCAGGAAGCAAAGCAGGATCAGGCCCAGGGCGGTGATGGCCATGCCGATGGAGGCCAGGACGCCCGGGTTATGGTGGTCGGAGAGTTTTCCGGCGGCGGGCGACATCAGCGCCATGGTCAGCGGCATGGACATGAGGAGGAACCCGGCCTCGCGCGCGCCCAGGCCCTTGATGTACTGCAGGAAAAGGCTCAGGAAGAACCCGACGGCGCTGGTCGCGGCGTAATGGATCAGCGCCGCCAGGCTCGACAAGGCAAAGACCCGGTTGCGGGAGATCAGCGTCAGGTCGAACAGCGGATGCACCGCCCTTTTTTCCCGGATGACAAACAGCGGCATGAGCACCAGGCCGGCGCCGGTTAAAACCCAGCCGGCCGCCGCCGGCAGTTTTGAAAACCCATAGACCAGGGCCGCCATGGAGAGGCCATAGAGGACGGAGCCGGGCCAATCGAAGCTCTCGCCTTTGGCTTCCGCCCATTCCAGTTTCATCTTGCTGCGGATCAGGAGCAGGCTGGCGATTCCCAGGGGTATCAGGAAGGCAAAGATGCTTCGCCATCCCAGGTAGCGGGTGAACATTCCGCCCAGGAACGGCCCCGACGCCAGCCCCATATAGACCGCGGTGACGTTGATCCCCATGGCCCGGCCGCGTTCCCCGGGAGGAAAAACCGAGGTCAGGATGGCCATGCTGGTGCCGAACATCATTGCCCCGCCGATGCCTTGCAGGATGCGGACCCCGATCAGCCATTTGATATCCGGCGTGATGGCCAGCAGGAGCATGGTCAGGGTGAAGATGACCAGGCCGGCGGTGAACACCTTTCTCCGGCCCAGGATGTCCCCCGCCCTTCCCGCCGGGAGCAGCAGCATCGAAATCGCGAGCATATAGCTGTTGATGATCCAGCTCAGCATGACGGCGTTGAGGCTGAATTCCTCGCCGATGGAAGGCAGCGCCAAATTGACCGCCGACCCCATGAACGGCGTTAGAAAGGACGCGAAGGCGGTGACCGTCAGCACCGAACGCTTAAGCTCTTTTTCTGTCATTCTCCGTTGCGACGGCCAACCCGGGCGGCCTCCGGGCCGTCAGTGATCCACGCAAACTCCCTCATGGCCCGAAGCGGAGCAGGTTTGTCACCAGGCCGGTGGGGCGGGAAATGCCGGCGGCCCCGGCGGCATTGGGGATGCTTGCCGGCATCGGCTGGCCCGTCCCCATGACGGGATATCGCATTCGGCCCATAGTGATTGAGATTATTTTCACGCGCTGGTGTGACGGCCCTTATACCATCAAACATGAGGATAAAAATAGCAATAACCTGTTTTGGCGGCCGGCCCGGCCTGGCGCCGGCAGGCGCCGCGGGCGCGCGAAAAAGCCGGTGGCCGGCCGGCGCAGACGAATGGCGCAAGCGATGCCGCCGCGGCCGCGGTTTCCCCTCGTTCACCCGGGCGCGGGAAAATTGCGGGCCGCGCCGGGAACCGCCAATCCAAGCGGGATCGGCCCGCGGGGCAAGTCAGGCGGTCTGGATTCGCGCCAGCTCCTCCCGGTAGGCGGGAGGCAGTCCCCAGAGCCGGGCTCCTTCGACGAGCTGCTGTTTGTAGGCGGCGTTGGGCAGGGGCGGATGGGGCTGGCGATTGGCAAAGTAAAGCCAGACCCGCAAGCGTTTGCCCGGGTCGCCAGGGCGGCAGACCTGGCGTTGTTTGCGCACGTAAGCGTTGTCCGCCAGCGGCCGTCCGGGGCGGTAGCCTTCGCTTTCATCCAGGCGCTGCAGGTCGGCTTTGGAAATCGCAAACACGACTCCCCAGATGTTTTTGCCCGGCGCGGGAATCCCATCGCAAGTCCCGCAGCCCCGGTCCCGGGCCAGGCGGGTAAAGGCGAGCTGGTGGTTGGGCAGTTGGGCCACGGTCACGAAGCACGCGGAGGGGCAGCGGCGGACGAACTGCGCCGGATCCATATTGGAGCCATAGGCAAAGTAGAGCATCTATCCCGTGTTCGGCCCCAGCCTAGCGCGGCGCCGCGCTTCGTCAAGGAACGGATTTGTGGTGGCTTGCGCAGGGACTTTGGCCTACCGTTTGCAGCCTATGAGACCGGTTCCGAAGTCATGAGCAGGCTGATCGCCATCGTCGGGCGGCCCAATGTGGGCAAGTCCGCCCTGTTCAACCGCATTGCGGGGCGGCGCATTGCCATTGTGCATGATCAGCCGGGGGTCACGCGCGACCGGGTTGCGGCGGAGGTGGAATGGCAGGGGCATCCGTTTACGCTGGTGGACACCGGGGGCATCGGCCTGCTGCGCCGCGAGAAAGCGGAGGACGTCATCGTCAAAGCGGCGCTGGAGCAGGTCGAACTCGCGATTGAAGCCGCCGACGTCATCATTCTGGTCGTGAACGTGCAGGAAGGCTTGCTGCCGCTGGATCGCGAGGCGGCGGCCCGGTTGCGGCGGAGCGGCAAGCCGGTGCTGGTGGCCGTCAACAAGGCGGATACCGATCGGGCGGAGAGCGGCGTGCCCGAGTTCGCGGCGCTGGGTTTCCCGCAAATGTTTCCGGTCAGCGCGATCCACGGGAAAGGCATTGAACCGCTGATGCAGGCGGCGATGAGCCGGCGGCAAAGCGGGGCCAGCCCGGCGGCGCCGGGAGTTGCGGCGGAAAGCCCGGGCGAGGTTCCGGGAACGGCCGCGTTCTCCGCGCCCGGCGGCGCGCGTCCCGCCGCCCTGAAACTCGCCATTGTGGGCCGCCCCAACGTGGGCAAGTCCTCCATCATCAACGCGCTCACCCGGTCCGAGCGCGTGGTGGTGAGCCCCATTCCCGGCACCACCCGGGATGCGGTGGATGTGCCGTTCGAGGTCGAGACCGAGGGCGTGCGGCAGTCCTACGTGTTGATTGACACGGCGGGGCTGCGCAAGACCCGGCGCGTCGGCGATTCGATCGAGTTCTTCAGCGTCAAGCGCGCGGAGGAATCCATCGCCCGCTGCGATATCGTCATCCTGGTCCTCGACGCCGAGGCTGGAATTACGGAGCAGGACAAGAAGATCGCCGACCGCATTGTGGAGAACCACCGGGCCTGCATTGTGGTGATAAACAAGTGGGACCTGATGGATGACGCCGTTCGCGCGGCGCGGCGGCAGGAGATTCGCCGCCGGCAGAACCCGAAGGGCCGGACGGCTCCGAACGTGATGACCACGCTCGGCGAGTTTGGGCAGTGGGTGCAGGAGCGCTTGTTCTTTCTCGATTATGCGCCGGTCATTTTTACCTCGGCCAAGTCCGGATTTCACCTGGATCGCCTGCTCGAAGCGGTGCGCTACGTGGCGGCGCAGTTGCAACAGAGCATTCCCACCGCCATTCTGAACCGCACGCTGCGCGATGCCGTCGAACAGCGGCAGCCGGTCAGCGCCCAGGGGTATCGCCTGAAGTTCTTCTACGCGACCCAGGTGCGGCAGGCGCCGCCGACCTTTCTGCTCTTTGTGAACCGGGACGAGTTGTTTTCGGAGCCGTATAAGAAATACCTGGCGAACCAGATGCGGCAGGCCTTCGGTTATGAGGGCTGCCCGATCATTATCGTCGCCAAACCGCGCCCCAAAACCATTGCGCCGGTGCGGAAGTTTCGGGGGGCGGGCAGGCAAAAAGCGGGTTAGGGGGCGCAATTTGTTTGCGGATGGGCCTGGGCGCCGGGAAATGGGTGTTTCGGGGCGGCTTCAGGGGGGTAATTTGGGTGATTTTCCTCAGGAAAACGGCGAAAAACTTTTTTTGCAGAAATGGCTTGTTTCCCCAACCCGTGGTAGTAGAGTTCAGAGTGTTACCCAACTAATAGGGTAGGCACAGGGTCGCGAGTCGGAGCTGGATTGCCTGCCTGATTGATGAATTTGAACCTAATCGCCGGGTGCTTTGCTGAGGGGGCTCAGCCGATGCAACCGGCAACGCAGAAGGAAAAAGATGATAGTTGCCAACGAACAAGGTTTGTCCAAGGCGCGTCCTGCGGGACGCCGCCGGGCCGCAGCGGTGACGGGTGCCCGCACTCCCAAAAAGCGCGCGAAGGCCGCGGCGGGGAAAACGCTCAAAATCGAGCGGTGGTTCAGCGATCCCAAGGTCAGCCCGTTCGACCAGGTTGAGTGGGAGCGGCGGACGGCGGAAATCACCGACGACGGCGGCAAGGTGATTTTCCGGCAGGAGAATGTCGAGGTGCCCAAGGCGTGGTCCTTGCTGGCGTCCACGGTGGTCGTCTCGAAGTATTTCTATGGCGAACAGGGCACCCCGGAACGGGAAACTTCGGTGCGCCAGCTCATCCACCGCGTCTGCCGCACTATCGCGGATTGGGGGGTCAAGGACGGTTATTTTACCCGGGCCGAGGGCGAGGTTTTTTATGATGAGATGACGTGGTTGTGCCTGAACCAGTATGGGGCCTTCAACTCTCCGGTCTGGTTCAATGTCGGGCTCTACCACCAGTATCACATTGGCAACAGCTCAAGCCGCGGCAATTGGGTGTGGAATCCGAAAACCGGCCAGGCGGAGCGGGCGGCGACCCAATACGAATCTCCGCAGTGCAGCGCCTGCTTTATCCAGTCCGTCGCGGACAACATGGAATCCATCATGGAGCTGGCGCACAGCGAGGCGATGCTCTTCAAGTTTGGCTCCGGCACCGGCACGGACCTTTCCCCCATCCGTTCGTGCAAGGAGAAGCTGAGCGGCGGCGGGCGCCCCAGCGGGCCGCTTTCGTTCCTGAAGGTCTATGACCAGGTGGCCAACGTGGTCAAGTCGGGCGGCAAGACGCGCCGCGCGGCCAAGATGAACACCCTGCGCGATTGGCACGGGGACATCCAAGAGTTCATCGAAGCCAAGATGAAAGAGGAACGCAAGGCGTGGGCGCTAATTGAGCAGGGATATGACGGGTCCTACAATGGCGACGCTTACGGCAGCGTGATGTACCAGAATGAGAATCTTTCCGTGCGCGTCAGCGACGCGTTCATGGAAGCCGCCGAAGCGGGGCGGGAATGGTGGACGCGCAGCGTCACCACCGGCAAGCCGCTGGAGAAAAAGGACGCCCGCCTGCTGTTGCAGAAGATCGCCGAGGGCACCTGGGTCTGCGGTGACCCGGGGCTGCAGTACGACGGGGCCATTCAGAAGTGGCACACCTGCAAAGGCACCGAGCCGATCCATTCCACCAATCCCTGCTCGGAATACGTTTTCATCAATAACACGGCCTGCAATCTCGCTTCGCTGAATCTGGTGAAGTTCAAGCGCGCGGACGGGATTTTCGATGTCGCGGCCTTCAAGGCCGCCGTGCGGATTTTTATCACCGCGCAGGAGATCTTGGTTGATAACGCGAGCTATCCGACCCGGCAAATTGCGGAGAATTCCCATATCTTTCGCACGCTCGGCCTGGGCTACGCCAACCTGGGCTCCCTCATCATGAGCTATGGGCTGCCCTATGACTCGGACGAGGGGCGCGCGCTGGCGGGCGCCCTTACGGCCATCATGACCGGGCGGGCGTATGAGCAATCGGCCGAAATTGCCGCCATTATGGGCGCGTTCAAGGGTTATCACGACGCCCGCTGCGCGCACGTGACGGCGCCGCTGGCAGCGGACAATGTGGACTCCATGCTCGCGGTCATCCAGCAGCATCGCGACGCGGTCGAAAAAATCCAGCCGAGCCGGGAGTTTGATTATCTCAAGGAAGAAGCGCGTCAGTCCTGGACCCAGGCGCTGGCCCGCGGCCGCGCGGCGGGCTATCGCAATGCGCAAGTGACGGTCCTGGCGCCGACCGGCACCATTGCCTTCTCGATGGACTGTGATACGACGGGCATCGAGCCGGAATTGGCGCTGGTAAAATTCAAGCTGCTGGCGGGCGGTGGGAGCTTGAACATCGTCAACCGCACGGTGCCGGAAGCGTTGCAGCGCCTGGGATACAACGCCGCGGAATCCGAACGGATCATTGGCCATATCACGCAATACCATACGATTGAAGATGTCGTGGAAGGCGCGCAAACCATCACGAGCGGGTTGCGCCCCGAACACCTGCCGGTCTTTGACTGCGCCTTCAAGCCCAGCCGCGGGCAGCGGAGCCTCCCTTACCTGGCGCATCTGAAAATGATGGCGGCCGCGCAGCCGTTTATCAGCGGCGCCATTTCCAAGACCGTCAACATGCCCAACGAAAGCACCATCGAGGACATCCGGGATGCCTACGTGCAAGCCTGGAAGATGGGGCTGAAGTGTGTGGCCATCTACCGTGATGGTTCCAAGCGTTCTCAACCGCTCAGCACGAAGCGCCTGGGCGAAGGCGAAGGCAAAGCTGAAACGGGCAGCATTTTCGCGCTGGAGGACCGCATCAAAGAACTGGAGGCCGAGATCACGCAACTCCGGACGCAGTCCGGCAAGCCGCTGCGGCGGCGCCTGGCGGATACGCGCACGGCCATCACGCACAAGTTTGATATTGCGGGCCATGAAGGCTATCTGACGGTGGGGATGTTTGAGTCCGGCCAACCCGGAGAGTTATTCATCACCATGGCCAAGGAAGGCTCCACGATTGGCGGGCTGATGGATGGCATTGGCACCCTGACCAGCCTGGCGCTGCAATACGGCGTGCCGCTGGAAACCCTGGCCCGCAAGTTTGCGCATGTGCGATTCGAGCCGTCGGGATTCACCAAGAACCGCGACATCCGCAACGCCGCATCCATCATGGATTATGTGTTTCGCTGGATGGCGATCCAGTTCATCCCCGGCTTCCGCGAAGCCCATACTTCGAACCAGAACCAGCCGGAATTGGCTATTCCCGGGCTGCATGAGGCGGAGAAGAAAAAGGTGAACCGCCCCGTGCGCGAACTGCCCCTTGCGGATGACACGGAGATCCTGGAGCTGAAATCCGGGGCCGATGGCAACGGCAAGGGCCATTCGCCGGCGCAACCCGCCCCGGCCATGCGGCCTGCCAAGACAATCAATGAACTGGTGGCCCATTTTCAGCAGGACGCGCCAGCCTGCCCCAACTGCGGCAACGTGACTGTGCGCAGCGGCGCCTGCTATCGGTGCCTCAAGTGCGGCGAAAGTCTTGGTTGCTCCTGAAACCCGGCGAACGATCGCCGGGGATGGCCGTCAGGAATTCGGGGCGGGCCTTTTGAGCGCTTCGGCCAGCAGTATTTTTTCTTCCGGCAGCAGGCTGGAATCCTGCGCGATGCGCAGGTAAGGGCTGGCTTTGTTGCCCTCGCCGACGGCCGTCAACAGGATCCCATAGTAGAGCGCTACGGACGGGTTTTCGAGGTCTTCGGGTTTTAGCTTTTGGAGCACAGCCAGGCCTTCCCGGGTTCGGTTTTGCAAATAAAGCGAATAGGCGTAGGTGGAGGCGATCACGGCCTGTTCGGGGTGCTGGGTGAAGAGTTCCCGGGCCAGTTCGTGCGTCCGGGGCAGGTTCAGTTTGAGCAGCAGGGAGGTGGCCGCCAGGTTGTTTTGAGCAACGAAGTTTTGCGGGGCATAGTTGGCCATGCTGGAGTACACCTTGTTCAGCCCCAGCGTGTTGCCGGCCAGGGTATAGGTTCGTTCCAGCTCGCGCAGCGCCCACTGATCCCTGGGGAAGCGCTGCGCGATTCGCCAAAGCAAATCTTCCCGGGCCTGCTCCTGCCCCCACTTGGTGGCCAAAGTCAGCAAAGTGGTTAAAGACCCCAGGCGATCCCCGGCATTGCGAATGGCGGTGCGCCAGTGGGCGTCAGCCGCCAGTTTCTGATTGAGTTCCGTCACCGCGCGGGCAAGAAAAGCAAACCGCAGGAATTCGCGGTCGCCCCAATTCTGTGCGGAAAGGGCCTGATCGAGGCCGTGCCAATCCTTCCTGGCCATATAGCAATCCGCCACCGCCAGAAGAACCGGTTGTTCAGCTTGCAGTTTGGCCGGACAGGCCAGCAGCCAGGTGAGCGCGTCATCGGCCAGGCCGCGCTCGACCATCCATGTCGAGAGCGCATAGACTTGCGCCGCGTTGGTGGTGGCATTTCTTTGCTGCGTGCGAAGATAATCCTTGAACCCGGGGCTTTGCGATTGGCGAAGGATGGCGAGATGCTGCAAACGGTCACCCATCACCACCCGTGGATCCGCCAGAAGTTGCCGGGAAAATCGGGCCGCCCGGGAGAAATCGTTTCGTTCGAGACTCTCCGCCACCAGCCAGCGTAAGGCGACATCCCCTACATTGGTGCTGGCACGCAAGCGTTCGAGCGTCACCCGCGCCGCAGACGGAACGCCGGCTTTGGTTGATTCGAGTTGCAGGACGGCGAGGTTTAGCTGGTGCAATTCATTCGTAGGTTCAAGCCGGCAGGCTTGTTCGAGGTGTTTGGCTGCGACCGTGGTTCGCTTGAGCCGGAGTGCCAGTTCGGCCGAAATCGCGTGGTAGGCGGCGAGGTTGGTCGCGGTTCCTTTCAGTTCCTCCAGGATCTGGGTCGCCAGGGGAAAGGGAGGGCTTTGTGAATGCAGCGCGGCAGAGGCGAATTGAAGTTTATGGGGGATGCTAGGCTCCGCCTCGACGATTCGACGCCACCAGTCCAAGGCGTCCGGGGAATGGGTTTTTTCGGCCAAATCGGCCATAATCCGGCATGCCTCCAGGTTGCGGGGATTTATCTGCAATGCCCGGCGGGCACTCAGCGAGGCATTGTTATATTCCTTTTGGGTCAAATATGCCTTGGCTTGTTCCACCAGCCGGATCTCCTGGTGCCGCCGATAAGCGGGTCGGGCCCAAAACCACAAGCCAAGGCAGCCGACCGCCACGATAATACACGCTAGGACGATTTTTTTCATAAGCTCGCTGCTCTATAATTAGATTCTCAAGCCGAGGATTCGTCAATCAGAACCGGGTCTGCTGAGTGGCGTTCCCGTAATCGTGCAAACGCGTTTCACTCTGCAAAGTTCCCTCCTTGGCGGTTCGCTGGTGTGTGATAGGAAATCGTCTTTAGCGCGTGCGTCCGTCCTGGGAGCGGCGCAAGACAGTCGTTCGCCTTGTCTGGGGGCCGCTGCTTTATTGCCAGAAAAACCCTAAAACAGGGCTTGCCAAGTCACGGTGGTGCTACTAGGCTCTGTTTTCCTTTTGGGAAGACCCCATTAAGGCGGGCGGCCGAATGAACGCCGCTACCAAAGAACAAAATGATTTATGGCCGTTAAAATTCGTTTGAAGCGGATCGGGACGAAGAATACACCCGCGTACCGCATCGTCGTGGCTGATTCACGCAGCCCCCGCGATGGAAGATTTATCGAGGAACTGGGCACGTACCTGCCGCAAAAGAAGAGTGATAAGTTCACGCTAAAGCTGGACCGCGCCCAATACTGGGTCAGTAAAGGCGCGCAGCCGAGCGAGACTGTCGCCAGCTTTATAAAGAAAGCGACAAAAGCCGCGGCGGCAGCAACGGCCTAAGCAAAGCAAGCGCCGTCGGCTCCATGCAAGCGTTCCTTGAATACGTCGTCAAAGGGTTGGTGCAGAACCCGGAGGCGGTGACGATTACGCCAGTGGAACGCGAGGGCACGACGGTTTATGAGTTGCGCCTGCATCCACAGGATGTGGGGAAAATTATCGGGCGTCAGGGGATGACGATCAATGCCATCCGCTCTTTGCTGCTGGCCGGGAGCGCCCGGAAAGGGCAGCGTTGCACCCTGGAGATTGTGGAAGATCGGCCGGCCACCTGACGGTGTTGGAACCGAAAGGCCGGGCCTCTGCGCCGAGGGGCCGGTGCGGGTGCCAACCCGACGAGCGCGAAGCGGAAGCTGAAGATGAAGATTGATGTGTTGACGTTGTTCCCGGGGATGTTTGTGGGGCCGCTCGACGAAAGCATCATCCGGCGAGCGCGGGAAGCGGGGCGGTTGGAGTTGGCGCTCCATAATCTGCGAGATTACGCGCTTGATCGCCATAAGACGGTGGACGATCGGCCTTTTGGCGGCGGGCCAGGCATGTTATTGAAGCCGGAGCCGCTTTTTGCCGCCGTGGAAGACCTGGCATGTGAGAATACATGCGTCCTGCTGGTATCGCCTGCCGGACGGCGATTTGACCAGTCGATCGCGCGGGAACTGGCAAGCCGGGAGCATTTGCTCATGGTATGCGGCCACTATGAAGGCTTTGACGAACGAGTGCGTGAACGGTTGGCGGATGACGAGTTGTCCATTGGCGACTACGTTTTGACGAATGGCGCTTTGCCGGTAATGGTTATTATTGACGCGGTTACCCGATTGCTGCCGGGAGTTTTGGGCGATGAAGACAGCGCCCGGGAAGATTCGTTCAGCCAGGAACTGCTCGAATATCCGCAATATACGCGGCCCGCGGAGTTCCGCGGCATGAAAGTCCCGGAAGTGTTGCTATCCGGCAACCATGCAGAAATCGCCCGCTGGCGTGCAGAACAGGCGCGACGGCGAACCCAGGAACGGCGACCGGACCTGTTCGCAAAGACATTTTATGAATCAGGCATTACTTGATAAGATTGAGTCGGCACAATATCGCAAAGACGCTTTGGATTTCGGCGTAGGCGACACCGTGCGGGTGCATACCAAGGTTGTGGAAAGCGGCAAAGAGCGCATCCAGGTCTTTGCCGGAGTGGTGATCGGCCGCCGCGGGCATGGGTTGAATGAAATGTTCACGGTTCGCCGTATTAGCTATGGCGAAGGAGTGGAGCGGGTATTTCCGCTACATTCCCCACGCGTGGCGAAGGTGGAAGTGGAACGCAAAGGCGCGACCCGCCGCGCCAAGCTCACCTACCTGCGCAAGCGCGTCGGCAAGGGAGCAACCCTGGTCAAAGAAAAAGAAACCCGCACTGCCGCCACTGCGTCCAGGGGCGTGAAATCCTAGCGGCGTCCTGGTCGTTAGCAAGCGTGGCTGTGGCCTCGTTTTTTACGGGCGTGAAATAAGTTGGTAGCGGTCAGGCCTTTGCGGGATCACCCCGAAACCCTTCCTGGCCTTGGCGCCCCTTCAACCAAGTGACGACCTCAGCGGGGAGAACTACGCTTTCCTGCCGAGCCTCGAGGTTCTTGATCCGCGCCAGGAGCATGCCCGCCGGATCTCGTTCCAGTTTGAGCGTGTACGTCGCGTTAAGTTCCTGCGCGCGTTTGAACTGCCGATCTGGTTTAGCGGCGGTCAGCGAATAATCCACAGCTAGACCGGCAGCCCGTAAGTCGTGGATCACTTTCAGGAATTCGACTCGCAGATTCTCATCTTCGACTAGGCAAAAGACGTCCAGCGCAGCGGTAAACTTTGGCAACAATGCCCGCGCCCGAAGCAGTTCCAGCAGCACCACATCGCCCATGCCGAAGCCCAAGGCGGGAAGATCCACGCGCCCCTGGCTAATAAGTTTGACGAGGTTGTCGTAGCGGCCGCCGCCGGCGATGGCGCGAAACTCACCTTTGCGGTCGAACGCCTCAAAAACGACGCCGGTATAATAAGCCAGCCCGCGAATGACGTGGTAATCAACCTTCACGTAATCCCTGAGTCCGCGAGCGGCAAGATTGGCCAGTATGGCTGTCAACTCGGCCGTGGGCTCGCCTTGCGCGATAAAGGAAGACACCTCCGCCAGAGAAAACCCGAGGCGTTCGAGCTTTTCGTTGCTTTGCTCCGGTGCCTCGCGCTCCAATTTATCAATGATTTGATAAAAAGCGTATTCCTGCGTTGCCGCGCCGTGCCGGTGCCGGAAAAACACCTGCCAGGCGTTGCGGCTGCTGAGGCGAATGACGAAATCCTCGTGCGTTAATCCAAAAGAGCGGAGCGTATCAATCAAGAGTGCAATGAGTTCCGCGTCAGCGGCAGGGTCTTTTTCGCCAACAATGTCGGCGTTGAACTGAAAGTGCTCGCGCAAGCGCCCTTTTTGCTGGCGCTCATAGCGAAAGAGTTGCGGCAAGGCGAACCATTTGAACGGCTTTTTGTACCCCCGCTCACAGGCGGCGATCATGCGCGCCAGCGTGGGCGTCATTTCCGGGCGAAGAGAAACCTGCCGTTCGCTTTTATCGGTGAAATGGTAGAGTTGGCCGACGATTTCCTCGCCGCTCTTAGTGGTGAAGAGTTCCAGTGGTTCCAGTGGGGGACCATCGTATTCGTGGAAACCGTAGCGCCGCGCCAGGCTGCGCCAAGTATTGAAAATATATTGGCGTGCATTCGCACTCCACAAGCCGGGTTGCGGCAGTGGTTCGGGATAAAAATCGCGAAAACCAGGCAGACGTTCCATAAATGACCAGAGAGTATGAAGTACCCCTCAAAAAGCAAAAGCAAACCACGCGCGAGGCTGATACTCATGGGGATACAGAATGGGTCAATACCTGAAAACTGGCGTCGCCATGTTTGTGCTGAACTTCAGTTGGTTCCGAAGTTCACTGGCGGGGGCAACGGAGAGACGCGCGGAGCCTCATATCAGCGTACTGGTGAGACGCGCTTGACGAACGACTCGGCGCAGCCAAATCCCCCAACGACGCTGTTGATTTGCACGACGGATAGGTGTGGAGCTATCGGAGGTGCCGGAAGGTATCAGCGCAGGAAGTTCGCAGTTTACTGGCAGTGGCTCTTTCGCCCTGCTTAACTCCTTCTACTTCCGACATTACGGATGGAGGCGAGGGTCGGAATCGAACGAATTCAGGCGATTTTTGCCGCGCTGCTCCATCCGTCTCCAACTCCCGCATTCACAGCTCAATCGAATGACAGGCTACGAAAACGCCGATAAAATAAGGTCAAAACGCACTCGTCGTCAAGCCTGCTAAAACTCAGTTACTGCTCACAAAAAAATCTGTGCGAACTCATTTACTGGTGAGTTGCTGGCACTTTTGCTGGCACTTCTGTCGTCAAAAACGACCAAAAATTGGAGGCGAGGGTCGGTTTGCGACCATTAACGGGCCGATTTGGGATATTCGTGTTTTTGGACCGAAAATCAGCGCTGAAACCCTCAATTCTGCTGGCACTTTTGCTGGCACTCATTTCACTCGAAAACCTCGGGTATACTGCCATACGGCGCTGATATTTTCCGTCGTGTTCATCCCGTGTCTGCCCGCGCCTCTGGTTGCTCCGCGCAACCTCGCGCCAGCGGCCGAAACATCTTTTCGTCCGCTGTCACTTCGTTGCTGATGCTCCGCCGCCCGCCGGCACGGCCAGACACGGGTGCGTTTCGTCAGGAGCGGGGCTGCTCTCCCGGTCCGGTGGTGAAGAGAGCAGTCCCGCTCCTTCGGAACGAAACGCAAAACATGAACACAACGGAAAACCTCATCACCACTGGATGCCCCACCACCGCTCTGCAACCGCAGAACAAAATCGTCAAACCCATCAAATTTCCATCCCAACCACAGGAATGGAAAATCGTATCCCTGCGGGAATGTCCCACACCCGACACCATGCAACAGTGCGAGACGCCGGATCAGGCAGCCGCCTATTGGAAAACGCATATCGCGACTCATCCCTACTTCAATTCTGAATGTGAATGTTTGGTGGTGTTCATCCTCAACACCCGCCGTCGCATCAAAGGCCACTATCTCGTGTCCATTGGGACTATGGATACCATTCTCTGTCATCCAAGGGAGGTATTCCGTTTAGCCATCATGGCGAGTGCCGCCGCCATCATCATCGCGCACAATCATCCGAGCGGTGAAGCAACCCCGTCCGAAGCCGACATCAAAATCACCCGTGACCTCATTCGAGCGGGTCAGCTTCTGAAAATCGAAGTTCTCGACCACATCGTCATTGGCAATCCGAGCCATCAGTCGTTGCGATCCTTGGGTTATTTCTACTCCTAGCCGACAACGGCTTCCTAAATATGGAAGCCCATTTTTGCCGAAAGCAGGCGGGCGCACCGGCTTTTGAGCTTGGGCAATCAAGAGATTGTGTTTCGTATAGAAGGCATCTGTTGACACAATGTCCCGCATATAGGACACTAAAACCGTGCCAAAAATAAGTTCCATTCCATTACCCGCCGCTCACGCCCTGCGAAAGCTGGGGCGCGACCTCGCCCTAGCGCGGCGGAAGCGTGGAATTTCCACCAGCGACATGGCCGCCCGCCTGTTTGTCGGACGCAACACGCTCTGGCGATTGGAGCGCGGCGATCCGACGGTGGCACTCGGCACATTGGTCACGGCGGCGTTCATTCTCAACCTGCATGACCGGCTGGCCAATCTGGCCGCGCCCGCCTCGGATGCTGTCGCCCTCAGTCTGGATGAGCAACGGCTGCCGAAACGTATTCGCCGCAAAAAATCATGAGCTTGGAAGTCCATGTAGATTGGCAGGGTGAAAGCCATTTGGTTGGACGGCTCGATGTCGCCGAGCGCAGTGCCTCAGTGTCGTTCGAGTATGCCACCGAATGGCTGCAACGCCCCGATGCCTTTGCGATTGATCCGACCTCGTTGCCGTTGCAGCGCGGCGTTCAACACGGCAAATCATTGTTTGGTGCGATTCAGGATTGCGGTCCAGATCGGTGGGGACGGGTGTTGATTGAACGGGCGGTGCGCAAAAAGGTCATGGCGCAGAAGCCGTATCGGGATATTGATTACGTGCTCGCCTTGGACGACGCGGCCCGCATCGGAGCATTGCGCTTCCGAATCAATACCGAAGGTCCGTTTCTTGCCCCGACGAGCGGCAAGCTCCCGCCATTGGTGAAGTTAGCCGCGTTGTTGCGCGCTACGGACGCCATTCATGGCGAAACGGAAACTGCACAGGATTTGCGTTTCCTACTCGGAGCAGGCTCACCCTTGGGCGGCGCGCGCCCCAAGGCGGCCGTCAGCTTGCCAGATGACCGACTGGCGATCGCAAAATTTCCCAAACCGGATGACACGCGCGACATTGGCGCTGGGGAAATTCTTGCCCTGACGCTGGCGGCACAAGCAGGTATTCGAGTCGCGGAACATCAACGCGTGGCGGTGGGCATGCAAAGTGTTGCAGTCATCACGCGCTTCGACCGAAATGGCCACCAACGTGTTACTTTCATTTCGGCAGCCAGCTTGCTTGGTCTGCCTCAAGGCGAGGCGGGCGCTTACACCATGCTTGCGGACGGCATCAGGCAGTTCGGCGATGATGTTCCCGGCGACCTGCGCGAGTTGTGCGGCGACTGGTCTTTTCACTTTTGGCCAGCAACTACGACGACCATCTGCGCAATCATGGCTTTCTGATGTTTCATCCGGGACGCTGGTCTCTCTCCCCGGCCTATGACCTTAACCCCGTGCCCGAAGTTGACCGCGTTCACATGGGCAAGACCGCCATCACCGAAGAACAGGAAGAACCGACTATCGCCGTCGCGCTTGCCGCCGCCGAGCGTTTCGGACTCAAGCCCGCCGAAGCGAAGCGAATCCTCCGCGAGGTGTTCACCGCCGTGGCTGGTTGGCGCGCTACGGGGCGAAAACTGCGCCTGACCGCAGGCGTGTTGGACACCTACGCCAGCGCCTTTGATCACACTCTGATGACTGAGGCGGCTCAAGTGCTGGGCGTTTAGTCTGGGCTCGGTTTTTCTTTTTCAGCAGCGACACTCACGTCAATCGCCGTGATCAACGGCTGTCCTTCGGTCACAAGTGCCCGCTGATGGGCGGGCAGTGCTCCGAGGAACGCCAGTTCCATGCGCTGTATGGCGGTCTCGATACGTCTTAGAGTGTGGCCGCGAAGTGTGACTTCATGAGTGGCGAAAACCAAACGCAGCCGCTGCTCCTTGCCCTCGTTCTTGAGTTCGGCGAAGGCGAATTGATCGAACGGCAGCAGGAGGCTTTGTTCAGCGGATACTTCGATTTTGACCGCGCGAGCGTTCGGGTCGCTCGCCCAACATTCGGGTGTTTTTGTGCTCATGGGTTTCAATGGGTTGATGACGATGACGAGAAATTTTCAGGCGACAGAAGTTGTCGGCGGCACGACGGCCAAAGCGCAGCATGTAACCATGCAGCCGATCCCAGAGGCGCACACCACGACGAGGAGTTAGACCAGTCGCGAGTTCGAGCGCCAATGGTCTATGACCCGAGCGCGTGACGTTCTCGCGCAACTGCTCTTTGTCCGGAGTGAATATGCGGATGCCGCGCCGACCGCGAGAGATCGTCACATACCATTGCTGTGCATGCGTTGCCGCCTTGATAGATGAATCGGAAAACAGAACATAATCCACCGTCTTGCCTTGCGACCCGTAGGACGTGACGGCGTATCCCGCCAGGAATTCGCGGAAGTTCGCGTCCAAGACTCGGCCATCGGCCAGCTCGATGCTGCCATCGCCACGAACTGACTTCACCGCGACCAGCTCTCCGTTTGTGACCCTTCCGCCGGATGACAGTCGGCGATTGGCCTTCAGGTGCAGGCGGTCGCCGGAAGCGACTGCAATCTCGCGAGCCTGACAGACCGAAATGCGGTCGAGCATCTTGTTTGAGACGGTGACAAATCGTCCGCCGACTTCCACCAGTAGCCCGGTCTTGAGAATTCCCGACAGTTTGCCTTTCGATCCGACCTCGGCTTCGCGCACCTTCTGGTTGAACACGATGACCGCATCTGGCGGATAGAATCGTTCATCACGCTTTTGCGCATTGGTCAAGTCCACGCGTTCAAGCGCTTGAATGGGGGTGTCGCTCGCGCCCAGCAGTCCCTTAGCTTTTAGTGCTTCGCGCACACGCGCATTCACGCGATGCACCTCGCCCCAAGTCTGCGATACGACGACGGCTGATGCGCTTTTTTCCGCGAGACAAACATATTCCTCAGCAAGCTTGTCAGCTTGTTCGCCGAGGCCACAACCGACGACCGCGCCCATCTGGTCGAGACGCTTGAAGGAGTCCGCCAATCTTCCCGCCGCTGCCGCTTCGACCGCACTGCGATACCGCTTGATGCTGGCGCGTTCGCTGTTGTCGCGAGCGAGGCCGGGGCCTTGTCGGCGAATCTTGTGCAACTCCACCGGCTTAATGCCGGCATGACGCTCAATGGCGAGCAAAGCATCCGATGCTTCCACCGCACCGTGCTGCCGCGTGTCACCCGAAAGAACGATCCGGGCATTTCGTTCCTTGGCGAGTCGGAGCAACGCCAGCATTTGCTGTCCACCAATCTGGCCAGCTTCATCAACGACGATGACGGCTCTCTCCGGTAATTCCGCTTTGGTGAGAAAGCTCGCCACCGTCGCCGGCGATGGAAACCCAGCCTTCTCCATGTCCACTACTTGCTGACGTTGCGGCGCAAGCACAGCCGCCGGACGGCCCGATTGCTTGATTTGCTGAACCAACTCATGCAGCACGAAACTTTTTCCCGTGCCTGCACCACCGCGAAAGATCGAAACCAGATTCGTCGAGCCAAGCAATCCATCGAGCGCCTTGCGCTGCTCGTCATCAAGCTTTGGGTTGGCAGGCTGAGGATTCAGAACGAGCGGCCAGCAGTCGCCGACGCCTTCCTTGGCGGTCTGAACAATCTCCCACTCACGCAACAGCACGTCGCGCTTGGTTAATTCACCAGGACGAGCCGCATCACGGATGTAACCGCGCCTTTCAGTGAGCTGCTTGAGTTCAGCCAGAGAGAAATCTTCGCCGCGCGCCCGCCCCAGCGCTTCTTGCCACACTTGACACTCCAGCACGACCGAGTTGCGGTCAAACAGATGCTCCTCCGCCCATTGCACTGCCTCGACAACGGAAATGGACGCGCGTCGTTTTGCATCATCACTCGGGCTTGTCGTCAAACCACGCAAAACTTCCCGGTCCGCTTGATTTAGTTGCGCGCCCCAGAGCGACCGCAATTCATCACGGCTGAGATCCTTTTGCTTCCGCGTTCGTTTCTCTGTTGCCAGTCGCGCCCGCAAATCGGCGATGTTTGAACCGGCCAGTTCGGGTTTGTCGGCCAGCAGCTTGGCCAATGCCTTATCAATTTCTGCGTCGCGCTTGGAAAAGCGGTCGCACAGTTCGGCCGGAATTCCTTCTATATGGAAATCACCGCGTGGCAGATTGCGAATGCGATACCCGAAACCACGCAACTCGCGGGCGAGTTCATGGTAATATGCGTTCTCTGCAAACTTGCGGGCACGCAGAAGTTCGTAGTTCTGGAGCGCCTTCCACCGATTTTCCGAATCGTCGAAGGTCGCGTTGAAAACGATGCAATGGGTATGCAGGTGCGGATCGAGCGCACGCGAAGTGTCATGCGTGAACAGCGCGGCGGCAAAATTGCCAGTGCGCCGGTCTTTCTGTGCTCCACCAGTGCGAATCCGAGTGGAAGCAAACGCCTCGAACTCGTGCAGCGCCGACTTCACCGCCCGCGCATGAGCATCCAGCACCCGCGTGTCCTCGCCGAGAAATCCGGCCAGTGAAACCGACTTCGGCGGCGAAAAAGTGAAGTCGTAGAAAATCCGACGGTTTGCGGCGCTCCCGTCGCCAACTGCCCGCGTGGTATTCAGTCGTTGGGTCAGCGTTTCGCCTGTGGCGGGATGCTGATTTTCGCACAGTCGCAGGAAGTCTTCCGCCCGAACGCGACCAACCAACCCCAGCCGCTCCGCCCCGAGGCCCTGCCATTCACCGGAGACGCGCTGTCCCTCGTCGTAGTAATCGCCGATGCAGAGGTGTTCCTCAAAGTATTCCCGCGCGTTTGCGAGGTTGTATTGCGTCTTGGCCGTGACCACGCGCAAAACGATAAACAATACCTGTCAACGGATTGTGTATCACATGCAGCTTTAACAGTTTGGCCAGATTGTGTGGCGACACTTTGGGAAATTGGCGCAGCCTAGAAACTGTTTGCCGCTGCTCTTGGCTGTGCGGGCGACCATTTTGCCGCCGCATTTGGGGCAGACATCTGTGGATTCGTGACGTTGCCTCAAAGATTCAAGGTGGTCTGATTTGGTGAGCCCACCAGTCGCCTTGAATTCTCGCAGCCGACCCTCAATGTCCATCACCTGCTGTTGAGTGAGCACAGGGCTGTTGATGCTGGTAATATAACTGCCCAAACCAGTGCAAAGCACGTTTGCTGGCATGGGAGTTTTGAACTCGCATTCTCCGACAAAAAATACCACCGAGTGAAAATGGTGGCGATCCAGTTTGAGGAAATCAGCTAAACATTCGATGTGACGGTAGTTTTGACGAAGCGGATTCTGGAATCGGTTTTTGTGACCGTAAACACTTTGACACCAAGTGGTGTCCTTTTCGCCGCCAAAAATCCAACCTTGCATATTCTTCGTCTCGATTACGAAGATTCCAAACACTGAGACCAAGACATGGTCTATCTGGGTCGTGCCGTTTTTAGACGGGATGATCAAGTCATCAATGCGACGATAGACAGTTTCATCCAAGCGCAGCCACATGCCGAACGTGGTCAGCTTTTCCCCAAACCAGCCTTTGATCACATTAAACATGCAGCATTTGAGTGTTTCCACTCCTGCTTTACGTGGCAAGCCCGATACGCTGTTTGGCGATGTCGTGAATTACAGCGACCATGATCTGGAAATCGTGGCGGACAATCAAGGGACTGGCCGCGCACCCTGTGTAACTGATACATCCGCCCACCTTCCGATTGTGTTGAACTGCTGGGGTGAGCACGAGAACGATTCAAAAGCCAGGCATCAATGGTTGGCGCATCTGCCGCACCAACCGGAAATACGCTCGCGTCGTCGGTGACCCGTTTCGCAGGGTGGTGGAAGATTCATTTACCATCGGTGTTAAGGAAGCTGCGGCGATCTCGGCTTCGGCGAATCCTGGATACACTCGATCCCGCGTTCCCAAGTTCGGCTGGCAGATGCGTTGCCAACAACTTTCCACCAGCATCGTCAAACACTCGGTCACCAAAACTCAATCCGGATTCACATCTAACTATGCAAACACCCACCACGACTCAACTCCACACCGCCATTGAGGTGCTGAAGAAGCTTGGAGAACGGCTAAACACCCACGCTGAGAACTCGGCCATGCAGCTCGCTGAGTCACCCGTCACCGCACATCAGGCCGCGCAAACCGGCGTGGGCGCGATTGAACAAACCACCCGCATTGAAGGTGTCGTCACGCAATTGGAGCAGTGGCGCACGGAACTCAATCAACAAAGGAGGCAGTGTGTTACCCATCACGTTTAAGGAAGGACAAGCCTTACCCCTTGTTGTCACAAGGATTTTGCGTCCGCGAATGAGTCGCGAGGTGGACGCGCAACAAGCGCGCATGAGCGGCAGCCAGCGGCCACGGCAAGAGTCAGTCCGTGTCCGTGAATTGGCCGTGGGCGGTGCGCAGTTGCGCCGCAATCTGAAGCGCGAACAGGTCGCGGACGCATTCAGCCCGCGCCCTCAATCTTGGCAACGAATTGTCCGTGTCCGTGAACTGGCAGCGGGCCAGAACAGTCGCGATCAGGCAACGGTCACGGACGTGATTCGTTCCAGTTCAGTCCAGGACGACAAAATGTCCGCGTCCACGGACACGCCGCAGCCGCGAGCGAGTCGCAAATCGTCCGCGAATGGGACGCTGGCAGTTCATCGACTGTCTGTGTCCATAGCGCCGCCCACAGAATTCCCCGTCCGGATTCAACACGCTCCCGCTCATGACCTCATTTGATCCAGCCAGTGTGCGGCAAGCGGTCGCGGAGTTTACGCCGCGCCGTCCCGAGAAGTTCCAAGACCTGATGCCGGCCAAGGAGGTCATCGTTGAACTCCGGCAGAAGCGCGCGTCGTATCGGGCGATTGCCGAGTTGCTCACCCAGCATTGCCTGCCCACGAGCAAAACGGCGGTCGCGGTGTTCTGTCACGAGGTGCTGGGTGAAATCGTTCGTCCGCGCCGCCGTCCCGGACGCAAGCGTCCCATTGTCCCCGCAGTTGCCGATGCCGCGTCCGCGTCCGCACCATCACTCGCCACTCAAACTCCCACTGAACCGACCGGCAATGGCAGCGGTGAAGACTCGCCATCGCGCAGTCGCGGCCCACGCATCGCCCAGGTGCGGATGCTCAAACCCCAAACCTCATGAAACGACTCGATTTGATCCTCAATGGCAAAGGTGGCGTCGGCAAAAGTTTCTTCGCTGTGAACTTCGTCCAATTCCTCAAGGACAAGGGCATCGCTCATGTAGCGATTGATTCCGACAACGAGAACTCGACGTTGAAGCGATTTCACCCGGATGCCCGTTTTCTTGACCTCGACAACCGACGCGAAATGGACGGGATTTTCGCCGCGCTGGAGAAGTCGCAGCTCGTGGTGATGGATTGCCGGGCAGCCTCGACCGACCTGTTCATTGATTACTTTGCAGAGATTGATTTGCCTGCCGTTCTCGCGGCAATGGGCGCGAAGCTCACACTCATCATGCCCGTCAACCACGAGGCGGACAGCGTGGACCAGGTGCAGCGGCTCGCCGACCAGTTCGGGAAGCAGCCGGGTTACGTCGTGGTGCGAAACGCCTCGCACAGCGACAGTTTCACGCTGTTCGAGGCATCGGAAGTTAAGGCGCAACTCAAAGACAAACTTGGTGGACGGGAGATCGCGATGTCACGATTGCAGGATTGGCTGGTCGAGGCTCTGAATGCTGAGAACGTCACAATCTCTGCCGCCGTGAAGCACGCGTCATTCAGCTTGCTCGACCGGCAACGTCTCCAGACTTGGCAGCGCAAGCTCTACGCCGAGATTGAATCCGTCTCCGAACTGCTCTTGCCAACCAAGTAGATTATGCCCGAGCCCGAACAGCCTGACTTCGACGACGAATTTGAGCGGGCCATCGCTGATTGGCGCGAGCGGCATCGACTCCGGGAGGACGACGCCGTGTTGCTGCTGGTGGACTTGTTCCGCATCCATCAGCGGCATTGGGATCAGTTGCGCCAACGCGAGATGCCGGCACTAGACCTCGTGCGGGCTGACATCGCGAAGCTCACGGAATCGACACGAACATTTCAGGCTCAATCGGCAGCTTTGCTTGAAGCCTTGCGAAAGCTGCCCTCGACACATCTGGCGGCGCGTGTCACCCGCACGGCCGCATTCTTCGCCGCGTTGGCTAGTTTGCTGGCGGGTTATCTGATCGGGAGGTCGTGGCCGTGAAACTCGACTTCATTCCGTTCAGCCCGATTGCCTTTCCGCCCGATTTGGAATGGCTACTCCGTCATCCGCAATACTACATGCTCGCTGGGGGAATCATGCTGGCGCTGCTTGCTGCGTGGTTGTTGTTCAAACCTGGCAAAGGCGGATTTGTGGCGCGGCTCGGCGGATTGACATGGCGACGAAATCAATTCTGTCGTGGCTGGCTCATCACTGGCGACACTGGCTCGGGCAAGACGAGTTCCGGTATCAATCAGCTCGCACATCAAGTCTTCCAGAATGAGCCGGCTTGGGGTGGGCTGTGCATCGACGAAAAGGGCGTCTATTGGGAAACGCTGGCGGCAATGGCCCGCCACTACGGGCGCGAACATGACCTGATTCATCTGCAAATCCGCGCCGATGACACCGACGTGCATTGGAATCCGCCGCATCGATACAACCTGACCGGCGACCGCAGCATTCCGTTCACGACCTATGCCAAGTTCATCGTGGACACCGCCACTAGCCTCGGCCAAGGCGGTGACAAAGGGTTCTTCAAAAGCCAGGCACAGACGCACATCGCACATGCGCTTGGGAAACGCTGATTTGGAATCGGATCGTGCGGATGCGCTACCCGGAGTGGGTGAACACTCCATCGTTTGTCGTCAGTCAGTTCGATATGAAGGGTTTGCCAGCGCGTCCGCACACCTTGGATTTCGTGGACAAGATCAAGGTGGAAATCCTGCTGGAGCACAAAATCACCGGCAAAGCATAGCGCCTTCGGTAGCCGGTTTGACCAAGGAGGGTCAGCATTCCTCTTTATCCCGAAACAGAACCGGTTCTGGTTCTGGTTCTCGCCGTGGAGCTGGGCCAAGCGGGAGGATCACCCCCGAAATATCATGCACCGGGCGGGTGCGACGGCGGGTGAACATCCACACGAGGAAAACCACACAGCAGAATGCGAAGGCCATGAACAAATAGTGACCGTGTTCCTCGATGACTCCATCGAGAAACCGCGTCACTTTGAGCACGTAATGGGTTGGATACTCCATAAACTGGTGTTTTGTTCGTTACTTCTTTTGCCAACGGCCTGATTTCCACGTCGCCGCCAGCGGTTGGTTCTTTGCGGCGGCTTCCAATGGACTCTCCAAGAATTTCACCAGCAATAATGAGACGTCTTCCAGTGTCGGACATTCACCTTTCAGGCCGGTCTTCAGCCAAAACGCCTGCCAACCTCGTATCTTGGCCGGGTCGGAACTGAACATCGGTGTCAAACCCGCAGGCAAACCCGCTGGAAAGGCTGTGCCCCGACGCTCAAAGGTCGCTGCAATTGACTTTGACAGCAATTCACCGTCGAACGGGAATCTCTGCGCGAGGTAGTGCAGGTCGAAATAGTCTTTGAACCGCGAATTCAACATCCCCAACTTCACAATCGCTTCAAGTTTCTCGGCCACGACCGTTTCACGCGCGTAGGCGCGCAACTTGGGGGCGGTCATGTCCAGCAAGACCGGGAAGGTGATTTCCTCCGGTGCAACCGGCAGCGCGTCGCCGAAGCCCACGTCCACCTGCACCGGCACGACGGCATTGCCGATTGTGGCGCGCAACTTGACCCTGATGCCGGCGTATTCGTCCTGGGCGCGAATGTCCTCGCACGCCACGGAACGCGGATCATAAACGACTCCATCCGCTTCCACTTCAATGCCGCACAATTCGCGGAAAACCTCCGTCAACCGTTCCGGCGTCGGCTGTCCAAAGCCGAGCAAATCCAGATCGCGGGTAGCCCGGTGCAGCGCTGAATCCCAAACCGCGAACAGCATCGCTCCTTTCAAAATGAACTGGTCACGGTGGCGGGAACGGGAAAGGCGATACAGCAGTCGCTCCAGCGTGAAGCGCACCAACAATACGTTGTAATCCTCGCCGGTCTTGGCGCGAAGCTGGGCCAGCCGGGCATGGATGGAGGCGGCGAGGTTTTTCATGCGAGGCTGTCAAAATAGGGTCGCATCACGTTCAGCACCCGGCAGATTTTGGCGTGTTTCCAAAGTTCGTCTGCCGTGACTTTTTTGCTCCGCCAAGCGTCACGCAGCGCTTCGACGGCGATGTTCACCCCGATACGATTCCGAAAGCGGAAACAGTCGGCCACCGTCTTGGCGACGCAATAAACCGGCACGCTCACGCCTTGAATGTCGTGCCGCTCAATCCCCGCCGTCATCATCTGCCCCGAGAACCTCACCGGGCGCAGAGCCGGTGCGCCAGACTTGGGTGGCCGTGCCCCACGCGGAATGGCGATCCATACCGCAGCGGGATTCTCGGTGGTCAGCCCGTGGAAACGTAGCGCAGACAGCAGGCAAATGACTCCCTTGGGCGAAAGCTTCGCAGCTTCGGCCAGCGAATGGTTCTCGGTGAGGTTCGTTCCAGCGGCCACATAAAGCCCCCGGCCGGTCTTGAGCAGTTCGCCGCGCTCCACGAGCTGCTTGAGATAGACACGCGGAACATTGACTGATTCAAGGTCGCGAGGCCGCAGCACTCCCAGCTTGCGCGTGAGTTTGAGCACTTTGCGATGATGAGTCTCAGCCATGCAGGGATTATTACAGAATGTATGCAGTTGGCAATAAGTGAATACACTCTGTAACTCCCGAAAAGAAAACACGGAAGTCTGCCGTTGTGACAAACTTCCGTGCGCGGAGGCGGTGCTCACTGGAGAATCAAACCCCAACCGCTTCGCCGCGGGTCTGCTGTTGTTGCCCCTGCGTCCGGGCAATGGTGCGCCTCGCGGTTCGAGCGATCTGCGCGATGACACTCTCCTTCTGGTCCTCCGGAAGGTCCTTCACGAGCAGGTCGTAGGCGCGTTTCAACTCGGGATTGCGGTTGATCTGTTTGAGCACGCCTTCGCGGATGCGTTGCTGGCGGTCGAGTTCGCGCACTTCGTTCAGCACGACGCTGCGCTCCAGCCGCTCACGGGGCATCGCTTGGACGTAGGCCCAATATTTGGGGTTCTCTTTGATGTAGGCATCAATCTTCGCATCCACTTCGGGATTGCTCCGGAATGTGGGCTGTTCGGTCGGGGCGGCATTGCCGCCGGCGCTCGGTGGCGCTGAGGATTTCGGTTTACTCATAACGATTCGTGTTTTGTTGTTGGTTAGCGCGGCATTTGCCGTGTTCGCCAATGAGAGGCGATGAATCACCTCACACCGGCAAAGTGTTTCAAGGTTTGGGCGGTGTGGTCGGCTCGGTTGTGAACGTGGTCACGTCGTTTGTAGCCGGTGCTGCGTTGGACAGCTTTTGCAGTTCACGGTCAAACTCCGCGATTCGTTGCTCGTTGGTGGCGAGGCGAACGCTCAAGAGCGCGTTGTTCCGGGCGACGTTCTTCATCTCGCCCAGAAACGACTGCAATTCCCCGTAAGACTGTGCGAGTTTGGCGGCTTCGAGCATCACGCGCGCGGTCGTCTCCCGCTGGCGATTCATCTCCGCAATCAAGGCGTCATTCGTAAGCGGTGGTGTGTATGCGGCATCCGGCGGTGGGTTCAAGAGGTTGGCCGTGTTCTGTGCGCCGGGATGAAGATTCCAACGGGCGGAGACCTCGATGCGATACACCGGGTGCTGCTCGTGCATCGTTTCGGGATGATTCGGGTCAACGTAGCGACCGAGATGATAAGCCCGAACAACTTCGCCGTAGCGGACGGTTTCGACCGGCTTGACCGCAGGCGGCGGTGTGGGACGAAGTGCAACTTGCGGGCGTGAGGCGCAAGAGGCGACGAGAACAAGTGGGAGCAAGGGCATTGGGGCACTTTATGTGCGGAGGGGTGCTCCGTTCTTTCCGCTCTTGCACGGCGGGCATCAAGAGCGGGGATTGCGCGGCGGCACAGAGAATGTTCCGCTAATCGTCGGGATGGGTAAAGCCGCCGAACTTGGGAAGAATCGTATCCACACTTACGAAACAAAGGTGCGTTTGCTGCGCAATAGGCTCGAAACAGCCGTCACAACGCGGATTCCCGATACAGAAGTCAATGGACACCCAACGCGGCGGTTGTCCAACACGACGAATATCGCATTTCATGGAGTTGAGTCTGATGCCTTGCTGACCATGCTCGACCAAGCCGGCATTTGTGCATCAAAGGGCTCTGCCTGCCTTGGCAATTCGGATGGGCCATCACATGTCCTCAAAGCAATGAAGCCGCACGGATTAGCCTCGCGGCAGTCATTGCGATTCTCGTTGGGATTCAACTCGCGCGAAGATGAAATTGATGCCTGCGTTGAGGCACTCATTCGGAGTGTCGCCGTGCTCCGCAGCTGATTGCACACGGTTAGGGCGGCGGTGCGGCTTTCAATGTTTCGACGGTTTCCGTCAAGAAATTTGAATCAACAAAGGGGACTTGGGCATAGATCAAAGACTGCTCGCCTTCGAGCTTTGCGGCCAGATGGCCTTTTCCGAGCAGTCGCTCCGCCCCTTTCTCGCCCAGGGCAATTTCAGACGTGCCTTCACCATCCACTCGCAACACCAAGCGATTGCCTAAATTTGCCCGAAGCTGCATCGGCATCACATTCGCGTCAGGACGCTGAGCGGCGAATACGAGTGAGATGCCCGCAGCTCGCGCTTTCACGCCCAACCGACCGACAATATCTGAAACAGACTTGGCGTATTGCTCTGTCAGCATCCATTCGGCGAATTCATCGTGGATGACCCACATGAATGGCAAGCGTTCGGTGGGATTTGGTCTCTTGTTCAGGTCAAAAATGTTGGAGACTTTATTTTCTTTGAGCACCGCGTAACGCCGGTTCATTTCCCCAACGAGTTCGTTCAGAGTGAGGATGGCATTTTCCTGGTCTTCGATGATGCCGCCTTGCAGGTGGGGCAGGCCATCGAACGCGAAATAATCCACGCCGAGTTTTGGATCGATCAGAACAATCCGGGCCTGTTGGGGCGTGTTGGTGCAAGCGATGCCCAAGATGATGTTCTGCATCAGCACCGACTTGCCGCTGCCTGTTGACCCGGCGATGAGCGTGTGAGGGGCGTTGGCCCGTGGAGAGACGAACAGGTGGCTGCTGTCTTCTTCCTTGATGGCTATCAGCAAATCGTGATTGCCGTTGGAACAATCTGGCTTCCAGGTCTTCCAGACCTCCGGCAGGTGCAGCACGCGGCGATTTGGGCGCGCGATGGCGATTGCGACAATTCCCGGCTCGGCGCGCACTGAAATCACGTTCAGTTTGTGTGTTGTGAGAAATTCCGAGCGGCGGCGAAGCACCTGTTCAACGGTCAAGTTTGCGCTGCCCTGAAACTTCAGCAGCGCGGCGTTCGGAGTCAGGGCGCTCGTCAACAGTTTGGATTGAAGCTGAAATTGTTGGAGAGCGCCTTTGCAGAGATTCTCAATCTGTTTGAGCCACTCCGCGTCGGCGGCATTGTCTTGTGTTCCGCCCTCGTAATTGGTGAGGAGTTGAGTGATTTGCGGATACGGCCACGGGCCGACTGGTGATGGTGTGGCGGGTGGTGATTGGCTTGGATCAACCGCAGTTGGCTTTGGCGTCATGGTGGTGGAAGAATTTGGCGGAACGGGTTTTGGCTGCGGCTCTTTGCCGGGCTGCCCAGATGCGCCACCGCCATTCTCCGATTCGTCGTCGCTTGACTTGCGGCGTTGAACTATTTGCACGCGATCCGAAGGTTTCCGATAAATTTGTTCCTTCCAGTGGTCATCGCCCGCCACGGCTTTGCGAATTGAAACGGGATTTGAGTCTTTCCAGTAGCTCAAGACCAGTTCTCGCAGTTTGGCTCGCGAGAACACTTCCTGGTAGGAATGCTCTGCCTCGGCGACATCGGCAAAATCCGAGCATTCGCCGGAGTCTGAAGGGCCGGAAACGAAAACATGTGAATAGCCGCGTAGATGGATGCCGCATTCCCCATCGCGCACGGCCCTGCGCCATGCCGCCAAATCAATGGGCGAGTTTGCGGGAAACTGAATTCCGTTCAGCATCAAATCGGAAAAACGCGACAACCACAAATCACGGTCGAGACGCTTGGGGTCGCCAAATACCGCGTCGTTAATTCGCCGAACTGTGTCGCGAAGCTGCTTTTGCGACTCTTTACGCTTCGTCGCAAGACTCGCCACGTCAATGTATTTGGACTCGGAAATAATGACGGCAAGCTGAAGGTGGCCTTCGGGTGTCTGCTCCGGGGAAATTGCCAAAATGTCCGCAATCTGCTCCTCTCGCTGCCCAAGCCATTCGGCGTAGTCGTCCAGAAAATACCAACCGAAGCGCCGGTTCTTGCCCAATTCATGACGGATCATAAATCGGCTAAGAACGACCCCCATGAGTTCGCTGGCATTGCGCCCGCGTTTTGCTGCGCGCAGCACAATGTCGCCGGAAATCTCGTTCGCGTCGTTGATGAACTTGTCCGTGAGTTCCCGACATTCGGAATCCGTAAGCTCAAGGTTCAAGTCCTTGACTCGCCCACAGACCATTGAACGCAGCAAACTCAACGGCGCGGTGGAGGAAATCAAAATGTTGCGGCCTTGCGTCGCACCCTGCTTGTAGCGGATGACTTTGACGCCCTGATTCAAAAGCTGCCGACGGTCGAGCAATTCATCAAAGTTGACCACCCAATTGCCGAGGTTGTGAACTTCACGGAAAATCTCCCGTGTCTTGTTCTCGTTGAAATCAAGCTGGCGGGCTGGAAGTAAGTGCTTGGATTCATTGCCATCCCAATCGCCCTTGATGAAAGCCGTTAGCGCCGTGATAAACGCCCAACCTTCCTTAGTTTGCACCGGGCAGCAAAGGTAAACGACCGATTTCATGTCGTCCGTGGCGGAGGGGCGGCGGCGCGACCAACGCGCGGGAATGAAAGATGCCGATTCCACCGAGACGCATGTTTCCGAATACCATTCAAGTCCAGCGTGGCGCGCGATCACGTCCTGCAAGAAAACCATATCCGCCGGCGGTCCGTCTTTCGGATCGGGCACGGGAGCTTGGTCCGCCATGATGCCAATCCGTTGGCACGCCCAAGGAAGCGCTGCTCGTAAGCTTGAATGAGTGCGGTGGCGTTGACCTCGACCGCATGGCGGGCTTGCTGAACAAGCCGGTCGAAGAATTCCTGCCCGACTTGAAGGGGCTGATCTTCCGCAACCCACAAACAAACGAGTGGGAGACCGACGACCAATACCTTTCCGGCAACGTGCGGGAAAAGCTCGCGGTCGCAGACGCTGCCGCGCTGACTGATCCGCGCTTCGCCGAAAATGTCGAGGCACTGAAATCCGTGCAGCCAGCAGACTTGGCGGCGACCGAGATTGACGTGCGCCTGGGGTCAGCTTGGTTGCCGTCCGAGGACGTAAAGGATTTCACGCATCAGCTCCTGAACGTTCCATCTGGCGTTCAGGTCGGCCACGTCCAAGCGCTGGGCACATGGCACATTAACGCGAATTGGGAAGCCAAGGGTGCAACCGCCAACACGACCGATTGGGGCACGGACCGCTACACAGCGCTCGAACTCATCGAAGACGCACTGAATCTCAAAACGCCCACGGTCTATGACAACCGCGCCGAGTTGAGCCTTTGCTCGGTCACGCTGCTTATCGTCCACCTCATCATCAACGGGAGGATTCTCCTCCAAAGTGCGGCGGCGCGGCGGTTCATAAAGTGAATCGCGGCCCGCCAACAGCCTGGCATCAGGCAATAGCAGCGGCGGTAGCGAAATATCGCCGTTCAAATCGCCGAGTCGCCAACCGTGAAACGTGGCATTGATGCGCTCGAACAGTTCTTTCACTTGAGAGCGCCGTTCGCCCACAACTTCCTGCAAGTAACGGGAACGAGCCAGCGAACGCCGGGCAAATTCAGCAGTGCGGCGATCGATTTCATCTGCTAGCGGCTGAACCAATTCAAGCGCCCGAGCCAGTTCATCCAGCCGATTGCGAACGCGAGCCATGGCCACTTCTGGTTCAATGGCATCGCGCCGCATGACCTCATGCTGCATTTTGTGCAAAAGCTCCGTGTCCGTTAGCAATGTGCGGATGCGTTCACGCGCTTCATCCAAGCGTGCCGGCAGTTGGGCGCGAACAAGTTCGGCGTAACACGTGCGGCCAACTTGTTCGGCGTATTCGTCGAATACGACCCCGTAAATCTCACCCAAAGTAGTGGCCTGTCGCTGTCGCTCAACCAGCCGCTTCAAAGATTTTTCAATGCCACGCAGTTCCCCAAGTCCGCCCCGGGCGAGCGTGAGGCAGTTGTCCAGATGAGCCAGCGGGGATTCAGCAAACGCCCCTTGGTTCGCCAAAGCCGCGCACACACCCTGAAGTTTGTCGGTGAAGACCACCGCATCCGGCCGGGCAATTCTCCTTAACGCCTCCAGCAAGGTGACGCCGTGTGCATCAAAACGCACGACGCGTTCCCAGTTCGGAAGTTGCTCATCAAGCACCCAGCCGACCTCCGGCTGCGCCAGATGATCCAGCACGCTGCGAGCTTTCTCACGCAATGGCAATCCAGTGAAGTGCTCACGAATGTCGCCTCCAGCTTCGCCTTCATCTGGGAAAAATGTCGGATGTTGCGCCAACACTTCACTGACAATGGCTAGAGCCTCCTCGCGGCTCATCCCTTCGTGCCGCTCGGATGCTTCTCGCTCCAGGGCATCCAGCACGTCGAGGTAAACCGCCGCGTTACCGCTTGCGAGCACCCGGAAGAATCCAGGGCTCACTTCGCGGAACAGTTGTTCGGCAAAAGAAATCATCTTTGATAATGTATCAACCGGGTGGGACAAGGGCGGTCCTTCCCAAAAAATCGAAATGGTCCCGGTTCAAGCGAAGAACATGATGCGAAATATTTTGCCAAACGACAATCGCGCGATTTGGCTGAAGCGCAGCCACGCCTTGAATCATTGACCTTCCGCTCCATTTCTAAAAGAAGACGCCCGCGAGCGTTCGGCTGGCGGGCGCAACTGATGGGGAATTGATGGTTATCCCACGGATTGTCCAAGGCGGGCAACCCGCTCTCGCTCGGAATTGATCGGCGGAAGTGGAATGATTTGATCCGCCGCCGCCTGTTTTTCGTAGCTTTCCAGAGACGGAAGTTTGACTTGGGCTTTGCGCGCGTAGGCGCGATGCACGGCCTTGCTGTTATGGCCGAGTGCTTCTTGGGCGAACCGTTCCGGGTAGCCGCATAGCTTCGCCCGTTCGGCCCAGGCGTAGCGGTAGGAGTGGAGAGAAACGCCTCTGATTCCCAAGCCCTCGCAGCGCTGCTTAAACTCCGTGGCGCGGTCGCCGCAGCGACCGGTGTGCAGATACGGGAACAACGGTCCAACCACGGGCAGACGGCGTAGAATAGCTTCAAGTTCATCGCCAAAATGAATCATCGCCAGACTGCCGGTCTTTTGCCGGGTGTAGGCAATGGTGCGATTCGACCAATCAATGTCTCCAGCGTTGAGGTTGGCGATGTCGGTCTGCGAACCGCCGAGATGCCAGCAGAGTTCATAGAAATTCTGGCGCTCGGGATTCTTCTCCCGCTCGATGATTCTTTGATGCTCCACAAGGGTGATGGCACGTTTGGGCTGGAACTTCACCGCCGGCCAGAGGCGCTTGGGAATGATCGGCCACGGCAGCCAGTTCATTGCCAGACAAAAATTGTGCAGCTTCCGCAGGTGAACATTCGTGCTGACGGTTCCGGCTTTCAGGCAGGCGAACAGCTGCTCGGCTTGCGTTTCGAGAATGACGTGGCTGCGGATTAAATCGAAGGCGGATTCCTTGGCCGCGCGCACCCAGCGATCCTTGGTCGAGCCCTCCTTGCTTTCGATGACCGCGTTGAAGGCATCCTGCCAGGTCCGGGTTGAGACCCCGGAGTCTGTTCCGGCAAGATACGCCTTGGCGATGTGGAGATTGAGTTGCGGGGCGCGGAACGATTCGTTGCGGGCGTTGAGCAGGGTGGTCGCTTCGGCGCGGTCCTTGGTGCCGAGGCTTTCCTGTTTGCCGGTCTCTGAATCGTGGGCGTAGAACATGCCGCCTTTTTTGCGGCGATAGAGGCGGAAGCGGTTTTTCATGGCTCGAATTTTTTGTTCGAGCCTGTCAGCCGGAGACGAAGGACAGGTGTCTCAATGACACCAAACGCACAGCCAATTGCGTTTCAGCGGGTCGTGCCGTGGTGATCGCGGAGTTGTTATTGAGTAGTTCCGGGTCACAAATCTGCTGGCACTCTTGCTGGCACTTGAGAGTTGTGAAATGCGTAACTCCTTATCCAAGCGAAGCTTGGAGATGGAGGCGGAGGTCGGAATCGAACGAAGCTTTCTCCGACAACCAACGGCACACCCTGATTTTCAAGAGCAATTCTAGCCTTATTTTACAGGGGTGCAAGCACTATTTCACTCTACACCCCAACTATCTTTCGTAACCCGGTAACTACCCGGTTTCTACTCGGTCGTTGAAGGTTTCGTTGAAGGTTTTCCAACGGTTCGAGCTCTTAGACATGGCTGGGTTGGGGCTGCACAGTTCTGCTCCGAAGCGAGAGGTTGCTTCGGTGCGGGGGCGTGGGTAAGGTCGTGGGAATGGACAGCGCGCAGAGAATCAAGCCTCGGGACCTGGTTGTCGGCAGACGGTACCTGCATCGCAATGGTCTGTTTATCCGAGAGATCGAGGAGATCGAGGGGAACAGAGTCCATTATCACGACCAAGTGGCGAAGACTGGTTGGTCGTGCAGTAATAGTGCGTTTGTTCGGGCGTGTCCTACGGTGGCCACACCGGAAGACGAGGAACGGGTGGCGGAGGCGGAGCGCAAGCTGGCGCGGCTGAGATAGGGACCGTCTGTGTGGTGCGTAGGCGTCTTGCGCAGGAGGCCTGCCCGGCCCGAGGGCTAGAGGCTTGGCAGCATGCGGAGGGACGGCGCGGGTAGGAGGCGCGAGAGGCGGCAGAGCAAGAGCGGCGGATAGTCAGGACTGCACCCTAAAGGCAACTGGTTGCTTTAGAGTGAGGGGACCTGTGACACCGCGGCAGAACCTGCCGTTGACAACCCGGCGAACGGCTGAGATAACCGCGGTCAACATAGTTGGAACGGTCGCAGCCATAACCGAAGGCGATCCGCGTTGTTGAGAGTGAAAGAGCCTCCCCCAATACGCTTGGTTAACCGCGACAGCGCCACGAGGCGGGCAAGGCGTTTGGCTGTTCAGTTTGATGTACGTGAGCTTCCCTTCGCTTTGAGAAGGATTCGTAACGGAGAAGCTGTTTCAGCGTTCATGAAATCATCGGCACTACGGGTGCTATGGTTGGCGTGTGAGGTTCTGGAATTTGCGGCCGGAACGGACCTGGCCCAGTAAGTCAGCGATGAACCTGCACATCTCGCGTGTTGTCGTCAACCACGACAAAAAACTCCATGTCTGGGGAGCGGGGTTGGCGGCTGAAACAGAGTATCCACTTTTTGGAAACAGCCGGGTTGGTAGAAGCGCCTTCGAACACAATCCCACTACATACATAACCTTGAGTATTGATCCTTTTGTTCGCTAGCGCAGCAAGAGCGAGGCTCATGACATCATTCGTCGCAAGATTCGGTACGGCTCCAGCAGAGCTGTTGATTACAACGTGTACGGTTGCCTCTGCCGGCTCCCGAATACGTGCATGGGGAGCACCGCAACCCGAATACAAGAGCAGCACCAGCACTGCGCCGACAACTTGAACAACTAACGTCTTCATTTCCTGCGCGCGTTGCACTGGTTCCTATAGTATGAGATCTTCACATCCTCAGCTGTGATCTGGGCGTTTATTTTATCAATGCAATCCTTATCGTCTCCGCATTCCGAAAGAGCTGCTTGATAGCATGCCTTCGTCGCGATGTGATCGGTGAGCTCCTCTTGGCAGAGATCCCCCATGTCTCTCGGTTTCACAGGAGTGACACCGCACTCGCAGTCTGGACAACTCGTCCTTGGTAGATGCATACGTTCGTGTGCGCCAATGCATTTTTTCAGGATCTGCTTTGCGCGTTGATTCTTCTCATCGTCCGCCGCCCACATGCAAACAAACTTAACCCCCCCGCAACAGACAATGCCCCCAGCGTCGACGTAACGATCTCCTGCTTCCTGCATCTGTCTAAATTTCTGACAGGGGTTCAGGCAGTTCATTTGCATGCAACCGCCCCTCGCGACCCTTCCTAAGGCGTCGATCAGAGCCACTGGAGCGTTGTTTACAAATGCGTAGAGGCTCAAGCCACCCTTCTCCTCAACCGGGTCCCGGCTGAGCCACCTTCCGTCCTTCTCGTAGCGATAACCGTAGTAAAGCAGGTCGGTCTCGTCGTCTTGATACTTGGTGGAGAACCGGAAGGGGTTGAGTTTGGCCATGGGGCCGGTGGCGCGGAGTAGTTCGCCGAAGGGGCTGTATTCGTAGGTGGCGCAGTTGGTGCCGCCGGACAGGCTGACCAGGGCCATGACGTTTCCGTTGCCGTCGAATGCGGGGGCCGAATAGCCGATAGACGATGCGCCATTGCCGATGAAGAGGAGGCCGCCGACACCTCCAGCGCCTTGGATGGTGCCGGAAAGGTCGCTACCCCAGACGAAGGAGCGAATGACGGTGTTGTTGGTGGCATTGAGCTCGGTCAGGAGGTTCCAGCCGTCGTAGAGGAACTTTACGTCGTTGGTCGGGGTTCCGCTCCAGTTGGTGTTGGGCCAGACCTGCTTGCGGATGCGGCGGCTTTGCCAGTCGTATTCGAACTTGAGCGAGATTTGCGGGCCAACGGCTGTGTTCGGAGTCAGCTTCACCAGCCGGTTTTCGGCATCCCAGGTGTATGTCCACCGGCCGTCATTGGTTAAATTGCCGTCGGCATCGTGATAGAAGATCTCCTGCGTCTTTGGCACGAAGGCGTTGCCTGTGATGGCGCTCTGGCCGGTGGCGGCGACCGTGATCGCCTGCCAGACCGGGACCGAGCCGTTGCTGAGGGACACTTCTTTACGAAAGTATTCGCCTTTGCGATAGGCGGTCTGGCTGTTGACGGTGACGGTGTTGGTGGCAAAGCTCAGGCCCATCACGTCCACCGCGCCGGGCACATCCCGGCTGGTGTACTGGTTGAGGCGGTTGGGCGTGTAGCCGGCATACCGAAGATTAACTCCGTTCTCGTCACCACCAGCCTTCGTGAAGGTGCGGTTGCCGATGTCGTCAAAACCATACTCGAACTGCTGGCCCGCTACCGGCGTCTGGTCGGCCCAGTATTTGCGGCCGGAACGGACCTGGCCCAACGAGTCGTATTCGTACAACCAGTAACTGCCGTCGGCGAACGTGCTGCGGACGCGCTGGTTGGCGTTGTTGTAGACATAGCTGGAACCCACCGCGGATGACGCGGATGGCGCGGATTGAATCTGCGTGAGGCGATTGAGGTAATCGTGCTGCTTCGTGGTGGTCAGGCGCGTTGTGCCGGCCTGTTTGAAAACAACCTGGCTGATCAGGGCCGAGTTGGGAGCATAGGCATACGTCGCCGAGTAGGCCGTGGCCCCGGTATCGTCGGTGACGGTTTGGAGGCGGGAGGCGCTGTCGTAACCGAAGGAGTGATGGGCCAGCGCGGTGCCGGCGTTTCTGGCGGAAAGGCTGGCGCGACGCAGATAGCCATCGTACCCGTTGGTCACCGAAAGGCCGGCCAGGGTGCCGGCGCTGTTGGCTTCCGAGAGCAATTGGCTGGAGTCATTGTAAGCGAGGGCGGCCGTGTTGCCACCCTGCGTGACGGAAGACCTGCGGCCTTGGCGGTCGTGTCCGTAAGTGAGGTTGGCGGTTGTGCCGTCGTCATAGGCGACGGTCTCCAAATCGCCGCCATTGTTGTGGCCGTAGGTCGTGGTGATGCCACGCGCCCAGGTCCGGGTGTGCAACCGGCCGGCGGCGGTGTAGGTGTAGTCCAGGCCAATGGAGCCGGGCAATCCGGTGTCCTTGTCGGGATATCGTTTGTTGGCCAACCAGCCGCGATAAGGATTGTAGTTCCAGGTGGTGACACGGGCACCGGTTGAGGGGAAACCGCTCCAGTTGGTCATCGTCTGCAGCCGGCCGGCGTATTCGTAGCTGTAGCCCACGGGGTAGGTGCGCGAGCCGTACTGCCGCTTGAGTTCGCCGGTCAGGTAATACTCGCTGGCCAGGGTTGTTCCGTCCGCGTTGAGCACGCCCGTGACCTGGAGCATGTTGTTGTAAGTGGTGGTCGTGGTTTGGGGGGCGCCGCCGGGCGTTCCCGGGTTGGGGGTGGTGAGGGTGGTAACGAGGTCGGCGGCGTTATAGCCATAGCTGGTCGTTCCGTTGCGGGCATCGGTCACCGTGCTGCGCCGACCGTGGGAATCATGACCATAGGTGGCAAGCCCGATCTGGGCCGCGGAGGAGTCATAACGTGTGGCCGAGGCGAGCCGGCCGCTGGTATAGACTTCGATACTGTAGGAATTATCGGGCGCGGTCCTGGTGACGGCACGGTTGGCCCCGTAGGCGGTCTGGCTGTGGGAGGTGACAGCGGTGCTCGGGTTGGGGTAGGCGGTCTGCCAGCTCTGCAAGCCGTCAACGGAAGTGTCCGCGCGCGAGACGAGGGTGCCGGTTGACTCGCCGTCTTTCCAGACGTAAGTCTCGGTTCGGAAACGAGCAGGGGTGCCCGTAACGACGCTGCGAACGGTGCGGGTAATACGGTCGGCGCCCGTCTTGATCGTGGACAGCGAGTTCAGGAGCGACTGGTAACCGCCGATGGCACGAGTGGTACTCTCGATCGCGGTGATGGTGTACTCCAGCTCCCCTTTGTCGTTGAACGTGTGGAGGGTGATGACATCATCGGGGTCGCGCTCTTTCCAGAGCTGGCCGTAATTGTTGTACCAGCGCTGCGAGTAGGGATTGTCGGAGAGGCTTCCGGGGGTATCATCGGCGTAGAGGGTCTTGTAAACGCGTCCGGCGGCGTCAATGTAGGTCCTGGTCCATTCGGAGCTGTCTGAACCATTCGCGTTAAGTTTTGTTTCCAGAGTGTAGCGCAAGGGGCCGTTCGGGTGCGCGACGGCATTGTCCACGCCGTATTGGTAGCGAACTCCATGAACGGCAGTGCCCGTCACGCTCTGGAGGGTGCCATCGCGGTAATAGGTCTCAACTCGCGTGCCCGTATCAGGGTAGGTGGTGGTGCGCACCAGGCCACCGGAGGAGTTGGTGGTCTCAGCAACGCCGGTGCGTCCGCCCAGGGCGTTGGTTTGTGCGATCAGGGTGCCGGCCAAGTCGTACTGGAATCGGCTTTGCGTGATGGGGCTGGCGTCGGAGCCGACGCGGACCGTGGCCAGCACCCGGCCGGCGGCGTCCAGAACATTGGTGAGGGTGATGCCCAGGCGCGTGGTGGCGGTCCGGCGCTTCATCGGGTCATACCAGTACTGCGCGGTGACACCGTCCCGGTCAATAGTGGAATCCACGTCGCAGCAGGAATAATAGGTATCCTCGTGGGTGCCATCCAGGTGCGTCACTCGCTGGGGACGGCCAAAGCTGTCGAAATTGCTGTAGGTGTCCTGGGAGAGGATGACGCCGGTAGCCACATCCCGCGTGAGCGAGAGGACGGGATAGCCTGCGAGGTTGATCACGGAAAGGTTGGTCGTGCCATCGGTGACGCGGGTAAAGGCAGCATCGGGCTTGCCGGCGGCGGTCATGTTGGTGCGATAGTCGCCAGCGGGGCTGTCGGCGTAGTCGAAGGTCTGCAGCGTTCGGTCGGGGCGGACGATCGACTTGAGACGGAGCGCGTTCGGGCCGTTGGTGTAATAGCGATTGGTGGTAAAGAGGCTGCTGGAATCGAACGGATCCCAAATATACGGGGCGGTGGTTTGCACATCGATGCGGAGGTCGGCGGAGGGGAAAGCGGTGTAGTGATTAGCGACGTTGTCGGAGCCGTCGTATTCATAAACCGCTCGCGGGATGTCAGGGTGCAGGGTGTCTTCACCGCCCGGGTCAGACACGAGGGCGGGATCGTAGGAGTAATCGGTCCGCCTGGCGTTGGCGGGCGGTTGTTCGCCGTCGGGGGACACGTCGCCACGGGAGGAGTAAACCTGCGCGTAGCGCCCCAGACTGTCATAAACAAACCACTGCCAGGAGCCGTCAGGATTGATGATCTTCTGGAGCGGCTGGCCGAGGCGATTGGCATAGGTATTTGGATTATAGACATAGGTGGTGGTTTTGGCCGCAGCGCCAGTGCCCGCGGTTTCCTGAGTCAGCGCCTCGCCCCAGTCAAACGCCTGGTAAGCGCGCTGGAGCCTCTGTTGGTCCGCGCCACCAGGCCGGCGCACTGTGGTGGTGACCGTCCGGGTGTACCCGCCGGTCTGGTTGGTGACCACCACCACCGCAGAGTCGTCCTCTCGAACTCCACCGGGATACCCCAGCTTCCAGCTTCCGGTGGACGCCGTGTGAACATAGTCGTAGGCTTTGACGCTGCCGCCTCGCGTTTCCGTGACCCGGACGCGATTATAGGTATTGGTGCTGGCATCCGGATTTTGGATTTTCCAACTCACAAACGGGCTGCCGGAGACCTCGTGGACTCCGTTGACCAGGGCGCCCACTTGTCCCGGAAGGTAGAAGCGCACTTCGTATGCGAAGGCGTCGAGGGTCACAATATCCGCCAGGGCCTGCGGCGCGTTCACCTGGCGAATCTGGCCGGGAACGGAGATAACCTCCACGTCCGGGCTGGCGGCGGCGTAGGACAGAGCGGCCGGCGAGAATAACCCCGTACTGGGAACGGCGGCCGAGGTCATCAGCCGGCCCGCCGAGGCGCCCATGACCGTTCTGCCCATGCTAAACTCAGCGGCATATCCTTCCCAGGAGTTGTCCTGACCCAGCCCGCCGCCACAACTGTCGCACCCAACCGGGGAACCGCCGGGCGGCAACGGCCCCGGGCCTCCCACCAAATCCCACTTTGGCACCTGGGTGATTTTGACGTTGGACACCCACATAATAACCGTGCCGCCCGAAGGACTGTTGTCCCAGGGCGGTATGGCGTCCTGCGAACTGGTGTACGCGGGCTCGAAGGGATTTCCAGTTCCACGAACAAAACTGGTGTTGCGACTGACGTCTCTTTGGCCGGTGGTTTGGTACCACGTGATCACGTCCCAGGTAACCTTGTAAGTGGTGTCGGGCTCGGAATCGGGAACGGCAAAGCGATAGACCATCTTCTGCAGAGCGCCGCTCCTGTGGGAGGCGTCAATGGATGAATAAGCGTAGGCGTCCGACCAATACCCGCTGCCGGCGGTCGCGGACCAGTCGGCCGGATAGGGCGGCATGAGCCCCAATATATTGTTCTTCAACTCTTCGTCGGTGTACTCCTGAGACAAATCCGCCGTGGTGGTGTTGGTGGATGCGTCGTCCGAAAATACGGACTCTTTGTGGGTAGGGGTCAGGGCCGTGAGCTCGCTAACCGAGTGGGTGATCCCGATGGGCAGTTGGACGCTGCGGGTGTCGTCATTGGTAATGTTGCGACTGAACGGTATGCCATAATCCGCTCCAAACTCGACAAGCTTCGAGATGGTGTGGTCCGTGCCAACCCAGTACCAACCGGGACCGCTGGGAACGAACTGCGCGCCCAGATCCTCGTCCTCGAAGCCGTAGGTGTATTCTGTGTAAACGTAACCGTAGCCACCGTCGGTTACGGCATACCGTTCCCGCGTGTCCTCGTCTTCGTGGTCCAGCGTCCACGTGCCCGCCCAGGAGTTGGTGTAATCACAGAGGGGCCCGAACACCAATTCGGTGTGCGTAACACTCCTGTCCTCGTCGTGATTGTTGAACCAGGAGCCGGGGCCTATCCATCCATACTGGGTGTAAACCGTGGTGTCATTGCTGCCGGAGGTGTGGGAATGCTGAGCGTAGGTCTCGTGGGTAACCTGCTGGTGATAAACGTGAATGCGCGGCAGGTCGAGATTGGTGTATTCCAGAAAACTGGGACACTTGTCCAGGCTGCGGTACGCAAGCTTGTATTGAAGAACGCCGTCATCGCAGGCGCCAAAGACGGCTGACGGAAGCAGGCCGCCTATACTCAGCAGGCCAGCCAACACCCACCCGAAATCAGGTCGAAGCCGGCGCAGCCATTGCCAGGGTGCGGAGATTACACGACGGTAACCGTGTTTCTTGAATAGTGCTTCAGGAGGTGCTTTCATAATCTGACTCCAAGACTCAGAGTGCCTTAAGAACCTCTACTTAAGTGGCGTAAACACCTGCCCCCAGATGAGGAGCCGTTCCAACGCACGTCATCTCCGGGTGGCACGTTATGCCGTGGGTCGCGTGGGAGGTTCACGAGTTGGTTTGGTAGGTTCAAACGCGAATGGCCGCCTCAAGGGTTCCTTAGTGGTCTTCCGCGACAAACAGTGTCGCTTGCGAGCGTAGCGCGTCTGTCACTTCACAAGTTGTAAAGCCGCGGCGGCTTCGCACAATTACTTGTTCATCCAATTCAGCTAGGCATCTCTGCGGCAACCAGATGCTCAGTTGGGTGGATTTCAACTCGGTGATCACTTCGGCGGAGTTCCGAGCGTCAGTCATGGCCCAAACCTTGGGCTCCGCTCCTTCAATCCACACCGGTGACAGGCAGATCCTCTGTGCACCGAATTTTTCAATTTCGACGTGGAATGCCTGCATGACCTCCACGGAGATGTACAGCTTCATTGTAGGACGTATTTGGGGCATCCTCCCTCAGAGTCAGGTACCCAGACCACGGGCCTTGCTCCGCTCTTTCGGCACCAGTACTCACAGCGGTAACCCAGATCCTTTCCCATATAATGCTGATCCTCGAGCGGACAATATTCTTTCTCCCTTTTTGGACTGCACTTAACACAGTCGCCGATTGCCCTCACTCCCTGTTTAACCAATTGGATCAGTGCATCTCTACATGGCGGAATTGCCAGACAAATGGTCGTGGCGATAATAGCGCAGTCGGCCACAGTTACTGTGACTCCGGCGATTACGATGACGGCGGCCCTGCCATCCACGTCAACCCGTTGTACCGGGTCGTTTTGCGTGAAGCCGTAGAGGTTTCTTCCCCCGCTCTCTTGAAGCGGATCGGTGCTCAACCACCTTCCTGTGCTCGCATTATAATAACGATACCCGTAATAAAGCAGGTCGGTCTCGTCGTCTTGATACTTGGTGGAGAACCGGAAGGGGTTGAGTTTGGCCATGGGGCCGGTGGCGCGGAGTAGTTCGCCGAAGGGGCTGTATTCGTAGGTGGCGCAGTTGGTGCCGCCGGACAGGCTGACCAGGGCCATGACGTTTCCGTTGCCGTCGAATGCGGGGGCCGAATAGCCGATAGACGATGCGCCATTGCCGATGAAGAGGAGGCCGCCGACACCTCCAGCGCCTTGGATGGTGCCGGAAAGGTCGCTACCCCAGACGAAGGAGCGAATGACGGTGTTGTTGGTGGCATTGAGCTCGGTCAGGAGGTTCCAGCCGTCGTAGAGGAACTTTACGTCGTTGGTCGGGGTTCCGCTCCAGTTGGTGTTGGGCCAGACCTGCTTGCGGATGCGGCGGCTTTGCCAGTCGTATTCGAACTTGAGCGAGATTTGCGGGCCAACGGCTGTGTTCGGAGTCAGCTTCACCAGCCGGTTTTCGGCATCCCAGGTGTATGTCCACCGGCCGTCATTGGTTAAATTGCCGTCGGCATCGTGATAGAAGATCTCCTGCGTCTTTGGCACGAAGGCGTTGCCTGTGATGGCGCTCTGGCCGGTGGCGGCGACCGTGATCGCCTGCCAGACCGGGACCGAGCCGTTGCTGAGGGACACTTCTTTACGAAAGTATTCGCCTTTGCGATAGGCGGTCTGGCTGTTGACGGTGACGGTGTTGGTGGCAAAGCTCAGGCCCATCACGTCCACCGCGCCGGGCACATCCCGGCTGGTGTACTGGTTGAGGCGGTTGGGCGTGTAGCCGGCATACCGAAGATTAACTCCGTTCTCGTCACCACCAGCCTTCGTGAAGGTGCGGTTGCCGATGTCGTCAAAACCATACTCGAACTGCTGGCCCGCTACCGGCGTCTGGTCGGCCCAGTATTTGCGGCCGGAACGGACCTGGCCCAACGAGTCGTATTCGTACAACCAGTAACTGCCGTCGGCGAACGTGCTGCGGACGCGCTGGTTGGCGTTGTTGTAGACATAGCTGGAACCCACCGCGGATGACGCGGATGGCGCGGATTGAATCTGCGTGAGGCGATTGAGGTAATCGTGCTGCTTCGTGGTGGTCAGGCGCGTTGTGCCGGCCTGTTTGAAAACAACCTGGCTGATCAGGGCCGAGTTGGGAGCATAGGCATACGTCGCCGAGTAGGCCGTGGCCCCGGTATCGTCGGTGACGGTTTGGAGGCGGGAGGCGCTGTCGTAACCGAAGGAGTGATGGGCCAGCGCGGTGCCGGCGTTTCTGGCGGAAAGGCTGGCGCGACGCAGATAGCCATCGTACCCGTTGGTCACCGAAAGGCCGGCCAGGGTGCCGGCGCTGTTGGCTTCCGAGAGCAATTGGCTGGAGTCATTGTAAGCGAGGGCGGCCGTGTTGCCACCCTGCGTGACGGAAGACCTGCGGCCTTGGCGGTCGTGTCCGTAAGTGAGGTTGGCGGTTGTGCCGTCGTCATAGGCGACGGTCTCCAAATCGCCGCCATTGTTGTGGCCGTAGGTCGTGGTGATGCCACGCGCCCAGGTCCGGGTGTGCAACCGGCCGGCGGCGGTGTAGGTGTAGTCCAGGCCAATGGAGCCGGGCAATCCGGTGTCCTTGTCGGGATATCGTTTGTTGGCCAACCAGCCGCGATAAGGATTGTAGTTCCAGGTGGTGACACGGGCACCGGTTGAGGGGAAACCGCTCCAGTTGGTCATCGTCTGCAGCCGGCCGGCGTATTCGTAGCTGTAGCCCACGGGGTAGGTGCGCGAGCCGTACTGCCGCTTGAGTTCGCCGGTCAGGTAATACTCGCTGGCCAGGGTTGTTCCGTCCGCGTTGAGCACGCCCGTGACCTGGAGCATGTTGTTGTAAGTGGTGGTCGTGGTTTGGGGGGCGCCGCCGGGCGTTCCCGGGTTGGGGGTGGTGAGGGTGGTAACGAGGTCGGCGGCGTTATAGCCATAGCTGGTCGTTCCGTTGCGGGCATCGGTCACCGTGCTGCGCCGACCGTGGGAATCATGACCATAGGTGGCAAGCCCGATCTGGGCCGCGGAGGAGTCATAACGTGTGGCCGAGGCGAGCCGGCCGCTGGTATAGACTTCGATACTGTAGGAATTATCGGGCGCGGTCCTGGTGACGGCACGGTTGGCCCCGTAGGCGGTCTGGCTGTGGGAGGTGACAGCGGTGCTCGGGTTGGGGTAGGCGGTCTGCCAGCTCTGCAAGCCGTCAACGGAAGTGTCCGCGCGCGAGACGAGGGTGCCGGTTGACTCGCCGTCTTTCCAGACGTAAGTCTCGGTTCGGAAACGAGCAGGGGTGCCCGTAACGACGCTGCGAACGGTGCGGGTAATACGGTCGGCGCCCGTCTTGATCGTGGACAGCGAGTTCAGGAGCGACTGGTAACCGCCGATGGCACGAGTGGTACTCTCGATCGCGGTGATGGTGTACTCCAGCTCCCCTTTGTCGTTGAACGTGTGGAGGGTGATGACATCATCGGGGTCGCGCTCTTTCCAGAGCTGGCCGTAATTGTTGTACCAGCGCTGCGAGTAGGGATTGTCGGAGAGGCTTCCGGGGGTATCATCGGCGTAGAGGGTCTTGTAAACGCGTCCGGCGGCGTCAATGTAGGTCCTGGTCCATTCGGAGCTGTCTGAACCATTCGCGTTAAGTTTTGTTTCCAGAGTGTAGCGCAAGGGGCCGTTCGGGTGCGCGACGGCATTGTCCACGCCGTATTGGTAGCGAACTCCATGAACGGCAGTGCCCGTCACGCTCTGGAGGGTGCCATCGCGGTAATAGGTCTCAACTCGCGTGCCCGTATCAGGGTAGGTGGTGGTGCGCACCAGGCCACCGGAGGAGTTGGTGGTCTCAGCAACGCCGGTGCGTCCGCCCAGGGCGTTGGTTTGTGCGATCAGGGTGCCGGCCAAGTCGTACTGGAATCGGCTTTGCGTGATGGGGCTGGCGTCGGAGCCGACGCGGACCGTGGCCAGCACCCGGCCGGCGGCGTCCAGAACATTGGTGAGGGTGATGCCCAGGCGCGTGGTGGCGGTCCGGCGCTTCATCGGGTCATACCAGTACTGCGCGGTGACACCGTCCCGGTCAATAGTGGAATCCACGTCGCAGCAGGAATAATAGGTATCCTCGTGGGTGCCATCCAGGTGCGTCACTCGCTGGGGACGGCCAAAGCTGTCGAAATTGCTGTAGGTGTCCTGGGAGAGGATGACGCCGGTAGCCACATCCCGCGTGAGCGAGAGGACGGGATAGCCTGCGAGGTTGATCACGGAAAGGTTGGTCGTGCCATCGGTGACGCGGGTAAAGGCAGCATCGGGCTTGCCGGCGGCGGTCATGTTGGTGCGATAGTCGCCAGCGGGGCTGTCGGCGTAGTCGAAGGTCTGCAGCGTTCGGTCGGGGCGGACGATCGACTTGAGACGGAGCGCGTTCGGGCCGTTGGTGTAATAGCGATTGGTGGTAAAGAGGCTGCTGGAATCGAACGGATCCCAAATATACGGGGCGGTGGTTTGCACATCGATGCGGAGGTCGGCGGAGGGGAAAGCGGTGTAGTGATTAGCGACGTTGTCGGAGCCGTCGTATTCATAAACCGCTCGCGGGATGTCAGGGTGCAGGGTGTCTTCACCGCCCGGGTCAGACACGAGGGCGGGATCGTAGGAGTAATCGGTCCGCCTGGCGTTGGCGGGCGGTTGTTCGCCGTCGGGGGACACGTCGCCACGGGAGGAGTAAACCTGCGCGTAGCGCCCCAGACTGTCATAAACAAACCACTGCCAGGAGCCGTCAGGATTGATGATCTTCTGGAGCGGCTGGCCGAGGCGATTGGCATAGGTATTTGGATTATAGACATAGGTGGTGGTTTTGGCCGCAGCGCCAGTGCCCGCGGTTTCCTGAGTCAGCGCCTCGCCCCAGTCAAACGCCTGGTAAGCGCGCTGGAGCCTCTGTTGGTCCGCGCCACCAGGCCGGCGCACTGTGGTGGTGACCGTCCGGGTGTACCCGCCGGTCTGGTTGGTGACCACCACCACCGCAGAGTCGTCCTCTCGAACTCCACCGGGATACCCCAGCTTCCAGCTTCCGGTGGACGCCGTGTGAACATAGTCGTAGGCTTTGACGCTGCCGCCTCGCGTTTCCGTGACCCGGACGCGATTATAGGTATTGGTGCTGGCATCCGGATTTTGGATTTTCCAACTCACAAACGGGCTGCCGGAGACCTCGTGGACTCCGTTGACCAGGGCGCCCACTTGTCCCGGAAGGTAGAAGCGCACTTCGTATGCGAAGGCGTCGAGGGTCACAATATCCGCCAGGGCCTGCGGCGCGTTCACCTGGCGAATCTGGCCGGGAACGGAGATAACCTCCACGTCCGGGCTGGCGGCGGCGTAGGACAGAGCGGCCGGCGAGAATAACCCCGTACTGGGAACGGCGGCCGAGGTCATCAGCCGGCCCGCCGAGGCGCCCATGACCGTTCTGCCCATGCTAAACTCAGCGGCATATCCTTCCCAGGAGTTGTCCTGACCCAGCCCGCCGCCACAACTGTCGCACCCAACCGGGGAACCGCCGGGCGGCAACGGCCCCGGGCCTCCCACCAAATCCCACTTTGGCACCTGGGTGATTTTGACGTTGGACACCCACATAATAACCGTGCCGCCCGAAGGACTGTTGTCCCAGGGCGGTATGGCGTCCTGCGAACTGGTGTACGCGGGCTCGAAGGGATTTCCAGTTCCACGAACAAAACTGGTGTTGCGACTGACGTCTCTTTGGCCGGTGGTTTGGTACCACGTGATCACGTCCCAGGTAACCTTGTAAGTGGTGTCGGGCTCGGAATCGGGAACGGCAAAGCGATAGACCATCTTCTGCAGAGCGCCGCTCCTGTGGGAGGCGTCAATGGATGAATAAGCGTAGGCGTCCGACCAATACCCGCTGCCGGCGGTCGCGGACCAGTCGGCCGGATAGGGCGGCATGAGCCCCAATATATTGTTCTTCAACTCTTCGTCGGTGTACTCCTGAGACAAATCCGCCGTGGTGGTGTTGGTGGATGCGTCGTCCGAAAATACGGACTCTTTGTGGGTAGGGGTCAGGGCCGTGAGCTCGCTAACCGAGTGGGTGATCCCGATGGGCAGTTGGACGCTGCGGGTGTCGTCATTGGTAATGTTGCGACTGAACGGTATGCCATAATCCGCTCCAAACTCGACAAGCTTCGAGATGGTGTGGTCCGTGCCAACCCAGTACCAACCGGGACCGCTGGGAACGAACTGCGCGCCCAGATCCTCGTCCTCGAAGCCGTAGGTGTATTCTGTGTAAACGTAACCGTAGCCACCGTCGGTTACGGCATACCGTTCCCGCGTGTCCTCGTCTTCGTGGTCCAGCGTCCACGTGCCCGCCCAGGAGTTGGTGTAATCACAGAGGGGCCCGAACACCAATTCGGTGTGCGTAACACTCCTGTCCTCGTCGTGATTGTTGAACCAGGAGCCGGGGCCTATCCATCCATACTGGGTGTAAACCGTGGTGTCATTGCTGCCGGAGGTGTGGGAATGCTGAGCGTAGGTCTCGTGGGTAACCTGCTGGTGATAAACGTGAATGCGCGGCAGGTCGAGATTGGTGTATTCCAGAAAACTGGGACACTTGTCCAGGCTGCGGTACGCAAGCTTGTATTGAAGAACGCCGTCATCGCAGGCGCCAAAGACGGCTGACGGAAGCAGGCCGCCTATACTCAGCAGGCCAGCCAACACCCACCCGAAATCAGGTCGAAGCCGGCGCAGCCGTTGCCAGGCCACAGAGATTACACGACGGTAACCGTGTTTCTTGAATAGTGCTTCAGGGAGTGCTTTCATAATCCATACTCCAAGTCTGAGAGGCGCCCTAAGAACCTTTACTTAAGTGGCGTAAACACCTGCAATCCACTGGCGCCGGAAAGACCATTCGCAGAATCGTAGCTGAGCCAAGACGTGGGGTCACCGGTCGCACTACCATCGCCGTTTACATCCTCGTAGTAATCAGGCGACCCATCCCCGTCCGTATCGATGGGAGAACCACCAGCGCATAAGCCAGTGATCCGCACGGCAGGGCGCTCAACGAATCATCCGCTGCATCCTTGCGGACGACGGCTAGGTCAATGTGGCCGGCCTTCACCGCGTCAACCGATTGGGTGGTGGTTTGGTTCAGGAACTCAAAACGGACGGACGCTGACAGCCCTTGGAGTTCCACAAGGCGAGGCATCAGTAGCCATCGGAATACGCTTTCGCCCGCCCCGATGCGGACAACTTCGTCTTTGGAAAAGCTTGACCGCAGTTCTTCGACCGAACGGAAATACGCCTGCGTGAGGACGGCCAGTTTCCGGCCATCTTCCGTCAATCGAATGGTTTTCCCGGCTCGTTCCACCAACTTGGTTCCAAAAAACTCCTCCAGTTCCTTCACCTGCCGGCTGAACTGGCTCTGCCGAGTCAGATCACCCTTCGCAGCCAACGAGATCGAGCCAGCCTCCGCAATCCGGCAGAATGTGCGAAGGCGCTCAATCGTGAATCCGCTGGCGGCTTCAAACTCGGTCATATCTGACTATAAAATCATATTTACATCAAACAACGGCATATTCAATCATAAAGTCGTGTGGTAAGAATGGCCTGTGAACTGGAAGCCGTTATGACAAAACTCGAAGACATCAGGGTGAACAGTTTGGTTCGCGGGCTCGTGCCGAACTCGGTCGTCACGATCAAGCACGTCCAGATGTTCGGCGATCAGGCGCTCGAAGTCACCTACGTGGACGGTGAGGGCAAACCGAGCACACAGCTTCTCTTTCGCGACCAGGAGGCCAACCTTGAATTGGTAAAACAGTCCCGGCCCCTGAGTTTCACTGCCGACGGTCATTTGTTCCGCTTGGCCTCCGAGGCGCAGCGCCTGAGCTTGGCATTCCTCTTTGACCCCCTGATCGCCGTCAACACTTCATCTATCGAGCCGCTGCCACACCAAATCACCGCCGTCTATGAAACCATGCTGAACCGTCAGCCGCTGCGGTTTCTCCTGGCAGATGATCCGGGCGCCGGGAAAACCATCATGGCTGGGTTGTTGATCAAGGAACTCATCATTCGCGGGGACGTTGCGCGGTGTCTGATCATTGCTCCCGGAAGCCTTGTGGAACAATGGCAGGATGAACTGGACCAGAAGTTCAATCTTCAGTTCGACATTCTGACGAACGAAGGGTTGCAAGCCGCGCGCACCGGCAACTGGTTTCAAGAGCACAGCCTTTGCCTTTGCCGTCTCGACAAACTCAGCCGGAATCCGGACGTTCAAGACAAACTTGTCGCCACCGATTGGGATCTTGTCGTGGTGGACGAAGCGCACAAGATGTCGGCCTCCTATTTTGGATCGGAGAAGAAGGAAACAAAGCGCTTCAAACTCGGCCGGAAGATTTCCGAGCACACGCGCCAACTCCTGTTGCTCACAGCGACGCCGCACAACGGCAAGGAGCAAGATTTTCACCTCTTCCTGTCCTTAATTGATGGCGACCGGTTTGAGGGCAAGCCGCGAGATGCCGCCCACACTGTTGACGCGAGCGACATCATGCGGCGCATGGTAAAGGAGCAACTCGTCACGATGGAGGGCAAGCCGCTGTTTCCCGACCGGTTCGCATACACCGTGCCTTACGACTTGTCGCCAGAAGAAGCCGCACTCTACAAGAACGTGACGGAATACGTCTGTGAGCAGTTCAATCGCGCGGACAACCTGGACAATGAAAAACGGCGCGGCACGGTCGGCTTCGCCCTCACGATTCTTCAACGCCGCTTGGCTTCCTCGCCGGAAGCCATCTTCCAATCACTGCGCCGACGTCGCGAACGTCTCGAAGACCGCTTGCGCGAGGAAAAACTCCTTCGCCGTGGCGCAGCGGCCTCAGACCGACTCAGCCAAAGTCCAGACTTGGAGGAAGAGGACATTGACGACCTTGAGGACGCACCCGAAGAGGAACTGGAAACCGCCGAGGAACAAATCGTTGACCAGGCAACGGCAGCCCTGACAATCGCGGAACTGGAGGAAGAAATCCGAACCTTGCGCGCACTCGAATCCGAGGCGGCAAAACTCAAACGCTCCGGCAACGACACGAAGTGGAAAGAGCTTTCCAAGACGATCCTTGAGAACCCGGAAATGTTCGATGCCAACCGCAATCGGCGCAAGCTCGTGATCTTCACCGAACATCGCGACACCCTTAATTATCTCAACGACAAACTTTCGTCGCTGTTGGGGAATCCGAACCACATTGTCACGATCCACGGTCAGACTCCGCGTGACCGGCGCCGACAATTTCAGGAGGCGTTCGAGCAGGATCCCGAAGTTTTGATCCTCGTCGCGACTGACGCCGCCAGCGAGGGCATCAACTTGCATCGGCGCGCTCACCTGATGGTGAACTACGACCTGCCATGGAACCCGAACCGTATCGAGCAGCGGTTTGGCCGGATTCACCGAATCGGCCAGACTGAACTTTGTCATTTGTGGAACCTCGTCGCTATGGAAACGCGAGAGGGGCATGTCTTCCACCGGCTTTTTGAAAAACTCGCTGAGCAACGAAAAGCACTTGGGGGCGCCGTTTTCGATGTGTTGGGCAAAATGTTCAAAGACCGGTCGCTTCGTGACCTTCTGATTGAGGCAATCCGGGAAGGGAACAGGCCAGAGGTCAAAGCCCGCCTCGACCAGGTGATTGACACGGAACTTGATGTCGAACACCTCCGCGGCCTCATTGAAGACCGTTATTTGGTCCACGAAACCCTCACCGCCACGCGGGTCCGAGAAATTCGCGATCAGATGGACCGGGCGCAAGCGCGCAAGCTTCAGCCCCACTACATCGGCTCGTTTTTCGAGGAAGCCTTCAAAATGTATGGTGGCCAGCTTCACAAGCGCGAGCCAAGACGATTCGAGATCCGCCGTGTGCCGGCGGAAATTCGACAGCGCGACCGCATCATTGGCACTCGCGCTCCCGTGCTGAACGCCTACGAGCGCGTCACCTTCCACAAGGGCGACATCCGCATTCCCGACAAGCCGCCCGCGGCGCTCATCGCCCCCGGTCATCCGCTGCTGGACGCCACGATTGATCTCGTGCTGGAGCGCCATCGTGACACGTTGCGACAGGGGGCGGTGCTGGTGGACCCCAACGACACGGGAACCGAACCCCGCATCCTGTTCTACTTGGAACACTCCATTACCGACGGTCGCAAAGACGCCAATAGAAATCCGCTGACAATTTCCCGCCAGCTTCAGTTTGTTGAAATCACGCGTTCCGGCCAGTTGATTGCCGCAGGATACGCTCCCTACCTCGACTACACGCCTGCAACCGCAGAGCAACTCGCGGCCGTGCGCCCTCTGCTTGATGAACCTTGGCTCAACCAGAATCTCGAACAGCGCGCCCTTGCTTTTGCCATTCAACGGATAGTCCCGCCGCATCTTGAAGAAGTCCGCGCTCGCCGCGAGCATTACATTCAGAAAGTCATGCAGCAGGTCAAAGCCCGGCTGACTGCGGAAATCAATTATTGGGATCATCGCGCGAACGTCCTCAAGGCACAGGAAGATGCCGGCAAGAGCCGGTCAAACTTGAACTCTGCGAACGCGCGGCGCACCGCCGACGAGCTTGCTGACCGGCTCAAGAAGCGAATGACAGAACTGGAGCAGGAGAAAACCATCGTGGCACGTCCGCCAACGGTCCTGGCTGGCGGGCTGATCGTTCCCGTAGGTTTCTTCGCCAATGGCGGGGGCACAGCAGATGCCCTGCGCGAAACCCCGCCCGCCTATGGCACGCCCGACCGCGAAATCGAACGGCTGGCGATGGGAAAGGTGATGGAGTTCGAGCGCGAACAGGGTTTCCAACCCCGCGACGTGAGCGCCGAGAACCGTGGCTACGACATCGAAAGCCGTGACCCGAAAACCGACCGGCTTCGCTTCATTGAGGTCAAGGGCCGTGTCAAAGGAGCGCCGACCGTCACTGTTACCAAAAATGAAATCTTAACCAGCTTAAACCGGCCCGATGCGTTTGTTCTGGCGATTGTGTTTGTGGAATCAGGGGTCGCGCAAACCCCGATCTACCTGCACCAACCATTCGCTCACGAGCCGGAGTTCGCCACAGCCAGCGTGAACTTTAAGTTGTCCGAGTTGCTGGAGAAAGCGAACGCGCAGAAGTCGTAAACACGGCCCGACCATGCTACCGCCAGGCTACTTCGAAAGCATCCGACGCCGCGCCTCTGAGCGATGGGATCAGTTGGAGCGCGACCCGGAACTGGCCGGGCCTTGGCATCAGCTTTTTCCGACTCGCCAAATTTCCGTGCCTGACGAAGGCCAGTCAGATCCAGTAATCTCGCGGCCAATGAAAACATCGTTCCAAGCGCTTCGGAAGAGATTCGGCCCTCCTGGAGGCGCATGCTTGATGTCTCGCGGTTTCCGCCCACCAAACATGCAGGCATCAGGGGTCGATCTTTTCGCGACGAAAGGCATCTTTCTTGGCGGATTCCGTCCAGTGGTCAAAACAGAAGGAGCAAATCATGTCTGAAACAACCAATTTCTTCGCCCACGGCAGTCGTTGGGTGCGAGCTGATTTCCATTTACACACCCGCCGTGACCGCGAGTTCAAAGACAGCGGCGACGAGCAAGACTTTGTCACGCGCTACGTGGCTGCGCTAAAGCAGGCGGACATCAGGGTGGGTGTCATCACAAACCACAACAAATTCGACCTGAGTGAATTCAAAGCGCTTCGAAAGGCGGCAAGGAAGGAAAACATCCACTTGATGCCTGGTGTTGAACTGTCGGTGAAGGACGGCCGTAACGGTATCCACACCTTGGTGGTTTTCCACGAAGACTGGATCGACAATCGCGAGCAAGCAGACCACATCAACAGTTTCCTCGGAGTGGCGTTTGCAGGGCAAACGGGCTATGACAACAGGAATGCCCGGTCGAATCATGACCTCCTGGAAACGATTCGCGAACTGGACAAGTTTGAGAAGGACTATCTGCTGATTTTCGCCCACGTGGAAGCGGACAACGGCCTTTGGGGCGGGCTTGACGGGGGACGCATCACCGAACTGGGCAGGAATGACCTTTTTCGTTTTCGCACGGCTGCGTTCCAAAAAGTGCGGACGCGAGACCTGCGTGACAAAGTCAAGAGTTGGCTTGGCGGCTGGTATCCATCCGAGGTCGAAGGCTCTGATCCCAAGACCATTGAAGAGATCGGACGTGGCCCGGCGACCTATGTCAAAATTGGAGCTTTCACTTTCGAAGCGATCCAGTTCGCGCTGAAGCCCAGCGCGGAGCGGCTGTCCGCTGAGTCAATCCGGCAGCAAGCTCACTCTTGGGTGCGTGCCCTCCGTTTTGAAGGCGGAATCCTGGATGGTAGTCGCGTGGACCTTTCCAACGAGATGAACTGCCTGATCGGAATACGAGGGAGTGGCAAATCAGCGGTTCTCGAATGTCTCCGCTACGCCCTGCAATTGCCGCTACCTGAATCTGCGGAGGAGTTGGACCTCAAGTACAAGCAAGAGTTGGTTCGATTTGCCCTCGGCAGTGGGGGCAAAGTTGTAGTCGAAGCCGAAGACGCACAGGGCCGTTGCTTTGAGGTTCGGCGAATCCTCAACGAGCGCTCAGATGTTTACTTCGATGGAGAATTACGTCCGGGAGTTCGCATCCCCATCAAGAATCCGCTCTTCTTCGGCCAAAAGGAGCTTGTGAAAAGGGGAGAGGGGTCGGAACGTGAACTCGTCGAACGCTTGCTGGGAGCAAAACTGGATGCGACTCGGAGCGAGATTGCGGCCCAGCGGCAACGGGTCATGGACGTGCTTGCCAACCTCGACAAGTTGAAGGACCTCGACACGCTGGAGAATGAGTACCAGAACAAGAAGAAGGACACGGAATTCCGCCTTGAGCTCTTTCGAAAATACGGAGTCGAAAAACAGTTGCAGCGTCAGGTGGAATTCAACACTGACGTAACGCACGCCCGACGGGTCGTTGAGGGGGCGGAGACCTTCGTTCGCTCCTTCGACACGTTTCTGCGCGAGCAGGAGGCCGAACTCCTCGCTTTACCTCGCCTGGAGTCAAAGGAAAACGCTGACCTTATTCAGGAAATCAATGAGATTCTCGACCGGCTTCGCAAAGCCCCTGAGAAAATTCGGCAGGCGTTGACAGACGCGCGCAACGATTCGCGAACATTGCGCGAAAAACTGAAGGAATTGGAGCGCCGGCGCGAGGCGCTCAAAGATGATTTCGCGGCCATCGAGCGGCAGTTGAGTGAACAACTGCAACAGAAGGGAGGAGTCACGGTGCGCCCTGACGACTTCGTAAAGCTCAACGCTGAACTTCAGAAAGCTAAACTGGCGCTTGGAGAAGTCGCGAAAAGCCGCACCCGGAGAAACGCCCTTCACGCTGAGTTGCTGAAGGAACTGAAACGGCTGTCCGATCTCTGGCATCAGGAGTTCAAGGAGATCGAAGCGGAAGTTCAGAAGCTCAACACCAGCCAGGGTGCGCTGCGTATCATCCCGGTGTACAAGGGTGACAAGTCGGCTTTCCTCCGGGAATTGCAGACCCATTTCCGGGGCAGCCGGCTTCGTGAGGCCACTCTCCAAGGAGTGGTCGAGCAGCACTCCGACTTCATCTCGATCTACGAATCGCTCGACACGATTTGCGGCTCTCTCGGTGAATCGGGCGACGTGTTTCGCCGCTATTTCAACGACGCCAGAGCCTCCCTCCTCACGTGGCAAGTGCCCAACCTGTTCCGGATCGAGTATCACGGCAAAGACTTGCGGGAACATTCGTTGGGGCAGAGGGCTTCCGCATTGATTCTTTTCATCCTGAGCCAGCGCGAGAACGACGTCATCGTTATTGACCAGCCCGAAGATGATCTGGACAACCAGACCATTTTCGACGACGTGATCAAACTTGTCCGCAGCCTCAAGAAGGGCATCCAGTTTATCTTTGCCACGCATAACGCCAACTTCCCTGTGCTCGGCGATGCTGAACAGGTCGTCGCTTGTTCTTTCGCAAGCGGAAAGGGAAAGGTCCAGGTCGGGAGCATTGACGAGCCCGGAATTCAAAAGGCGATTGTGTCCATCATGGAAGGCGGTCACGAGGCATTCGCCCGGAGAAAGGAGATTTATCAACTATGGAAGCAATAGAGCTTATCGAATTGATCGCGCGCGGCGAAGACAGCCGCACCCAATTCAAGCAGGATGTCCGAAACCCCGAATCGCTTGCCGGCGACCTTGTGGCGTTTTCCAACAGCAAGGGAGGCAAAATCATCATCGGCGTGAGCGACCAAGGGGTGGTAGTGGGGCTGTCGGCAGAGGACATCCGCCGCATCAATCAGTTGCTTTCCAACACCGCTACCAATCTCGTCCGTCCATCAATCAACCCAACCACGGAAAACATCGCGACAGCCGCCGGCCAACTCGTGATGGTCGTCTCCGTCCCGGAGGGCCTTTCCAAACCGTACTCCGATAGCAACGGGGTGTTCTGGGTCAAGTCCGGCTCAGACAAGCGCCGCGTGACCTCACGCGAGGAAATCCAACGGCTGCTGCAAAGCGCCGACCTCGTCCATGCGGATGAAGTTCCGGTCGAGGGCACGACCGTCGGAGACGTTGACGCCGACCACGTCCGTGAGTTTTTCGAGAAGCAGTATGGAGGCCCTTTGGACAGGGTGCTCGAACGGGACGGTATTTCCCTGGCCCAGTTGCTACACAACCTCGGTTTGGCGCGGGACAACCTGCTCAACCTCGCCGGGCTGATGCTTTTCGGGCGACATCCTCAGCGTCATCGGCCTGCCTTCGTCGTTAAGGCTGTCTCCTTCGTCGGGAATGATCCCGCCGGCAGCAAGTATCGCGACAGTGAAGACATTCCCGGTTGCCTGCGAAATCTGCACAAAGGGATGATGTCTTTCCTCACCCGCAATCTACGGCGAGTTCAGGGCAACAAGGGAATCAACACCGAGGGCGATTTGGAAGTCCCGGCCTCAGCCCTGGAGGAACTTGTCGTCAACATGCTGTTGCACCGCGACTACTTCATCTCCGCGCCGTGGCGCGTTTTCGTGTTCGACAATCGCATCGAACTGATCAGCCCCGGCTCGCTGCCGAACAATCTCACCATCGAGAACATTCGCAACGGCGTCTCCCTGATCCGAAATCCTTTAATCGCTTCCTTCGCCACGAAAGAACTGCCCTACCGCGGCATCGGCACGGGCATTCGACGCGCATTGGCGGCCATTCCGGCTCTGCAATTGGAATCGGATCATGAGCGCAATCTGTTCACAGCAACGATACCGAGAGCCGCCTGAGTTTCGAAGGGTGACCTCGCCCGCCCTGGAGGGTGGCGGTGCAAGTGGATTCCATTCGAATCTCGGGCATCGCTTTTGGCAGCCCTTCCCTAATTCGCGTCTATTCGCGTCCATTCGCGGTTGAATCTCCATGACCTACAAAAAGAAACTGATTGAAGTCGCGTTGCCGCTGGAGGCCATCAACAAGGAGGCCGCCCGCGAGAAATCCATCCGGCATGGGCATCCGTCCACGCTGCATTTGTGGTGGGCGCGACGGCCACTCGCGGCGTGCCGGGCGGTGTTGTTTGCGTCGCTGGTGGATGACCCCTCCGCCCATCCGGACAAGTTTCCAACCGAGGCGGCGCAGGAAAAGGAACGGCAGCGGCTCTTTCGCATCATCGAAGACCTCGTAAAGTGGGAGAACTCGAACAACGAGCGCGTGCTCAGCGCCGCGCGTTACGAAATCGCCCGGTCCGTCGCCCCGTCGGGCGTCACGCCGCCCGCCCGGCCGGATGAGTTGCTCGCCTTCCTGGCGAAACATGCGCCGCCGGTCTATGACCCGTTCTGCGGCGGCGGTTCGATTCCGCTGGAGGCGCAACGGCTGGGGCTGGAGGCCCACGCCAGCGATTTGAACCCGGTGGCCGTGCTCATCAACAAGGCGCTCATTGAAATCCCGCCGAAGTTCGCGGGCAGACCGCCGGTGAACCCGGTGGACAATCCAACCGGGATGGGGTGGAGACAGGAAACCGCGAATAAACGCGAATTGACGCGAATGAAGGATGGCGCGGGGAAGGGCGGGCCGGCTAAACGCGCGACTCATGGCGATTGTTGCGGATGGGAAAGATGGAAGGGTTTATCTCCCGCCGAACGAACCGCATGAAGAAGTAGCGATCAACGCCGAACCGATTGACGTGCCCGAGACGCTTTTGGCGAAAAACCCCCGTGACTTTAAGACGCCGAATTACGGCATGACCAAACACCGTGATCTGTTTACCAAGCGCCAGCTCGTCGCTATGACGACTTTCTGCGATTTAGTGAGCAAAGCAAGATTGCTCACGCTCAAAGACAGCGGACACGACGAGGATTATGCTGCTGCACTGGCAACGTATCTCGCTCTCGCAAGTAGCCGCTGCGCGGACTATTGGTCCTCGATTTGTGGCTGGCATAGCAGTCGTCAGCTCATCCGAAACACGTTTGCTCGTCAGGCGATCCCTATGGTGTGGGATTACGCAGAAACCAATCCGCTTTCAAACTCAGCCGGCAATTTTTCGGGTGCGATTGAATGGGTTTCAAAATGTGCGGCGGCTGTTCCGGCTTCGATAACTGCAACAGCAATCCAAGGTTCAGCAGGTGATGTTCACCCTGAACAGCCCGCAGTATTCTCGACTGACCCTCCGTATTACGACAATGTCGGATACGCCGACCTTTCGGATTACTTTTACATTTGGATTCGCCGATCTCTTGCATCCGTTTATCCGGAGCTTTTCAAAACAGTTCTAGTTCCGAAGGCGGAGGAACTAATCGCAGACCCATACAGGCAGGGCGGCAAAGATTCTGCACGGACCTACTTTGAAAATGGAATGCGACGCGTTCTTGAGGGAATCAGAAAAAACAGCGACGACCGATTCCCGACGACCATCTTCTACGCGTTCAAACAGACCGAAGCCGACGAGCAGAATGAAGAAGATTTAGTGAACAACGCTGACTCACATGCTTCGACCGGGTGGGAAACGTTTCTCGAAGGCTTGGTCGAGTCGGGCTGGCAGGTTGACGGCACTTGGCCAATGCGAACGGAACTGGGCAATCGCATGATTGCTATGGACAAAAACGCCCTTGCTTCATCAATCGTTCTTGTTTGCCGTCCGCGCCCTCAAAACGCCGGCGTTGCTTCGCGTCGCGATTTCTTGGCCGCGTTGAAGCGGGAGTTGCCCGAAGCGTTGCGGCATTTGCAGAGAGGCAACATCGCGCCGGTGGATTTGGCCCAGGCTGCCATCGGGCCAGGCATGGCCGTGTTCTCCCGTTACGCGAAGGTGCTGGAGACGGATGGCTCAACGATGTCGGTGCGGTCGGCGTTGGCGGAAATCAACAAGTGCCTCGACGAGGTGCTGGCCGAGCAGGAAGGCGAGTTCGACGCGGACACGCGCTGGGCGCTGGCGTGGTTCGACCAGAACGGATTCAACGAGGGCGCGTATGGCGTGGCGGAGACGCTTTGCACGGCCAAGAACACGAGCGTCCAAGGCATGAAGGACGCCGGCATCCTTGAAGCCAAAGGCGGCAAGGTGCGCCTGCTGAAGAAGGAGGAGTTGGACGCGGATTGGAATCCGGCCGAGGACTCGCGCCTGACGATTTGGGAAATCACGCATCACCTGATCCGCCGCTTGGAGCAAGGCGAGTCCGGCGCAGCGGAATTGATCCAGCAACTCGGTGCAAAGGCCGAAATCGCCCGCGACCTGTCGTATCGCCTCTACACGATTTGCGAACGTCGCAAGTGGGCGCAGGAAGCCATCGGTTACAACGCCCTCGTCCTCTCCTGGAGCGACGTGCAGCGGTTGGCGGAGGAGCGGAAGGCGGCAGCAACGCCGACACAGGGGGAATTGATTTGAAAGGAACAAACCACAATTGAGCACACACTATTGTCACTCTTGCGCCTAGGCACATAAGCATTATCCGACCACTAACCCGGAAGCGGTCAATCTGACAGGCAGCAACTACCAACTCCAAAAGTTTGTCAAACACACCACTCCCGCATCCGGCAGTTGGGCTGGGAAGAACTCGATCTACGACGATCCAACCTACGAAGCATACAAGAACTACTACGTTTCCGGCAGTCTGTCGGGAAGCTTGGAGATTGATGCCAACGGGAAGAAGAACGTGATTTGGTATGCCAGTTCTTCCTTGGGAACTTGCTGGAAGAACAACGCACCAGTGTTTTCCGGTGATGCGGTCAAAATCGTTTTTCCAGAGGACGATCAAAAGGTGCATCACTTCCATGTCGAAGCAGGCAGTTATCAAGCGACCGTCTGCGCGAAGTGTGGAAATCCCATACTGACCTGACTACCCCTCTTGCCATGCAACCCCCAAGCAATTCATCCGGCGTGCGTAACATGATCTTCGTGAGCCATGCGAATCCAGAGGACAACTTGTTCACGCGCTGGTTGGCGCTGCGTCTGGCGCGCGAGGGTTATCCGGTGTGGTCAGATCTGACCAAGCTGCTTGGAGGTGAGGATTTCTGGCGGGACATCGAGGTCGCAATTCGCGAGCGGACGGCAAAGTTCCTGTTCGTGCTTTCCAAAACGTCGAACCAGAAGCAGGGCGCGCTGATGGAATTGACGGTCGCGCGCAAGGTGGGGCGAAACATCCAGGACTTCATCATCCCGCTGCGGATTGATGACATCCGGCATGACGACATCAACATCGAGCTTCAGCGTTTGAACTGCATTGATTTTTCCAAGGGCTGGACCACGGGCTATGGCAGTCTCTTGAAAAAGTTGCAGGAGGATGGCATCGAGCGCGACCCACGTTTCACCGCCGATGCCGTCACGAAATGGTGGCGTGGCAATTACTCGGTTGAAGAAGGTGTGACCACCACGCCGGAACGCTGCGCCTCGAACTGGTTCGAGTTCTCCAAGCTGCCAAAGACGGTATGGCTTCATTCGATAGACCCGCAGGACAAATTTGAGAAGGCCGTGGAAGACGAGGTTCTGGAGTTTTCTGTCCCCACCCGACCGCACGGAACTTGTTTGTTTAGTTTTGCAAAGGCGGACGAATTGTCGGCGCACCTTGCTGAACATGGGCTGGAGATCGTTCACAGCGTTGAGTTGAGCGTCGAAGATTTCAGCAAAGACGGCATGGAGCACCCCAAGATTGAGCGCCGTGATGCGCGCTACATTCTGAGCGGGATGTTTCGTGATGGCTTCGAGCGGTTCGCCATCTCCAAGGGATTGCTGCCATACGCACTTTCCGGCGGCGCTAAGTATTACTGGTTCAAGCAAGGGCTGGTGGAAAACGACAAGGTGTTTTTCACCAATCCTGCCGGCGAGAAATGCTGGCGCGCGATGGTGGAATACAAATCGTTCAGCGCGAAAGAAGGCCAGACGCGGTATCGCAACTGGCATTTCGGAATTCAAGCACGCCCCTTCTTCTGGCCGTTCACAGGATTTGCGGTGAAGGCGCATGTCGCGTTCACGGAGAATGGCGTTCTCTACGAAAGCAAAGCGAAGCAGCACGCCGCCCGCCGCAGCCAGTGCAAGAGTTGGTATAACGATGATTGGCTGGATCGAATTTTGGCGACGATGACCTTCCTTGCCGGGGAGAATGGCAACGAGATTCAGATTCCTTTGTCCGGCGATCAGTTCCTGATTGCGAAGCGGACACCAATTTTGTTCGAGAGCCCAGTTTCATTCCAATTGATGGAAGAACAGCCGCCGGTTGAAGAACCAGCACATGACGAGGAAGAAGGCGACGAACCGGAAGAGGAGGAGGTCGAAGCGTGAACAAGCTTATCCATTTGCCAGAACCAACACTGCTGTTTGGCCACGGTCAGAGCATTGAAGACCCCCGCGACGGCTTGAGTCTGTTCGGACCATTCGATCCAGCGCAGACGTTTGGCGTGCGCTACGGCGTGATCGGAACGAAGACAGGCATCAGGCGTTTCGCGGAATGGGTGGAGAAAATCCAGCGTCCAGTCGTGGAGGAGAAACCGACGCGCCTTCGTCCACCATTCCCAGGATTTGAGGCGGCGTTTGGGATTCCATTTAGTCCAAAACCGCTGGTGACCGTTGAGTTTGAAGAATCGGATTTGATGAAGCATGTGCTCATCGGCGACCGATTCAAACGGGTTTACGAGACGGCGGGATTTTTCACCGAGAGGATTTTGGAAGCTATCCGAACTGAGGAAGACAAACCAACCCTCTGGTTCATTATCGCGCCCGAAGATGTTTACAAGTATTGCCGTCCCGCGCAGACGGTTGCGTCGGAACTCCGCATCCAAGCGGCCGGAACAATGAAACCATCGGAAGCGCACAAGCTTCAAAAGCAGCCGGCATTGTTCGGGGAATGGAACGAAGCGGCCGTGCCGTATCAATATGACCCGGACTTCCGAAACCAAATCAAAGGCCGGCTGTTGTCGCAGAGTATCCTCACTCAAGTTGTTCGCGAAAGCACGCTGGCGCACCGCGAATTTCTGAACAAGGCCGGAAAGCCAACCCGCCAACTCGATAAGCTGCAATCCGAGATCGCGTGGAATCTAGGCTCGGCGATTTACTACAAGGTGGGCGGGCGTCCTTGGAAATTGAATGGCGTGAGAAAAGGCGTCTGCTACGTCGGGCTTGCCTACAAACGTGACGAGAAGAACGCCGATCCACAGGCCGCGTGTTGCGCTGCACAGATGTTCCTGGATTCCGGTGACGGTGTTGTTTTCAAAGGAAACGTCGGCCCGTGGATGACGGGGAAGCGCGGACACTTCCATCTGACGACAAACGCAGCCTATCAATTGCTCAGTCAGGCTATTGAATCCTACAAGTCGAAACACGACGGCAATCCTCCAGAGCAACTGTTCGTGCATGGCCGAGTCCGCTTCGACGAACCTGAGTGGAATGGGTTCTTGGAAGCGGCTGGCAAGCGCACGCAAGTTGTGGGCGTGAAGATTGATGACGCGGACTCCTTCCGCCTTTACCGCGAACAAGAATCAATGCCGGTGATGCGCGGGATTGCCTGGGTTCAGGATAAATACTCCGCCTACTTATGGTTGCGAGGTTTCACTCCACGACTCCAAACCTATCCGGGCAAGGAAGTCCCATCACCGCTTCTTGTTGAGGTCAACAGGGGCGAAGCGCCAATTGAAACCGTCCTCCAAGACGTGCTCGCGCTGACCAAGTTGAATTACAACTCGTGCCGGTTTGCGGATGGCGTGCCGGTCACGTTGAAATTCGCAGATGCCGTCGGCGAGGTCTTGATCAGCGGGCCAGCCGTTCCTAAAGCGCCGCTACCATTTAGGCACTACATCTGAACTGAATGAAAATTGACTTGTGACGGTCACAAAAACTAGGCAGTTTTTGTGACAGAAACCAAATGCAGGCAGCAGCCCAACCCATTGATAAAGCGATACTCCGGTCAGTTCGGTCACGACCTGGTGGTTCGGTCTTTTCTGCAAGGCATTTTGCGGACCTTGGTGGCCAGGATGCCATTCGTAAAGCGTTGAGTCGCTTGGTGAAAGCGGGAAAGATTCGGCGGATTCGCCGGGGGCTTTATGATTTGCCGCGCTCGAATCCCATCGTCGGCCAGACCGCGCCTGACATCATGGCGACGGTGCGGGTGCTCATGGATGGCAGCCACGCGCAGTGGCAGTTCACGGGGGCTTACGCCGCGAATGCGCTGGGATTGTCAGACCAAGTGCCGGCCAAGATCATCATTCTCACGGACGGTGTGCCGCGGAAAGTTTCACTCGGCAAGTTGACGCTAATCTTTCGCCGGGCCGCACCACGCAATTTGCTAGGGGCTGGCACGCGAGCCGGACTCGTCATCCAAGCCTTGCGCTACCTCAAAGGCAGCCCCGACGTGGCGAAGCATGTTGACCGCCTCAAGCGCGATTTGGACGCGAGCACCAAAAAGGATTTGGCGTCCCTCAATTCAAAACTTGTGGTTTGGATGCGCCCGCTCGTCCGGCAGATCACTCAAACTTGAGGCATGGATACCATTTTACAAATTTCCCAGCGGCAGCGGGCGGAACTCTTTGAGAGTGCCGCCTTGAAGACAGGCATGGGTGCTGTGATTCTGGAAAAGGATTTCTGGGTATGCTGGACGTTGAAGGAATTGTTCCGGCTGCCTGACATCGGCGAGCACCTAATTTTCAAGGGCGGCACATCGTTGTCCAAAGTGTTCAAGGTCATCGAACGGTTCTCTGAGGACATCGACGTTTCGATTGACCGTGGCTGGCTTGGATTCGGAGGTGCGAATGAGCCGGAGGCGGGCGCGAGCAACAAGGAGAAGCAGCGCCGCATCGAGGCGCTCAAGGCCGCCTGTCAGCAGAAGATTGCTTCGGTCCTGCAACCGGCATTGGACAAAGCCATTAAGGCGAAGGTGGGGGCGGACGAGAAGTGGTCGCTCCGCGCGGATGATGAAGACCCGGACCAGCAGACCTTGATGTTCGATTATCCGTCCAGCTTTGCCCCTGACACGGCAGGCTACATCCGGCGCGTGGTGAAAATTGAAATGGGAGCGCGAGCCGACCATTGGCCAAGCGAAACCAAGACCATCACTCCCTACGTCGCGGAAGAATTTCCACGGGGTTTTCGTGAGCCGAGCGCCGAAGTGAAAGTGCTCTCGGCTGAACGCACCTTTTGGGAGAAGGCCACCATCCTGCACGCCGAGTTTCATCGTCCGGCCGAGAAGCCGATGCCCGACCGGTTTTCGCGTCACTACTGTGATTTCCATGAGTTGATCCGGAAGTGCATCGGTGCGAGCGCAACCGCGAAGCTGGATTTGCTCGCGCGAGTTGCGCAGCACAAAAATCTGTTCTTCAAGACAAGCTGGGCGCGCTATGGCGAGGCGGCAAAGGGAACGCTCCGCGTCGTGCCGCCTGAACACCGCTTGAAGGCGCTCCGCGATGATTACGCGCGAATGCAGCAGATGTTTTTCGGCGAGCCGCCGGACTTTGATAAGATCGTCGCGCTCCTCAAGCAATGGGAGTCGGATTTCAACCAGCAATAGTTTATGGCCATCACGAATCACGAACGCATCGGGAAATGCCTCGAACAGTTGACGGCGGGCTTGCAGCCGTTCGTCGAGCGCGAACTGAAAAGCAACTACCAGGACGAGTGGTTCGCCGAAACCCGGAAAACTCTGAGCGCGACGCAGGTTGATTTTCTCGGCACGCCGGACAAGCCGCAGTGGGACATCGCGAGCCTGCTGGCCACGTTGTGGAATCAGTGGAACGATGTTTTCAAGAAGGTCCTTGGCCACACCGAGCGCAGTCTGGTCAGCGAGTTGCGGGATGTCAGAAACAAGTGGGCGCATCAGCGGACGTTCACCACTGACGACGCTTATCGCGCGCTTGACTCGATGGAGCGTTTGCTCAACGCCGTGTCCGCGCCCAAGGAGACTGAAGTGATTGCCCGACACAAGGCGGAGTTGCTGCGTGTGAAGTTTGATGAGCAAGCGCGGCACGAACGGCGCAAAGCCGCCGCCACGGTGCTGGAAGGTCAAAGCGTGGCGGGACTGCGCCCGTGGCGGGAAGTTGTGACGCCGCACCCGGACGTGGCATCCGGGCGCTATCAACAGGCCGAATTCGCCGCTGACTTGTGGCAAGTTTACAAAGGCCGGGCTTCATCCGAATACGGCGACCCCATTGAGTTCTTTCGCCGGACGTTTCTCGCTGCCGGCCTGAAGGATTTGCTTGTACGCGCCGTGCGCCGCATGGCTGGGCAAGCCTCCGATCCCGTGGTGGAATTGCAGACCAATTTCGGCGGCGGCAAGACGCACTCCATGTTGGCCCTGTACCACTTGTTTTCCGGACATTCGCAGAAGGATTTCCCGGGGCTGGAGGTCGTGTTCGAGGAGGCAAAATGCGAGTTGTCCAAAGGAATTCGCCGCGTCGTCATCGTCGGCAACAAGATTTCTCCCGGTCAACCCGACCGGAAGGACGACGGCACAGTCGTCCGAACACTCTGGGGCGAGCTCGCATGGCAACTTGGCGGGAAGGATGGCTACGCCATGGTGAAGGAAGCAGACCAAACGGCGACCAATCCCGGCGACGCCATCGGCAAGCTGCTGCGGAAGTATTCGCCGTGTCTGATTCTGATTGATGAATGGGTGGCCTATGCACGGCAACTGCACGAGCAGAAGGATTTGCCCGGCGGCGATTTTGAGACGCATTTCACGTTCGCGCAGACTTTGAGTGAGGAAACCAAGTCCGCGCCGAAGGCCATGCTGGTGATCAGCGTGCCAGCATCCAGCGATGCAGCAACGGTATCGCCGTCTGCCGGTGTGCATGATGAAGAAGTCGGCGGCGCGCGTGGCCGACAGGCGCTGGTCGCCCTCAAGAACGCGATCGGACGAGTTGAGGCGTCGTGGCGTCCTGCCAACGCGGAGGAGAGTTTTGAAATCGTCCGACGACGGTTGTTCCAGCCCATTGGCGACCCCAGCTTGTTTACGGCGCGCGACAACGTGGCGAAAGCCTTTTGCGACTTGTATCGAAACCAGCATCAGGAATTCCCCCCCGAATGTCGCGAAGCCGATTACGAGCGAAAGCTGAAGGCGGCGTATCCGATTCATCCCGAAATCTTCGAGCGGTTGTATCAGGATTGGTCTGGACTGGTGAAATTCCAGCGAACTCGCGGCGTGTTGCGCCTGATGGCGTCAGTAATTCACGCGCTCTGGGAGCAGGGTGACAAAAGCCCGCTCATTCTCCCGGCTCACATTCCCTTGCTGGACCAGCGGGTGATTTCCGAAATCATCCACTTCCTGCCCGATGGGTGGGAATCGGTTCTCGAAAAGGACGTGGACGGCGAAAGCTCTTTGCCGCTGAAACTCGACCGCGAGAAACCAAATCTCGGCAGACATTCGGCATGTCGTCGAGTGGCGCGCACGCTGTTTCTGGCGTCAGCGCCCACGCCCGGCGCGGCGAACCGCGGGGTCGAAGACCGCCGCATCAAACTTGGCTGTGTGCAGCCTGGCGAAAGTCCCGCGATTTTCGGCGATGCGCTCCGACATCTTGCCCAAAGCGCCACGTATCTTTACCAGGACAACGCGCGCTATTGGTATTCAACCCAACCGACCGTGACCAAACTCGCCGAGGATCGCGCCGAGCAGATGAAACGCGATCCCGACACCGTCACGGACGAAATCAAGAAGCGAGTGCAGGAGGACACGAGGGCGCGCGGGGACTTCCTCGCAATCCGTCTGTTTCCAAAGAACGGAGGGGATATTCCAGACGAAATGGAAACACAACTGGTGGTCCTGAGTGTGGATTATCCGTATGCAAGGGAGGCCGGCAATGCAGCTCAAGCACAGGCGCAAGCCATTCTGGACGCGCGTAGCAACAGTCCGCGATTGTTCAAGAACGCCGTTGTATTCCTCGCGGCAGACCGCGCACGCCTGGCGGAGTTGGACGAGGCCATGCGGTTCTACCTCGCTTGGGATTCCATCGAGAACGACAAGGACCAACTCGGACTGGACGGCTTTCAAGTGCGCCAAGTGACCAACCAAAAGACGAGTTGGAACACCGCCATCAAAGGTCGTCTGGGCGAGACGTTCTGTTGGCTGCTATTCCCCACGCAGGCAACACCGCAAGCCGCGTTGGAGTGGCAGGCGGTGCGGCTGTCCGGCCCTGATCCGCTTGCCGTTCGCGCGTCCAAGAAACTGAGGTCCGATACGCAGATGGCGCTCCAGTTTGCGCCGACCTTGTTACGGCAAGACCTCGACAGGATTCCACTCTGGCGTGACAACCACGTCCCGGTGAAGCAGTTGGTGGAAGATTACGCGAAGTACCCCTATTTGCAGCGTTTGCGCGGTCCTGAAGTTCTGGTTGCAGGCATTCAGGACGGGCTTTTGCGAACGACGTGGACGGCGGAGACTTTTGCCATTGCTGATTCGTGGGATGAGAAACGGCAGCGTTATGTCGGTTTGCGGAGCAATTGCCATGTCACCATTCAGCCGGATTCATCGGCACTCTTGGTCAAGCCAGACGTGGCGCTGCGCCAAATGGAAGCCGATCGTCCCACTACCGCCCCAACTTCTGAAACCGCTCCCCCGTCAGCGGGCTCGACGACACAACCCACTCTTGAGGGCGAGATTGCCGTGCCCAAACGTGGACTTCCGCCAAAACCGACTCATTTCTTCGGCAGCGTCAAACTCGATCCCGCACGATTGAACCGTGACGCGGCGCAAGTTTCCGCAGAGGTTGTTCAACATCTGACAAGCCTGATAGGTGCGGATGTAGAAGTGACCTTGGAAATCCAAGCGCGCGTGGCGGATGGAATTCCCGACCACGTTGTTCGCACCGTTTCGGAGAACTGCAAGACGCTCAAATTCCAGAATCAAGGCTTCGAACAGGAATGAAACGGCTGCGGAATCCTCCGCACAGTTTTTCTCTCCGCCGTGACCAACGCACGGTTTGCTTCGCTCCACGGGCTGCCGGTCGGCCCTGTCTCCCCCTCGACCACGCCCGTTCCACTACGCAAATCCGTGCGCTCGTCACGAGCCGGCATTCGCATTATGCCGCAAGCGCGGCGGGCCTCCGTCTGCGGCTCGGCGGCGTGCGTTGCGCTCCGGCTGCGATCCTCTATGCGCTCCTCTGCTCCTGTGCTCCACTTCCCCGCTCGCCGACCGCAGACCGAAGCCAGAGTTCACACTGGCAGCCGCGCCGTCGAGATCGCCAACCAACGATTGACCATTTGGGGATTCCTCAATCAGTGGTTGAAAAGAGGGCAGGCCATTCGACCGCCGGAGTGACAGCGCGATGAAAGCCCGGGTGATTGTATGGCGGCGGCGGGCGCGTCAAGGATACTACGGGTCGGCTCGCTTAGACGCTCGCGCTTCCGTTCCTCCTTTGACCCGCCCACCGCGGCCGGGGAGTTTTGCCTCTAGGTTTTCATCGCGGGAAGCTGTCGCTGATCAGGTTCGCGGAAGACCCGCAATTAGGTGGAAACCTGATTTGCGCCAGTGCGCGTTCATCAGGCGTTCGGTCACGGAAGACCCGCAATTGGATGGAAACCTGATTCGCTTCGGCTTGCCGATTGAAAAACACTGCGTCATTGTGGTAAAAACGCTCGCTTTACGCGGCGAAAGGCTCTTTAATGATGGACAAAGCCGGACGGTGGGGATGTCGGTCAGATGCACATGAACGTGTGGTGAGAACCACGAAGCAACGACACTTTTATCGGTCCGGACTGCTTCGCGAGGAAATCCCCTTGCGAAACGGTCACAGGGATGGTGTCCACCGAACCTGGCACAAGAACGGAGCGCTGGCCTCCGAAGAGCCTTACCTAAACGGTTTGCTCCACGGGATTTGCCGCCAGTGGGACGAGCAGGGCCGCCTTCTGGGCAAATACAGAATGACCCACGGCACGGGAATTCAGCGGGCCTGGCACGACAACGGCCAACTGCAGATGGAGGTATCCACCGTTCGCGGCGAGTTCTGCGGGCGCAACCGAATTTGGTTGCGTGACGGGACGTTGCTCTCCGAGCAATTCTACCTGCACGGTCGCGTCGTGAGCGCCGAAGAATATCGCGAGGCGGCAGCGAGGGATAAGACGCTGCCGAAGTTGCGTGGCAAGCCCGCGAAATTGCCGCTGAAGAACCGGGCGACGCGGAGGCACATCTTTCGTGTGTTCGTGACCTCGCTTCTGGACAAGCCGACGCACTGCGAAGCGAGGGCATGGCTGCACCAGAACGGGGGCGGCAAGCCTGCGCATCGGCTCGGGCGCTTTAGGCGGCAGCGCGACGCGGCGGAATTCGTTGAACGACTTTACCACGCTGGCGCGGCCAAAGTGATCGCGCCTGACATCTACGATAACAAGGCGGGCGACCAGTTCGCGGACTCCGTGCTGGTGCGACTGCCCAAGGACCGGGCGCAGCGCAAAGCCGTTCGCCGGGTCTGCGCGCAACTGCAAAGGCGCAAGCTGGGTGCGATGCAGCCAGCCGAGGACATCGGCGAAGCCTATCTGTATCTCTACCTCGGCTGATTCAGCGGACGACGAGGCAATCGCGCGTCTCGTCCAGCGCGAGCACTCCGCACGCTGGCCGTGCGTTCAGCAGGCACTCGCTTACGGCATCGCCCACCAATTTCTCAACCGCATCGCGCATCGGGCGAGCGCCGAGCTTCGGGTGAAATCCTTTCCGCACGAGAAACGGCAGCACCGTCTCGTCGAGTTCCAGCTTGTGACCGCGTGCCGCGAGAAATTCGATTTCACGCGACAGGAACTTCTCGGCGATCTCCAACTGGTGTTCGTAGCTCAGGCGATGGAACACGAGTTTCTCGTTCACACGCGCGAAGATTTCCGGGCGCAGGGTTTGTTGCGCTCGCGTGAGGACGTGACGTTCCAGCGTGGCAACATTCGAGTGTTGGAGGCTCATCAATTCCGCCGAGCCGATGTTTGACGTGAGCCAGATGTAGAAGCCGCTGAAGTCCAGCGTCTGCCCGGTCGCCACAGTAATCCGCGCCGCATCGAGCAGTTGCAGTAGGATGTCCAACACACGCGGATGAGCTTTCTCCGCTTCGTCGAACAGCAGCGAGCCTTCCGCCGCGCGTTCGCGCACGCCGCCGAGATAGCCAACTTCACCGAGTCGAGCGCCAAGCAGCAGGCCGAGCGCTTCCTGATTCTGGAATTCGCTCATGTCGAACCGGAACAACTGGCCTGCACCAAAAATCTGATTGGTTGTCACGACTACCGTTTCCGTTTTGCCGACGCCGGTTGGGCCGAGCAGCAGGAAACTTCCGCGTGGACGACCAGGCTTCGTCAATCCGAGTTCGCCACGCCTGACCGAGGAGATAATTCGCGGCAGCGCGTGGGACTGGCCGCGGATTTCGCGCGGCAACAGGGAGGTCAATTCGTGGAGTTTGGTGAGCTTCGTCGGGTCTGTTGTTTTGTTCATCCCTGAGTTGTAGCCCGGACTGAGCGCGCATGTTGTGTAGGACATACACCGCAGCTTCGCGCGCTTGTGAGAGAGTCATCGCGTGTTCGGCGGAGAAGCCGCTGAGACGACAGAAAAACAATAACACAAACGCGTATGAAGTTCATCAAACAGACCAGTCGAAAAGTCCGTTCGCGGCTGCCCTCGATTCTCATGGCCGCCGCCATCCTCACCCTCAACGCCATGCCGGTTTTCGCGCAGGCGTTCAACTCCACCGAGCTCAAGACCGGCATCAGCAACAGCCTCGCCGTAATCATGATGTTCGGTTTCGTCCTCGGTATTTCCGCTGTCATCTACGGCGGCTTCGCCATCCGACGCGGCGACGTTGACCAGGGCAAGATGAGCATCATCGGCGGCGCGATCATCGCGGCTGCGCCTGCCGCCGTGTTTGCCTTCTACAAAATCTTCGGCATTGACGCGAACAGCAGCGTCGGTGTTGGCAATTTCTAGTTCCCGCCGACAACCCGCCACCTGCCGCCCCGAGCTGCCATGAAAACTGACCTCCGCCTCACCGATACCAACGCCGCCTCCGACTCCAAAGGCCGCACCTGGGGATTGGAGGGAGGTCTCTTCTGGTGGCTCGTGGGCGGCATCGGCGCGGGCATCACGCTGTTCTTCGTGCTGCTTGTCCCGCTGAGTCAATCCTTCCTGACTTCCTTCGTCGTTGCCCTGATTCCCGTCGCGCTTTGCCTCGCCTACATCTTCGGGCTGCGGCAGGGCAAGCCACCCGGCTACGACCGCGACATCTTCGAGCGTTGTTTCACCGGCAGTGGCTTCGCGCCGGAGGTTCAGAGCAACCGCAGTTTCCGCCATCCGCTTTCGGAGGAACAACCATGACCGCCGCCGAATCCAACGCGCCCGATCTGAATCGTCACGCGCTCCATGTCCGGCTGCAATCCGCCGACACGGCGTTGCGCGCGGGGTTGAATCAACCCTGTGGCGAGACACTCGTCCGCGCGCACATTGAGCGCGCGCTGGCTCACATCCGCGAAGCGGAAACCGCGCTTCACAATCTCGCGCGCGCCCGCACCGTCGAACAACTCGCCGAGCAACTCGCCCGTATTGACAAGATGCGCGAGGAGGTTCGCTCGCAGGAAGTCGCCATCACCACCTCGTCCATTCGCATCTGACCTATGCTTGAGCGCGCTCCCAACGGCTTCTTTGTCCGCGACATGATGATCTTCAATCATCTCCGACGCGGCGGCTACGTCGCAAAGGGTTTCATCTTTGAAGCACCCGACCTCACGAACAGTCCCGCCGCCGACCTGAACGACTTCCAGGATCAACTCTGTCTCCTGCTCGCGTCCCTGCACGAGAACCAACGCCTGCAAGTGCAATACTTCTGCGATTCCGACTACAAGGGGGAGTTGCTGCGTTACCAGCAGGAGACGGAGACGTTTTCCAACGTCTGGACCAAGCGCGCCCGCAATGAACGCTTCTCGCGCTACTGGCAGGCGATGTCCGAACGAAAGCTCCGGCGGCAACGCGTTGTCTTTTACATCTCACGGTCGCTGGAGAACGTGCCCAAGGCGTTCCAAACCGCCGCCGCGCGCCGCGACTACTACAACGTGTTGCTCGATCAACTCGAAACCGAGTTCGGGCATGCTCATCGGCTATTGCTGGAAATCTTTGGTTCAGGCGGGGCGCGCGTCCTGCCCATGTCCGACCTCGACCACTTCCGCCACTACAAACGCTTTCTCAACCCGTCGCTCAACGACCGGTTTGACTTCGACCCGGCGGATGGATTCGCGCCCGAGCTTTCAATTCAGGAGAACTGTTGGCACAGCGAGGGCAGCGGCCAGAGCGATTTCGGCTTCTTTCTCGACGGGCATTATCACTCCCTCATCGTCCTGACCCGCTGGCCGCGCACGACCTACCCAGGCATCATCCAACGCCTCACGAACCTGCGGCTTCTCGACTACACCATCACGGTGAACGTTGATCCGCTTCCGATTTCACAGGAGATCAGCAAGGAGGAAAAGGAGCACGACCGCGTGGCCGGCGACTACGCCAGCGAAAAGAAGATTTCTCTGCTCACCGTGATGGAGAAGAAGCAGAAGAAAATCCACGCGCTGATGCAGGGCCAGACGATTCCGTTCCACGCGATGTTCGCGATTCGCGTCTGGGACAAGACACGCGACGGCCTCAACGCCAAGGCCGGGGCGATCAAGAACGCCATCAACTCCATGAACGCGGCGCAGTATTTCGAGAGCAACCTGCCCAGCACTTCAAAGAACCTGTTCTTCCAGACGTGGCCGGGTTGGACCTGGGGACGCTATGAACACCGAAAGCTCTATGCCGAACATCGTTTTCTCGCGGACATGCTGCCCGTGACCAGCACGTTCACGGGGCATTTGGCGACCGCCGAGGCGATCTACGACGGCCCGCACGATAACCTCGTCGGCATCGAGACATTCTCGGGCTCGGATGACAACAAGACGCCGCAGCACGCGGTGTTGCTCGGCATGTCCGGCGCAGGCAAGTCCGTGACTGTTTGTGACCTGCTCACCCAGACGGAGGGTTACTTCGCTTACACCGTCATCATCGAGGAGGGATTGAGCTACGGCATCTACACCGCGACGGTCGAGGAAGGCGCACGGCCCATCATCATCCACCCCGACGGCGATTTGACCATCAATTACCTCGACACGAAGGGGCTGCCGCTCACGCCGGATCATTTGTCCGCGGCGACCGCGCTCGTCGCCCGAATGATTGGCACTTCAGCGCAAGAGGACAAACAGATGCTTCGACAGGCGCAGATCGCCAAATACCTGAACCTGCTTTACGAGGATGCTTTTCAGGACTGGCAGAAGAAACGTCACGACCAGTTGCTCGCCATCGCCAGGCATGCTCTGGCGCTCCAGCAATTCCGTGCCCAGCGAATGCCGCCCGGCGCGACGAGCCTCGAAGCGTTTGCGGACTTTCGTGACTGGAAAGCGAGTCACGCAGACGAGGCCCAGACGTATTTGAATCAGTTCTCTGAAGCGGAGGCGTTGAAGTTCCTGAAAGACCCCAAGACCAGCAAGGAAGTCCGCAACCTCGCTTTCGCTTATTTCACGCCGGAGGAATTCCCGACACACCGGATGCTTCAGGAGTTGATGATGCTCGACCCGATGGGCGCGGAGCGCGACCAGATCATGGAAATCGCCACGCTCATCCTGCCCTGGTGTCGCGACGGGAACTACGGCTGTCTGTTCGACGGCACGAGCAATCTGTCGCTCACAGGCAAGGTTGCGCACTTCGAGTTGGGCTATATCCCGGAGTCGGCGAAGGAGTTGAAGGCAGCCGCCGGCTTCCTCATCACTAACCACGCGCGCAAACACATCATGACGCTGCCGCGCGCCTTGCGGAAGCGGAACATCTACGAGGAAGTCGCCCGCTTCCTCGATATTCCCGGCGGCCAGGAAATCGTTCAGGAATCCTACGCCCAGCTTCGCAAGTTCAACTGCTGGAACATCTCCATCGTTCAGCAATATGCCAGGTTCAAGGCGTCGCGCATCCGTTCGGCCGTGTTCGGCAACAGCCGCCAGTTCTTCATCATGCGTCAGAACGATCGCGCGGACCTAGACGACATGGGCAGGGACATTGCGCTGCCGGAGGTCACGCAGCACGCGATCATGAATTACCCGTTGCCCGACCACCAGACCGGCCAGAAGTATTCGCCGTTCACCTACCTGCACACCGACTCAGCGCGAAATCTCTGCGGCACGGTCCACAACGTCGCGTCGCCCGAGATGCTCTACTGCTCCAGTTCGAGCGGCGAGCACTTCGACCGGCGCGCCCGCGAGCTTCGCCAAAGTCCGAGTGTCGTTGAGGGAATCATTCTCCACGCCAACCGCCGCAAAGACGGCGAAGCCAAAGTCCATTAACCGTTATGAATACCAAACTCATCACTAACGCACCCAAACTTCTCCTCTTCGGCATTGTTGCTGGCCTGTTAGCCGGCTGCGCCGCCACGCGCCCCATTAGCGATGTCGCGCTCGGCGCGGGCGGCGCATACCTCGGCCATGAACTCTCCAACGGTGATCCGCTTATCACCGCCGCCGGCGCGGCGGGCGGAGTCATCGTCAGCGAGACGCTGCATTACGCCGCCCGGAAACAGGCCGAGAAGGCTTATGCGGTCGGCTACGACAAGGGCAAGAGCGACGCCGTGAAGCAGCAATATTGGCTTTACGTGTCCATGCAGCGGCAGCGCAATCAAGTTGGCCATGTCCGGCTTTACCCTGTGCAACTGCCAGAACAGCGGATTGACGGGGTAACGTTCCAACCATCAACCAAGTACCTCCGCATCGAGGAATAGCAGGCCACGCCTGCAACCATAAAGAAAGGAAAGCACAACATGAAAAAACTCATCGCCATCACAGCCAGCATCGGCTTCGCGCTGACACACGTTCAGGCGTTCACCGTCTTTGACCCAACGGTCAATGCCACGATCAAACTCCAGACGGCCCAAGAAATCGCGAAGTTCGTCCAAATGATCAACAACCAGGTCCAGCAAATCCAGACGCTCAAGGATCAACTCGACGAGTTCAAGCACTACGAAAGCCTCTTTGGCGACCCCAAGGCTGTCGTACTCACCACCGTCCAACCGCTGGTCACCGACTTGCGCAAGACGGAACTCGGCCAGACGCTGACGGCGCTCGAAGGCGCGGTGGATGCGGGCGAAGCCATGCTCTACAGCGCCAACGGCCTGTTCAGCAGCATCGGCACGACCTTCACCACGCCAAACGGGGCGACAGTGACGCGACGGGAAGCGCCGTATCTGCCCATCGCCGCCGTCCAGAAGACGACAGACAACTTCCTGTCTGTCTCCGCGGACGCGACCGCCCGACGCATTGCGTTGAAGGAGGAAATCGCCCGCACAACGACGGCACTCAAGAACGCCACCACCGACGCCGAAGTGCAAAAGCTGACCGGCGTGCTCATTGGCCTGTCATCCGCGCTCAACAACACGGACTACGAAATCAACCAGGCGACCGCGTCCGCGCTCGTGCAGGACGTTGCCAATCGGAATGATGCCCAGCGTCAGATCGAGGCAAAGAAGGAGCAGCAGCACGCCGAGTTCACTGAGGCCGTGCGGCAATACGGCCGGACGTTTCGCCCGATGAACGCACCCACCGCGTTCCCGACTCCGTAACGCCATCCTCAAATCGTCCCGACGTATGGCAACCTTCGAACAATTGTTCCCGACGTTCCTTCAGAAGTGCGCCGAACTGCACGAGCTGCTTCGGATCGTCGCGTTCATGTTGTTCATCGTCGGGACGATTCTCTTGGTCCTTCGCGGCTTCACTGGCAAGACGCTCATCCTGCACATGGTGCGGTTGTTCGTGCTGACGGCTCTGCTCGTGATGCTGCCGCAGTGGGGCAATGAAGCGCAGCGCATCGTCCAAACGTCCATCCTCGACGGTCTCGGCGTTGACCCATCCCAGGTCCACGACCAATACACCCAACTCCTCGCCGTCCGCCGCGACACGGGCAACGATCGGTCGTGGTGGGACATCATCGGAGACCTCAATGCGTTCACCGTCGAGTTGCTGATCACCGGGATTCTCTGGCTTGTCGGGCAGTTTGCGTCGCTGCTCCTGTTCTGGGCCTACATCATTCAGAAATTCATCCTGTTCTCTGCCTACGCTCTTTCGCCGCTGCTCATCGGCTTCATGGCGATCCGGCCGCTCCGTTCCATCGGCTCGCGTTACCTGATGCACATCGTCGGTGTGTTGCTTTGGCCGCTCGGCTGGGCCGTCGCCGCGCTTATCACCCAGGGAATTCTGGATTTCATGACCGACCAGTCCATCCGCTTTTTCGACCCGACGGCGCAGCTCTATTCGTTGCAGGCGACATTCGGGCTGGCCGTGGCCGCGTTCTGGATTGTGTTTAGCACGATTGCCGCACCGCTGGTTATTCAGAAGGTCCTCGCCGCTGGTGAACTCGCCGGAGGACAGCTCATCGCTGGAGCGTTCAGCAGCTTCTTCCAGACCGCCGCCACCACGGCGGGCGCTGCCGCTGTAGCTGCGCCTATTGGTGTGCCTGCCGTGACCGCTGGTGCGGCGGGCTTGGCTGCGATCCTCAGCACGCTGTCCAGCGCTGCCGGGCACGGCAGCGCCGGCGCGATCATCATCGCTGGTTCGGGCCTGCCGCCGCGCTCCGCACGAGGACGGCCGGGCGACGACATCACCGGCGACAAGGCCGTGCGGGAACTCATTGCCCGGACCAAAGGCCATTACTACTGACACCATGCAAACCACCGAACTTCGCCCTCGTGAAACGCCTACCGGCAACGGCTCGACTCCCGCGCGCCTCGCCCGGAAACGATTCGATCCAACCCAACTCTTTGCCCAACGCGACCGCCTGCCGTGGTTCTGGTTCTTCGTTGCCGTCGCCGTGTCGGTGCTGGCCGCGCTCGACCGCTACCACATCATCAATCAATTCAAACAGCGCGAACGCGTCGTCATCATTGACCCGGCGCAGACCTATTACGTCAGCCCGCTGCTTCAATTCTCAGAGGCGAAAGATCTGCATGCCCAACAGGCCGAGCTTGCGACCGTCACCTTCCTACAGCGCAACCCGAAGGATTTCGACCACCCGGACTTGCTGCGGCAAATGTTCCTGAAGTCGGCTTTGGAGAAAGCCCGTGACCATCGCACGCGCGAGGCGGTCGAGTTCCGCGCCAAGCAGCTTCACCAGAAACCGGAGATTGCGAAAATTGACATCCTCGCCACGCGCGAAAACGAAGTGCTCGTTGCGGTCTATGGCCAGGTGATTCGCACCGGGATTTTCCAGGAGAAAGTCTTCAACGAGGCGTTCAACTTCAAATTGAGTCTCCGTTTCATCCGCAACCCCAACATGGCTGCCAACGGTCGTTTCCCGACCGCTGTCGGCGACTTCAAATATGAAATCACCCATTAGCATACTCCTCCTGTCGACGACGCTCGCGCCCTGTGACCAACGAGAAAAAGTTCGTCATTCGCTAATGCTCAACCATCTGGCGTGTGACGCTACAGGTACGCCTCTGGCGGTCTGATTACACGCCCGTTGCTTCCGTCTTGCCGGATGCGTCGTCTCTTTGCAGAATCCCGATGTGAAACACAGAGCAAGATTCGCCGGATGGCTCATCCTCGCGGGCTTTATCGTGCCGTTCGGGTTCTACCGAGGCTGGTCATTGTTCGACTATGTCGCGCTGGGGTTTCTGGTTGTCTATGCGATCGTTCTCGCGTTTTCGACGTTCGGCAGCGAGCTACTGATGAAGCGGGTCGCCGCAATAAGTCCAGCGGAACGTGAAAAGTTCATGGCCCAGTTCAGTGATGAGGAGCGGCAGAAGTTGGCCGCCAGGCTCAGAGATTACTTGGACCGCCACGAGAACGCTTGAGGTCTCAACAGTTGAGTGCGGTTTACGGAGTCTTCTCGAAGGCGTCCATCAAGAACGTGAAAAACTTCTCAGCAGATGCTGGCCATGACATGTGAATTGTGTCTTGTGGATCAACACCAACGTCAATGAAGCGTCCTCGCCGCTTCACAATCTGCTGCGGCCAGAAAACAATTTCTTCAGGCCTCGGGCGATACACCCAAATGCAATCGTGATTTTGGAAAAATTGCCGTTCTTCATCGGGCGTCATGGTTTGAAATTCCGACTTTTCATCGGCCGTTCGCGTTTCAAACTCGGCAAAGTGTCGCTCGGCAAAGCGCACACCCTCGGCTCTCATTTGATCTGTCGAGAACCGGATAAACTTGCCGGTATCAACGTGAAGCCCGTGGTTATCCAGGAACTGTCGGCTTACAAGAAACTCGCCCGTCTTCCGGTTTAGGTAGATGCCAAAACTCGGCTGCTTCATGACTTTACTTCCTCCAATTCTTGACAGGAACGGGCACAATGATGGTGCGCGTCCGTTGGGCGACTTCGCGCAATGCAGTCGTGACTCGGGTACTCAGCAGAACTCTTGCGTGGTTTTCTGGAATCGGGGCGTACACGATCTTTGCGTCCAGGCTTCCTGGCGCTAGTCGAAAACGAGAACCGTCTGCACGAACACCCCGGATGTCTCGTGATTCAAGATCAATCAAGGCTTCAGCATCTCTCGTGAACGCTGCGACGTACCGCCCTTCCAGGTCGGGAAGGCCGGGATCGAGCGAATGCGACTTGAATGAAGCGGCAACCCTTGCACCCCTGCCTTCAAACACGTCAATCGTGTTCACGTTCCCGCCCAGATATGCTTCGCCCAGATGTTGCGCTCCGATTTGCTCAAGGGCGAAGCCGCGTGCAGACCAGCCTGCCGGAATTTGCCTATTATTGTTTGCGTAGCTGTTAACCACCTTGTCTGTCATGTCGGCTACAGCTTCGAACGCGGTAGCCGTCAGTTGCACAGCGCCGTTGGCAATAATCGCGCCAGCACCCACTGCGGCTGTTCCTGCTTCGAGATAGAACAGCACCTTGTCGGAGGCCAGGACGGCTCTTGTCAGGAGGAATAACGCCCGCGCAGTCGCCTGGCTGATAGCCACGTTCAAGGACGACGCCAAATTGCCGAGTCCGAACGCCGTCACCAGTTGGCTCGCCAGGTTCTCATGGCCGCTGGGATCGCTGTTGTTGATCGGGTTTGCCGAGGCGTAGAGGTAGCGGTGCAACGAGACAGGATCGTCGTTCTGCCCGGCGAGAGTGTCCCGCGTCCAGAAGCGGCCCGTACCGGGATTCAGGTACCGGGCGCGCAAGTAGTAAAAGCCGAGGCTGCTGTCGAATTGCTCGCCCGAAAAGCGGTAATCGTTCGGCGTGCTGCCCGTGCTCGTCAGCAACGTGCCAAAGGCGTCATAGACGTAGGTGTCGCTGATGGTGGCGTTGGTGGCTGTGAGATACCGCGTGTTGCCGCTGCCGTCGTATCCGAAGAAATGCAGCACATTCCCGGAAGCCTGGCGTTGCGCGATCAGGTCGTGGCCGTAGGTATAGATCTTCGCGAGATTCGTCGTTCCCCCGCTGACGGTCAGTTCTTCGAGCACCTGTGGGAAGCCGGTCGGGTTCTGGTCGTCCACCAGGTAAAGCGTCGTCACACCGCCGCTGGTTCTGCGGACGCGAATGCCGTCGGCGTTGTAGGCATAAGTGACCGCACCGCTGTTGAAGTTCGTTAACCGGCCTTCAACGTCGTAACCGTACGTGTTGCCGCTGCTGGCAGTGGTGCTGCCGTTGTTGTCGTAGGTGTCGGTCGTTAACCAGTCATTGGTGTTGTAGCTCAAGGCCTGGTTGCCGATGCCGCTCACGCTCGACATGCGGTTCGTGCGGTTGCCAACGGAATCGTAGCGGTAGCTGAGCGTGCCGGTTGGCGAAGCGCCGGTGATGACTTCATTTGTGAGCCGATAAAGCGGGTCGTAGCCCCAGTTGAAAGTACGGCTCGTGCCGCCGATGTTGTCCACGAGATTCGTGCGATTGCCCGCCGGGGCAAGTTTGTATGCGAACGTGGCTAGTGTGCCACTGCTTGTGGTCGCGGCCAGATTCGTGAGACGGTTGAGCGAATCGTACGTGTAGGTATTGGTGACGCTGTTCGGATAGCGAGCGGTCTTCAGATTCCCAACGGCGTCGTATCCGTACGTCGCCGTGCCTGCAACGGCGTCCACGGCGTTCGAGATGCGGTTCAGCGAATCATAGCTGTAAGACACGGAAGCCCCGCCGGCACGCGTGCTGGCGATGGATGCAAGACGACCGAAAATATCGTAGCTGTAAACGAGCGTGCCCGCTGGCCCGCTGTTGGTCAGAAGCTGGTCGCGGCTGTTGTAGGCAAAGGCATAGCTCCCGCTGGCGTCGCTTATGGTGGCGCGCTGGCCGGTCGGCGTGTAGGTGAATGCGACTTGGTAACCGCCCGCAGAGGATTTGTTGGTGAGCCGGTTCAGCGCGTCATACTGATTGGTGATGACGACGCCGTTGAAGTTGGTCAGGCGCGTGAGGTTGCCCACCGCGTCGTAGCCGTAGCTCTGGGACTGGTTGCCGGGCAAAATCTCCTTCGTGCGCCAGCCCAGCGCGTCGTATTCGAAGCGGGTGCGCCGGTTGAGCGAATCCACCTGGTTGGTCTGGTTGCCGACCTGATCGTACGCAAAGGTGGCCCAGTTGAGCATGCCTGAACCGAAGCCGTTGGTGACGGCAACAAGCCGCCCGAGTTTATCGTAGCCGAAGCGCCCGACGATCCCGGCTTGGTTGGTGATGGCGACACGGCGGCCGAGTGCGTCATAGACGTAGGATTCGCCGGTGTTGTCCGCGAACGTGACCTGCACCTGGCGATTCAGCTTGTCAAGCGTGTAGGTGGTCGTTCGGCCCAAGGCATCAACGAAATTCGTCTGGTTGCCGTTGGCATCGTAGGCGAAGCGGTTGGTCTGATTCAGTTCGTCAACGATCGCGGTGCGGCGGCCCGCAGCATCGTATTGATAGAGCGTCGTGAAGCCTTGAGGCGGAGGGGTGAAGCCGCCCGGATTTGCCGGCCCTTGCACCGTGGCAAAGAGGCGTCCGGCGGCGTCATACTGGCTCTCTATGTAAGTTCCGTCCGGGAACGTCGTGCGTTTGAGGCGTCCCAAACCGTCGTACGTGTAACGGGTGGAGCGCCCGGCCCGATCCACGGTGTTCGTGCGACGGCCTTCGGGATCGTATTGGATTTGTTCGGTCGCTTGTTGAGCCGTGCCGAGCGCAAAGACCGTGTTGGTGAGCAAGCCTCGGGCGTCGTAATCGAACCGCGTGGTGAAACCAAGTTTGTTTGTAGTGGAGGCAATCTGGCCAATGGCATTGTACGCTGTGCGGTTCGTGAGGCCATCGGGCTCAATGACGGCAATCACTCGATTTGCCGCGTCATAAGTGTTGGTCGTCCACAGGACCTGTGTTGAACCGCTCGCCAGCGTGCGTTCGCGGCGAATCGTGAGCTGGTTGCCGTTTGCGTCGTAAGCGTACGCGGTCTCGCTGCCGAGGGCGTCCGTGATGTTGGTGACGTAACCGAATTCGTCGTGCTCGTAGAGGGTAACGGTCTGCTCAGGCAAACCGAAGGCGTTGGTCTCGGCGTTGCGACTCCCTTGGCTGTCGTAACCGTAGCGCGTCACGATTCCGAGTGCGTTGGTGACGGCGATGAGGTTACCCAAGGAATCGTACCCGTTCGTCATGCCGTTGCCCATCGCGTCAACGACCGTCAGCGGTTGACCGAAGCTGTTGTAGGTGGAGCTGGACGCGGAAGTCAGTTCATTGACAACACCTATGACTTCGTCGCGTTCATTGTACTGGAAGCTGTTCGTCGCACCCAGCGGGTTGATTTCAGCGACCTGACGCCCGTTGGCATCGTAAACGTAGCTCGTCACCGCGCCTTCGGCGTCCTGAACCGCAGCGACCTGACCCGCCTCCGTGTAATCCTGGCGGGTGGTTTGATTGTTTCTATCGGTGAAGACTTGACGCCGCCCGTTCTGCTCGTAAGTGATGCTTGTAGAATTGCCCAGCGCATCGTAGCGCCGACTCAACCGCCCAAGACCATCGAGCACGTTGCTGACTACGGTGATGCCGCGCGGGTCAATGACGCGCGTGATGTGGTGCGGAAACGAACCGTCGTCGTAGCGGTAGCTCGTGTTTTCGTACGTTCCTCCACTCGCTCGATTCACCAGCCGAGCGACATTCGTCACGTTTCCGTTAGCATCGTAGCCGTACTTGATTGCCGGCACGCCACTGCTGGCGATGGCGATTGGGTCGTAGATTTCCGTGATGCGGCCAAAGCCGTCCCGCGTGAACGTGACTTGTTTGCCGCTGCTGTGGGTGATGCCGCTGTAATCGAACGTGAGCGAGTTGTTGTTCCGGTCAATCCGCTGGTAGAGCTTGCCGGCGCTGTCAAACCTGTATTGCGTGCCGTCTGGCGCGGTGAAAATGAACTGCGACCAGTCCGGTTCGTACGGGGCGTCGCAAGTGCCAAGGCCAAAATCGTCGTAGCAAGGGTGTGCGCTTCCATTCCATTGGCCGAATTCCGAACCGTCGGAAATCATCCCCACTCCGCTGGGCGCGTTGATGGAGGCGAGTTGACCGCCCAAAGGTCCAACAGCGTCGAATACAAACCGGATTTCAGTCAGGTGGGTGACACTGCTTGAGCCAATACAGGCCGGGTCGCCGCCCAATTGGAACACGATGCGCGGGCGGAAGTAGTACAGCTCAGTCGGCCCAAGCGCAACGGTCACCAACGTCTGATGATTGGGCACGATGCAATCCTGACCGCCTGTTCGCAAAGCCGTGTAGCCGTCGCCCAGCGACGCGGATTTGGAGATGCTGACCGCTTCGTAATCCAGCCGCATGTTCTCGCCCAAACTCCAACCGCTGCCGTAGCGCGGGTCGTGACTGCGGCTGATCGTGATGGGCAGACCCGCCACAGGAATCGTCAGGTCAGCGGCGGCAAGCGTGAATCTGCCGATGTCGGTCGGGAAATTCACGGTGATGTTCACCGGGTCGGACAGGAGGCTGAAATGGTCCGGGTCGGTGGACACTGCGACAGCGTAAAGGGCGTGATTGCCCGCCGGCACATTGCGCCATTCGTAAGTGAACGGCGCTTCGGTGTCCGTGCCGATCAGCAACGAACCGGCATAGAATTGAACCTGTGTGATGCTGCCGCTGGTCGTCGTAGCCGACGCCTCCAGTGCAATGTTCGTGGGCACGGAGAAAGTGCTGCTGGCCGCGGGCACGGTAATCGCCACGCTGATGGCCGGATTGCGGGCAATCGTTACTTCGCTGGCGGAATTCCAAAAGCCATCGAAGGAACTCAAGCGAAGCACGTAAATGCCGTCCTGCGAAAACGTCGCCGTGCTGTTCGTCGCGTTCACGTTGCCGAACGTGACCGTGCCCGGCCCGCTGATTTTCTGCCACCAGTTGGAAAGCGACTGGCTCAAGCCGTCATCCGTCGCGTAACCGGCAAGTGTCGTCTGACTGCCGGAGATGATTTGCTGCGTCCCGGCGAAGACTTCCGGCGGGCAATTCACATTGTAAACGCCCGTGGCGACCTCGCTGGCCTCGAACCCGCTGCGGAACGCGCGCGCCTTGAGCGTGGTGGCGCACTGGATCGTGAGCTTTCCGCCGGAAGCGATGTAATTGTCGGCGGTCGTGGGGGTCGCCCCGTTGGTCGTGTAGTAGATCACCGCCCCGGGCGTGTCGCAGGTGACGGTCACTTCGACGGATGCGTTCCCGCTGGCGCTGGGCGGCGTAAAGACTGGAGTGGCCACCCTTGGCGGCGGATTTGTCCCCGCGACATAATTGGACGTGACGATGAAGAACCCGGCGTTCGTCCACGGCATCGTGAGGTCAAAGATGACTTGATTGGTCTGTCCGGCCACCAACAGCGGCCAGGACGAAAGGCTCGCACTGATGTCGTTCGTTCCATAGACCTTGTACTGGATGTTGGTCGTTGGGCCGTCCACGACGAGGCGAACGGTGTTCGAGCTAAGCAGAATCGGTGTTTCCAGAAACACCTGTCCCCAGGCAAGGTTCGCCGGCAAAGCTAAATAGACTGCGAAGAACGCGCAGAGAAACCGGGACAATACGTTGTGCTTTTTCATGGGTGGTCCTTTCTTGTGCTCCCTGCTGAAACCATAGGGGCGTGACCTACTCACGCCCCACGACAGGCACGGACATGCCTTCCACGGAACGCTTTCGGGCACGCCCATCTCTGGGCGCGCCTCGAACTTTGTCCGTGGAGCGGAGCTTAACAGTTCCGCTTCCTGAAATTGTCCGTTTCGTCGTGGACAGCAGCCGAAGCCGCAAATCGTGATTTGATTTCTCGTCTACATACGTAGGTTTGTGCCGACCGCTGATAATTGAAACGCCAAGACCCGCGCTCGGCAAGAGCGAAAATAGAGTTTTTGGAGCATAGGGCGAGTCGCTTCTTGTGTGTGCCATACACCCGGAAAAGAGGAGTTGGCGGTAATGGTGGTGCATGAAAATGAATTTCATGCTTGGCCTTCTGCTGGCCGCAACCACAGCGCTCGCCGCTCCGCCCGAAGCCATCCAGCGCCTCACCCTGGACGAACGGGTTGTCGTCACCGTGCCGGTTTCGACGAACCGCGTCACAACCATCAGCTTTCCCGGACCAATCGCTGCCATTGACGCCGTGGGGGTGACTTCTGACGGGAAGACGCCGGGGCAGTTTCAACTCGCACACACGAAGGGGTCTTCGTTCGTGTCCGTTCGCGCGCTCTCGCGCAAAGCGGCGACAAATCTCAACATCCGCTGGAACAAGCGCACCTACGTCTTCGAGTTGGTTGAGAGCGACACGCCTATTCTCGCGCTCAACCTGGAAGAGCGTGCAGCGGTGGAAACGGTTCAACCCGCGCCGCAGCTCACGCCCACGCGGTTGCTGGCCCTGTTGGACAAGGCGAAGGCGTTTCCGTTGCTCAAGAAACAGCAGCCAGAAGCCGTGGCAGGTGCGGAGGCCCGGACCTTTGGTGACGAACCGCAGATCACCGACTTCGACGACTACGAAATCCGCATCGAAGAAGTGTTTCGGTTCAACCCGGAGGACACGCTCGTTTTCCACGTCACATTGCGGAACAAGTCGGAGCACCCGATTCGTTACCTGCCGGAGAGCTTCTGCGTGCGTGTCGGCAACCGGCTCTATTACCAGTCCATCAGCGACGCGCCCGGTCTGCTGCTACCTCGTGCGGCGAGCACGGTCTATTTCGCCATCACCGGCACGCCCGACGGCGGGCGAAACGAACTCTCGCTCAAGAACCAGTTCAGCGTGCTGGTCAGTCGCTTGCCTTCTCTGCCGCCGAGTGTTGCCACAACGCAATCCTCACCACCGCCGCAAGCAAAACCGCCCCAACAACCCACCGAAATGACTCCAGAGCAAGAGGCTCTTGTACGCCAGACTCTCCGGCAGGCGATTGAGGAGTTGGAAAACACAAATGCGCCCAGCGCTAAACAAGCTCGCCCATGAAACCGCGTGACTTTCTGAACTTCTTCAAGACCCGCAGCGGCAAACTCGTGCTGTTTGGGTTCGTATTTGGTGGCGGGCTGTTGGTGTTCAGCGCCCTTCGAGACAAGTCTGGCTCGGACGAGATTCGCGTCACCGGCCTGACGACGAACGCGACCGACCGCCCCCAAGTCGTGCAGAGCATCGAGCGGCAGATGCAGCCGTTTCGTCCACCGCCACCGAAAACCAATACGCCACCGCCGTTGCCTCAGAAGGCCAGCGAACCGCCAATGGTCGTGGTCGAGAAGCCGAAGCCTGAGCCGCCGCCGCAGCTCCCGACGATCAGCTTGTTCGCCGACGCGAGTGCCGGTGTTCCCGAGCCGAAGACGCTTGGCGAAATCTACGCGCCGTTTGGGCGGCTGATTCCGTGCGAGACCGTCATCACGGTGGACTCAGCCTCGATCCAGACGCCCATTGTCGGCCTCATCACGGAGAACATTTACCACGCGGGCAAGCTGGTGATTCCTGCCGGCACGGAGGTTCACGGCACAGCGCAAACCGACCGGCATCGCGAACGCATTGCCAGCGGCGGCAGTTGGACACTGGTCTGGCAGGGGGGCGAGGAACTACGGCTGAAGGCCCTCGCGCTCGACCGCGAATTCTCCGGCGACCAGGAAGGCTGGGGTATCACGGACGGCAGCGCCGGTTTGCGCGGGCGCATCATCAAGTCCGACGACCTGGCGGAGATCAAACTCTTCGCCGCCACGTTCCTCTCCGGCGCAGCAGACGCGCTCACTGAAAAGGAGCAGACCATTTTCGGCACGGTAAACAGCCGCTCGCTGAACAACGCGCCGTTTGAAGGCGCGCAGAAGGTTCTCTCTGTCTATGCCCAGCGGATTTACGAGGCGATCCAACGGGATGGCTTCTACGTCCGCGTGCCTAGCGGAAAACAGTTTTACCTGTACGTCCTCCAAACGATTGACCGCAGCGACGCCGTCATCGGCGGTACGCTGAAGCCGTTCGCCGGCGAGGATAAAACCAACACCCCGGCCTTTCAGCCCACCGCCGCATTTGGTGTCGGTCATACACCAGTCCCGACTGCGGTAGCACCACAATCAACCCCAATGTTTTGATATGAAATATCTGGCACTCATTCCACTCGTGCTCGTCGCTTCGTGCGCCTCGCGCCCGCCGCAGGTTGTCGTTCGCCTCTTGCCGTCGCAGGCAGTCGAGCCAATTGAGTCCGTTCGCTATGGCGAGGTTGTGCGCGCGTACCACGTCGGGCGCTACATTGATCCGAACCACCCGGAGACGATGCACGAGCAGCACCCGGTGTATCGCGTCGAGGTTTCCGCGCGCTGGAATCTTCATCCTGGTCCGTTGAACACGGTAAACCTGTTGAATCCCCCACCGGACGCCGCGTTCGCACCCCCGCCGACAAACGATGTCCTGATCGCCGAGATGAACCGCCAGCGGGAAACGACCGCTCGTGTGATGCTCGAAGCAACCAAACTCGCGCAGTCGTACGGGGAACTCCAAGGAGTTCTCACCGAGATGAAAAACGTCGCCCGCAACAGTGCACTCCTGAATCTGCGTTTCGCAACCAACGAGTCCCGCATCGTTGAGCTGGAGCGGGGGCTTCATAAGCTTTCCGCCTCGCCGCCACTTGTGACCAACGACGTGCCTGCGTTTTCATCCGAGCCAGCCGACACACCCAAACCATGAAGATACTTTGCCGACGCGGTGTCGTTTCACTGCGTTTCGGCGAACACGGCAAATGCCGCGCAACAAGAACCAGAAAGACGAATCGTTATGAGCAAACCGAAAACCTCAGCGCCATCGAGCGCCGGCGGCAATGCCGCCCCCACCGATCAGCCCACGTTCCGGACCAACCCGGAAGTGGATGCGAAGATTGATGCCTACATCAAAGACAACCCCAAGTATTGGAACTACGTCCAAGCGATGCCACGCGAGCGGCTGGAGCGCACCGTCGTCCTGAACGAGGTGCGCGAATTGGATCGCCAGCAGCGGATGCGCGAAGGCTTGATGAAACGCATCAACACGAACCCCGCGCTTAAAAACGCCTATGATACGCTGGTGAAAGACCTGCCGGACGACCAGAAGGAAAGCGTCATCGCCCAAATCGCCCGCTCGACGCGGCGCGCGGTTGCGCGTTCGCAGGGCCAGTAGCAAACCAGAGGTGAGGCCGTCGCCGCCTGAGCGACCCCGTGCCCACGCCTCACGTCACCGCGCGTTTCGGCGGGAAGAAGTCCCCGCGTTTTCAGCACCGTCGACGAAGCAGCGCAATCGCCAATGCGCCAATGCCAAACAAAGTCCAAGTTGACGGCTCAGGCACTGCGCCTGCAAAGATGGACGCGCTTGGGCGCGTGTCCCACGCCCAAGATTCGATAACGCCAGACGGGTAGGCCTGTGCGACGTTCAACAAAACCCAGCCGTAATGCGTAGCTCCGGCATGTTGGAATTCCACGCCCATGTATGCGTGCTGGCCGACAAATGCCCCCGCACAGCCGACATCGAAACAAATCGCGAGGGTGTTGTAGTCGAGTGCATGTCCATACCACGCCAAGTTGCCTGTTTCGCTACCTGCGCCAATCACGAAACCTAGTGGCAGCGGAGCGACGCTGCCTCCAACGTTTGGCGGTGGGTCAAGCCAGGTAAGAATTCTGCCAGTGCCTTCCGGTTGGACGCCGAGAAACTGGAAGCTGTAAGTGAATGTGAAATCGGTTGCTGAATCTCCGTCCAAATCAAACGAGTAGTATTGAGCGAAGCCTGTCGTAAAGAGAGGAATTGGTGTAGCAGGTTCATTGAAGACGATTGTTCCCTGTGCGCAGCTTGGCTGGGGGCTGCCCAGCCAAGCTGCCGCAATCACCACGATATTTAGGAATCGCCGCGACATGTTCGATTACTGCTGCCGCCGGAGACGGAAAAACTCGTACGGCTGTGTTGAGCTTACCAAGACCGAATTCGTCACGCCTTCCGCCCTGACCGTCGCGTTGGTCTGCCACGCCACCAAGTCGGTTGAACTGAGCAGGTGAAAATAAGCGCCGGGATCTGCCGTGAAAGTCAGGAGCACGTTTGTCCCGGACGGACTCGCCTCAATCGAAGTGAAAACAGGTGAGACAGGCGTTTCGCCAGTCGTGAGCACTGAAACCCACTGTGCCGACGGAACTGGACCACCCAGCAGACCACCGGAATGCGTCACGACTATGCGATACTTTCCCGGAGTCGGGTTGGCGATATAGACTTGTTCAACGTTGTTGCGGTTGTCCACGCCAGTCGTGGCGGCTGCGGCGCGGGCCGATTCCGTTTTGTTCGTGAGATCGGGATTCAGAATCCACGGATAGTACACATTGGTCGCGCCGACCTTTTCCACGCGGAGATCAATGTTGTTGACCAGCATCGGCTTTGTGAGGTCAACAATGACAACGTTAGTCGCCGGGCCAGCCGGGTCGCTCCAAGCAGCAGTCGCCTTGAATGGTACACTATCGACGTCCACTTCCCAACTCACAGTGTTGCTCACGCCGATTTCGAACTCCTTTATATGCGTTCCGCGTCCGTGCTGTTGGTCGCGTTCCACCTGTGCTACGCATGAGGCCACGTTGAACAATCCATAGCCCATTTGAAAATCAGGCCCAGCACCGTCCACGTCATCCGCAGTGTGAATCGCCAATGCACGCCAAGTCGAACCGCGCCATGCGTCCAAGTCCGGGTCGAGGTTTGGGAAAAGCTGCAAACGGCGCTGCGCGGCCAGACCAAGCCCGGCAGCCACTGCGGGGGCGGCGAAGCTTGTGCCTGCAATCGCGATAAAATATCCGTTCGTGGCGTTGTTAGCGGGTGTCGCGATTCCGAAAGTTCGAAGCAGGGAGTTGCTTTGGCCTACGGCCACCACCTCAGGCTTGATCCGGCCATCATCGGTTGGTCCGCATCCGCTGAACGGCGCAAGCACGATGGAAGCGTTGGTCGCGAAACCCATGATGAGATTCGTGCCAGAAAAAGTATACACATCTCGAACCGCCCCGACAGTCAGAACATTCTTTGCCGTGCCGGGGAAAAGCACGGTATCATACCCGCCGGTATCACCATCGCCATTACGCCAATCGCGTGAATTCGCGGAAGGATTGGTGACCTGCGTGTAGTCATACGGCCCTGGCCCGGAGAAATAATAGTAATTCGTCGGCCCGCCCGGCCCGGTCAGACGGTCATTCCCTGCAGCGTAAACCATCAAGTGACGGGTCGCGTTGGTTGCAAGAAAAGCATCCGTGTCCACACAGCCTGAGCCATCTGGAATATCGGGAGCACCCGGAGTGTAGAAGCCAAATTTCCATTCTTCCGTCAGCGACGGGTCACCGCGCCAAAGCCAAGTCGTGACGAGGTTCGTTTGATTACCCTGGTGAACCAATATCGTTGTGTATATCCAACCGCCAGAAGCACCGTAAGAGTGGTTTGAAAGTCGCAGCGGCTGGCCCGTCACAGAACAGGCAGCCGCCTCGAGCCGTTCTTGTTTGAAGTTCGCAAAAGTGTAAGCGTTGAGCTTTGACTCAAAAGCCACGCCCCGCAGCAGACGGGCAGGCTGGCCATTAAGCGTAAACTGGAGAATTCCGCCCGCGCCCATTGTCCCAGCAACGCCCGTTGCGTGAGCATCACTGGAAACAGGATTCGTCGCCGTATTGTCCACCTGGCGCACGCGAGCGTCAAATTCTGCATGATTCGTGAGAACACCGCCGTCAATCTCCCACAAACCCAAGGTGACGTTCGTACCGGTCAAATTCCGTCCTGTCGAGGCATGCGCCCAAGGGGCGGTGTTGGTCGGCCACAACTCGTCGGCGCTGATGCTTGCACCAGCAAATAAGTTCTGGCTCGAATAATAAACAGGCTGGTCGCCGACTGCGCCGCCAAGGACTTCTTTGCCGCCGTCAGTGCGTACGCGAACGCGCTCGACATTCAGGCGGGACGCAATCTCATCAAGCGCAGCTTCATCCTGTGGTGCGTTTGCCCGTGCCGCCTCCGCCTTACGTTTCAACTCTGCCAACTCTGCCTTTGCCTCTTCGCGTCTCTGGTGTGTTTCGGCGTCACCGGGCCAACCCCAGGAGCGCAAAAACGGCTGAACCGCCTGCAATCTCTCCTGCCACGCCTGCTCTCGCTTCCGCACCGCCTCCTCCGCGGCTTGCCTTGCAGCTTCAGCAAGGATCGGATCGGAGGCAATTGCTTTCGCTTGTTCAACGGCTGCTTGGTGCGCTGCTCTTGCTGCCGCTTGCTCCGGCGTGTCGGGAATCAGCGTGTCGTCTATGACGAAAACCCCCGGCTCGACTTCGACCGTTTCCAGTTCTGGATGTGGGTTGAATGGGTAAGGCGGTCCAAAACCGAAGTCCTTTGCCGAGTAGTACGTGCCCGGAATGGGTGGCTTGTCGATCGGTTTGTTCTGTGCGCCAAGATTGATAACCAGGCCGAACACGACCATACAACCCGTGAGCAGCCTGCCGGTGATGTGTTTGATCGCTTTCATGTTCTTCAGTTTCTGTTTCTGGTTTGGTTTCCTCCGGGTCTTTTTTGCCCGGACTCGAACCTCCTTCCTCGCCAGGAAACGGAATGCGCGCCCAGCACGCTCCCGTTCAAGGCCACAGCGACGCGGCCCAGCAGCAAACGCACCGGGACGCGCGACTCGCGCGCGTCGAGGTGTGAATTGCTGCTCTTGGTTTCCAAATTTGTCGCTGTGTTTAGAACGAGATTCGAGTCCTCGCAACGCAAAGACTCTACGCCAGAAGCAAACGACCGCTTCCGGCTTTGAGAAAGAACTTTCGGAGTTTTACGCCAGATCGTAGGTGGAAACAAGGCTTGTTTTGGTCACGTTTTCGCCCGATCAATCTCCGCGCCAATCAGCGCGCCTTCGACGGCGACCCCGACCTGCCCTTGCTGCTTTCACTCGAGCACTACAACGATGAGACCAAGCGAGCGACCAAAGCCACCATCTTCACCGAGCGAACGATCCATCACCGGCAGCCAATTGAAGCCGTCAGTTCCCCCAAGGAGGCGTTGCTCGTGTCCTTGAACGAGCGTGGCCGCGTGGACCTCGACCACATGGCGGCGCTGCTCAATAAGCCGACGGAGGAATTCCTGCCCGACTTGAAAGGCATGATCTTCCTGAATCCGCAAACGAACCAGTGGGAAACCGACGACCACTACCTCTCCGGCAATGTCCGCGAGAAACTGGTCGTTGCGGACGCTGCCGCGGTGACGGACTCGCGCTTCCTCGAAAACGTCGAGGCTTTGAAGTCGGTGCAGCCGGCTGATTTGAATGCCACGGAGATTGACGTGCGGTTGGGCGCTTCCTGGTTGCCACCCGAGGACGTGAAGCAGTTCACCCAAGAGTTGCTCAACATCCCCTCCGGCGTGGAGATCGGCCATATCCATGCACTCGGCACTTGGCATCTCACGGGGAATTGGGAAGCCAGGGGAGCGACCGCCAACACGACCGATTGGGGCACGAACCGTTACACGGCGCTTGAACTCATTGAAGATGCCCTGAACCTCAAAACGCCTACGGTCTACGACCTCAATGAGGACAAGAAACCTGTCGTCAACGCCGAGGCCACCGAGGCTGCCCGCGAGAAGCAGGAGCGCATCAAGGAACGCTTCAAAGAATGGGTGTGGGCGGACGATTCGCGGCGGGAACGGCTCTGTCGGCTTTACAACGACATGTTCAACCACACGCGCGTCCGCACATTCAACGGTGACCACCTGACGCTCCCAGGCGCAAGCGGGGTAATCCAACTCCACAGACACCAGAAAGCGGGCGTGTGGCGCATTCTCCAAACGCCCAACACGCTCCTGGCACACGTCGTCGGCGCGGGAAAGACCTACACCATGGTCGCTGCCGCGATGGAACTCAAACGGCTCGGCCTTGCCCGCAAACCAATGTTCACCGTCCCCAACCACATGCTTGGCCAGTTCTCGACGGAGCTGCTGACGCTGTATCCCGGCGCGAACATCCTGGTTGCGGGCAAGGAAGATTTCGAGTCCCAGAACCGGAAGAAGCTTTTTAGCCGGATTGCGACGGGAAACTGGGACGCCGTCATCGTCACGCACTCCGGTTTCGAGCGCATCCCGCTGGCCCGCGAAACACAGGAGCGGTTCTTTCAGGAACAGCTCCACGAGTTGGAGATGATCAAGCGCCAACACGCCGATTCATCCAACCGCCGTCTGGTGAAGGAGATTGAACGGGCGAAGAAACGGTTGGAAGCCCGGCTGCAGGCTCTTGCCGCCGAGCACAAAAAGGACAACACGCTGACCTTTGAGGAACTTGGCGTGGACCGGCTATTTGTGGACGAGGCGCACTATTTCAAGAATCTGTTTTACGTCACCAAGATGACGCGGATCGCCGGCCTGCCGCAGACCGCCAGCGAACGCGCTTTCGATATGTATCTGAAAGTGCGCCATGTCCAGTCGCTCAATGGTGGGGGTGGGGTCGTGTTCGCCACGGGCACGCCCATCGCCAACAGCATGGCGGAGATGTTCACCATGCAGCGGTATCTCCAAGCCGACCAACTCAAGAAACATAACCTGCATCATTTCGACTCGTGGGCAGCGACGTTTGGCGAGCCGGTGACGGCAATGGAGCTTTCGCCTGATGGCGCGGGCTACCGGCTCAACACCCGGTTCGCCCGGTTCATAAACGTGCCGGAGTTGATGCAGATGTTTCGCCAGAGTGCCGACGTGCAGACGGCAGCGATGCTCAATCTGCCTCGCCCGCTGCTTGAAGGTGAGAAGCCTGCCATTCGCAACGCGCCCGCGACGCCGGAGTTGAAGGCATTTGTCCAGGAACTTGCTGCCCGGGCTGACCGGTTGAAAACCGGCCGGGTTGATCCCAGCGAAGACAACATGCTGAAGATCACGTCTGAGGGACGAATGGCGGCGCTGGATCTCCGCCTGATGAAACCCGCGACGCCCGACGAACCGCAAGGCAAGGTCAATCTGGCCGTCGAAAACATCCATCGCATCTGGCAGGCCACCGCAGCGGAACGTTGCGCGCAGCTTGTGTTCTGCGACCTCTCGACGCCGAAGGACAAAGGCTTCTCGGTTTACCGCGATATGGCCGACAAGCTGGAGCGGCTCGGCGTGCCGACGCGGGAGATTGCGTTTATTCAGGACTACGATTCCGACGCCTCAAAACTCGCTCTCTTTCGGGAAGTGCGCTCCGGCAAGGTCCGCATTCTGTTCGGCAGCACGCAGAAGATGGGGTCAGGGACGAACGTGCAGGAGCGTTTGATCGCTTTGCATCACCTTGACGCGCCCTGGCGACCCGCCGACGTAGAGCAGCGTGAGGGGCGGATTCTGCGGCAGGGCAACAAGAACGCGGTCGTCTCGGTTTTTCGCTACGTCACCGAAGGCTCGTTCGACGCCTACATGTGGCAGACGCTGGAGACCAAAGCCAAGTTCATCGCCCAAGTGATGAGCGGCGACATGACCATTCGCCGTGTGGAAGACTTGGAATCGGCGGCACTTACCTACGCCGAGGTGAAAGCCATCGCTTCCGGCAATCCACTGGTGATCGAGAAAGCTCAGGTAGATGCGGAGTTGATGCGGCTCACACGGCTGCGCTCCGCCCACGCCGAGGAGCAATACCGCATCCGGTCGAATCTGCGCCGTGCTCACGAGGACGCCGAAACCTTCACCGCGCGGCTTGCCAATCTCCGCCAGGACATCGCCGTGCGTCAGGATACTTCTGGCGAAAAATTCACCATCGAACTCGACGGCCAGACCCTCGACAACCGGGGCATCGCGGGTGAATTGATTGTCCGCCGGGCGGAAAAGTAAAAAACCGTTTCGGTGACGATGTGCGCATCGGTCGTTTTGCTGGGTTCGATTTGTTCCTGCGGCCCGGCTTCAACAACGCGGTCGAGGTGGTGTTGCGCGGGCACAACAGCTACGGCGCCCGGGTCACGGACACTGCGCTGGGCACAATCCGCTCATTGGAAGCGACCGTTCAAGGTTTCGAGGAGCGCGCTGGCAAGCTGGAAACGGATATTGCCGATGCCCACAAGCGGGGCAAGGAACTCGAAACCAAAGTCGGCGCTCCCTTTGAGCATGAGGAGTGCTACCAGGAGTTGTGCCGCCGCCAGAGCGAAATTGAGGAAAAGCTCGACCTCACGAAGAACCAGGCCCCCAGCCAAGTGGACGCCGATTCGCTCGACGAAGGCACAAACAAGATTTCAGAGCAGCAGACTCCGACGAAACCCGTCCGCCACGCCCGGAGGACTGCGATTCACGTTTAGGAATGACCAAACAGGCCAAAGGCGCAAGAGGCTTATAGGCGGAGTCTTGAGTGGGTAATTCAGGTGTAGTTCTCGTGTATTGGATACACCACAAAGTGATTCGGTCTTGATAAGGGTGTCGTTTGTATGAACGAGACCGCGCAACAAACCGAGTTCCTCAGTTGGAAAATCGCCCCCGCCCGCCTGACCGCCACCCAAACAGCTTGGTTTCTCGGCTTCGAACCGCATGAAGTTCCCATGCTTGTCGCCGCAGGCTTGTTGAAACCGCTTGGGCATCCCCCACGCAACAGCACGAAGTTCTTCGCCACGGAATTACTGGAGCAACTCCGCCGGGACGAAAAGTGGCTCGCCCGTGCCAGTGATGCGATCTGCAGCTACTGGCGGGAACGAAACGCCCGCAAGCAGAAGGCTCGCGGGCGCGCAGCGACGCAGAGTGCGGCGTTCAACCGGCCGCTGAGATCGAGTGGTCGTTCCGATCCAGCTTCGACGAAACCGACGGCAAGGGAATGATTCGGCCATCCGTTGCCTGCCGTTCATAACTTTCCAAAGATGGCAGCCGCACTTGTGCCCTTCGCGCATAGGCGCGATGCACCGCCTTGCTGTTGTGGCCCAGCGCCTCTTGTGCAAACCGCTCCGGGTAGCCGCATTGCTTGGCGCGTTCGGCCCAGGCATAACGGTAGGAATGCAGCGACACACCCTTGATACCAAGCCCCCGGCAACGTTGCTTGAACTCAGTCGCACGGTCGCCACACCGGACGGATTGCAGGTAGGGAAACAACGGGCCGGTGTCTGGCAGACGGCGAAGAACCGCCTCGATCTCTTCGCCAAAGTGGATCATCGCGAGACTGCCGGTCTTCTGGCGTGTGTAGGCGATGGTTCGGTTGCCCCAATCAATATCCTCCGCTTTCAGGTTGGCGATGTCAGTTTGCGAGCCGCCGAGATGCCAGCACAGCTCGTAAAAGCTCCGCCTCTCCGGATTCTTTTCGCGCTCCAGGATGAGCTGATGCTCCTCGATGGTGATCGCTCGTTTGGGCTGAAAACGAACTTCTGGCCAGAGGCGCTTGGGAATGATCGGCCAGGGCAGCCAATTCATCGCGAGGCAGAAGTTGTGCAGCTTGCGTAGATGGACATTCGTGCTGACGGTTCCGGCTTTGAGACAGGCGAGCAGTTGCTCGCCTTGTGTCTCGATGATCACCCGGTCACGAATCAGGTCCATTGCCTTTTCTTTCGCGGCGCGCTGCCAGCGGTCTTTGGTTGACCCGGTTTTGGATTCGATGATGGCGTCCAGGGCATTTTGCCACGTTCGCGTTGACACGCCTGAATCTGTCCCGGCCAGATATGCCTTGGCGATGTGAAGATTCAGTTGCGGCTGGCGAACCGACTCGTTGCGGGCGTTGAGCAGAGACATGGCCTCTGCGCGATCGCGCGTGCCGAGACTCTCCTGCTTCCGGGTTTCGGTGTCTTCAACGTAGAACATGCCGCCGCGCTTGCGGCGGTAGAGGATGAAACGACGTTTCATAGCTCAGACTTTCTTCGTCCGAGGCTATGAGGCTGAACGTGGTTTTGGGTGTATCAGCTACACCAGACGGGCAGCGAATCCCGTCGTTGCGAGTGATTGCCGGGTATTGCCGGGGTAGTTCAATGGTTGTGTCCCGGTAATAATTTCACTGGCACTTTCACTGGCACTTCCTCCTCTGGCTTCTGCAATCCGTTGCCTCATGGCAACTTGGAATTGGAGGCGAGGGTCGGAATCGAACCGACGCATGAGGCTTTTGCAGAGCCCTGCCTTACCACTTGGCTACCCCGCCGCTGGTTTCCAAGGCAAATTAGACCATTCTGGAACGCGTGCAAGCTTTGATTCGCACTGTTTCGCGGTTTGGGTGGCTTCTCCTTCCTTCTGGTCAAGGCTTCAAGAACCACGGCGCGGAATTCGTCGCCTGTCGTACAGAGGCAGACCTTTTCTGGGCTTTGATTAACCGCCAACATTCACCTTTGCTCGTCAAAACGGGCCCGGGCGCGCGGGGCAAAGTTTTGCCCGCACCGTCGTGGCGCAGGGGAACTGGCTATCAAGCCCCTCACTTTGCGCGGCAAAAAAGCTCGGGACGAATGGCTGGGTGTAGGATTTTGCCTGAAAATGAGGTTCGCGGAGAGGCTATTTTACTTGATTGAGGGGCAACTATTCACTAGTCTGTCTCGGGTTTTCCAGATGTGGAAAATCAATAGCAGTATGAGTGTCATTGAACAAGCCAGCAGCATTGCCGCAAATCCGACGGCGGGACCAAGGGCTTCGGGTGCCGTTTCGCCACAACAGGTCATTGCCCGTCTGGAGGAGCACATCCTCGTGGATGGGTTCAAGCTGGTGTTCGACCTGGCGCGCAGCCGCGGCTCGCGGTTTGTGGATGCGGTGACCGGGAGGGAATTGATTGATCTCTACAGCTTTTACGCCTCGCAACCCATAGGCTTCAATCATCCCTATTTTGATCAACCGGAAGTGAAGGCCGACTTGCTGGCGGCGGCCCGGGTCAAGGTGGCCAACGCCGATGTTTACACCGTGCAGTATGCGGCGTTCATTCAAACGTTCGCGCGCGTGGCCAGCCTGGTGCCGCTGGAGCGCTATTTCTTTATCGAGGGCGGAGCCCTGGCGGTGGAGAATGCGCTTAAGGCGGCGATGGATTGGAAAGTGCGGCGGAACCTCGCCGCGGGGCTAGGCGAGCGCGGGACGGAGATTATCCACTTTGAGCGCGCGTTTCACGGGCGGAGCGGCTACACGATGAGCCTGACCAATACGGATCCGCGCAAGATTGCCTATTTCGCCAAGTTTCCCTGGCCACGCATAATCGCGCCAAACCTGGATTTCTCCCTGCCGCCCGCGCAGCGCGAGGCGGCGGTGGTCGAAAAGGAGAGGCAGGCGCTGGAGCAAATCCGGGACGTACTGGCCCGGAAGGCTCCGGAGATTGCCGCCATTATTATCGAACCCATCCAGGGCGAGGGCGGCGACAATCATTTCCGGGGCGAGTTTCTGCGCGCGCTACGCCGGATTTGTGATGAGAATGACGTTCTTCTCATCTTTGATGAAGTCCAGTCCGGACTGGGAATTACGGGCAAAATGTGGTGCTGCGAACATTTTGACGTGCGCCCTGATTTGCTCGTTTTCGGCAAAAAGGTGCAGGTCTGCGGCGTGATGGCTGGCCCGCGGCTTGATGAGGTCAAGGATAACTGCTTCCGGCTTCCCAGCCGCATCAACTCGACCTGGGGAGGCAACTTTACAGATTACGTACGCTCCACGCATTACCTGCGGATCATCGAAGCGGAGCGATTGGTCGAGAACGCGCGATGCCAGGGGGAGCGTTTCCTCGCTGAACTCCAGGCGCTGGCTCGGAGATACCCGGTGATCTCCGCAGTCCGTGGGCGCGGGTTGATGCTGGCGTTTGATCTGCCCAACGGTGCGACGCGGGACGCTTTCTGGAAAGGCGCTTACGAACTGGGCCTGCTCGTAGTGCGCTGCGGCGAGCGCTCCATTCGCTTGCGGCCCGTACTGGACGTAAAGGACGACATCATTGAAGCGGCTTTGCGCATTATGGACCAGCAATGCCGCCTGCTTTAACCCGCGCCTACCACCAGGCCCGCCGGCTTTTTTATGAAACCGACATACTCCCTGACCTCCGCCTTATTCAAACGACTCGGCCTCAAACCCGAGAATCCCGGCGCCTTTGGCGGTGAATGGTTCGGCAGCGGCAAGCTGCTCAAAAGCATCTCGCCCATAGATGGCCGCACTCTCGCCACCGTCCGCACCGCCACGCCGCAGGAGTACGAGCGGGTGGCCCGGCGCGCCCAACAGGCTTTCCAGGACTGGCGGCTCGTGCCCGCTCCCAAGCGGGGCGAACTGGTGCGCCAACTCGGCAATGCTTTGCGCCAGGCCAAAACCGACCTGGGACGGCTCGTGACCCTTGAGGCCGGCAAGATTCTACCTGAAGGCGAAGGCGAAGTGCAGGAGATGATTGATATCTGCGACTTCGCCGTTGGCCTCGCGCGCCAGCTTTATGGACTGACCATTGCCTCAGAGCGGCCGCGCCACCGCATGATGGAGCAATGGCACCCGCTGGGGGTTGTTGGCATCATCACCGCCTTCAACTTTCCCGTGGCCGTCTGGGCGTGGAACAGCGCGCTGGCCGCCGTCTGTGGCGATGCCACCCTTTGGAAGCCCTCCAGCCAGACTCCGCTCACGGCGATTGCCACCCTCAAGATTGCCGAGCGGATCTGCCGCGCCAACAAAGTTGATCCCGCAATTTTCAGCCTGGTCATTGGGGAGGGGGCAACGATTGGCGAGCGACTGATTAATGACCCGCGGGTTCCGCTCATCTCCGCAACCGGCTCGACCCGAATGGGCCGTCACGTGGCCGAGTTGGTGGCCCGCCGCCTGGGGCGCTCGCTGCTGGAGTTGGGCGGCAATAATGCTATTATCGTCACCCCCAGCGCCGACCTGGACCTTGCCATGCGGGCGATTTTGTTTGGCGCAGTTGGCACGGCGGGCCAGCGATGCACCACTACCCGGCGCCTTATCCTGCACGAGTCCATTCGCGAGTCCCTGACCCGCCGCCTGGTCGGCGCGTACCAGCAGGTTCGCATTGGCAATCCTTTGAAACCCGGCACACTTATGGGGCCGTTGATCAACCCGCGCGCTGTCGAAGATATGCAGGCGGCCCTCGCGGCGGCGCGCCAGGAAGGCGGCCAAATTCTCTATGGCGGCGAACCCCTTAACGGGTCGCGCTACCCCGGCGGCTGCTACGTTCGCCCGTGCCTGGTAACCGCGCGCCACGATATGAAGATCGTGCATGAAGAGACCTTCGCCCCCATCCTCTATCTCATCCCCTACCGGACTCTGGACGAGGCGTTTGCCTATCATAACGAAGTGCCCCAAGGGCTCAGCTCGGCTATTTTCACCAACGACCTGCGTGAAGCTGAACAGTTCCTTGCCGCCCACGGCAGTGATTGCGGCATCGCCAATGTCAACCTGGGCACCAGCGGCGCTGAAATCGGGGGCGCCTTCGGCGGCGAAAAGGAAACCGGCGGCGGGCGCGAAAGCGGCAGCGATGCCTGGAAGAACTATATGCGGCGGCAAACCGCTACTGTCAACTATTCGAAAGACCTTCCGCTGGCACAGGGAATTGTTTTCGGTTGAAACCATCGCGCGAAGGTAAACGCCGGATTTAAGCCGACGCCACCATCCCTCTGTCTCGCAACGGCCACCGTTAAGACTTTGGCCCCGCTGACGGACGGCCGACTTTATGCCGCAGCGAACATTCGCGGCACGGGCTAGCGCTGTTGTGCTAAGGAGAAGTGGTCCGATAGTAACGGGCAGTGACCGATAACGGCAGCACATCGGTTACTTCGAGCAAACCATAAGCGTCCGCGGTGGCAGTCTTGAGATAGGACCAGGGCCCGTTTGGCTCGCTCGCGGCTTCGACGGTATAAGCACGGTGAGGAATGCCGGCAAAGGTGACGCGAAAAGTCCGGTTCGCGCTATCATACGTCGGCGGAATGACCACGTTCGGAGCCCCTCCATTATTCGCCGTAACGGTCACACTTACGGTGGCCGTGGCCGTTCCACCTTGCCCATCGCTTATGGTGAAGGAGTAGCTGTCTGAACCAATAAAATCCGTCGGCGGAACATAAGTTATATTTCCGGCCTGGAGCACAACAATTCCGCCCTGTGCGCTGGTCGGGTCGGCGGAACTAATGCTCAGCGAGTCATGGTCCGCGTCCGTGGCGCCCGCAAGAAGCTTGCTATGGAAACAGGTCGCGGGGGTGTTTTTCGTAGTAGTCAGCGTTTTATTTTGCGCAATCGGCGCGTGGTTCGGCCCCACCGCCACTGCGAGGGAGATCGGGTCCCCCACACACCCGGCAGCGGTTGTTTCGCTTACGGCAACATTTCCCCCGGAACTGCCAAATCGGACTTCAATCGTGGCCGTTCCCGCCCCAGCGGTGATCGTGGCATCGCCAGGAACGGTCCAGGCATAACTCGATCCGAGCGTCGGAGTCACCGAGTAAATCTGCCCTGCCTGGCCAATGGCAACCACGCTGCTGCCGCTGATAACCGAGGTGGCGGGAGGAGGATTCACGATCACACTGGTAGTGCCGGCGGGGGAAGTGTGGCCATTGACAGTGGCCGTCACACTATAAACCCCACTCGCGGCAGGGGTCACGTTGGCAATCGTGGGATTCTGCACATTCGCGGTGAAACCATTGGGACCGGTCCAAGCGTAAGTGGCGCTGTGAATGGTCGAGGCTGTAAGGGACAACGTTTCGCCCGCGCAAACAGGGCCGTTGTTGCCAGCCTGAGGCGGCTCCGCGAGCGTTCCCGTGATTAACAAATCATCAATGACCCAGCGTTCGTTTTCGTGATCATTTGTCATAATAACGCGCACTCGCAGTTGGCTCACCTCCGGCAGCGAGGTAATGGTAATCGTGCTGTAACCATCGGTAGTGCGTTCGCCCTTGCCAGCGGGGGTAAATACCGCCGCGGTTGCATCTCCGTCGTAGGCTGTGGCCGCATTTCCGGTGCCGCCCGCGTAACTCCAGTAGGCATTGTTGTTACCTGTCACCCTCACCGTGGGATAGTAGTGCGCCCCATTATCAGGGCTGATTTGGACTTCCACATAGTCTCCCAAATCAAGCCCATTTGCGGAGGTGGCAGCCGAGAACGCTGCCACCCGGAGACTCAGTTGGACTCCAGTGAAGCCGCCGGTGTTGACAGCATCGAAGGTGAGAGTCGCCGTGCCACTGTTGACCTGATAGGCTTGAGCGCCACCGCTGTAATACGGAGAGAAGGAGGGGCGGTCTCCATTGCTCCCCCACGGGCCCCCGCCACTCCCGGAACTGCCTGTTAAAATCGAGCCTCCGGTTGCGGTATACAAAAAAGTGGGAACCGCCGGGATCGGTTCAAAGTCCTGAATTGCAATGATCGCCGCGCTAGCCGTCAAGCTGATCCCAGCCAGGGGAATGCTCACGGCCCAAGCTAGGAACCGGCGCAAGATGCCGCTCCAGGTCCTGAATGGCGTGGGCAGATAGATGCCAAGAGGGTGATAGTTCAGCAGAGGTGTATTGTTCTTCATAATTTGTTGATATAGGGCTTATAAACTGTGCCTGTCCCGCCAACCAGAAAGAATCAATCTCCCGGGCCGCAGAAGTCTGAATCCATATCCGGCTCCATGGCGGGCCTCCCTTCGCCGGACAACAGTACGACGAATTCTCCCTTAAGCGATCGTTGCCGGAGCAACGCCAGCAATTCGGCGGGGGTGCCACGCAGGTATTCCTCATATTTCTTGGTCAACTCACGTGCAAGGACGACCTGGCAGGCCGGGAAAACTCCGTTTAGCTCGGCCAGCAGTTTCCCGATGCGATAGGGCGATTCGTAAAACACCAAGGTTCCACTGGTGTGGCGAAGACGTTCCAATTCCCGGCGTCGCGGGCCGGACTTGTGGGGCAGGAATCCGATGAAATGAAATTCGGTGGCCGGCAGCCCGCTGGCCGTCAGCGCCGCCACCAGCGCACAAGGCCCGGGCACCGGCTCGACCCGCAGGCCCGCCGCAATGACCGCTTGCACCACTCGCTCCCCCGGATCGCTGATGCCCGGGCTGCCGGCATCCGTCGTCAGCGCCACCTTTTCCCCGCGCTGCAGCCGTTCGATGATTTCCCCGCAGCGCTGCGCTTCGTTGAACCGGAAACAACTCAGCAGCGGTTTAACGATGCCAAAGTGTTTCAGAAGCCGCCCGGTTCGCCGCGTGTCCTCAGCGGCCACCACGTCGCATTCCCTGAGGGTGCGCAACGCCCGCAGCGTGATATCCTCGAGGTTGCCAATCGGCGTGGCCACGAGATAAAGCGTGCCCGGCGCAAGCGGCGGCCAGCCGGAATCCGCGCTTGCGTTTTGTGCGGGAGCGCTCAATTTTGGGGTGCTTATTTAATGATGCCGCGCTCGCTGGCGCGCACGAACCGCACCAAGTACTGAACCTCCGGCAGGGGCGGCAATTCCTGCTCGATCCGCGCCAGGGCATTAGAGGTAGTCAGCCCCTCCCGGAACAGGATTTTGTGGGCCTGCTTGAGGGCAGCCTGGGTTTCGGCCGGCACGCCATTGCGCTCCAGGCCAATCTTGTTGATCATGCGCGTCTCGGGGGGATTGCCCTCAACGAGCATGAACGGCGCCACGTCCTGCGGGATTCGAGAGCAACCACCCACAATCGCCATTTTGCCGATGCGGCAGAACTGGTGCACCCCCGACATTCCGCCCACCAGCGCGTAATCTTCCACAACCACATGCCCCGCCACTCCGGCCATCGAAATGATCACGTGGTTGCCGATCACCACATTGTGGCCGAGATGGCTGCTGGCCAGAATGTTGTTATGCGAGCCGATGACCGTCGCTTCGCCATCGCCCGTGGCGCTATGGATGGTGACGCATTCGCGGATGGTATTATGGTCCCCGATCTCCGTGCGGGTCACCCCGCCCTTCCACTTTAAATCCTGCGTCTGAAGGCCGATGCTGGCGAAGGGATAGATTACATTCTGCCGCCCCAGCCGCGTATGGCCGTCCACCACTACGTGCGCATGGAGCCGGCAGCCGGCGCCCAATTCGACATGCTCACCGATAACGCAATACGGCCCAATCTCGCAATCAGGGCCAATCTGCGCCCGGGGATGAATGAGAGCCGTGGGGTGAATCATACCGCTTAATAATTCTGTCCTAGGGTTCGGCCAGCATGAAAGTCACCGCAGCCTCGCTGACGACTTCGCCCGCCACTTTGCACACGCCCTTGGCTTTGCCGATCTTGCCGCGGATTTTAGTCATCTCCACATCAATAACCAGCACATCGCCCGGCAGCACCGGCTTGCGCCATTTTACATCCTCGGCCGACATGAAATAGGCTATCTTGCCCGCGTTTTCCGCGCTTTTCATCATGATGATGCCGGCCACCTGGGCTATGGCCTCCAATTGCAGCACGCCGGGCATTACCGGGTGACCGGGGAAATGTCCCTGGAAGTAGGCTTCGTTGATGGAGACATTCTTGATGCCGATAATATGGGAGCCTTCGATCTTCGCAACGCGATCTACCATCAGAAACGGATAGCGGTGCGGCAGCAGCTTCATCACCCCCTGGATGTCTATGGCGCTTTCCTGCGGTTGCGTCTCATCCGCGGCCGCGGCGGGCGGGGGCGCCGTTTTCGGAGCCGGCGGAGGAGGAGCAAAGGTCTGCGCGGCAACCACCGGCTTGCGCATTTGCGCGATTATGCGCCGCAGCAGCTCACAGTTGGCCGCATGACCCGGCCGGACCGCGACCAGGTGCCCGCGCAGCGGCCGGCCCAACAAGGCAAGATCGCCGACGATATCCAATATCTTGTGGCGGACAAATTCATCCGGGTAGCGCAACGGTTCGGTGGTCAGCACCGCATCATCCCGGATTACCACCGCGTTTTCCAGGCTGCCGCCCTTGATCAGCCCATGGTTGATCAGGTAGGCGATTTCCTCGTAAAAACAGAACGTGCGCGCATGGGCCAGGTCCCGTTCCCAGGTTGTGGGCGTCAGTTCCACGCTGTAAAACTGGGTGAACCGTCCCTGCTTGTCCGCGCTCGTGCAGGAAATGCGAAAGGCCTCGTCCGGGAAGAGCGTCATCACCGTTTCCCCCATCTCCAGCTGGATGGGCTCGGTCACCTTGTAACACTCGCGGCGTTCGTCCTGGGGCACGATCCCGGCTTCCTGAATCAACTTACAATATTCCCGCGCACTGCCATCGCCAATGGGCGGTTCGTTGGCATCCAGTTCCACGATGGCGTTGTCAATGCCGTAGCCGGCAAAGGTCGCCAGCACGTGTTCCACCGTATGCACGCGGGTGTGGCCCCGGGCCAAAGTAGTCGAGCGATTGTTATCAACCACGTTTTCCGCAATCGCCTCGATTTCGGGTTTGCCCTCCAGGTCCACGCGCCGAAAGCGGATGCCGGTGTTGGGGGGAGCCGGCAGGAAGGTCATCGAGACCCGGTTGCCACTGTGCAAGCCAATGCCGGCGAAGCTCGCCGTTCCTTTCAATGTTTGCTGCTGTGCCACCTCGGAAAATTAGCAAGCCCGCCGCCGGCTTGGCAAGCCGCGGAGAACGCCAGCCAGCCGGCGGGGGCATCTCTATTTTTAGCAACGCCTCAAAGCCGGGAGGCATGCGTGCTCCAGGCCGCCCGGGGGCGCGGCGCGGCAACGTTATCCCCGGTGGTCAACTGTTTTTCAGATGCCTTTGATTGGAAACGAGCCGCTCCGAAACTGAGACGCGCCTCAGAAAACCGAAGACGACCGCCAGAAACTGCAGCCCCAGCTTTGTGGGTTCCGCCAACGCGGCCGTTCCCCGGGGCTTTGCGCCGGGCTTCCGATTAGCCTCCCGGTTGCCGCCGGAGATTTCCCACTAGCCCTTTCTGATTTTACCGGGCCGGGGCTTGAACAATTCCATCTGCGGCTCTTTGAAGAAATCGTAGTTTTTGAGGATGCGAATAAGCTGGAGCACGTCCGACTTCTGGTAGTTGAAATTGGGGGCGGTTTTGCTAATCAAATCCGCCAGCATCGTCCGGAAGGGGATTACCGCGTCAATGCCCTTGGAACGCAGCAGCGCAATGCTCTCGTCCCGGGCCGCCGCAGTCTGCGGCAGGGCGGGAACCACCAGCACCTTCAGCGGCGTGTCCTCTTTGCCAAAGGCGCGGGCCGCCTGCCGAAAGACCCGCGGTTCCACAAAACGGAAGATGCCGGGCGAGGCTTCCAGCCGCGCCGGACTGAAGGTGTCCGTATGCCAGCCTTTGACCACTACAATCGCGCGCTCGATAAAGGACAACTCGGGCGAGCCGAGCACAAAGGGCAGCTCTCCCATAGCAGGCTTGGGATGCGGATTAAGCACGAAAAAGTCAATATCGTCATCTTCGTTCCGCCGGGTTTGACCGACATGTTTGCGATGCTGGCGAACGAGGAATTCGTGCAACTCGAAGTATTCGCGAACAAGGGTTTCGCTGACCGCAGACATGTTAAACGTGGGAGGGTGTGGGGTGAGGGGAATGCGCCGCCGCAACGCCGGGGCGCGGGCATGCTGATCCGCCTTCGGCCTGGCCGGAGGGCCGTGGCGGGCACTCTTGCCCTTGCTCCAACCCGGGCGCGGCGCCCGGTTCAGGATGCAAGACGCGCTGGAGGATGCCCGCCGGGACCGGGTGCCCGAACTCAGCAACGCCGATTCGCGGCGTGAGGACGAAGCGAACCTCCCCGCGGCTGACTTTCTTGTCCAGTTTCATGGCCGCGAAGAGCTTGCGCTGCCGGGCGGCAGTGAGCTTTACGCGGGTGGGCAACCCCGCGCGCTGAAAGAGAAGCTCGATGCGCAGCGCCTCTGACACCGGCAAACCCCGCAAGCAAACCGAGATTTGCGCCGCGGCCACCTGGCCGATGGCGATGGCTTCCCCGTGCAGGTATTGGCCGTAGCGCGAGATCGCTTCGAGCGCATGGCCGATGGTGTGGCCAAAATTAAGGATGGCGCGCAGGCCGCTTTCGGTTTCGTCCTGCTGCACGACGGCGGCCTTGATCTCGCAGCAGCGGGCAATGACGCCCGCCAGGCACGCCGGCTCGCGCCGCAAGAGCCGGGGCAGGTCGCGCTCCAACACGCCAAAGAGCGCGGCGTCGTAAATGATGCCGTATTTAATGACCTCCGCGAGTCCGGCGAGATATTCGCGCGGCGGCAGCGAGGCCAGCGTGCAGAGATCGCACAGCACCAGCCGCGGTTGGTGGAACGCGCCCACCAGATTCTTGCCGGCCTTGAGGTTCAACCCCACCTTGCCGCCGACCGAGCTGTCCACCTGCGCCAGCAAAGTGGTGGGAATCTGCACGAACGGAATCCCGCGCAAATACGTCGCCGCGACGAATCCCGCCAGGTCCCCCACCACGCCGCCCCCCAGCGCGACAACAAAGGAGCTGCGTTCGAGCCGATGCCCCGCCAGTTGATTATAGCACGCCGCCACCGTGCCCAGGCTCTTGGCCGTCTCGCCGGCGGGGATGGTGATCAATTCCGTGGCAAAGCCCGCGCGGTCCAATGCCTTTTGCGTGGCATGCGCATAGCGGGGCGCAACATTCGCGTCGGAAATAATGGCACAACGACGCCCCAGTTCCAGCCGCCGGCACAGGTTCCCCACACGAGCCAGCAAGCCCGTGCCGATCTGGATATTATAGCTGCGTTGGCCTAGCGATACCCTTACAATGCGCACGGCCTAAGCATAGAGCTTTGCTCCGTGGTGTCAAAACCCAAGGAACGCTGGCTCCACAGCCAGGAATCCTTCGCCTCTGGCTCCGCCCCGCGCGATTGGGCCGGGCAAAAGGTCCGCTGAGGCCCGCTCTTCCGCGTCTCTCTTCTTCGGGCATAGGCCCCCTCCCCTGCCCCTCTCACGAGCATCCTCAACGCCATCCCCCTTTATGCGGCAGCCTGCCCGCCGCCAGACATGAATGCCTCCGGTGCCCGAATAGGTCAGGGGCTTTGGTTTTGTAGATCAAGAGCTGCGGAGGTTGAGGCGGCGGATTGGACGGCGGTTAAACGCTTCGATGTTTGGGGGAAGGGGCGGATCGGGGCTGCGGTGCGCCAGCAGGGCCAGCAGTGCGCGGTGCAACCGGGCCAGGTTAGCCAGCCGGTGGGGGTTGCGACTGCGCGAGACGTCCTCGCCCATCCGCCCTATCCGGTGCCAATAATTGCGGATTCCCACCCCCGCCCAATGGCCACGGATGAGCTGGCGCCACGGAAACAGCCGCCAGCCTCCGGCGGGGCGCTGGAAAGGCAGCCGTGCGATCCCGGGGGCGTTTGGCCGCTCTTTTTGGCCGTGCGATGATGGCGCCGCCCGATCAGTGCGCGGGCAAAGGGGAATCCGGTTTGCCAGGGCTCAAGGGCGAAGGAGTGCAGGCTTTCCCTCCCCCCACAGTTCCGCTGTTTCAACCACGAAAACCGCCCCAAAAACCGCCCCCAAAGCCCCTCGGACTCCCAATCCTCTCAAAGCACCTCAACTCCCTGCAATTACGTCACTTCCACCCTACCCTCAAGCCGTGTACAAGGGGTGTACAAGGGATGCTCACCGGAAGTACATAGGATTTTTCGTTGTGCACCCGGTGGGCATCCCTTGTACACCCCTTGTACACGGCTTGAGGGTAGCTATGGATGAGGCTGGAAAGACGGGGGTTACGTATAAAACGGGGATTTGCCCACGAAGTCGGTAAGATGGGCCAGGAGGCCATGTCGGCTTGGAGCATGACGCAGAGAGTCTTGTTTCAGGAGCTGTTGGGACCGGGATTGAATTGGGAGGTGGCCGCGAACTGATTTGAATCTGCCAGCGGCACGGTGTTTCTGAAGTTCCGGGAGCGGCCCTCGTTTTGGGGATCGGCCCGCCGCCGTCAGGATGACGGGCGAATGTTCTGCCAGAACCACACCGAAAGGCTCAATCGCGGGTTCAGCACCGTCAAAAGAAAGGCTTGCGGCTACCGCGCCATCGTCAACCGCATTACCACCCTCCATCGGGTGGCCGGCAAACTCCGCCTGCCCTACGGCTGGTTCCACTCAAATCGTTGGGGAACCGGCGAAAGCGGGCGGGGAGCATCTGGAGGGGGCACTCCCGGGAAGCTTGGGGGAAATGAGCTGGCGGAGCGCCGGTCCGGCTGGAGCAGATGGGCGGAAGAAGGCAGCCTCGGGCTCCAAGTATTCTCAGCGGATCCGTCTGGCCAGCAACGGCTGGCGCACGGGCGGGACGATCGCGATCCGCGCACGGGCCTCTGCGAATAGGGGGCTTGTCAGCCGGTCATCCAGTTTAGAATGGCTTTCTGGACGTGGAGGCGGTTTTCGGCTTGATCAAAGATGGTTTGGGCGTGGGCCTCGAAAGTCTCCTCATCAATTTCCTTGCCGCGATAAGCGGGCAGGCAATGCATGACCAAGGCGTCGGGCCGGGCCAGCCGGACAATGCCGGCGTTGACCTGATAGCCGCTCAGTTGCTGCAGGCGTTCAGCGGATTCCTGCTCCCGCCCCATCGAGACCCACACATCGGTGTAAAGCAGGTCAGCGCCCGCCGCCGCAGCCTTAACGTCTTCGGTGACGACGATCTTTCCTCCCGCCCGTTTGACCAGGCCGGCGTCCGGTTGAAAGCCCCGGGGCGCGGCGAGGCGCAACTCGAATCCGGCCTTGCCCGCGGCAAAGACCAACGAGGTGGCGACGTTGCTGGCGCCGTCGCCGATGAAACTGATTACCTTGCCCTGGATCGGTCCGCGCTTTTCCTGGAACGTAAAGATGTCCGTCAGGATCTGGCAGGGATGTTCCTGGTCGGTGAGCGCGTTGATGGTGGGGATTTGGGCGTAGTGCGCAAACTCTTCCACGTCCTGCTGGGCGAAGGTGCGGAAGATCGCGCCGTGGACCATGCGGCCCATGACGCGCGCCATGTCTTTGACGGGTTCACCGCGGCCAAGCTGGATTTCATGGGCGGGAAGGAAAATGACCTGCCCGCCTAATTCGCGGATGCCGACCTCGAAGGAAACGCGGGTGCGTGTGGAGGATTTCGAAAAGATCATGGCCCACGTCTGACCGGCCAGCGGGAACCGTGTATGCCGGCCGCGTTCCTTTTTGAGCGGCGCCACCCCTGCCAGGATGGCGTCCATCTCCGCGCGAGCCAGCTTCTCAATGCTCAATAGATGTCTCATATCCAAAGCGGACAGGCGTGCTGCCTGCCCGGAGAAAAGCCTCTCATACCAGATTGGCGAGCACGGATTCAAGCATCTTTAGCCCTTCCTCGGCTTCCGCAGGCCGGAGGTTGAGCGGCGGCAAAAACCGGATGACGTGGGTGCCGGCCGGAATGGCCAGCAACCCGGCGGCGTGCAGGAGATTAATGAAACGGACCGCCGGCGTCTTCGCGGGGTCGCCGGGCAATTGAGGCATGGCCGGCGCCAGCTCCATCCCCAGCATCAGTCCCAGGCCGCGCACCTTTTGAATGATCGCCGGGTATTTGCGGGCAAGCTCCTCCAGGCGGCTTTTGAATTGCGCGCCCACCTGGCGCGCATTGGCGGCGAGGTTCTCGCGCGCGATGACCTCAAGGATCTTCAGCGCCACGGCGCACGCCAGCGGCGAGCCGCCGTAAGTGGTGCCGTGCGAGCCCGCGCTCAGCAAATCCGCATAGGGCGCCCGCACCCAGAACGCGCCGATGGGAAAGCCGCCCCCCAGAGACTTGGCCATCGAGATGCCATCCGGCAGGAACGTCTCGCCGCCCGGCACCGCTTCGAGGATGCGCTGATAGCTCTGGAAGCGGCCGCTGCGAAAGTGCCCGCATTGCACGCTGTCCATAAGCAGCAGCAGCTTCTTTTCGTCGCACAAGCGGCGCAAGCCCAGCAGATAATCCGGCGTGGCGGGCAGCACGCCCCCCTCCCCCTGGATGCCTTCAATCATAATCGCCGCCGTCGCGGGCGAGATCGCCTCGCGCATGGCTTTCAGGTCGTTGAAGGGGACATGGCGAAAACCCGGCACCGCTGGCGCGAACCCTTTTTTGACCTTCTCCTGCCCGGTGGCGGCGATGGCGGCCAGCGTCCGGCCATGAAACGAGTTCAAGGTGGTCAGAATCTCGAAGCGCCCCTCATCGTGCCCGAACTTGCGGGCCAGTTTGAACAGGCCCTCGTTGGCCTCGACGCCACTATTGCAAAAGAAGCATTTGCCCGGGCCAATCAGGCTGACCAGCGCCTGCGCCAGCCGGCCTTGCGGTTCGTGGTAGTAGAAGTTCGAGCAGTAGATAATTTTGCGCGATTGCTCGGCCAGCGCCTCCGTGATGGCCGGATGCGCATGGCCCAGCGAGTTGACGGCGATGCCGCCGCCCAAATCGAGATAGCGCCGGCCGGTGATGTCGTAGAGGCTGCATCCCGCTCCGTGGCTTAGCACCAAATCGAAGCGGCCATAGCTCGGCACGACGTTCTGCTGGAAAAGCGTCTGTACCGCCGCCACATCATTGCGCACGACGGGCGGCGGAGCTGGAACAATGTCTTTCATGATTCGCGCGTCAAATGAAACCGAGCCATCATTAGCAGGAGTTTCGGTTGAGGGAAGCGGAATATTGCCATCGCGGCGCAAGGGCACGCCTCCATTTCTGGCAGCGCCAAAGCCCCGCGGGGCATGCGGCAACCATCCCGGCGCCCCGAAAGCGGGCGGCAAGGCGGGCTCCATATCAAAGACGCCCTCTCCCGCCCAGGCCAGCCCGGTTCCCCCATCCTCCGCGTCCGCCTGGGCGGCTGCGGCGGCGCCTGGCCGAGCTTCCCCAAGACGTTCAGACCCGCCGGACGCCCGCTGGCAAAGCCCCCAATCGGAGCCAGGGCCAGGCTGAAATCAATATTCGCGCTGCTTGGTGATCCCCGGCATGGGCATGGGATACTTGCCATCCGGTCCCGCGGGCAACGGGGCGGGCGAATTCATGGTGAACTTATCCACATCGGGCGCGAATTCATGCTCGCAGTTGAGCATGTCTTCATAGGAAATTTCCTGGCCGGTGTGGGCGGCCATGCGGCCCATGCTGGTGACCAGGCTGGCTTCGACGCCGTATTTGGCTTCGTTGTAGGGCTGATTGTTGCGGATGGCGGCCATGAGATCATCCCATTCATTTTGATACGGGTCGTCCGTCTGGCCAGGAGGAGGCTTGGAAGTCCAGAGGAGGTTGGAGCGTTGCGCATTCTGGCCTTTGAAGATGCTGGAAGGCCCCTGGAAGTCGCCGGCTTTGGCGGCAATGGCCATGCCTTTGCTGCCATGCACATAGCTGGAGTAAATGTCATTGCAACCATTCATGCAACGTCCATCCATGTATAGCTTGCTGCCATCGGCAAAGGTGTACTCCACCGAATACGAATCGAAGTTCTGATCTACGTAGGGCACGCCTTCGGGATTCTGCTTGTAGTGCCGCCCGCCGAGCGCCTGGGCTTTGATCGGCCAGGCATTCTTGAGCCAGCAAAGGTGATCAATATGGTGGATGTAGAAGTCGCTGAAACAGCCGCCGCTGGCCCAAAGGAAGGCGTGGAAATGCCGCACTTGCCAGAGCAATTCGCTGGGGTCGCCCGGCCATTTGGTTTGGAAAGCATGCCCGACCGGACCGTGCATCCGGTAGCCGCGCATGAGAATGACATCGCCGATTTCGCCGTTTTGAATGCGCTGGCGTAATTCCTGAAGCGCCCGGCAATGACGGGACATCAGCCCCACCCCGACTTTCAAGTTCCGGGCGGCGGCATCCTCGGCCAGCTTGAGCATCCGGCGGCTGGTCGGGCCATCTACGGTGACCGGTTTTTCCATGAACACGTTCAACCCCTTTTTGATGGCGTAGGCGAAATGCACCCAGCGGAAGGCCGGCGGCGTGGTCAGGATCACGATATCCCCGGGCTTGAGGCAGTCCATCGCCTGCTGATAGCCGGTGAACTCCGTGAATCGGCGGCTCGGCGGCACGTCCACCAGGTCTCGCTTCGAGTTCGTTACGTTGTCATAACTGTCGGCAAGCCTCTTTTCAAAGACATCCGCCATGGCTACGAGCTTGAGTGGGCCCGCCTGGGTGGAGAGCGCATTATTGGCAGCGCCCGTGCCCCGGCCTCCACAGCCGACCAGGGCCAGTTGGATGAGATCACTCCCGGCGGCGTGGACATGTGGCAACGCCACGCCCGCCAGGGCGGAAGCGGCGGTGAAGCGACCGGTGGTTTTGATAAACTCGCGACGAGACGTAAGCGGATGAGCAGTTTCTTTCATGCGGCACATCTTTTGCCGCGCGCCGTGGGGAAGTCAATGGCAGAAAAATGGAAATTGGGGAGGGAAACTGTTGTCCCCGATCGTTTTTCCTAGGCCCGCTTTTCCGTGTCCGCTAGAGTGGCCCGGTGGCAGGCTGGCTTTGTCGCCGCCGCAAGACGCCTCGATGAAGAACATTGTTTATTTTGACCTGGAGACCCAGAAATCAGCCGATGAGGTCGGCGGCTGGGAAAACATCAGCCGCATGGGCATGAGCGTCGGCGTGACCTTCAGCACCGCGCGGGGCGCTTACGAGATCTACTGCGAAAAGCGGGTCAACGAACTGATCATGGAATTGCAGCGCGCCGATCAGGTCGTCGGCTTCAACATTCTGCGGTTCGATTATGAGGTGCTACATGGTTACACCGCGTTTGATCTGCGCCAATTGCCCACGCTGGACATGATGCTCAAGCTGCAAGAGACCCTGCGCCACCGGCTCTCGCTGGAGGCAATCGCCGCGGCCACCTTTGGCCTGAAGAAGACCGCGGAGGGGCTGCAAGCCATCCAATGGTACCGGGAAGGCAAGCTGCTCGAAATCGCGGAGTACTGCTGCTACGACGTGAAACTCACCCGGCTCGTGCACGAATACGGCGCGCAGCAGCGCCAACTGCATTACCACAATCGCTTTGGGCGAAAATTGACCGTGCCGGTGAACTGGTAAGAGGCCGATCCCGGCATCGCGCGCAAGCTGGCACCCCCACCCTGAATTGAACAGGGATCAACGGTTTAGGAAACCGCCGCTCTATCCATTTGAGCTATGGGGGCAGCCAGAAGCGGCAGTATAGGCCTGAGTAAAGCCGGGCGCAAATGGTCTTTCGGGCGAACGTGCCGGCGTGGCGGAGGGCTGGCGGTGGGTATGAACGGCGCACGCAACTGCTCCCTTTTCGAGATACGAAAAGCCGCGCGCAGCGCATTACGCGGTTGTCCCAAGCGGGAAAGCGGGTATGCTGCCGCAACAGCATGCCCGTAAAAGTCAAAATCTGCGGCATCACGAATGAGGCCGACGGACTGGCCGCGGCCGAAGCGGGCGCGGATGCGCTCGGTTTCGTATTCTACGAGCCCAGCCCGCGCCATATTTCCGTGGACGCGGCTGCCAGCGTCATTCGCAAATTGCCGGCGTCGGTGATCAAAGTGGGAGTCTTTGTGAATGCGCCGGAGGGGCTGGTTCTGCACGCCGCCCGGGAATGCGGGCTAAACCTGCTGCAGTTTCATGGCGACGAGTCTCCGGAGTATTGCCTGGGATTTGGCCTGATGAGCATGAAGGCTTTTCGCGTGCGTGATCGGGCATCGCTGGAGGCCGTGCGGGCTTATCGCACAGATGCCTGGCTGTTCGATGCCTACACGCCAGGCCTGCCGGGGGGCACTGGCGAAACATTCAACTGGAATCTCGCCAGGCAGGCCCGCGACTGGGGGCGCCCAATCTTTCTGGCGGGGGGACTGTCCCCCGAAAACGTCGCCGAGGCGATACAGTGCGCGAGGCCTTATGGCGTGGATGTATCGAGCGGGGTCGAAGCCGCCCCCGGAAAGAAGGATCACGCCCGGGTCAAAACCTTCATCGAGGCAACCAAAGCGGTTGAGGATGGATAACCGCGCCGGCGCGAGTCGGCGAGGGTGAGGAAATGAATGCGGATTGCCCGCTCGAGCAGAGTCAACCGATGGTCAGCAAGGGCCAACCGAAGTGCGGTTACGGTCTTTCGCGGGGAGTGTCATTATGAGAGCCCTTGCTGTCGGTAAAATGGCCATGAAGAACAACGACGGATCACTTACCGCCGCCCAATTGCAGGCGGAGCTTAACCGGTGCGAATACTGCGAAGAAAAGCCATGTCAGGTCGCCTGCCCGGCGGATTGCTCGCTGGCGGACTTCATCATTGCGGCTCGCATGGGAGCGCCTTCTGATTACCGGCGGGCGGGGGCGCTGATCATGGGAGCGAATCCCCTGGGCTGGGTTTGCGGAGTCGTCTGTCCGGGATTACTTCTGCATGAAGGCATGTGTGCGCCGCACGTTTGACCAGCCGATCAATATTCCCGCGGTTCAGGCCAGCGTGATGAAGCGCGCCACTAAGCGGGATTAGGAAGTTTCCCGGCACCTTAATGCAACGGCAAAAAGGTTGCGGTAATCGGTGTGGGGCCGGCGAGTCTCGGCGCCGCCAGCGTGCTCGCGCAGCGCGGCTACCAAGTGACCGTGTACGAACAATGGAAGCGGCTGGGCAGTATGATGCGGCTCATCCCGAATGACCGGCTCGACCCGCAAGTCGCGAACCGGGATATCGAGTTTATCAAGGCCCTTGGCGCCGTTGATTTCCGACCCGGCCAAGGCATAACCGATCCGGCTGCGCTGCTCAAGGACTACAAGGCGGTCATCGTCAGCGCCGGACTGGAAGAGCCGATGCGGCTGGGCATCCCGGGCGAGGAATACGCGCTTTCCTGGCAGGAGTATTTGGAACGGCAGAAGCAGATCGCGGTAGCCGGACGGAAGGTCGCCGTGCTGGGCGGCGGCGCGGTCGCTGTTGACTGTGCCATGACGGCCAGAAAGCACGGCGCGTTATCGGTGGAGTTGGTTTACCGGCGCCGGCAGCAAGATATGCCGCTGACCGCTTACGAGCGAGAGATACTGCTGGAGCAGGGCATCGAAATCACCAGTTGCTGCAAGCCCCTCGAGATCTTGCATCGAGGCCAGAAGGCAACCGGGTTGCGCCTCGCCCGGATGATGCTCCCGCAGGGCAAAGCGCCCCGGCCGCAGAACTTCGTGGTCAACCGGAGAGAATCCCCGATCTTCCGGGAGTTTGATGTGGTTATCATCGCCACCAGAAGCCGATCCTCGCTGCCAATCCGAAAAGTGCGGGGCGCCTTTTACGCCGGCGAAATGGTTTTAGGCTCGGCGACGGTTGTCGAGTCAGTGGCTACCGGCAAGAACGCCGCTTTGGAGGCCGAGGCCTATCTGCTGGGCAAAAAGCCGCCTCGCCTCAAGAACCGCGCCAAGAGCCATGTCGTGCTGTCGGGCTTGGAACTGTATCCCGTGCCGCTCGAAACCGAGTTCTTCGGGCGTAAGATTCGATCGCCCTTCTGCTCTCGGCGGCGCCGCATACGGACGGTTATGCCCAAATGCGCAAGGCATACGCGGCGGGTTGGGCCGGCGGGGTGATGAAGACCGCCTTTGATAAGGTGCCGATCCATATTCCCTCCGAATACATGACCGTGTTGGGTCCTTCGACCTATGCCAACTGCGACAATGTCTCCGGTCATGAACTCGACCGTGTTTGCCGGGAAGTAAGGCAGTTGGTGCGGGAATTCCCGGACCGGCTCGCACTGGCCTCGACCGGCGGACCGGTCACGGGACAGGATCAGGCCGACAAGGCTGTTTGGCAGTCGAATACGCGAAAACTGGAAGCGGCGGGAGCCATGGGTGTTGAATACAGCCTTTCTTGCCCCCAAGGCGGCGATGGAGCGCAGGGCGACATTGTTTCTCAGAACGCGGAGTTGGCGGCCAAAATTATCGGCTGGGTCATGGAAGCCAGCTCGGCGGATAACCCGAAACTGTTCAAGCTCACCGCCGCAGTCACCGCCATTCAGCCGATCATCCAGTACATCCAGCAGGTTTTCGCCCAGTATCCTCATAAGAAAGCCGGGGTCACCCTGGCCAACAGCTTCCCGTCACTGGCCCTCCGGCGGGCCGAGGACCGGCGTTGGGAAGAGGGGGTGGTGGTCGGCATGTCCGGCGAAGGGGTGCTGCCGATCAGCAACTTGACGCTGGCGAAAGTGTCGGGCATGGGCATCGCGGTGTCCAGCAATGGCGGCCCGATGAACTACAAGGCGGCGGCCAACTTCCTGGCCCTGGGCGCCCAAACGGTGCAGTTTTGCACCATCGTGATGAAATACGGGCTGGGCATCGTGAATGAATTGCACTCCGGGCTCAGTTTTCTCATGCAGGACCGGGGATTCAAGTCCGTCAAAGAATTGATCGGCGCGGCGCTGCCGCATCCGATTACCGACTTTATGGCTCTCCGGCGACCAAGAAGTTGCCGCAGGTGGACGCTGAACTGTGTGAACATTGCGGCAATTGCACGCGCTGCCCGTATCAGGCCATCACCCTCAACCGGAACAAGGTGCCGTGCTTCGACGCGGCCCTGTGTATTGGCTGCTCGCTCTGCGCAGCCGCAGGCCGGCAGGCGATCATCTTCGTGCCCGAAAGCGCGCCGAAGGCCAAGCTCGTGCAAATGGTATTGTATGGCGCCCGCGTCATTCCCGTGCGCGGCACCTACGATGACGCGTTCCAGCTTTCGCTGGAATACACCGCGCACAAGGGCGGCCTCAACCGGAATACCGCCTATCATCCCCTGACCCTTGAGGGGAAAAAGACCGTGGGACTGGAAATCTATGAGCAAAACCGGTTTAAGGTCCCGGATGCGATTCTGGTGCCGGTCGGCGACGGCGTCATCATCAGCGGGGTGCACAAGGCTTTCCTCGATCTGAAAGCCGCCGGGCTGACTGCCCGGTTGCCGCGCTTGATCTGCGTGCAGGCGGAACGCTCGGCGGCCATCCATCATTACATCCGCACGGGCAAATACCAGAACGCCCGGCGACCCGCCACGATTGCCGACTCGATTTCCGTTTCCGTTCCGGCCAACGCGCACCTGGCGCGGCGGGCGGTCCAGGAAAGCCGGGGATTCTCCCTCATAGTGACCGACCGGGAGATAGTGCGGGGACAACGGACGCTAGCGGAGAAGACCGGTGTGTTCGCCGAACCCGCAGCCACCGCGACCGTGGCGGCCCTGCGCCGGCTTCAGGGCACGGACTTGCTGGGCCGCCGGGAGCAAATCGTGCTCCTGATCACCGGCCACGGGCTCAAGGATGTTGACGCCGCGGCGCGTTTCCTTCGCTTCCCGGCCGCAGTCGGACCCAGGCCGGACGCGCCCCTTTGATCCTTCACGCGGGCGCGCCGCCCTTTCCTTTCATTGCGGGAGTGCCCGAACCACCCCGAGCTTGCCAATAAGCACGTACACCAGCAGCAGCGCCAGCGGGTAAAAGAGCGCGCAGGTAATAAAGATGGGGGTAAAGCCATAGGCATCCACCACATGGCCCGTACTCAGCATCGCCAGGGCTCCCACCCAGGAGCCCAGCGCCCCGCCCAAGCCGGTGACCGTGCCGATGGCGCTTTTCGGGAAAACCTCGGCCGGCAGGGTGATGTTGCCCCAGCCACCATGACAGAAGGTCATGCCCGCCACGAGCAGGAGCGCGGCCATCGGATTAGCCGTCCGGGTCACGGCAAACAAACAGACCAGGAGCGTGAACGTCAGAAAGATCATCGTACCCTTGCGCGCTTTGTCCAACGACCAGCCCCGGCCAATGAGCGTTCGCGGGATGATGCCGCCGCAAAGGTTGCCCAACGCCGCCGCGGCATAGGGAATCCAAATGAACAGGCCGATGCGTTGCAGGCAAAACCCGTGTTGCTTTTGAAAGTAGAGCGGGATCCAAAACAGGAGAAAGTAACTGATCGGGTCGGTCAGCGCGCGCACCAGCACGCAACCCCAGGTTTCGCGCATTTGCAGCAATTGCCGGAGCCGCGGCGGCGGCGGCGGCGCCGTTTCCTCCGGCTGGCCCTCCAGAATCAACCGGAGTTCCGATTCGCTGAGCTGCGGATGCGTTTTGGGCTGGCGGAAGAACAGCAGCCACGGCACCAGCCAGACAAATCCCAGCGCCCCGGTGACCAGGAAAGCTGATCGCCAGCCCCACGTGACCGCAATGAAAGACACGATCGGGGCCGCCGCCACCGAACCCACCGCCGTACCCGCATTGAAAATGCCAATGGCCAGCGCGCGGTCGCGCATGGGAAACCACTCGCCGACCGCTTTCACTCCGCCCGTGAAGCTGCCCGGCTCGAAGACTCCCAGCAGAAAGCGAAAGAACGAAAACTGGCCCACGGTGGCAGCCACCACATGGAGGATGTTGGCCAGCGACCAACCCGACACAAACAGCACGAATCCCCGGCGCGTGCCAATGTAGTCTATGATGCGCCCGCTGACGGCGTACATCACCCCGTAGCTGGCCAGGAACCACGCGTTAATGGCGCCATAGCTGGCGTTCGTCAGGCTGAGTTCCTCCTTAATGGTGCCAATCAGCACGGAAAGGGTTTGCCGATCCAAATAGTTCAGCGCCGAAGCCAGGCATAGCAGTCCCGCGATGTACCAGCGGAGTCCCTTTATCTTCATTATGCGCAGCCATCCTGACCGGAAAAGGCGCTGCGGAGCAAGAACTCTTCCGCGCGCATCCCGTTGACCCGTTAACCCTTGAGAGCTTGCCGGCCGGGAATGGCCGCGGCCGCGCCCGTTCCTCTGGAAAAAATGCGCCGCCAGAGCCACTGCCGCTTTACTGGCCGCAGCCGGACAGCCCCCGGCCGGGCGTCCTCAATCCCGGCGCGCCAGATGAGGCGCTCGGAGATGCCGGTTGGAATAAACCCCGGAAGGCGCTTGAAAAGCGGAGGCGCCGGAAAACGCCCGCTAGACCTGGCCCGCGTTCACCAGGGCGGCAAAACGTTCGAAGCTCCGGTCGTACGTGCGCTCGACCTCTTTGGGAAAACAGCAGCCGGGAAGCTGCCGCATGCCCAGGTGATATTGCAGGCACTCGCAGCAGATGCCATGCTTTTCACAGCCCGGGTAGGTGCAATTGCAGAACTGTGCGTTGCGCGACTTTTTGCATTCCATGGCAAGGGTTTAAGCGCGGAGACCCCCCGCCGTCAACTCCCGTTAAAATGCCCGCTTCCCTTCCCGCAGCCGGGGATTTATAACAGAGCGGATGGCATTCAAAGATTTTCCCGCGCAAGCGCAAGGCGTGGAGCTGCTGCAACGCTCACTCGAGCGCCAGCGGCTGGCGCACGCTTACCTGTTTGCCGGCCCCCATCTCGATTCCCTGGAAGCCCTGGCGCGCACCCTGGCCCAAACCTTGAACTGCCAGCACCCCGTTCGGCGCAACGGCGCGGCGGTGGATTGCTGCGACCGCTGCTCCGGCTGCCGGAAGGCGCGCGACGGCCAGCATGCCGACGTGTTCTGGGTGCGCCCCGAATCCAAGCTGCGGCAAATCAAAATCGGCCAGATTGTCCATCGCGACAACAGCCCGCCCCGCGTGCTGCTGGACGTGGTGAACCTCAAGCCCACCGAAAGCCAATACAAGGTGGGCATCATCGTGGCCGCCGACCGCATGACGGAGGAGGCGGCCAACGCCTTTCTCAAAACCCTCGAAGAGCCGCCGCCGCATTCGGTGCTGATTCTGCTCACGACCGAGCCGGAGCGTTTATTGGAAACCATCCGCTCCCGCTGCCTGCGCTTGAATTTTGCCGGCGAAGGCCCCCCGGCCTGGGCGGCGGCGCAACTCGAATGGCTGACGGCGTTCAGTGAAATGGCGGCCGCCAGCCAAAAAAGCCTGTTGGGCCGCTACCGCCTCATGGATGTGCTGCTCCGCAAACTGAAAACCGTCCGGGACGACATCGAAAAAGACCTCAACGCCCGTTCCCCGCTGGAGAAATACGAGGAGGTGGACGCCGCGCTGCGCGACCAATGGACGCTGGAGCTTAACGCCGCGGTGGAAGCCGAATACCGCCGTCAGCGGGGTGAATTTCTGTTGGCCCTCCAATGGTGGCTGCGGGATGTCTGGCTCTTGTCCCTGGGGGAATCCGCCGGCTCCCAAGCCAGCCTCCGTTCCCTGCTGGCTTTCCCTCAACTGGCGGGGACGCACCCGGTGGCGCGCCGGCTTTCGCCCAAAGCGGCACGGGAGAACCTGTGCATCCTCGAACAACTCCAGAGCGACCTCCAGACCAACGTCCAGGAAGCGCTGGCCCTGGAGGTCGGGCTGCTGAAACTCCACCTGTAGCTTGAGCTTCCCCGCGCCAGCCGCCAAGACCCCGCGGGCCGGGTGGCCGACGGCTCTCTTTGCCGCCCTGTGGGGCGCATTCCTCGGCCTGGCGCTGTTAAAGTTTGGCAACCCGCCCATCACCGAACAGTGGGTGGTCCCCCCGGAGGGGATATATGAGTTCCTGTTCGGCTATCCGTGGCCCATCGCCTGGGCGTATGGGATGCTGGCCGGGGTCGCCGTCCTGGGCGCGGCGGTGGCGCACTGGCGGTCCCCCGCGCCCGGCTGGCTGATCGCCCTGCCGCTGATCTGGCTGGGCTGGCAGGGACTCGCCGCCACCGCGTCCGCCGATCCGAGCCTCTCCACCGCCACCCTCAAACACTTCGGCGCGTGCGTGCTTTGTTTTTACCTTGGCTACTTCTCCCTCCGCCGCGTCAAGCAGGCCTGGCTATTCTGGATTGGCTTGCTCGGGGCGCTGCTGCTGGTCCTGGCGGTCGGCTGGGAGCAGCATTGGGGCGGACTCCGGCAATCGCGCCAGTATTTCTTCCTCTACGTGTATCCCCACCTGGAAACCGTATCCCCCGACTACCTGAAGCGAATCACCAGCGATCGCATCTTTGGCACGCTGTTTTATCCCAACACCCTGGCCGGGGTTTTGCTGCTGCTGCTGCCGGTGCTCCTCACCGCCCTCGGACAACTGCGCGCGTTTCTGACCCCGGCCGCGCGCGCCTTTCTGATAAGCCTGGCGGGGATGGCCGGGCTGGCCTGCCTGTATTGGTCCGGCTCGAAAGGCGGCTGGCTGCTGATGCTCCTGCTGGGCCTGCTGGCTTTGCTGCGCGTGCCATTCAGCCGGCGGCTCAAAACCCTGCTCGTGGCCGCGATCCTGCTGGCCGGACTGGCCGGCTTCTTCTGGAAATACGCCTCCTTTTTTCGGAAAGGGGCAACGAGCGTGGTCGCCCGGTTCGACTACTGGCGCGCCGCCGCCCAAACAGTCCGCGCCCACCCCTGGCTCGGCACCGGGCCGGGCACATTCGCCATCGCCTATCAACAGGTCAAACGGCCCGAATCCGAAATGGCGCGCCTGGCACATAACGACTACTTGCAGCAGGCTTCCGATTCCGGAATCGCCGGCCTGCTGGCCTACACCGGGTTTATCCTCGGCGCGCTGGTCTGGGGATTCCCCCGGGCGCGGCCCAAACGCCCGGCCGGGCCGGAATACGCGCTCGCATTCGCCGCCTGGCTGGGCGTGCTGGGCTGGAGCTTGCAGAGCCTCTATGAGTTCGGGCTTTACATCCCGGCGCTCGCATGGCCCGCCTTCACCTTGCTGGGCTGGCTGCTGAACCGGCGGGAATCAGAAACTCCCCGCTAACCCGGCCACTTCCACCTTTTCAACCCCGCGCGGGCGGCTTAATTTGATCAAACTCGCCGAGCCCCTATGCCGAGCGTTTATATCAAGACTTACGGGTGCCAGATGAACGAGCGCGACAGCGAAGCGGTCGCCGCGCAACTCGTCGCCCAGGGCTATTCGCTCGCCCCCTCCGAGGCATCGGCCGATGTCATCCTGCTCAACACGTGCAGCGTGCGCGATTTAGCCGAGCAGAAAGCGCTGCGCAAAATGGAAAACCTCGTGGCGGAAACCCGCCGCCGCCGCTCCCGGGTGGTGCTGGGTTTCCTGGGCTGCGTCGCCCAGAACCGGGGCTCGTGGCTGATCCACCGCCTGCCGGATGTGGATCTGATTGTCGGCACGCAAAAGCTGCATCGCACCGCGGAGCACCTCGACCGCCTTTTCACCGGCCAGCGCGGGAAAGTCGTGGACGTGGCGGCGGAAGCAGGCAGTGAAGCCGCGATTCGCGAGCATTTGCTCGACGGCAACGCCCGCAAATCCGTGACCGCCTATGTGAGCATCATGCAGGGCTGCAACCAATTCTGCACCTTCTGCATCGTCCCCCACACCCGCGGCCAGGAACGCAGCCGGACCATCCGCGATATCGTGGCCGAATGCCGCGAGCTGGCCGCGCAGGGCGTCAAGGAAATCACCCTCCTGGGCCAAATCGTCACCAGCTACGGCCGGGGCCTCATCCCCCGCCGCGACGGCCGCACCCCCTTCGTGCAACTGCTCGAAGCGGTGAATGAAATCAACGACCTGGAGCGGATCCGCTTTAGCTCGCCCCACCCGAAAGGGTACACGGATGACCTGGTGGAAGCCTATGGGCGGCTCGGCAAACTGGTGGAAAACGCCCATATCCCGGTGCAAAGCGGCAGCAACTCCGTGCTGAAACGGATGCACCGCGGCTATACCCGCGAGCGGTTCCTGGAAATCATCGGGAAACTGCGCCGCGTGCAGCCCACCATCGGCATCAGCACCGACTTCATCGCCGGCTTCCCCGGGGAAACCGAGGCGGACTTCGAGGAAACCCTCCGGCTCGTGCGCGAAGCCGAGCTCGACCAGGCGTTCGTGTTCAAATACTCGCCGCGGCGCGACACGCCCGCGGCGCAAATGCCCGGGCAAATCAGCCAGGCGGTAAAAGAGGAGCGCAACCAGCGGCTGCTGGCCGCCGTCAATGAGTCCGGCGCGCGCCAGCACCAGAAGCTGGTTGGCCGGGCGGTCCAGGTCCTGGTGGAAGGGCCGAGCAAAAAGAACCCTTCCCGCCTGACCGGCCGCACGCGCTGCAATAAGATCGTCGTATTCGAGGGCCCGCCGCACTGCCGCGGCCAGCTCCTGGACGTGCGCATCTCGCACGCGGGCACATTCACACTCTACGGCCAAACCGGCCCCCCCCCGCGGGAACAGTAGCGAAACGCCGCCATTCCCAGCTTGCGCCGCGGGGGCTTATCGCCCATCCTCCGCACGGTTGCTGAAATGACTTTGAAACTCTCGACCTTGAGCCTGTTGCTCGGTTTGGGCGTGGGGCTGCCGCTCCTCTACGGCCTGGCCAAACCCGCGGCCTTTGCCGCGGCGGTGCGGAAGTTCCCGCGCTCGCTGCCGTGGGGGCTGGCCCTGATGGCCCTGGGCACGGCCTGGTTCCTGTGGAACCTGAGCCAGGAGTCCATCGCCGATTTCGCCCGTTTCAAGAGCCACCTGTTCGTCGGCTTTGCGGCCATCGGCCTGGGCGCCTGCATATTCGTGCAGGACTTCCTGGCCGTGCGCGGGCTGGCCATCGTGCTGCTCCTGCTGGCCAAACTGATGGTGGACAGCGGCCGCCCCCTGCTGAGCCAGACGCACTGGGTCTTAATCAACCAAACCTGGGCCTATGGGCTGGTCCTCGCCGGCATCTGGCTCACCATTTCGCCCTGGCGCCTGCGCGATTTCCTGGCCTGGGGCACCGCAACCCCGCAGCGCACCCAGGTGGCCTGCAGCCTGGGGCTGGCGTTCGGCCTGTTCGTGGCGGCCCTGGGGCTGACGGTCTTCCGCACCGTCTCCTGAGCCGCGCCGCCTCCCCGAATCCCTTGCGCCTGTGAATCCTGGCCAGGGCAAACTGTTGGTGATTCGCGGCGGGGCCATCGGCGACTTCGTGCTCACGCTGCCGGCGATCGCCTCGCTCCGGCGGCAGTTCCCCGCCGCGCACCTGGAAATCCTCGGCTATCCCCACATCGCCCAACTGGCCCTGGCGGGCGGCCTGGTCAACCGGGTTCAACCCATTGAAGCCGCCAACCTCGCCGGCTTTTTCGCCCGCGGCGGCCGGCTGGCCCCCGAACTCATCAGCTACTTCGCCGGATTCGATGTCATCGTCTCCTATCTCTACGACCCGGACGGCATTTTCCGGACGAATGTGGCCCTCTGCACCGGCGCCGACTTCATCCCCGGACCGCACCGGGCCATGGACGGAGGCGGCCTGCACGCCGCCAAAGTCTATCTCCAGCCGCTCGAACGCCTGGCCATCTTCGACGCCGACCCCGTCCCCCGCCTGCGCCTGCCTCCGCCCCCGGCGCCGCCCGGCCCCCTGGCCCTCCATCCCGGCAGCGGCAGCGAGCGCAAAAACTGGCCGGAAGCCCGGTGGGCGGAGCTTCTGCATTATCTGGCCACCGCCACGGACTTCGAGTTGCTGCTCGTGGGCGGAGAAGCCGAGGGCGACCGGCTGAAGCGCCTCGCGGCCCCCCTGCCGCCCGCGCGGGTGCGCGTAGCGCAGAGCCGTCCCCTGGCCGAACTGGCGCGCCACCTGGCCGGCTGCCGCGCCTTCATCGGCCACGATTCCGGCATCTCGCACCTCGCCGCCGCCGTGGGCCTCCCGGGAGTACTCTTGTGGGGTGAAACCGCGGTGGAAATCTGGCGGCCGCCCAGTGAAAAAATGATCGTGCTGCGCCACCCGGCGGGCCTGGCCCAGCTTCCCGTGGAAACCGTCTTAACGGAGGTGCGCCAGATGATCGGGGCCTTTCCAGTCGAAACCCCGCCGCGCCTGAACCCCGGCAACCGCGAATAACCCCCGCCCGCCACCGGGCGCCTCAAGGCAGCCGAACCCGCTCCTCCTCCGGGAAATGCCGCCCGATCCGGCTCATCCCCTGCCCCGCCGTCCGCCTCCCGCCGGCCGCTTCAATCCATCCACCCAATGCCACCAACTCAACACCGGATGCCGCCAGACCATCCGCGGCCCCGCATAGCGCATCACCGCCCGCACCTGCTCCCGCCGGGCTGGCTGATAACAATGCACCGGGCATCGCGCGCAAGTGGGTTTTTCCGCCCCGAACCGGCAGCGCTCCAGCCGCACGGCGGCATAGGCCAGCAACCCCTGGCACTCCGCGCAAAGCTCGCGGCCGCCCGCATGATGCGCGCGGCAATACAGCCGCACCATCGCCTGAATCGTCCGCCACTCGCGCTCCAGCCGCCGGCTCGCAACCCGCCGCCCCGCGCCCCGGCGCGGGCCCGAACCGGCCGCCGACGTAACATCCGTGCTCATCATCGCCACGCCCAACCTCCGGCATCCCGCCTCCCGCCGCCTTGACCCCGGTCAATTCCATCGCCCATTCCCCCGCGCCGGGCCGCCGCCCCGTCACTCGCGCCATCCGCCGGCCGCCGGCGGTTCGCTGCCGCGCGCGCCCCGCTCATCGTGGCCGCCCAGGGAACCCCTCCCTCCTCTCCCGCCCTCATGGTTTCGCCGGTTCCGGAAGTATCCCGTCCCTGAAAAACCTCACGTCACCGGCGGTCCACGCCGCCTTGAGCCGCCGGACATAATCATGCCACTCCACCTGCACCTTCTCCACCGGGCCGATCGTCGCTTCGAACGCCTCCAGTCCCCCGCCCTGCCGCACCAGGGACCCCGCCCGTTGGCCGTACTGCGAATCCTCAAAAATAAAATGCGCCAGCGTCCACCAGTGCAGATAATACAAGTTGACCCGCCGGTTCAGGCTGGGGCCGCCGCGATTCGTGATAATCGCCAACAACGGAATCACACTGCCGTTGCGAAGGTTCTCCGCCAGGTGGGGGCTGACGGCCAACTCGTCCAACCACCACACCGGGTAGGTATTCACATCTATCCGGCCCACCGCCAGCCGGTTCGAAATCATCCGGCTGGTGGAAAAGTAGGTGGCCAATCCCTCCTCCAGCCACTGGGCCAGCGCCACCCCGGTCACTTCTTCGTTGAGCTGATGCACCGCCTCATGCAATAACGCATGGCAGGGATTAATCTCTGCCGCCTCGTAATAGGCCTGGCAATATGGCTTCCGATAAAAGGCTTCGGCCCACCCCAGGCCGGGATTGATCCGGCGAAACTCCGCCCGATCCCGGAACAGCCTGACCTTCAACTTCGGATGCGCCGGCTGAAACTGCGCCCACCCCTCAAAGCGGCTCGTATAGGCGCTGTAAAGCATCTCCAACGCCTGACCCGCCTCCGCCGTCTGCAACTCCGTGGCCGAGGACTGGATGACATAATGCGGCACTTCGACGGTGTGGGCCGGATGCCACGGTCGCGGGGCAAATCTCCAGATCGCCACTCCCAGCAGCACCCCCAGGTAGCACAACATCCGGATTTCACGCGGCGTCAATCGCCGCCATACGCTGCGCCCTGCCGGAATCATAACTCGGCCAAAACATTACCCGCCCTTCGCCGGACGGCAACTGCCTTTTCCTCATGCCCTCACCCGCCACACCCTCCCACCGGAGTTGTGTCCGTCAAGTTCAGCAAATTGGTCGTCATGGTTTCCACTCAAGGTGTTTCTTGGCTTGCCCCCTGCGGCGGCGCCGCCGCAGGGGGCAAAATCGCGCGCTACGCCGCCACCGCGAGC